>SXGR01397272.1_pt1 | contig 17622 bp, 17 predicted proteins | sample 3174711 | NCBI WGS metagenome assembly SXGR01 (sample SAMN11356860, study PRJNA531348) | freshwater metagenome | isolation source: freshwater sample F1-60 | place: China: Fuxian Lake, Yuxi | collected 2017-12-25
CGCCCTTGAGTGCCGCCAATGCGACCTGAGCCTTGAAGGCCGGCGTGTGCGTTCGGTTTGCTTTGCCCATCTCTTGAACCCTCGAATGGGACCACCCGATAGCACTCTATCCGGTGGTCCAGTTTTCGGGGTCCACCACACTCGGAATCACTACAATGACCACGCGAGGTTTACAAACCCGCCGCCCTGCCAATTCCATTTCACGCTGAACCAACACAGAAGCACATCGAGGAGCCAGTGGCACGCAAAGATTGAAGTTGGGTCGTGGGTTGTTGGGGTAGTGGCATTCAGAATGGTTCGGTGTCCGCCTCTCCTGGTGTCGCACCAAGCCCAACCGTTACAGCCCAGACCACCCTGATTCATTGGCTGCGTTGTACTACATTCCGGTGGCTTCAGTGTTGGCACTGAAGCCACCCTGTGAAGGTGGACGGCGTTGGTTCGATTCCAGCCCCCCGAACTGTGAGTGACGCCTCGCACGCTTCAATGGCGAAGCCGCCGGCTTTTAACCGGTAGACATAGGGTTCGATCCCCTGGCGAGGTGCTGTTCTGGACGTACTCGGTGAAGCTAACTCGGTAGTAGCGCCGTGCTGAAAACGCGGAGAAGTTGGTTCAACCCCACCCGTCAGCACGCCTCGAGCAACTCGACCGCCAGTAGCCAGGTTCGGTCGCGCTGCCGTGAGGCAGCCCGAAATCCCGAGGTTTCCTTGGCCTTGGCCACACGATCTAGTCCTAAAGCCGTAGTTACCCATCGGGTGGTTTGGCCTTGCGCCGCTTGTAGTGCGACACTCGGGCGCGGTGCTGATGTTCCCGCCGCCCCGTACGAGGTCCGCACGCTGATGCGTAAGGTACCGAAGTGTACTCGGTGGCCGCGATTGTCGATCAACAGGAACACACCGCGAGACTGAAGACCCCGGCGGCCAGTTCATTGCAACCTTAAATCGGGCACTAACCGGGGCACAAAGGGTGCTTTTCGTGTGATTCGTAAGAAACTGTGTGTGGTGACTTCCGTTTGTTTTGCAGGGATTTCCGTAGTTCCTCGTGATAGGCATCCTTCTTCGGGACCAAGAGGGCGTAGGTTCAAATCCTATCAGCCCAACTGGACGAGACCGCTAGAAACCCCTTCTGCCGAAGCAGTTTCTGCTTACCCCTGGTGTATCACCGGGTGCGGCCCCAAACGACGCGAAGTGTGAAATGGTTTCACACTTCGCGGGGGAGCATCCGATGCCCGCTCTCTGTAAGCCCACTCCCAGTTACCTCCTTCACACACAATCCGGCCGCGCCCGTGCCGTCTGGACCGAGCGCACGGGCGTTCGCCATTTCCGGCGCCTGCCCGGCGCGTTCGCCTCCACGGAATCTCGTGCGGCGTTCGCCCGACTCCAACTCGAACTGGAAGCCGCACCGCACGCCGGATGGCAAGCCAACAAGCGAAATCTACGAGTGCAAGATCGTGGTCCGCGCGCTCCGCGAGTTGTATGGCGACACCTCGGTCGCCGAGTTTGGACCGCTCGCTCTCAAAGCTGCGCGCCAGAAGTGGGTGAACGAAAAACGGAGCCGGACCGAGTGCAACCGCCGCGTCGGGATGGTGAAGCGGATCTTCAAGTGGGCCGCGTCCGAGGAACTCGCCCCGCAGTCGGTCTACCACGCCCTGGCCACCGTCACCGGCCTCAAGATGGGGCGCACGGTCGCTCACGAAACTGACCCCATCGGTCCGGTCGAGGAGAGTGTGGTCGATGCCATCCTGCCGTTCTTGAACCGCCATGTTCGCGGTCTGTTCGAGTTCCAGCGCCTGACTGGTTGCCGCCCGGGCGGGGCGTGCAGCATCCGCCGGTGCGACATCGAGACGAGCGGGGCGATCGGGATGTACACGCCGCCGTACCACAAGGCCACTCGTCCCCGCATCTCTGTCGGACGACTGCGCGCCACGCGCCCCACGCCCTTCCACCGACCGCATCGAACAGGCCGCACAGGTGATCTGCGAGGCCCTGCGGTCCGACCGATTCGGTCGCCCCGTTGAGGCCGAGCGTGCCGTCGAGGCCCGCGCGGCTTGCTCGGGGTTCCCACATGCTGATCAAGAGGCACCCGACAACGCCGATGACTACCACTGGGCGGTCAGGTTGATGATCGAGGCCAGCCTGCTCGAGGTCAAGGAGGACAGGGCCGAGCCGTTCTCCAGGAACGACTTGACTGGGCCGGATGACTGGGTCTGGGCGTTGCGAGAGAAGATGATTTCGCATGAACTGCAGCCCCGGCAACTGCTGCGATCGACCCCGGAGCCGGGGACGAGGTGACAGGCAGGGGGATTATTCCTCGTCTCTGCCGCCTCGAGAAAAACGAAGGGACAGGACATCAACGGCCGGATGCTGGCGACCGTTGCCAAGAGGCCGGAAGCCGCAGGTGGCTGGGCAATTCTAGACAACAAATTGCGGTCGCAAACCATTTCGCTTTCGGTATTTACAAGACAACCATGCGACCAAAGAAAGGGTGCCGATCTCGTCCGAGGACGGCTGCCATTCCTTGGTGACGTGGGCGGCGCTGCGGGCGGACGATCAGGTTCGACCACATGCGGTCGCGAGGCAACAGGCAACGAGCATGTGCGTCAGGCCACACCGAGCAAACTGCCCGCGATGCCGAACCCCTCGAAGTCGATCACGGTTCGTGGGAGCCGTACCGGGTGTGTCTCGGTCACCGCATTTCCACAACGGTCGTTGACGTTTCGCGCGTGGGAGGTGACGATCGCATGGCCAAATGTGTGTCGTTCACCCCACGGGGCGCCATGTCAGACTCCTGGCCCGAGGCCGACGAGGTCGACGCACTCTTCCGTCGCCACGGCAACGGTGATCCCCTCGCGCGGTCCGACTTCATCGCCGCAACGCTCGACCCGCTCTTTCAACACCTCCGGCGGTGGCGACGCGACGCGGACGAACACGCTTGCCTCACCGCCGCGGAAGACACGATTCTCGCGCTGCTCCACAACCCGGCTATCTACGACCCCACCGGGCGCACGCTCATCGGGTTCCTCCGCATGTCGGCCGAAGGCGACCTGCTCAACGAACTCGCGAAGGAGGCGCGGCACCACCGCAACCGGGATTCCGCGGAATGTGTCGAACTCGTGCCGGACGACGGGAACACTTCTGTAGACGAACTCGCAGACGACCTGCCGTCGTTCGACGACCCAGCGGTCGCGGCTGAGATCGCGAATTTCAGCGTAACCGATCGAGCGGTGTTCGAACTGATGCGAACCGGCGAGAGGGCGACGACCGCGTTCGCCGCGATGCTAGGTATCGCGCATTTGCAGGCGGAAGAGCAGGCGCGCGAGGTAAAGCGCGTGAAAGACAAGATCAAGCAGCGGCTAAAACGGGCTGGAGGAAGGACATGAGCACAGCACTCGATCACCTTGCGGCGCGGGTCGCAACCGACCCGGAGTTTCTCGCGAGCGTATTGGCCGAGTACGCTCGATCCGAGACGCTGGACGACGCCGGACTCGCGACAGCGCTCGGATGCCCAACCGCTGACCTCACCAGGCTACGGTTGTGTGGTAGTCCACGCCCCGGTGCGGAACACTTCCGCGCCGACGTCGCGGCCATCGCGAATCGCTTCGGCATCGATCCGAACGTGCTCGTCGCGATCGTGCGGCGGGGGCAGTCGCTCTCGCGCCTTCGCGCGGGGCAGTCGTCGGAGGTGTCCCCCGGTTTTTTGCTCGCGGCGCGCGATGACGAGCGCGAACCACCCCCGGCCACGGGAGACGCGCCATGAACCTTCCCACGTGGTGTGTCGAACTCGCGGCGGCCTTCTGGGTGAAGGCCGGTTCGCCCCCACCCTTCCCCCGCGACCTGCGCCACGCGGTCGCCGCCGTGCCGCTGTCCGTGGTCGATCTGAACGGGGTGAGTGTCGCGAGCGTGCGCCGCTGGTTCGAACAGATCGACCTGCCCGTGCCGCTGGACGAACCGGACCGGCCGTTGCGGGCGTGCCTGGTCGCGCTGCGAGGTGAGGGGTTCGCGTTCCTCGACGCGCTCGATGACTCCGCGGAGCGGGTCTTCTCGCTCGCGCACGAGCTGAGTCACTTCCTGCGCGACTACCTCCGGCCACGCGAAACGGTGACTGAACGCCTGGGCCGTGAGGCGATCGAAGTCCTCGACGGCCAACGCGCGGCCACGCCAACTGAGCGGTTGCACGCGGTGTTGCGGAACGTCCCGCTTGGCCCGTTCACACACCTGTTGCGGCGGGACGACTCCGGGCGCCCGCTCACTTCGACAGAGCGCGACGCGGAAGCCGCTGCGGACCGGCTCGCGTTCGAGTTGCTCGCGCCGGCCGAAGCGGTCGGCGAAGCACGCTCGCAATCCGAACTGGTCGAGCGGCTCGTTCGCGAGTTCGGGCTTCCGCCGCAACCGGCCGCGCGCTACGCCGCGCTGCTCGTGCCGGAGCCGCGTCCCATCGACCGCGCCGTCGCCCGTCTTCTGAAACGCTGAACAATTCTGTCGAACTTCCGACGAACACCCGGAAGACCATTCGGAGGAGGCAACGCGATGGCCGAGTTCCGCGCCCGCACCGACGAGCAACCGCTGCCCGTGTCCCGCCCAGACCCGGTGAACGCGGACGCGTTCGAGGACTACTTCGGCGAGAGCCTGACGCGCACGCTCGACCTCGGCTCGTGGCGGCAGGGCGTTGACATGGTCAACGAGTACGCTCGCATCCAGCGAGAGGTCGAGCAGGCGGTCGCGTTCGAGGGTGTGCAGGAGCGGCGCGTGCGACTCGAAGTGTTCCCGAAGATCGCGTTCGGGGACGGTGCGCCGCCTGAAGCTGGGTTCTACGACAACTTGAAGCTCGACAACATCGCCGCCGTTCACACCGGGTTGCTGTTCAACGGCGGGGTCGCGTGCTGCGACGGCACCGTGCAGGTTCACGATACGCTCGCGCTCACGGTCCATCAGATCGGCGTGTGTCTGGTCGCGTACACCGGCAACCAGGGGAGTTGGAGTACGCGTCTCTTCCGTCGCGACCTGCGCGAAGACAAGGGCGACCCGGTGGTGACCATCCAGGCGCTACTCGAACGCCGCGCCCGCCGCGCCGGGTTGAACCAGCCGGATCGCCGCGACGGTCTCTCCGAACTCGCTCAACGCTCGGTGATGAGTTACGCCGAAGCGAAGGTGTTGCTCGACCACTCGGACGCCGTGTGGCGTCTCGGGCACGGTAGCCCGGCTCCGTACCAGTTGCTCGCCGGGGGCGGCGACCCGGACATGGTGATCGAGTCGATCAAGGTGCTGAGCCGACTGATCAACGGGCACCGCAAGTTCGTGTACGTGTCGAGCGAGTCCGGCGACCGCGACTATCTCCAGTTCGGGCAGGCGCTGCGCCCGCTCGAATACCTCATTCTCGGCACGCTGAAGGAACGCATCGAGGACTTCGTCGCGGCCAGCCACTTCGGCCGGAAGCCGACGGTGGACGCGAAGTGGGACGGCTCGCTCTTGACGCCGGCGCAGTGGGTGTTGCGGTTCCAGAACGAGATGGCGTCGCAGGTGCTGGTGGGCGTGTTCCGCGCATCGGCAATTGCGCCGCCGCAGGTGTTCTACGCGCACCGCGACCACTACGAGATGGCCGCAGCGATTGCCATTGCCGACAGCGTGCTACTGCCGGAGCGCGGGTTCCCGATGCTCATCGACCTGGCCGATCGCGCGTGCAAGTCCGTGTACGGCGGCGGCACCCTGCGCGAACTGACTGACGCGGCCTACGCGCGCTGCGGTGCCGGCGTTCGCTACGCGAGCGAACGAACCAACCGCCCAGAGTGAGCCGCCGATTTCACCACCAGGAGTTCCTCCCATGATCGAGAGCAAGAACGGCAGCGCGTTTCTGGACACGCTCGCGGCCGACAGCGCGAAGGCCGGCGGGCCGGTCACGCCGCATCCGGACGACGCGGGCGCGGTGGGTAAAACGCTCTTCGACCTGCCCGGCAGCACCGATCTCACGGTGACGGTCGTGGTGCCGAAGGACAAGCTCCACGCGGCCCCGGCGCAATCGCTCGTGCGCATCAAGAGCCGCCACGACGGGCGCAAGTACCTTGGCGTCGTCACGGCTGGACCGTTCGCAGAACCGGACGGGCTGCGCGGCGATTCGCCCATGCTCACCGCGGTCGCCACGCACGGCGGGGATTACCTGCCGCCGTACCACGGGCGCGTGCAGGTCACGATTCTGGGCGAAGAACTCGAAGACGGCTCGCTCACGCCCCCGCGCCTGCGGCCGGTTCCGAACAGTCCGGTGTTCGTGTTGCGCGACGACGAAGCCGAAAAGGTGCTGAAGTGCGGCGGTGACGTGCGCCTTGGCTTAGCCGTCGGGCACGAGCAGGTGGAAGTCGGGGCGCCGTCGCACCTAAAGAGTGTATTCCCGCGTCACACCGCGATCCTCGGCACCACTGGCGGCGGGAAGTCGACCACGGTGGCGGGCCTGATTAGCCGCGCCTGTGCCGCGGGGATGGCGGTCATCGTGTTGGACGTGGAAGGCGAGTACACCGCGATGCACGAACCGACCGACAACAAGGCGATGCTCGCCGGGTTGAAGACGCGAAACCTGTTTCCGCAGGGCGTTCCGGCGAGAGACATGACCGTTTACCACCTCGTCGGGCGCGGCACCGCGAACCCGGCGCACCCAAACCGCAAGGAGTTCTCGCTTCAGTTCGCCCGGCTCTCGCCCTACGCGGTCAAGGAGATTCTCGACCTGTCCGACGCTCAGGAGGAGCGATTCTTCAAGGCGTTCGACATCACGAAAGAGGTGATGCGTGACCTGGACATCTTCCCGAAGAAGGAAAACGCCGACGAACAGCGGCGGGCGCTGGAGAACGACGAGTTCGAGCGCGGTTACCCGCGAATGATGCTCGCGCTTCTGATGGACGTAGTGGGTGCGTGTCTCGCGCGGTCGGAGAAAGGGCCGAAGGATGCGAAAGGCAAGGGAAAAGACAAGGACGAAGAGGAGGAGGCGCCGGCGACGTTCGAGTCCCAGACGCCCGCGCTGCGCACGCCGGAGGGCAAAGCGAAACTCGCGATGCGCGTCAACGCGGCCAACCCGCCGGGCAACGCGATTTCGTGGCGTGCGGTGCTAGGCCGGCTCGCGCGACTGAACCGCATGAAAGTGTTCCACGGCGACGGTGGCAAACTGCCGATGATGTACGCGAACCTATTGCGCCCCGGTTCGCTGTCGGTGATCGACCTGTCCGACAGCGGGTTCAGTGAGCTGAACAACATCGTCATCTCGGACATCCTGCGAGGCGTTCAGGATGAGCAGGAAGATAGTTACGCGAAGTACGAAGCAGCGAGAGCGAAGGGCGACACGGCAACGGACCCGCCTCGCGTGCTCATCGTGATCGAAGAAGCACACGAGTTCCTGTGCGAAGAGCGCGTGAACAAGACACCGGTGTTGTTCGAGCAGGTCGCGAAAATCGCTAAGCGCGGGCGCAAGCGCTGGCTTGGGTTGTGCTTCGTGACGCAACTCCCGGCGCATTTGCCCAAACAGGTGTTGAGCCTGTGCAACAGCTTCGTGTTACACAAACTACAAGACCCGCAGGTGGTTACGATGCTCAAGCGGATGGTGGGCGGCGTGGACGAAGGGCTATGGGACCGCCTCCCGAACCTCGCCGCGGGCCAAGCCATCGTCAGCTTCCCCCACTTCGCGAGACCGTTGTTGGTGGCGATCGACCCAAGCCAAGCGAAGTTGAAGATGACGGAGTGAAGCATCAGGGTTGAGTTGTCGCGGGACGAATGCGAACGCCATTGGAACTGATGACGGTGAACGCTCCCGGCAGCTCGCGAGCGTGGGTAAGGACGACGTTCGCAACTCGTTCCGGGCGATCAGCGAATGCAACTCCGCCGAGACGAATCAGTACGATTCCAAAGTGCTATAATTGGAGGCGGAAAACCAACTCGCCGAAATCCTTGCCTTGGGTGAGAAGCACCGCTTGGTGACTGACCGCGATTGCCAACACGTCGGGATCCGCCGCGCCTCCGTTCGTGTCGCGGATCGCGTGGACGGTGTGGCCGTCGGCCCGAAGTCGAACAATGATCGACTCCAACACGCACTCATCCGCCACGAAGGTCACGTCAGCACCGGCGCAAGCGGGTAGAAGACATCATTGCGGATCACCTGAGCCGCGTAGCGCACCGCTTCGAGAATTTGCTCGCGGTTGAGATGGGAGTATTCGCGGAGGAGATCGTCGACCGAGGCGCCATCCGCGAGTTCTTCCAGGATCAACTCGACGCTGATCCGCGTGCCGGCAATGGTGGGTTTGCCGAACAGAATCTTCGTTTCCGAAACGATTCGCGGTGTGGTCATGGGAAGTCAGCCGAACGCTGTAACGGATTGAAGCGTCGCGCCAATGAACGTTAACGAAAGAATTCGCGACATTCCATCTGGATGCTGTCGAACTTCCCCGTCCCCTTCGGAACAGTTTGCAGAACCACACGACAAGGAGTTTCATTATGGAGCCGATCTTGATCGCGTCGTACCGCGTGATGCTGAAAGCTCACGCGAGCGCTTGCTCGGTGGATCGCATTCTCGAAGACCCGGAGTTCCGGAACGAGTACCTCACTATGGTTCGCTCAGGCGCTGGTGAGCAGAGTGAGTTCGACATCCTCCACACGCTGAACAACCTCCGCAAGCGCTCGAAACTCCCGCGACGCGACGACGACAAGTCCGTTTGACGCTTCCTTCCCTCCTTCACCCAACTCGGAGACCGTCATGTCCGCGATTGCCACGGACCCGATCCCGGTGCGCGCGCTGAATCAGGTCACCTACTGCCAGCGACTCTACTACCTGCAGTACGTCGATTGCATCATGCCCACGAACGAACACGTCGAAGGCGGGTTGTTCGATCACCGCCGCGTAGACGCGCCCGACCTCAAGAACAAGACGCGAAACGATCGCGGAACGGCGACCAGTCGCGGGATCGCGCTTTCGAGCGAATCACTAGGCATCACCGGCGTGTTGGATGTGATCGAGGAGAGGAGCGGCGAGCAGTACCCTGTCGAGACGAAGCACGGGAGCGCCCCACACGACGATGACGGCAACGCTACCATTTGGGACAACGACGCGGTGCAACTGTGTGCCCAGGCGATGCTCATGGAAGAAGCGTTCGGCCAAACGGTGCCGCGCGGGTTCCAGTTCCACGTTGGCAGCCGCGAGCGCGTGCCGCTGGAGTTCACGCCGGAGTTGCGCGAGAAGACGAAGTGCGCGATCACGCGGTGTCGCGAACTGCAAGTGCTGGACGCACCGCCTGAACCGCTCCCGCCCGAACTGCGCCACCGGTGCTTCGGCTGTTCGCTCGCCCCGGTGTGCTTACCCGAAGAAACGCTGTACCAACTCGGCCATCCCGCGCCGGTCGAAGCGGAAGAGGCGAAGCCGCACCCGGCGCTCACGCGGGTCATTCCGCAGTCCGACGACGGCGCGGTGCTGTACGTTCAGGAACCCGGTAGCTCGGTCGGCAAGCGCAGCGAACACCTCGTCGTCAAGAAGGACGGCAAGGAGATGACCCGCGTTCCGATGCACGCGATCCGGCAAGTCGTCGTGTGCGGGAACGTGCAGGTCAGCACGCAGGCGCTCGAAACACTCGCGGCCAATGACATCACGGTGTCATACGTGACCGGGCACGGGCGCTTCATTGGCAGTTTCGTGACGGCGCCCGCGAAAAACGTGTCATTACGCGAGGCCCAGTTCCATATGTTCAGTGACCCAGTCGCGTGCCTTGAACTGTCGAAGGCTGTGGTTCGAGCGAAGTTGTCCAACCAGCGCGCGCTTCTGATGCGTAGCTTGCGAGGCGAGGTCGAAGCACGCGGCAGTCACGAAGTCGCGGCGCGAGGTATCAACGGGTTGCTCGGCGTCATCGACGACCAGAAGTCCGTCGAGTCGGTTCTCGGGATCGAAGGCCAGGGTGCCGCGTGGTACTTCGGGGAGTTCGGGCGCTTCTTGAAGCAACCGCCGACGGGCAAGGGTTTCGACTTCACCACGCGGAACCGGCGCCCGCCGCGCGACCCGGTGAACGCGCTGTTGTCCTTCGCCTACGCGATGCTCGCGAAGGACAGCTACTCCGCCGTCTGCACCGTCGGTTTCGATCCCTACAAGGGATTCTTCCACCAGGGCCGGCACGGGAAGCCGTCGCTGGCGCTCGACCTGATGGAAGAGTTCCGCCCGGTGATCGCGGACTCGGTCGTGCTGACGCTCATCAACAACGAGACGCTCACGCCCGATGACTTCATCTCGTGGCGGGACGCGTGCAACCTGACCGAGAACGGCCGGAAGGCGTTCTTCGCGGCCTACGAACAGCGGAAGTCCACGGTCGTGACACACCCGGTGTACGGCTACAAGATGTCGTATTCGCGGATGCTGGAGGTGCAGGCGCGTATGCTCGCGTCGTTCGTTCGCGGCGGCATCCCGACGTACACGGGGTTCACGGTTCGTTAGACGAGCGGAGGGCGTTAGCCCTCCGAGTTCCGCGAGGATCGCAGATGGACTCGTACCTGGTCTGCTACGACATCTCGCACCCGAAGCGGCTCCGCAAGGTGGCACGCAGCTGTGAGGACTTCGGGTATCGCAAACAGCTATCGGTCTTTTTGGTTCGCGTGTCCGCAACTGACTTTGTACGATTGCGCAGCCGCCTGTACGACATTATCGACAAGAACGAAGACCAGGTGCTGTTCATCCCGCTTTCGGAGTCGGGACTGCAGCGTATGGAAGCGATCGGCCGTGCGACCGACGCTCACGACAAGAACGACGTGGTGATGATCATCTGAGGTATTCGCCCGATGGAAATCGACTTCGACTCCGCGTTCAAGGCGCTGACGGTCAACCCGCCGTTCCCGTGGCAACGCGACTTGTACGCGAACTGGTTCTCGCAAGGGAAGTTCCCCGCGTCATGCAACCTGCCGACGGGCCTGGGGAAAACATCGGTGATCGCGGTGTGGCTGATCGCACTGGCGAACGGCGCGAAGGTGCCGCGACGGTTGGTGTACGTTGTGAACCGCCGCACGGTTGTTGACCAAACGACGACCGAAGTGGAGAAGTACCGGCGCAACGCGAAGGCGGCGGGCATTCCCGAAACGTTGGCGATCAGCACGTTGCGCGGGCAGTTCGCGGACAACCGCGAGTGGAGCGCGGACCCGTCGCGGCCGGCGGTGATCTGCGGCACCGTGGACATGATCGGTTCGCGATTGCTGTTCAGCGGGTACGGGTGCGGCTTCAAGACGCGCCCGCTGCACGCCGGGTTCTTGGGCCAAGACGCGCTGATTGTCCACGACGAAGCACACCTCGAACCCGCGTTCCAGAAGTTGCTCATTGCAATCGAGAAGGAGCAGCGCGAAGGGCGCACACCGGACTTCCGCCCGCTGAAGGTGATGGAACTGACCGCGACCTCGCGCGCCGGCGGGGAGAAGCCGTTCACCCTGACCGACGACGACTACAAGAACAAGGTCGTGGATCAGCGCGTCAACGCGAACAAGACGATTCACGTGCACGCGAACAAAGACGAGAAGAAACTGGCCGACGAGATCGCGGACCTGGCGCTGAAGTACAAGGACTCTGGGCGCGCGATACTGGTCTTCGTCCGCAAGGTCGATGACGTGGAGAAGATCGTTGCGAAATTGAAGAAGGAGAAGCAACAGGTTCAGCAACTGACAGGCACGCTTCGCGGACTTGAGCGCGACCGGTTAGCGACCGAAGACGAGATCTTCGCGCGGTTACTCCCCGAACCGAACCGACCCAAAGACGTGAAGTCCGCGGAGGGCACGGTGTATCTCGTTTGCACGAGCGCGGGCGAAGTGGGGGTGAATATCTCCGCGGATCACCTCGTGTGCGACCTCTCGACGTTCGAAAGCATGGCCCAGCGGTTCGGCCGCGTGAACCGCTTCGGCGAGCGCACGGACACCGAGATTCACGTCATCCACCCGAAAGAAGCCGACTTCGATGAAAAGTACGAACCCGATACGCGGCGGAAGCGAACACTCGCGCTGCTGAACGAACTGAACGGCGACGGCAGCCCGGCAGCGCTGGGCCATCTGCAAAAAGCCAAACGCGAGGGTTCCGGCACCGCGGCAATGAGCAGTGATCAAACCGCCGCGCTGCGAGACCACATTCTTGAAGCCTTCAGCCCGCAGCCGACCATCCTGCCCGTATCCGACATCCTGTTCGACGCGTGGGCGCTCACGACGATCAACAAGCCGCTTGTACAGGACAAACTGCCCGGGCGCCCGAAGGTGGAGCCGTACCTGCATGGTGTCGCGGAGTGGCAACCGCCGGAAACGCACGTCGCGTGGCGCGAGGAAGTCGAGCGGATCACCGGCGAATTGCTCACCGAACACGAACCGGAAGAACTGCTCGATCAGTACCCGCTGAAGCCCCACGAACTTCTCGGCGACAATTCCGGCCGCGTGTTCGACCGGTTGAAGAAACTCAAGGCACCGCGAGACACGCCAGCGTGGATCGTTTCGGACGACGATTCGGTGGAAGTGACCACGCTCGGCGACCTGATCGACGCGGGCAAGGAGAAGATCGAGCGCGAGACGGTCCTGCTCCCGCCGTCGGCGGGCGGGTTGACAGGCGGGTTCCTCACGAGCGATTCGCCGAACGCGAACGACGTGTCCGGCGGGGACTACTTCCGCAACGAGCGCGGCGAGCCACGCCGCGTGCGCATGTGGGACGATGACGAGGCGCCGGACGGAATGCGCCGCGTTCTCACCATCGACACGAAACCGGACGCGGACGAAGCGGAAACGGAGACTTCGAGCCGGCGTTTCTGGCACTGGTACGAATTGCGAAAGGGTGGCGACGACGAGGGCGTGAAGAACAGCAAGTACCCCGTGTTGTGGCGCGTTCACACGGATGATGTCGTCGGTCACACGAAAGCCATCGTCGGAAAACTGAAGGAGTCGCTCGGCGAACTGGCCGACGCACTTATCGTCGCGGCGGAGTGTCACGACCTCGGCAAGAAGCGAAAGCTGTTCCAGACGGTTCTCGGTAACCGCGACTACCCGAACGTCGAACTCGCGAAGTCCGGCAAGAAGGGCGGGCGCATCGCGGAGAAGTACCGGCACGAGTTCGGTTCGCTCATCGACACCGAGAAGCACACCGCGTTCACCGCGCTCAACGACGACCTGAAGGCGTTCGTGTTGCACATGATCGCGACGCACCACGGGCGCGGGCGCCCGCACTTCCCGCAAGACGAAGCGTTCGACCCAGAGCGTTCCGACGCGGACGCCAAGGAGGTCGCCCGCGAGGTGCCGCAGCGGTTCGCGCGGTTGCAGCGCAAGTACGGTCGGTGGGGCCTGGCGTATCTGGAGTCGCTCTTACGCGCCGCCGACTACGCCGCGAGCGCGAACCCATCCGCATTCGTGGAGGACGGGCTATGAGTTTCAGCGTGAATGTGGACCCGACAAACCCCGGCCAGTTCTTCGCGTGCTGCGGCCTTCTGGAGCTAGCCGACCGCCTCTGGCCTGGCGCGGAGGGTTGGTTCGCGGACGGGAAGTTTCAGGTAGCGTGTGGTGACGGGGCACTGAGCGCGGTGTTCGACACTCTCGTCGGTTGCTGCTTGACGAACACGATGACCGAAGCTCAGCACGCTCGCTTTCAGGCAATTACCGCGATGAAGGTGAAGGAGCGAAAAAGCACACCGGGCGTCGAAGAGGAGGAGAGGACTCTGGGAGCGTTGCTTCGCGAAGCTCCCATCGTTTTGCAATCGCCATTTGACATGACACTCGATTGGTTCGCCGACGACTACGCCGGGGGGAGCCGGTTTAAGACGTGGGCCGGTCGTCAATCGGTTCTCGACATCTCCACGGCGATGAAGAATGCGTTGAACGATCCCGCATGGCGGAATGAAGACTGTTTGACGTTCTCGGTCACGAAGTGCGGGTTGCCATTCAACTTCGATTCGGACCTCGGGGCACAAGGCGGGGCAATTGATGTCGGCTTCAGCTTCGATCCGCTCGCCGGGAGCGCTCTGACGCGAATCGAGTCGTCGGCCCGGCCCGCGCTCGAACTGCTCGCGTTCATCGGCTTGCTGCGCTTCCGCCCCACCGAAATCAAAGGCGAGAACCGGTTCCTCTACACCGCATGGAACCGACAGCTGCCCGTTCAAGTCGCGATGCCCGCCGCGTGCGGCGCGGTGCCCGTCTCTGGTGCGAACCGGTACGAGTTCCGCCTTCTGTACCGCACGAAGTATCTGAAAAGTTTCCTGCCCGCCATTCCCTTTGTTGGAGGTTCCGATGAGTGATCTGGCCCAGTTCGATGCTTGGTTGACGACCGACAATTTCGCCGCGCTGGTGATTCGTGAATTCCTCGAACCGGTCGAGGGACCGGACGGCGTTCTGTTCCCCGCGACCTACGCAGCGGCGGAAGACAAGAAAGTGTTTCCGGGTGGGTACAACATCGATCCGCCCGAAGGCGAGAAGAACGTCTGCCTAGTTGATAGTGTCGGGTCGCAGGCGAACCGTATCGAGCCGATGTTCGCGAAGCCGGACTACGCTCACCTCGTTCCGCAGTACGCGGTGAAGGCGGGCGAGAAGTCGGTGAGCATCCTCGAAGCGGGCCACCGCGCCGGCGATGCTCTCGTTCGCTGCACACCGCTCCAAAAGGACTTGCAAAATGCCTTCAAGGACGTGCTGAAAGGGAACGCGGAACCGCTCGCCAGGATCGCGCCGACATCACTCGTGTTCGGCGTCTGGGATTCGCGCGATACTCAAGCGAAGTTGCCCCGTTTGGTCGCGTCCACGATCAGGGCGTTTGACGTCAAGCGTCTCAAGCGCTCCGCACAGTACAACCCTTCGACCGATTACATCGGCGACAAACTTCTGGAGGACACGGCCGACAAGAAGTTGAAGGACGCCTACGCGGAACGCGGCTTCGTTCACGTTCCCGCGACCGGCTCCCACGGGGGCGTAATCGCAACTGGCGAAATCCGCCGCGACGCGACCCTGAGCCTCGCCGCATTGCGATTGCTCGCGGTACGCGAGGCCGACGGCACCATGAGCGAGGACCGCACGAAGGCCTTGCGGCGGTACATCCTTGGCCTTTCGCTCGTCGCGTTCACATCTAATGCTGCCACTTACCTTCGTCAGGGGTGCAACCTCGTGCCGAGCGAGAAGCCCCGTGTGTTCAACCTGGTGCATTCCGACGGCACACGCGAAGCCCAGAAACTCACGCTGGCGGTTGCGCTGAAGTACGCCACCGCCGCGGCGAAGGACTTCAAAGTCGCGGCGGGGAAGGAAGTCACTTTCGACACCAAACTGGCCGTGGCGGACATCAAGGGCGAGGGCGATGTCAAGGGAACGCGGAAGAAGAGCGCCAAGAAGGCCGAAGCCAGTGCGGACACGTCGGAGGGCACCGAATGACGATCTCCGTCTTCTGCATCACGATTCGCTTCCTCGACCCCGTGCCGCGGTTCCACGGGCGGGGCGACGACGGCAACCCCGAATGGCCTCCTTCGCCCCTCCGGATGTTCCAGGCGTTGGTATGCGCTTCTGCTTCCCGCTGGCGAGACAACCTCTTTCGGGAATACGCACGGCCCGCGTTGCAATGGCTCGAATCGCTTCGCCCTTCGATCGCGGCCCCGCCGGTTCCGGCCGAGAGTTTCGGCTACCGCATGTATGTGCCGAACAACTCCGGCGACTTGATGACAGCCGCGTGGGCGCGTGGAGATACGGAAACGAGCATGGCGAAGTTCCGAGTGGAGAAGGACGTTCGACCCACGCACCTGACCGCGAAGGACGATGAGTTCGCCGCGGTCCACTACCTCTACCCGATCGCGGACGCCGTGGAGTTCGCGAAGCACAAGCAGACACTCATCGACGCGGCGCGGAGCATCACGCACCTCGGCTGGGGCGTCGATATGGTCGCGGGGAACGCGGTCGAGATGTCGGAGGAAGAGGTCGCGAAGTTCACGGGCGATCGCTGGCGACCGACGCCGGATGGGTCGGGGACACCGCTTCGCGTGCCGCGAACTGAGACGCTGAAGGCGCTGATGGACAAGCACCAGGCGTTCCTGAACCGACTTCAAGGGAACGGCTTCAGGCCGGTGCCGCCGCTGACCGCGTTCCACACGGTCGGCTACCGGCGCGACTCCGAAACCGCGTCGCGCCCGTGGGTCGCGTTCCGCATCTCGTCGGTCGATCCCGACGCCCCGAACCCGTCGTTCGATACGCCGGGCCGCGCTCGTGACGTGGCCGCGTGGGTTCGGCACGCGACCGGCCAAGTGTGCGACGAGTGGCCCGACGTCGCCTCGTTCGTTCACGGACACACCGAAAGCGGAACCCAGACGAAAGGCGAGCGCGCCGACGAACGGTTCATGTACCTCCCGCTGCCGAGCATCGAACACCAGGGCGAGCGGGGCGAACGCGTCGGATCGATCCGACGCGTGCTGATCGCCGCGCCACCGGGGTACGAGGATCGCGTTGACCGGATTCGCCGCCGGTTGGCGGGTCACGAACTCGCGTGGGGGAGCGACGTGCCCGGGTTGTTGCTCGCGTTGCCGGAATCGGATTGGGTACTGGGCCGTTACATCGGACCGAAGCAGGGCGCGCGAACTTGGTCCACCGTCACGCCTGTGGTGCTACCCGGTCACGACGACCGTGACCCGGAAACAGCCGAACGTCTTCTCCGCCGGGCCTTCGGCCACGCAGGTTTCTCGGAAGAAGTGGTTCGTGATCTCGGCCTGGAGTGGCGGAATGTTGGGTTCCGGGCTGGTGTGGATCTGGCGTCAAAGTACAGTCTTCCCGACCGACTATGTGGACCGCGTTATCACGTGCGCGTGCGATTCGCGAACCCGGTGTGCGGGCCGCTGGCTGTCGGTTCTGGACGGTATCGTGGGTTGGGAGTGTTCGCCACGGAGTCTAACTGAATGGGCCGCGGAGTTGCCAGAGCGGCTAGCGCCGAACACGTCCGCAAATGCCTGTTCTCGGCCTGGAACTACGCCGACCAAGTGGAGAAACTGTCGGTGCGCTGGGATCCTCAAGACGACAGTCGGTACGCGACCCGCTGGCGGAACCCGAAACCCGAGTGGCGACCGTGCGAAAGAGGGGCGGTTCCGTCCTCGGCGCCAACCGACTCACGTTCGAGGCGTTCGTGCTCTTCCGCTGCCACACCCGAAGGAGGCGGCTTCTCACAACCGGGTTCGTTGTCCTCGACCGTCACCCGTTCTTCACTTGGCCGATCTGGATACCACCTCGGGGCACCGACGCGGTGCGATCTGTGCTGAGTACGCTCGAACCCCCGCGAGCAAGTGCTGAGATCCAGCAGGTCATCCCCACGGTGAACTCGGTGTTGGGTGTGGTATCAGTGCGAGCAAGTGGCGAACAGCGATTACAGTAACTCCGTGCCGGCTCGTGTGTTGTCGGCGATGGGCGTTGGAAACGTGTCGCTGTTCCCGTCGTTCCCGGATGGCGGCGACAGTATCCGCACGTGCGGCTTCTTGGGTAACCGAACTACGAATACGTTTTGGACCGCTGGACCGGCCGTTGTGGGAGGGGCTTGCGCTGTGGACTTGTAACTCAGCCGCGTTCGGCCGAGTTCGCGTCTTCCCCGTCGATGAGTTTCTGTAACTTTTTGGCGATGGGTGAGAGCTTCATTGTTCCGAAGGAACCCTCCTGGCGTTGAGCCTTC
>SXGR01053168.1_pt1 | contig 17618 bp, 17 predicted proteins | sample 3174711 | NCBI WGS metagenome assembly SXGR01 (sample SAMN11356860, study PRJNA531348) | freshwater metagenome | isolation source: freshwater sample F1-60 | place: China: Fuxian Lake, Yuxi | collected 2017-12-25
CTTTCGATTATACCAAGCTTTCTTCATTACTCCTTTCCATTGAATATCTTGATCAGCCCCATAATCCATCATAAGGCCTTTCCAACCTTTCTTTTCTAAAAGATAAACTGTATTACATTCAAATCCGTTTCCTACTCCAAATTCAACAGAAAATTTGTTTGTTGTGCCTATCTGAGTGAAAATAAATTCAATAATTCCGTCTTCTCCATTTTGTGAATAGATTTTTTTTTCATGTTCATTTATGTTAAATTCATTTCCATTCTTGTTCATATTTATCATAAAATAACAGTCATCATTAAAAATCTTAATCAAATACAATTAATGAAAAAACACGTAAGAAGAGTAATTTTAGAACAAAAAATTATAGAATTTTAATTGTATTCAAATAATTTTTTAATTGATTCCTCATATGGCGGCTTTGCCACACCTTTTTCGGTGATTATTCCTGATATTAGCTCAGGTGGAGTCATATCAAATGCGGGATTTATTACATTAATGTTATCAGGTGCAGTTTTTTTATCACCAATTCCAGTTACTTCTGTTCCTTTTCTCATCTCAATAATCACATCTTTGGCGTCGCTTTTCATATCAAATGTAGATAAAGGCGCTGCAACATAAAACGGAATCCCATGTTGTTTTGCCATAGTTGCAACCTGATATGTTCCAATTTTGTTAAAGACATGACCAGTTCTTACAATTCTGTCTGCTCCAACTACAACTTTGTCTACAAGTCCGTTTGCCATTGAATATCCTACGGCAGTATCTGGAATTAAACTGACATCAAATCCGTCATGCTTTAACTCAAATGCTGTTAATCTAGAACCTTGTTGTACCGGTCTTGTTTCAGTAGCTATTACCTTGATATTTTTTCCACTTTCTCTTGTTGCTCTAATTACACCAAGAGCTGTTCCGTATGCTACTGTAGCTAATGCACCTGCGTTGCAATGAGTCATTATAGTATCATTATCATCAAATAAAACAGAACCATATTTTCCCATTGTTTTATTAATTTCAATATCTTGATCCGCCATTTTTTTGGCTTCATTAATTATTAATTCTTTAATTTGTTCAACAGTACTTCCAGAATTTGCAACATTCATAATTTTATCCAATCCCCATTTAAGATTTACAGCAGTAGGTCTTGTATCATATAGAATTTTTCTTGCTTTTTCTAAATCAGAAATCAGTTGATCTTTTGTAGTTGCTTTACTTTGTAAAGCAGCTAAAGCTAAACCAAAAGCGCCTGATACTCCAATTGCTGGAGCACCTCTTACAACTAGAGTTCGGATAGCATCGGCTACTTGATTATAGTCATCATATTCAACAAAAATGAGTTGATTAGGTAATTTGGTTTGATCAATCATGATTACTTTGTTGTTTTTCCATTCTACTGTTCTTAAAGAAGAATCAATTACAGTATTATCCATAATTGCCTCAAAATCAGGCTTTTTAAAAATCAATTGGAAAAAATTAGTTGTTTTAGATAGAATACGTAGATAGATATTTTATTCCAAGTGTTCAATTCAAATCATTGAATCTTTCAGATTTAGAAAAATACGATCTACAAAAAATGTATAGAATTTATGATGATTGGCCAAATATTGCAAAATCTTATTATGAAAAAGATCTCAAAAAAGTAAATTTTGTAGGCATAGATCACATTGTTTTTGCAGGAATGGGAGGTTCTGGTGCACTAGGTGATATTTTTTCGGCAATTTTATCAAAAACAGACATTCATGTTTGTGTTGTGAAGGGATATCATTTACCAAATACTGTTGATTCAAAAACACTGGTAGTTGTAATTAGTATTTCTGGTAACACAGATGAAACGTTTAGGATTTTAGAATCTGCACATAATCAAGGTTGTAAATTAATTGCATTTACATCGGGTGGAAAAATGGAAAAAATTTGTTTAGAGAAAAACATAGAGTTTAGAAAAATAGAAGAGTTTCATTCCCCAAGAGCATCTTTTCCATCCTTTTTGTATTCAATTTTAAATATTTTATCATCAGTCATTCCAATCAAAAAAGAAGAAGTATTGGAATCCATAAGAGAGTTAGAGTGTTTGCAAAAAGAAATTTCATCAAAAAATCTTTCTGAAAATAATCCGGCGTTATCTTTAGCAGAATGGATAACAGACATACCATTAATCTATTATCCTTTTGGATTGCAATCAGCTGCTATCAGATTTAAAAATTCCCTTCAGGAAAACGCAAAGACTCATGCTATAATGGAAGATATTGTAGAATCGTGTCATAACGGAATTGTTGCGTGGGAAAGAAAATCCAATGTACAACCTATTTTGATCAAGGGAGCAGATGATCATATTAAAACTAAAGAGAAATATCAAATTATCACAGAATATTTTCAACAAAATAAAATCAAGTATAGAGAAATAATTTCAGTCAAAGGTAATATTTTATCAAAAATAATAAATTTGATTTATCTTTTGGATTATTCTACAATATACAAAGCAGTATTTGATAAGATAGATCCATCACCAGTCAAATCAATTGACTATGTGAAAAATAGAACAGATAAGTTTGCTTAATAATATTTAAAGAAAAATCGAGAATAATTATTGAATCACATATATCAGATACTTGGTTTAAAGTAGTAATGAGAATTCTAGTTACGGGAGGAGCTGGTTTTATCGGCAAACATCTGGTAAAATTTCTCATAAAGAATGGACATTTGATAACAATTTTTGATAATTTTTCCAATTCAGAAAAAGATTCCGTGACTTACCTTGAGAGTATGGGTGCAAAAATAATAGAAGGAGACACCACAAAACTTGGAGATATAACCAATGCTACAAAGGAACATGATATTGTAGTTCATCTGGCAGCAAAGATTTCGGTGGAAGAATCAATTAGAAATCCTTCTGAAACGTTTCACATCAATGTAGATGGGACAAGAAATGTACTTGTTGCCTGTGAAAAAAACCATGTGAAAAAATTAATCGTGGCCTCGTCCGCTGCAGTTTATGGAGAAGGTTTGCCTGATGTTAAATTAACTGAGAATTCAAAGACAAATCCAATTTCTCCTTACGGAGAAAGTAAAATTATGATGGAACAGGAAATAAATGAATTCATTGCAAAACACAACATCAATTGTATTATCTTGAGATTTTTCAATATTTACGGAGATGGACAATCACCAGAATATGCGGGAGTTATAACAAAATTCATTAAAAGAATTGCAGCAAACAAACCACTTGAGATATTTGGAGATGGTATGCAAACAAGAGACTTTGTTTCAATAAAAGATATAATTGATTCAATTTATGATGCAATAGAAAATGGAAAAAATGGCACATATAATATTGCTAGCGGAAAAACAATCACGGTAAAAGAACTTGCGGAATTTATGATTTCTTTATCTGGAAAAGATTTGGAGATCATTTACAATGATGCAAAAAAAGGAGACATTAAGTTTAGTCAGGCAGATATATCTCTTGCAAAAAAAGAACTGAAATATTTGCCAAAATATGGACTAGAAGAGATTAAAAATCTTCTAAATTAAATGAATAAGATAATGAAATTAATTGTTAGAAAATATGTAAAGGTATTTGAAATAATTGTCAAAGGCCTCCAGTGATATGAATTGTTTCACCTGTAATATAACTAGAATAATCAGAAGATAAAAACAAAATAGTATTTGAAACATCATCAAGTGTACCTAGTTTTTGTAAAGGAATTTTTTGAATGATATTATTTAGAATGTGTTGTGGGATATTCTTGGTCATATTAGATTCTACATAACCTGGAGCCACACAATTTACAAGAATATTGTATTTAGCACCTTCAATAGCCAATGTTTTTGTTAAACCAAGTATGCCAGATTTTGAAGCAGCATAATTAGATTGTCCAAATGCACCTTGGATACCTACAATAGAAGATATGTTTATTATTTTACCTTGTTTCGCAGATTTCATTTTTTTAAATAATGATTTAGAAGTGTTAAAAGCACCAGTTAGGTTTGTTTCAATAACATTATTCCAAGATTCAAGTTGTAAGTTAGAAACTGAATGATCTTCAATTATTCCTACACAATTTATGCCAATATCTATTTGTTGAATATTTTCGACAAATTTTTCAACTGCGATGTAGTCTCTTACATCAACTTGATGAAAAGATAATTTATCACCATGATTTTTTTTAATTCTAAAATGTTATTAAAGTTAGTATGAAATGAGGTGTAAACTAAATCTATCTTATGTAAAAATAATTTTTGAATCAAATTATTTCCCACGTCACCATTACCACCAAAAACTACTGCAGTTTTGCCAGCTAAATCTATCATCACAATCAAACTAATAATCTAAAAAATGAATTTGATGCGTAATAGAGATTGAGCATTTACTTAAAACATAATGGTGATTATTTAAGAAAAACAGATTAAAATTAATCTAAAATACATAAACTATTCAAATAATTTGATTAAAATTAATTGTTAGAAAACATGTAAAAGTATTTTCATATCATACACCAGTCTAAAATAGATAGGAATGATTGGATGTATAATTCAAGCACGAACAGGCTCAACCAGATTACCAGGAAAGGTAATGCAAAAAATCGATAATGACAGTACAGTTATCGATTATGTGATAAATCAAGTGAAATCTTCTAAAAAAATTGAAAAAATCATAGTTGCTACAACAAACCTAACTGAGGATGATGTAATTTGTGAGCATTCAGTTTTACAAAAAATTGAGTTTTTCAGAGGATCTTCAGAGGATGTATTAGATAGATATTATCTGTGTGCAAAAAAGTTTGCCATAGACAATATTGTAAGAATTACAGCAGATAACCCACTGATTGATCCAAATGTTATTGACTTAGTAATTGATGATTATAAAAATAACAAGTGTGATTTTGCAACAAATACGTTACAGAGAACATTTCCTTATGGAACAGAAGTCGAGGTTTTTTCTTTTAAGAGTCTTGAGAAAGCATGGAATAATGCAAAAAAACCTTCTGAGAGAGAGCATGTCACACCGTTTATTCGCGATCCACAAAACAGATTCACACTAATCAATACACAATATCAAGAGGATCTTTCATATCTCAGATACACTGTGGACAGAATAGAAGATCTTAAACTAGTAAAAGAAATAGTAAAAAATATTTCTGCAAGGCCAATATTGATCCAAGATGTGATTGAATTATACAAAAAAAGACCCGAAATATTTGAAATTAATAAAAATGTTAAACATGACGGACATCTTTCATCCCTAAAAAAAGATGAACACTATCTTAAATCTCAGAAAGATAATGGAACTTTAGATGGCCAAAATTAAGTTATTCGATCCATATACTGACAAATCTGAAAAGATTGCAGTAAAACGGGTTTTAGATAGTCATTTTTGGGCATCAGGTGCAGGTACCGGTGAGGTACAGAAATTTGAAGAAGAGTTTTCAAAGTACATAGATTCGAAAATATGTGTTGCATTAAACAGTGGAACTGCAGCTCTCAATCTAGCATTATCCATGTACGATATAAAAAATAAAGAAGTAATTCTTCCATCATTATCTTTTGTAGCAACTGCTAATGCAGTTATAGAAAATGGGGGCATTCCAAAGTTTGTAGATATTGATAAGGATACATTGTGTGTAGATCCTGAAAAAATCTCAAAAGCAATATCAAAAAGAACCAAGGTAATTCTACCAGTGCATTTTGGTGGATTGACATCGAATCTTGCAGAAATCTCCAAATTATGTAGGGAATATAAAATTCATCTAGTTGAAGATGCCGCACATGCTGCTGGTTCATCATATGGAAATAAGAAAATCGGCAGTCATGGTGAATTGGTGTGTTTTAGTTTTCATCCAGTCAAAAACCTTGCAATGCCAACTGGAGGCTTGATATCAATTAACAGAAATGACTACAAAGAAGTTGCAAGAATTCTTAAAGAGAAAAGATGGTGTGGAATCACTAATAGAAAAGGTGTGGATTATGATGTTAAAAACATGGGGTGGAATTATTACATGAATGAATTTTCTGCAGCGATAGGATTAGCACAGTTGAAAAAATTAGACAGAACAAACAATCAAAGGAGAAAAATTGCAAGAAAATATTCTGATGAAATTTCATTAGAAAACAAAATGCCTTTTGACAAAGGATGTTCTTATCATTTTTATTGGATTAGGGTCAAAAATAGGATAAAATTTAGAAAAACATTATCTGAAAAAGGGATCGAGACCGGTATTCACTACAAACCAATCCATACATTTAGTTTTTACAAATCCAAAATCAAGCTGCCTATAACCGAAGATGTTGGCAAAGATATAGTCACATTGCCAACTCATCCAAACATTACTGGAGATGATATTGAAAAAATCATCAAAACTGTAAATAACTCAATATGAGTTGATTTGAAAGTAATACGAAGAGATATGAATTCAAATGATTTTAAAATACTGGAAAAAAAATCATCAGAAATTGGTAAGGAGATGTTTCAGTTGATGGAAGAACTTTTCCCAATCTGTAGAAGCATTACTGGAAATGGAGTAAGGCAAACTTTGGAAATCATTAAAAAACATATTTCTTTGGAAACTCATGAGGTTCCATCTGGGACTAAAGTGTATGACTGGACAATCCCAAAGGAATGGAACATTCATGATGCATACATAATTGATCCAAATGGAGAAAAAATTGTAGATTTTAAAAAATCAAACCTTCATGTTGTAAATTATAGTACGCATATAAACCAGAAAATGTCTCTATCAGAATTGAAAAATCACATACATACGATTCCTGAAAAACCAGATCTTATTCCATATGTCACATCCTACTATTCAGAAAGTTGGGGATTTTGTATGTCACATAATCAATTTGTTGGCCTTAAAGAAGGAGAATATCATGTTGTAATTGATTCTAAATTAGACAGCGGAAGTCTTACCTATGGAGAATATTTAATCCCAGGCAAAAGTGAAGATGAGATTCTTCTTTCATGTTATGTTTGTCATCCTTCAATGTGTAATGACAATCTTTCAGGAGTAGTTCTTTTAACTATGCTTGCAAAATATATGCAGAATTTTAAAAATAATTATTCAATTCGTTTTTTATTTATACCTGAAACCATTGGTGCCATAACATGGCTTCACATTAATGAAACTCGTATTTCAAAAATTAAACATGGTTTAATTGCAACGTGTTTAGGAGATTCTGGATTTTTAACATATAAAAGAACTAGGAATAGTGATGAGGAAATCGATAAAACTGTAGAAAATATCTTGAAAAAATCAGGTGAAAAATTCAGGGTTTTGGATTTTTTTCCATGGGGTAGTGATGAACGCCAATTTTGTTCACCTGGATTTAATTTGCCAGTAGGATCATTATTTCGTTCAATCTATGGATCAAATGAGTTTCCAGAATATCACACATCTGGAGATAATCTTAATTTTATGAGTGTGAAATCATTAGCAGAATCATTTACCACATACATTTTAGTTTTATTTGAATTGGAAAATAATTTTCATCTGCATTTACAAAATAGTAAATCAAATATCAGCAAAAATTTAAAAAATCAAAGTGAAAATAAAACGTCAGAATCAGATAAGTATCTCAACTTAAACCCTAAATGTGAACCTCAATTAGGTAAAAGGGGAATATATCATCAGATAGGAGGACAGGAAAGTACTATGAAACAAAGGAAAATTGAATTTACAATTTTTTGGATTTTAAATCTCTCTGATGGAAATAATACAATTCAGGATATCTCAAAAAGATCAGGCATAGCGTTAGAAGATCTTCAAACTAGTATTAAGATGTTAATAAATTCAAAACTGCTTCAGAAAATTGAAAAATGACTGTTAGTTTTGATGAACTTGTTTTGAATTTCCAGAAGATGGGACTTACTAGTGGAGACGTGTTGCTAGTTCATAGTTCTTACAAATCATTTGGAGGTGTAGAAGGAGGACCACAAACGGTAATTGATGCAATAAGTTCAATTCTAACAGATGATGGAACTCTAATCGTTCCTACTTTTAACTATGATTTCTGTGATGGAAAACCATTCGATATAAAAAAAACACCATCTAAAATGGGAATAATCAGCGAATTGGTTAGAACAGATTCAAATAGCAAAAGAACCCTCGATCCAGTCTTTTCTTTTGCAATACTTGGAAAACATAGAGATTATTTAGCAAATCTGAGAAGTGAACATTCCTTTGGTCCAAATTCAATTTTTGCAAAATTACGAGAGTTAGATGCTAAAATAATGATCATAGGGTTGGCGTATAATGAATCAATGACATTTTTTCACCATATTGAAGAAACCCAAGGATGTGATTACAGATATTTCAAGGAATTCAAAGGTAGTATTACAAATTATGATGATGTTAAACAAGATGGTAAAATTGTTCTTTTTGTAAGAGATATTGAAAGAGGAGTTCAAAATGCAGTAGATAAAATGGGGTCAATTATGGAACAAGAAGGAATTGTAAAGAGTATAATCATTGGAGAAAGCGAAATAAAAATAATGAATGTAAATGACGTCTACAAAAGAACCACAGAAGAAATGAAAAAAAACCCACATATTTTAATAAAAATTGAAAAAGAATGATATGTCCATCAGATCTTATATATTGCGTTTAGATTTCTAAATTTAAGAATGAAAAAAATATCTAAACTTAATGATAATGCAAATTTGGGTGGAAGACAATTTGAATTTTTTAAACAATTAGAACAATATTTTCTTGATAGTAATGATACGATTGTAGACAGATTGGCAAATTTTCCAAAGTATGTCACTAGACAATCTTTAACAAATTTTTTAGCAAAATATGAAATTTATAAAAAAATCAAAAATGTAAATGGTTCAATAGTAGAGTGTGGGGTGTTATTTGGTGGAGGATTGATGAGCTTTGCACACTTTAGTTCTATTATCGAACCTGTGAATTATACTAGAAAGATAATCGGTTTTGATACATTTTCTGGTTTTCCAGCAGTTTCAAAAACTGATTCCACACGAACGCCAAACAGCCAAATGAAAAAAGGTGGATATAATATCAATTCGTTCAATGATTTGAAAAAATGCATAGAACTATTTGATTCAAACAGATTCATTAATCACATACCAAAAATTGAATTGGTGAAAGGAGATGTACGAAAAACAATTCCAAAATACATCAAAGATAATCCACATTTGATTGTAAGTTTGTTATATTTAGATCTTGATCTTTATGAACCTACAAGAGTAGCATTACGTAATTTTATTCCCAGAATGCCAAAGGGTGCAATCATTGCATTTGACGAAATAAATGTAGATCAATGGCCAGGAGAAACTTTGGCAGTTTTAGAAGAGGTAGGAATTAGAAATTTGAGAATTGAACGCTTTGAATTTGCCCCTCTAATGTCATATGCAGTATTAGAATAACTAGAAAAATTAAACAAATTTGGTTTCTGAGACCAAACCTATTCCAAACTGAATTTTATAATCATCACATATGAATTCTTTATGATTTAATTTTTTATTCTTTTTAATTTCAGACCATCTTTTTGATACATCTGGCCACTCTTTAGAAGCAATATCATGTAGTGCAATAAAGCCATTTTTTCTAATTAAAGAACCAAAATTTTCAAAATCTTTTTGAACAAAAGGATCTTGATGATTTCCATCTATAAAAACAAGATCAAATGGGCCCAATTTTTCTGCATTCTTAATACACCATTCCGAAGTTGAATCTCCACATAAAATAATTAAATTCTTATTTCTCAGATTAGCCACAACAGTACTATTTGATGTATTTGTTGAAAAATTGTCTACAACTACAATCTTTTCAAATTTAAAAAATTTATTCAGTATTGTATTAGTAGAACCATTACCAAATCCTACTTCCAACATATTACAAAATTTGCCTCTTGTTTTTTCTATTTTTTTTAAATAAATTATAAAATCAGCTAGTTCTTCAGGAATTTGTAATAAATGCGTGTATGTACCGTCAAATAATCGGTATCCTCCATGTTCAGCATTAGCATTATGTTTCAAAAACTCGATAAGGTCTTGACGATATTTCTTGGTTAAGCTAAAGTTTTCAAATATATAATTAGATTTTTCCAAGTTATTTTTTGATAATTAAGAGAGCTTTTAAATCATGCAGTTTAAAATTGAAGTTATGAAAATTACTTATATCACTCATGCTTGTTTATTGATTGAAATTCAAGGTATACGAATACTAACAGATCCTTGGTTAGTTGGTTCTTGTTGGGCTGGAGCACATTGGCATTATCCACCACCAAAAAGAACTCCTGAATCATTCACAGATATTGATTTCCTATATTTTTCTCATGCACATGAAGATCATTTTCAAATGGAGTCAATCAACAGGTTACCTCCCAAAATAAAAAATACCAAAGTCATAATATCAGATTTTGATAAACCATACTTTGAAAGGGCGATCAAAGCAGTAGGATTTACTGATGTAAAAGTGATGCAACATGATGAGTCAACATCATTAGTTCCAGGTATAACTCTAGATATGATTAGAAATGATAAAGGTGATGATGATTCATCAATAGTTCTAAAAGGTGATGGTTCAACAGTGTTCTGTCAAACAGACAATCTCATGTCAGTCAATGAGGCGGAAAGATTAGGAAGAAAATACGATGTAGATGTTTTGTTCACCATAAATACACAAACTGGTATGTTTCCTGGTTTTTTTGATTTTCCAGAAGAAACCATGATGGAATTATCAAAGAAGAAAATCGATTCCTCAGCAAAATATAGTGTAGATGTTGCTAAAGCTCTTAATGCTAAAACAATTGTTCCGTATGCGTCTGATATGTGTTATTTAGGTGGGTTATACTTTGCAAATGATCTTCACTATGCAGATAAAAATGAATATGCAAAACTTGTCAATCATACATTACCAAATTCTACTGTTCACGTTATGGGTCCAGAGGATTTCATGAATGTTAATGATGGGAATGTTGTAATTAGCATAACACCTCAAAAATATACAAGAAAGAATCTTGCTGCATATGCAGTGGAAATGCGTGAAAAAGTTGCAGAAGTTGAAAGAGAAGAAAGGAAATACATCAACTTACCATTTGATTCTGATGTAAAGATATTTCGAAACACGCTTGATGAATTAACGTCATCTTGGCAAGATGATTCTTTTAAGGTTCTATGGGTGATTGTAGATCCTAGGGGAGTAAAATCACATTTTTGGCACAATATGCCAGAGAAAACTTCTAATGATGAGATAAACAATGAATACGATTTAAGAATAGAAATTCCAACTTATACAATACAACGATTAGTTAGAGGAGATTATTCCATGGGCGGAGTGACAATAAGGAACGGTTCTGTTCGATGTCATAGATATGTAAAAGGATTAACAAAAAAAGAAGCAGCATATTGGGAACTTACTATGAAGATTAAGTATAGAAAAGCATAATACTCTCGATAAATCCTGAAATTTTACAAGTTAATTGAAATTACTTTTTTCAATAATTCGAATATGAGCAACTAATTCTTTTAACTGTGAAGTATCAATGGATGTTGATGCATCTGGTCCTTTAGAATTTTTTGCTTTTACATGTTTTTCAATAAATACAGATGATGAATTTTTTTGTTTTTTAAAAGCTGTAAATAATATAGACGCAGTAATACCTAACGTATGGTCTGAAAAACCATTAAATTTTAGTGCCTCCTTCCAGTTAATTTTATTGAAGTTTAATGGATAATCAGAAATACAATAACAAAATGTTGTTCTGTTTCTTGCAAAGATTTTTTTAATCTTTTCTTGACTACCGCCCATTCCCATACTTATTATGATAGGTTTTCCAGTCTTTGCTTTTGCTTTTAATGTTTCAAATGAATATGGGTCTTTTAACAAACAAGTTCTAGAAGCAACTTTGTACCTCTTTACTTTGAGGGATTCAAGAAACTCAACTCCTTCAGGATAAAAGACACTACAAAAAAATTCTATATCTAACTCATCAGATATTTTCTTAATTTGTGCTGCTTTTTCAAATGTTAGTTCAGATTTTTTTATTACATTCCATTGTGGATGTGTGTTGGAATAGAGATCTTTGGCTCTCCACATCTGAAATTTTACAGCATCTGCACCAGCATCTTTACATTCTTTGATGATTTGTTTTGCTTTGGAAACACTGCCTTCCCAATTGGATCCAATTTCAGCCACAACAGTGGTTTTCATTATGGAATCCATAGTAAGCAAAGATTTAAACTGTTTTATGTTATTTTATCAAAAAGATAAATGAGAAAAATGTCAGTCAGATTGAGAAATGTCAATCAATCAGATTTTAGATTTTTATATAATCTACTAAAAGAAAGAAATCCAAACATGAACATATCTCATAAAAAAATGCCTATATATTCTGAACATGTAAAATTTGTAAAATCAAAACCTTATACAAAATGGAATGTAATTGAATATGGTAAACAAAAGATCGGATCAATATATTTATCAAAAAATAATGAAATTGGTATTTTTCTTAAAAAACAATTTCAAGGTAAAAATGTTGGTCAAGAATCGCTAGTGTTATTCATGAAAATAAATCCAAGAAAACGATATCTGGCAAATGTTAGCCCAAAAAATACAGCTTCACAAAAATTTTTCAAAAAAAATGGTTTTAAATTAATTCAATACACATATGAATTTGAAGAGATCATCTGATTGATCTTAGTATAAAAGTTCAGATTTTTTTAAAATCTGTTTTAATTCATCTTTTGGGATTTTCTCTACTAAATCTGAAGAATATCTTTCAAACTTGTCTATCTTTTTAATTCCTTGATATGTATCATTAATCACAGTTGGATGAAACATTGGGTAAAGAGGATTTGTTATCATATACAGATCTTTGTATTCCCAGCTATATCGAATTTCCTCACTATTGATCAGAGTTTCATGTAGTTTTTCGCCTGGTCTTATTCCTACTATTTCCTCCCCATAATCTCCCAAAATTTCAGTTAAGGCTTTTTTGATATCAAAAATCGTATAAGCATGTATTTTTGGGACAAATATCTCAGAACCTTGACCATATTCGGTAGCTTTTAAAATAAAATCTAGTGCTTCGTTCATGGTTATACTGAATCGAGTCATCTGGTTGTCAGTTATTGTAATTTTTTTCTTATTTTTTATTTGCTCTATAAATTTTGGAACAACAGAGCCGCTACTACCTAAAACATTTCCATATCGTACAGCTATGAATTTGGTGGCATGTTTTTTTGGATCCAAGTAATTATTTGCAGTTACAAACAATTTTTCCATGAGAAGTTTTGTAGCACCATAAGTGTTTAATGGCGATACTGCCTTATCGGTTCCAATACAAATAACTTTTTTTACATTTGCCTCAAGGCATGCATCTATTACATTTTGTGAACCAATTACATTTGTTTTGATTGCCTCAAATGGGTTGTATTCAATTTTTGGAACATGCTTTAAAGCTGCTGCATGAAATACGTAATCTATATCCTCAGTGGCTCTAACTAGTCGTTCTTTGTCTCTGATGTCACCTAAGAAAAATCTTAAACGATCATCATTAAATTTTGACTCCATTTCAATTTGTTTACTTTCATTTCGACTCAAAATTCTGATTGTTTTTACATTTTTTTGTAAAAGCCTTTGTGTTAGTGCTTGACCTAATGATCCTGTTCCACCAGTAATTAGAATTTTCTTATCATTAAACATGATCTTTTGTTTATGACTTTTCTAAAAAACCTTGCCATAATCATATTAAAAATTAAAACGATTTCAAAATAGAGGCAAATCTTTCTGACGCATTTCCTCTAAAACTCATGAATTTTTCCATAAAAGTATCTGCATTCTTTATCAATTCATTTCTAAAATCAGTATCAAACAAGATTTTTTTAAAATTTTTCTCCAGATCAGAGTTATTGGATATTGTCAGAATTGCTTTCTCTTTTACATGGGTAAATTCTGGTATTTTATCATCTAAAATAATGTTCATTGTAGGCTTGCCTAAAATTATTGATTCTAAAAGTATTGTAGATGTACCAAATCTTTCTGACGAGATAACTATGATGGCATCTGCATTATTGATTGTTTCAATGACAGATACGGAAGAATAAACAGAAATTGTGTTATCGATTTTTTTAATTAATGAGTAGATTTCACGATTATGTTTTAATTGAATTTGGTGTAATTTTACAATAATTTTGACATTATCAAATTTTTTAAGAATTGAAATAATTTCTTTAATAGTATTTTTAAATTTTAGTTCAAGATTGGTACTAGCAAGACCAGAAATTTCAGTTATAGGATTTGGTGCCAACAGAACTGTGATTTCTTGAGATTGACTTTTCTTTATTCTTGAATTGAAATAAACATCGTGTCTTGGGCTTCCTGTAACAATAATTTTATCTGAATGAATACCATATTCATGAATCAAATATTCTTTCTTTTTATCTCCCCATACGGCAATATTGTCTTTAAAATGAACATAAAGTAATTGATCAAATCGTTTAGTATTGTCAACTCGTTCTACAAAACCATGTTCTAGTAAAATTGATGGAATTTTTTTATTGTTAAATTCAAGAAAAGCTTTCTCTGTCTCACCTATTTCATTAAGAGATACAATGCACCGGACATCCATATTTTTAAAAATATTTTTTGCACTACAAACCAAAAAAATGAATTCAGATAATTTTTCAGAATATTTTTTCATAATGACTGCTTTAATAACATTCCAGAAACTGCAATCTTCAACCTGAAAAACATCATTTAAAAATTTGGAATTTTCCCAAAGCTTTTCTATTTTTTTTGCATATTCATCAACTAGCAGATGAATTTTACGTTTTTCATCTTCGTTTAAAATATTGTCAAAATTTAGAACTTTACAATCAGATTTTCTTACTATATTAGTAGCAGTCAAACTCCATACTGCTGATCTCCTTCGGTTAACCAAGATTACATTGCCGTCATAGGTTTTCAATGATTTTAAGAGAGTTGAGAAATACTCAGTGTTAAACTCCAAAAATATAATTGATTTTTGTTTTGGGCTGTTACGATCTATCCAGAAACCATAGAAAAACCCTAATATAGATTCCACAAATTTTTTAATTTTTAAATAATTATTTTTCGATAAATTAATTGAGATTGGAATTGAACCCAGATTATATTTAATAGTGATTGTATCCCAAAGTAGTTTTTGTTTAACATTATTCGGAAAAAATTCTGTTTCAATGCTATCATGAATAACAGATTGAACAATGTTTGATAGTGAATTGGTACAGATAATTTTTGTGGGGTTTTCTTTTTCAATTATACGCTTTACAGTTAATAATTTAACCAAATTAGGCATGAGATATGAATGAAATTCATGTGTATCAAAAATTTGAAGTAGATTAACCCCCTCAAATTTTAGATCGTCCGAAGAAACTCGTGATGGCCATGAAAGAAATTCCAGACTTTTATCAAACAATTGTAGTCTCTCATCCTCAGTAAGCAATTCATCAGCTATATCATGTATAATTTTATTAGATTCAAGTTTGTCATGAGCCTCTAAACTTAACGAGAAAACCTTTACATTTTTGTTTTGGAATAATTTCTGCGGGATTACATCAATATCTAGAATATTATCAACTAAAACAATTTCAGTCAAGATTTACTTGTTGTGATTTTTTGTAATTATTTAACATATCTTAAATTTTTTTTATTTTATTGTTGGAGTTGGAATTGGGATTAGAAATTTTCCTCCTTTTCTCCTGAATTGTTTTTCCTTTTCTAAAATTTCAGATTCGTAGTTCCAAGCTAATAGTAATGCAATATGGCCATCTCCCTTGTCCGAAATTTTTTCAGGTGGAAAAATCGGTATGTGTGTACCAGGCGTGTATTTTCCTTGTTTTAGCGGAGTTGTATCTATTACATAATCAAGAAAGCTAGTATCTATGTTGCAATAATTAAGCAGAACATTTCCTTTTGCTGGTGCACCATATCCAAATATCGATTTATTTTCTTTTTTTATAATTTTCAATTCTGTTTTTAGTTTTCTTTTGAATTCAGCGACTTTTACTGAAAAACTCCTATAGATCTCTATACTGTCTAATCCAAATATGTGTTCTTCTTCCAGAAAATGTTTTACCGAATCTTTTACTTTAAAATTGTTTTTTGCTGAGATAAAAACTCGAATTGTGCCTCCATGAACAGATTGTTTTCTTACATCAAAAACTTCCAATCCATAGCGGTTTGTTAAATTCACAATAGGTAAAAGCGAAAAATATGAGAGATGTTCGTGGTATATGGTATCAAATTCCAACTTTTTTATTAGATCTACTAAATAAGGAACCTCAAAAATAAAAATGCCATTTTTCCCAATTAGAATTCTAATACCTTCCATCAAATCTTGTAAATCTTCAACATGGCCAATCACATTATTTGCTACTACTATAGACGCATTCCTAGATTGAACGATCTCTTTTCCAACATTGGATGAAAAGAAAGTATTTGTTGTAGTGATGTCATATTGGTTTGCCAGATTGGATAAATTTGTAGCTGGTTCTATTCCCAGGATCGAAGCACCTAATTTTTTGAATTCTGCAAGTAATGAGCCATCATTACTTCCTATTTCGACAACAAATGGATCATCTCTTCCTTGTAAAAATTCTTCATAGATCTCTTTGGCATATTTTGTAAAATGCTCCACTATTGGCTTACTTGCACTTGTCATGTAAAGATAATTTTTAAAAAGATATTCTTTATCGACAATATCCAGCAATTGCACTAAAAAACAATCATGGCACCAGAATAATCGGAGTGGGAACTTTGATTCTGGAGAGTTTAATTCATTTTGATCAATAAATGAATTTGCAGGAGGCTGCTCTCCCAAATCCAGTACCATTTCCAAATTTTTCCCAGAACAAATTCGGCATTTTTGTTCTAATCTGTAATTTTTCAAATGTATTTCACAACCATCATAATCTTACTTTTTAAGGTTCTCTGACAATTTTGTCATATCCACATAATTTACAAAGAGTACTTAATAATTTTTCAAATTTTTCGTTTAGTTTTGAGTCATTTGCTTCTGGAGGTATTTTGATTGTTCCACAAAATGAACGAATTATTTCATTATCATCTAGTTTTCTTTTTTTATTAATGATTTTACGTTGTTTCATGATATGTCCACTAAGACGTAAAATAGAGGCATAACTCTTTAGTTTTTTTAGCAATAATCCTTTTATTGCAAAAAATCCCAACATACTGAACTCAATTATAATCAAAGATGGAAATAATCGTAATAATGTCTTTATTGAATAATTTTTTAACAAAACTAACCATCTGTTTCTTTCAAGTAAATAAAATACCTGAGAGCTCCATTTCCAATGTGCACTGCCATAATGATATATTATTGCATCAGGTACATAGTATGATCTATAGCCAAATATCCTAGCTCTCCATCCCAGATCTAATTCTTCATGGTATGCAAAGAAAGTCGAATCAAATAATCCAATTTCGTCAAATATTTTTTTTGGACAAAACATACATGTTCCAGATGCATAGCTGATTTCCTCTTGCAGATTATATTGACCTCGATCTTTTACTCCCTTATCTCTAGCAAAGCCAAATCCAAAAATATTGATCATACATCCGGTACCATCTATAATATCAGGAGTTTTCATTTTCAAA
>SXGR01242151.1_pt1 | contig 17613 bp, 19 predicted proteins | sample 3174711 | NCBI WGS metagenome assembly SXGR01 (sample SAMN11356860, study PRJNA531348) | freshwater metagenome | isolation source: freshwater sample F1-60 | place: China: Fuxian Lake, Yuxi | collected 2017-12-25
CCTGGAGTGTCGATAATGTTAATTTTGGTGTCGCCGTAGTGCACCGACGCATTTTTCGAGAAAATTGTAATTCCACGCTCGCGTTCGAGATCGTTAGAATCCATCACACGCTCTTCAGGGCGATCATGACCAATTTTTGTTTTTGTAAGCTTCAGCAAAGAATCCACAAGTGTGGTTTTGCCGTGGTCAACGTGAGCGATGATAGCGATATTGCGGATTTCCATAGCGAGTATATAAAACGGCCCCAAATGGGCCCATAATTGAGCGGTTTTTTGATGTCGGAAGTTTAGCAGGATTTTTAAAATAAATCAAGTTTTTGAAGGTCGATCGAGGTTGCGCTTGAAATATTGCTGAGATGCTGATACTATAAGGCACGTCAGAATAGGTTGTGCACCAGCTTTCCGCTTTGCGGAAAGGCGCGCCTGCGTTCGGATTAATCGTCCGAGCAAGCTCGGCCGTTAATCCTCACTTGGCGCTATCGTCTATCGGTTAGGACACTAGATTCTCAATCTGGGAAGACGGGTTCGATTCCCGTTAGCGCTATTTTAAAAGACCGCCTTATGGCGGTCTTTTAAAATATTGTTTAGCGGGAGAGCATCGAACGAGCACAAAGGAATTGCTGGGGGCAATTCTGACTGCTCCGGACCATGAGCAAAGAGAATGGCGATTCCCGTTAGCTTTAAAATAAAATACCACCTCATCACCTAGTCCCCTTTCCATTTTAGGAAATGATACTAAGCACTTCGGTGGCCACCCTTCGTCAAATTATTTTCCGCACCCAAAAGAGGGTTGCAATTAGTGCGGATTTAGGTCATTTATCTCATGTTTCACCTCAATAATTAGGTTAATACAGGAATAAACCTCCTTGCCATCTGTTTTGATGACTTAAAAAGATACCACAATTTTGAAATTTTGTCAAGACCAACACCACGCACGTTCCCATCCTAATCAAAAATTAAACTCGAGAATTAGTGGTAAATGATCCGAAACTGGAAGATCAGGCACGTCAAATGCTGCTACTCGAATATTCGGTGTCACAAACATATAATCCGCAAACTCCTGAAATTCGTTTGGAGGAATTCCATATTCTGGATGAAGCTGCTTAATCAAGGAGCCTCGCGTCGTAGCAATATTATGTGCGGTAATAAGATTTTTATACCCAACTTCCTCAAAAATCCCAATTGATCGCGTGTCGGGAAACAAATTGAAATCTCCCGCAACCAATGTGTGGCCCTCAAGCTGCTCAACATATGTAATTATTTCCTGTGAAGCCAGAATGCGCTCTTCACAGTCCCGCTTATCAATCGGCGCTGCGCAGCCATGTACATTGCATACAGATATTTGATGCTCCCCTACTTTTAGTTGCGTAACAAGAGCACTTCCTTTTGAAAAATGTGTTTGAACACTTGGGAGATGTAAGACATTCGAGGATAATAATGAGATTCCCTTTCGAATAAACGTTGCGTTCCCGAAAGGAACATCGATTTGCACACCATTCTCCTCCCATATACGCTCAATTTCCGCATTACAAAAAACACCAACAAAATCAGGGAGTAATTTCTGCAGCTCAGAAAAAAGCTTTGTGTGATGCCCCTCAATATCTGGAACGTCATTTGTTGCGTTATAGATTTCTTGAAACATGAAAACATCTGTCGTCGACACATGTTCTAAAATAAATTCGCTCAGCGCTGGATAAAAAAATCCAGAAAATGTGTTGAGCGAAATCACCTTCATATCCATTCTTTTGACTGTCGCACAATCAATTTTCCCGCATCAAGCGGCTCCGCCATAATTTCTTTAACAACGCGCTCGCAGCGCACCCCTTGTGAACCTTTAATGAGCACAATATCCGCCTCGCGTAATCGCTCCTGTAAAAACGAACCTGCCTCCGCTGCTGCATCAAACGAAAATACGCGATCTTCGCCAAGACCCGCTTCTCGCGCCACCTGCGCGGTAAAACGCGAAGCTGGGCCGACTGTCAATAATACATCGATCTTCTTCTCCGCAACATAGTGACCAATTTCACGATGCACCTCTTCTGTCAGCTGCCCAAGTTCGAGCATATCGCCCAGAACCGCAAACCTGCGACCCTTACAACCTAAACTCACTAACGCATCAATCGCTGCATGCGTTGCGCGTGGCGACGAATTATATGTATCATCAATAATTGTTGTATGTTTTACTCCTTCAAGTAAGCGAAGTCTACCAGCTGGCGGATCAAACGACATGAGTCCTTTTTGGATTTCATCTATTTCAAGATCGAGCGCACGCCCAACGGAAACGCCGGCGAGCACTGCATAAACTACCGGCTCGCCAAGCGTTCCAGGAATTAATAAATCAAACTCAGAGCCATCAACTCGTATATCAACACGCATTCCAATAGGCTTTTCCTCGTCGCTATATGCGACAGCTATATTCTGCGCCTGCACATGAGCATCCTTGGAAAATCCAAATTTACTCAGTTTTGCAGTAACCTCACCAACTACGGATGTGAGATTGTCATCATCGCCATTGATAATTGCATACTGATGATCAGCCAATGCCGTTATCATCACTTTTTTCTCCGCTAGCACTCCGTCGACTGAATTAAAAAATTCAGTGTGAGCCGCCGAAACCGCAGTTACAACACCAACGTCTGGTGGCGCAATCGACATCAGATACGCGAGATCGCCCGGATGATCCGCACCCATTTCCAAAACTAGCACCTGAGGAAATAATGGATCGTTTGCGAGCAGTAGCCACACACCTTTCAAAAAAACACCCATCCATTTAAAAATCGAATGCCCAGGAGCGTCGCATCCTAAAATTGAAATCGGTACTCCCAATTCGTTATTATAATTTTTTGCGGAACCACGAACGCGAAAACTCGCACTCAAAACAGCAACACACGCCGCGCGTGTAGTTGTTTTTCCAACAGAACCCGTAATTGCAACGACTTTCGGTCGATACTTTTTAACAACCGCTCGAGCGAGTACGCCGAGCAGTTTTTCTAGTGTTCGTTTCACCATATAATTTTAAAATGGCAGTGTTAAATTCATTCCTGTGCCCGCTGCAACGCCATCTGCGCTCGCAACGATACGCTCCAACCCAAACTTAACGGGAATTGGCTTCATATTGCCTGTTAAATCCGGGTAAAAAACCTGCTTATGCGTTTTTCCGTATTCGTATACGTCGCGCGTAATACGAACATCGTCGATACAATACTTCTCAATCTTATCAAACTCCCCTGTTTTAAACCACTCAACCGCCTGCAAACCATGTCCAGACTTCTGCGTGTTCAAAGTTGCCTTTGCAATATCGTCGAGCTTTGGACGAAACCCAGCGGTTCGTTTAATTTCCTCGAGCATATCGAGATGCGGAATCTTCGACAAATCACCTGCGTAATAATTTTGTAAAATTGGTAAATCAAAAGATTTTGAATTATATCCAATAATTCTCTCTGCTCGCTCGAACAGTGGCCACATATCTTTCAACTGCTCCTCACGAAATGAGTGAAATGTATCGTCTTCGTATGAATATGCCACAACGATTGACACGCGCATATCTTTCATCGAGCCTCCCGCCTGCGTTTGTGTTTCAATATCGAAAACAACTTCGCGTGACATAAAATTTTAATTCAAATGTTCATCAACGTAATACTGAAAAGCTCTTTGGAGTTTTTGTACATGACGATTCATTCGGTCGTCGTCAGAGATGTCGTCTGGATCAATCGAAATTCTCTGACGCACACGATCTGCAATCAAACGAACCGCTTCAAGCTCGCGCACCTGCATAAAACAGTCTTCGAGTAAATCAAGTGGAAAATCAAATCCGTAAACCTGTGAAAGATATGCTGCAATATCTTCGATCTCTGATTGATTTTCTTGTGTAATTTCAAACACTGTAATATTTTGTGCCATACGAGTTGCAAAGAGCTTTATTTATTGATCGCTGCAAAAAATTCATTTGCGCGAGCCCAATTTAATTGTTTGAGGAAGCTTTCGATATAAGCCTTGCGATCACTACCGTAATCCATGAAATATGCATGTTCATATACATCGAGCACAATGAGTGGAATTGCGCCCCACACACCACCCTGGTTGTGTGCATCACAAATAAACACCTTGAGTGCTTTATCCTTTGTGTCGAACGCGAGCACTGCCCAGCCACGTGCAGCCATACCACACGCTGCAAAATATTTTAAAAAGTTTTCAATCGAACCATGCTGCGTTGCAAGTGCATCTGCAAGCGCGCCCTGAGGCACACCGTCGCCCGCAAGCACATCGAAATACCACTCATGCAAATATACACCATTCGCTGAAAAAGTTTCGCCATCTTTTAATGCGCGAAGTTCAGAATATGATTGGTTTGCACTCGCAACATCACCACCATTTTGAAGGGGCAAAAGCTTTTCTTCAATCTCATTTTTTTTATTCACATAACCCACATACAACTTGTCGTGATGTGTCGTTAATGTTTTTTCTGAGATGCCCTCAGGAGCTCCGGAAAATGGAAGTGGTTGTGGTTCGTATTTCATACCTAGTTAAGGTATATGAGTTGGGAAAATTATGCAACCCTGTGGAAAAGTATTTTGCCTTTCTTTTATGCCAGGGTCCAGGAATGCATAAAAGAAAGGCAAAATACTTTTATGCGAACACCTAGAAATGCGTTTAAAAAAACTGACAGAGAGACGCCAATGTCGCATCTCAATCTGTCAGAAGGTGTCCTATTTTCTACTTGCGGGCTCGGCTGTTACGGGCAGTGTGTGCAGCGATCAAGCGCTCGCACTTGGCGATCTTCTGCTCGCAGTCATTGCGCACACTGTCAAAGTAACCAGGGCTGTCGTACTCAACACGGGTAGCCTCTTGCAAACGACGCAGAACCTTGAGTCGAGCCATGAGCATCGCAGTCGTGTTGGCGCCGGGCAACGCATCGAAGTCGTCGGACAATCTCCGGAGCTCTTCGATCAACTGCTTTTGAGCCGCTAAACTCTGCTTCAGCTCGCCACGCAGAATTTCAGACTCTCTTTCTCGAGCACCCTCCTCCGCATACGCAAGCCGCTGCCGAAGCACAGTCAACCGCTCGATCATCACATGTGTCCCTCGATGCAATACAATTTTCAGCATGTCCGGAAAAATGCTCTGCTCAGTGTGAACATCCTGCGACAGATTCGCGAGCCGGAACAGCTGCCCGAGATCGTACCATGTCCACCAGTAGTACGCAGACCGACCTTGGCGAATTGCAAACGCGTCCTTTGTTGCAATCACCGACCACTCAAGACTCTCCATCGCTGTCAGAGCGATCCATGGATAGCCCGACTGCTCACGAATCCGTTTAATCGTCTTCTGAACAATCAGAACGCGGAACGCATACTGATCAGATGTAAGATGGCTGGCGAAGATCCCCGGATCCTGATCATCGCGCCAAAGCCGCAAATGGACGTCGCCGTCGGGATCGAAAATGACCAACACTGAATCTTCCCGGTACAGCCACCACGCGAACCAAGATTGCCACCGATTCCAATCACTCTCGTCTACCGCAGGAAATGCCGCGGCGAGAGCTTCAGATAACTTAGCCATGCGAACCCCACCACCCGAATCCTCGAGCTAGCTGCAGCCTACATTAATGCCTAAATTCGGTCAATATAAGAAAAAGCGCTCATTTAGAGCACTTCGTCCGTTTCGTCTTCAAAATCCTCACAAAAGAAGTTTTCGCGCATAAGAATGCAGTCTAGGCGCATAGGGTTTGCGGGTTAGGATGGTCTCTTTGCGGCCACCTTACACCCCCATTTCCCCCTTGGCAAGCCCTGTTTTCCACAGCCTCATTTTCGGCTTTTGTTCGGGTTTTTTATTTACATTATTTCAGAAATTCTATCAAATCATGTAACACTTCTTCTGCATGAGTTTCGGGCTTAACTGTTTCGTAAATTTTTGCGATTTTCCCAGCAGGGTCGATCAGAAACGACCATCGTGCAGTACCCATGTACTCGCGTCCCATGAATTTTTTCTTTCCCCATACACCATACGCGTTTACAACCTCTTTCTCTGTATCCGCCAAAAGTGTAAACGGCAATTCATATTTCTGAGCGAATTTTGCGTGCGACGCGACAGAATCAACACTCACTCCAAAAACAGTAATCCCAAGTTTTTTAAACTTGGGAAACTGATCCCGCAGAGCGCACGCTTCTTTGGTACAACCCGGTGTATCATCCTTTGGATAAAAATACATCAGCACCCAATTACCGCGAGCGTCTGCGAGTGAATGTTGGTTTCCGCTTGCATCCGATAAGGTAAAATCAGGAGCAGAATTTCCAACAACCAACATAGCTATGTAATTAGTTTTTGCAGCAACCACCATCTTTACCAGCTCCACCACAGCATCCATCATTTTTGTCACCTTTTTTACATTTAGCGAAAAGACATGTAATTGCGTATTTACCAGGACCAAGAAGAGCAACTCCGAGTGCTGATGTCAAAAGCGCAAAATCAAATTCCCAACCACCCATGAATGGAGCGGCTTTTTTTGCTGTAAAAATTGCTCCAAGCATAACAATTGCGAGCAAAAGTCCGGCAAAACCAGTAAATACTCCAAGAATCATTGCAGCTCCCGCAAGTGTTTCGATAATTGCAACTGCCCATGCCAAAAACGCTGGCAAACCAATTTTTCCAAAGAAACCAATAACACCATCAATGCCCTGCAATTTTTGAATACCGTGTGCCAAGAAAATAATACCAACTCCTACGCGCACAAGAAAAAGACCAGCATCGATACACATTCCTTTACATTTTTCACCATGTGAACACATTCCACACATAAAATTTACGAGTTATAAATAAGTGATGGAATTATAGCACGCAATCCTACCTTCGACCACTACATGTTGTGGTCGCCCAAAGCCCTCGCGCCATAGTGCGCGCTTCGGTTTGCAGTTTCAAATAATCCGCGCGTCGCTCAAACGGAAATTTGATGTATGCGTAGGCGTAACCCTCCTTTATCATCTCTTCATTTACAAGCAGCCCGTCTGGTCTTGAAACATAACGAAGCAGTCGATTATATTTATCACGATCATCGTTAGTGAAATCTGGAGTTAGAACGATTTCCTTCTCAAAAATCAGCTCCTGCAATTTTTTTGTTGCCTCTTTTGCAAAACACTGAACAGGTTTTCGCGGATCAACCGATTCGGGTGTGTCGATTCCAAGCATGCGAATTTTTTCTGTCTGACCGTTAACAACAACCTCAAAGGTGTCACCATCTACGACACGTGTTACACGAATTGTTGATGTTGCGACATACCCGCTCTCGGTTTTTGGAGGCTCTGTCAAAACAGACTCGCTATTTTCAAGCTGAATCGCGATTATAGTAATCGCAAGAGACACTAACAGCGTTAAAAGTTTTTTTCGAGAAATCATATGTTCGCTCATATAGTATACGTGGGTAACATACGAATTTCGAGCTGGCAAATTTAAAAGTGTGGATAAAATTTAAACGGGACTTGGATTCGATCCGGCCTATTCGAGACTGTCCCCAACAGTCTCTCTGTAGGCTTCGAATCCAATCCAACAAATCAATTTAAAAAGCTGACCATAGGTCAGCTTTTTAAATTGGCTCGGGGACTTGGATTCGAACCAAGATAGCAGCCTTCAAAGGGCCGAGTCCTGCCATTAGACGATCCCCGAATGTGGCAGAATAATATCACGAGCAACCCCCACTTGGCAACACTTCCTCGCTATGTCCGCAAATACTTACCCATCGCGATTGTCGCCGTTACCCACGCAATAAACAAGACGATTACAAATTCAACTAAGAACACAAAACCAGCTCGGTCAAAAAACAACCCATATAAAGAAAATCCGTCCTGTGCGAACAAAGGCCCCAAAAACGGATCAATAAGTTTTGTCATCGCCGCAATTACAAACGCCGTCACACCAATTGCAACTGCAACATAAATCGCTGCTTCAATCAAAAACGGCGCGCGAATAAATCCATTTGTTGCTCCGACTAATTTCTTAATCGAAATCTCCTCGCGCTGCGTATAAATTGCAACACGAATCGCGTTAAAAATAATCATAATCGCGATAAGCGCAAACAGAATCGCAAGCCCGAGCGAAAACTGCTCCAAGCGACTCGTTAATAGCTGAACATTTTCAACAATCTTACCACGATCCTCAAACGAACGCTTCTGAATAATTGTTTTGAAATTATCCGACGAAAGCGCTGTCAATATTTTCTTATAACCCTCTGCATCCTTTGTTCGAACAACAAGTATTGCACCCAATGGATTTTCTTCAAGCACATCGAGCGATTTTACAATATCCGCATCAGTCGCGTGGCGCTCACGAAACGTTGCAAGTGCCTGAGTCGGACTAATGTAATCTGTTTTCGTCACCGACGCAACCTCGTATACATAATTTTTAACCTGCTCAATCTGAGTCTCTGTTGCGCGAGGTGTAAAAAAAATACTCACATCCACTTGCCGTTCAACCGCTTTAACCGCAGCTCCAGTAAGTCCACGAAGTCCGAGCAATGTATTCACCGAAATCAGCGCAAGTGTCAAAATTGTAATGGTAATAAATGTCATGCCAAAATTTCGCACGATATTTTGTGACGCATATTTACACGCACGTGCACAAACGATAAAAAAAGAAACGCGGTGTTCAAATGACATATTTTCCTGTTTTTTGGTCGTGCAAAACGCGACCGTTATCTAATGTAATCACACGACGTTTTAAACCATTCACCACTTCTCGGTTATGCGTTACAAGCAAAACCGTAGTACCAAATTCATTTACTTTTTTCAAAATTCGAATAATTTCATGCGTATTGAGCGTGTCCAGATTTCCTGTTGGCTCATCAGCAACTAAAATTTTTGGTCGATGCGCGAGTGCGCGTGCAATTGCAACACGCTGCTGTTCACCACCCGACATCTCGTGTGGAAATCGATTCACTGCATTCTCAAGACCAACTAATTCAATGAGCTGATTAACCGCACGATTAATTCGCGAGCGCGGCTCACCTGCAACCTCGAGTGCAAATGCAATATTTTCGTGAGCTGTTTTATTTGAAAGTAGCTTAAAGTCTTGAAAAATTATTCCCATCTGACGGCGAAGATGCGGAACCTCGCTCTCGCGAATATTTGAAATATCCCAATCCCCAATATGAATACGCCCGCGCGAAGGGTGCTCCTCGGCGATGAGTAATTTCACGAGCGTTGTCTTTCCAGTACCGCTTTGCCCGACAATAGAAACAAACTCACCTGCTTCAATGTGCAAGTGTATATCTTCAAGCGCGGTTACTCCGCCCGGATAAACTTTAGAGATCGAGTCAAGTCGAATCATGGAACTATTATATCACAAAAAAGCCGTCGACCTGAGTTCAGGTCGACGGCGTGTACGCGAGGGTTGTGCTCTACCCTTCAGGAAAGAGGGTGGGCTCGATCTGAATGTCAACGCGGTTAGGAGTTTGATCTTTGTAGCGACCAACCACTGCTAACGTTGCTGAAAAGTAAACACTCTCATCACCCTTCCACGGAAAAAGCATCTCAACAAAGAACAAGACTTGTTCGACCTGAATCAGCGCCAACTCACCCAGATGATCCTTCGTAAAAAAGATATCAGCAAAGGCTGCACGATCGGCACTGGGCAACGACCTAAGCCAATCAATGAGAGCTTTGCATGTCGAGCGAACCACGACATTGCACCGATATGGCTGCTCGCCACAACGACTCGTCGGTATCGGAACCACTATTTCAACATCACAAGCGTGGACGTCCCCCAAGTCGCTGTGACCATGGAGACCACGAGAGCCTTGTTTCATCTAACACCCCCTTCTCCAAGTTTGGAGTCCAATATACACTAATTGAGCGATTTCGTCAATGATATGGGTGGACAAGACGAAAACGGTTTGATATAGTTTTGCAGCTCAAGAAACACATCAAAGCTCCTTCGCAATCCACAAGGTTGCTCGGGGCTTCGTGTAGAATCACTCGCCACAGCTCGTCGCGCGTTGCGCTCCGGTCTGCAGGGCTCGCTCGGAAGAAGTCTTGAACGCAAGCGTTCAGACCTTCTTCCTCACTCGCCACTTTAGCTCAGTTGGTAGAGCAACGCTTTCGTAAAGCGGAGGTCTCGAGTTCGACTCTCGAAAGTGGCTTATAAAAATCCCTGCAGTTGCGCAGGGATTTTTATTTAGAGTGTAATAAATTTTCTTAAAATATCTTGTGCGATCGGGGCCTCACGAAAAGCTGCGAGCGCCTGCGCAAATTTTTCTGGACTATCTGCATAATGCGGGAACATCGAGAATCGCTCACGCACAGAAGACATGTTCATATCCGGATGAAACATAACCCCCCACGCCCGACGCGCACCGATACGCACAACCCCAGCCTCAACACGCTCCGTTGATCCAAGAATACACACATGATCGGGCATATCAACAGGCGACTCCTTGTGAGCAAAGATTCCTTCAAATTTTTCAGGAAACCCACCAAACAATTCATCCACCGATGACATTTTTTGCATTTCAATAGGAAAAGTTCCGACCTCTGACATCTCTGGAATCCTGCAAACCTTTGCGCCCGCATGAGAAAGCAGGATCTGATGACCAAAACATATACCAAAAATCGGAATATCCTGGGCATAAACTTTTTCGATAAACAAAAAAACCTTTGGCAACCATGAATCTTTGCCTGCCCCCTCACCCAAAAAAAATTCTCCGCTTCCGCCAAGAATTACGTGACTAACATTTTCTAAAATTTCAGATGATAGTTCGTTGCTAATTGCACTAACGAAACTAATTTGTTTAGCAGCCAGAGCACCAACGGTATCGATCATACAGCGCTGCTCCTGCGTAAGCGACTGATCGGTTCTGAATTGAACAATAAGAATTTTATCCATAAAAAATATCTTAACACTTAAATTGTTCATTAACAAGGGGCATAGGAGTCGCCGCTCACTTCGCTCTCGGTCCGGGGCAGTCGGAATTGCCTCTGGCAATTCCTTTGTGTCCTAGGCCTGCACACGCTCGGCCCGTGCTTCGCACCCATTCGACTCTCACATACCAATTCCAAAGTAAAAAGCTCACCCGAGGGTGAGCTTTTTACTTTGGAGCGGGTAGGGGGAGTCGAACCCCCATTTCGTCCTTGGCAAGGACGCATAATAACCGCTATACGATACCCGCGAACATTTTCTTCAACCGAGCGGCGCGAGCGAGCTCGCGCATACGCGTAGTGCGGAGGAACAAGTGAATTGCGCAGCTAAGCGCAATGAACGGTCTCTCGAACAAATCACTTTCAAACAATAAGCGGGGTACGGGAATCGAACCCGTGTCTCATGCTTGGGAAGCACGCATATTACCATTGTACTAACTCCGCAATTGACGGAGTCGGGGCAATGGCCAATCCATGCTGCACCGCACAACCTGTTCCCTACTATTGTGGTAACAAGTTTACTCCGCCTAACACTCTTTTGTCAAGATTTACTTTTGCCCAGCTCCAACCGCTGAATCTACACGACCAGGAACTGTCGTGTGCATAAACTGATAGATAGATGCACCGTCGAGCCACTTCTGAATCTCGAGAACCACCGATGGAAATTTAATCAGGATGTGGCGAGCGCGAACCTCAGTTACCTTACCCGCGCGATCCTTCTTAAGTTCTTCAACCTTAATAATATGGTAACCAAATTGCGTTTTAATTAAGCCACTAACTTCACCACGCTTCATTGAGAACAAGACCTTATCAAATTCTGGCACTGTCTGACCCGGCTTCATAAAACCTAAATCTCCGCCCGTTGCCGCACTTGAATCCTGACTCACCTCTTTAGCTACCACCGCAAAATCCTTACCCGATTTCACCTGAACAAGCGCAGCTTCTGCGCCTGTTTTTGCTGGCTCGATAAATTTCTCATCAGCCAAAAGCTTTTTCTGCAATTCCTGCAAAACCAACATTGAACGAACAACGCGGTCGCGATACTGTTCGATTGACCAGCCAAAATTTTTCTTAATATCCGCCTCAACTTTTTCCTTACCGCCACTTGCTGCATTAATCTCATCAAGTTCTTTATTCAACTGTTCATCTGAAATAGTAATCCCCAAATCGTTGGCCATTTTTTCAGCTGCGAGTGTTAACATCTGGCGATGAAGTATGCGGGTTCGGAACACGTCGCCCGTATATTCGCTCTCAGGAGCTCCCGAATTCGACAGATACAAACTCAAAGCATCTGAATCGGTTTTGATATCATTCCAACTAATCATGCTTCCACCAACAAATGCTGCAGGCGCATGAATCGCAGACAAACAACGTGTTGCAAATGGAAATGTATCAGGACTGCGATATCCAACAACCGCACCCGCGACTATTGCAACTCCAGCAATAACCCCAACACCACTCACAATACCTTTAATAAAAAGTTTTTTAGATTTATTTTCGATAGTTGGTTTTACATCAACCACTTCATCTACTTTTTCTTCTAATTGTTCTTGATCCATAGATTTCATTTATTGTGACTTAACGTTGCCGAAGAAATAATACCACCACTTCTCGACATTTGAAAGTTCTGTAGACTGTTCTTTTTCAAGTGTCAACGATTTTGTTGCAGTTCCTGTAACAGAAAGCCCTGGAACAACAAGTACTGACTCCCCCGGCTTCGCTGCCTGCAACTCTTCGCGTGCCCTTCCTTCGGCGTACGAGTCGCTTTGCAGCTTTTTTAAAACCTCCAACGACTCAATCTTACGCTTTTCAAGCTTACTCACATCAGTTTGCAAACGACCAATTTCATGCCGCAGCTCATAGTCCCTCAAAAAAACGCGCAGAAAACTAACGAGCAGAAATAAAAACAACACGATAATAATTACCGTTGTCAGACGCTGCTTATTTTTTGTCGCTGTCTCGCGCATATGCATTCTCAGATGGTTGACGAGTCTTGTGTTTTTCTAAATACAATTCCTGAGTCTCCAAAAGTAGTCGCTGCAATTTCCCAGGCCGAAATATAGCGGGCACGCACAAATCAACAGAACCCCACGCAGTCTTGATGTTCACGTCACCATACATAAAAACCGTCTGAAGAAGGCCGTGAGTATGTAGCGAAACATCCTGAATTTTTTCAAAAGATGACTGGGACACAACGCGCTCAAAAAATCCGCGCTGCTCAAAATCAACAATTCGATCCGTTGTCACCACAAACACATTGTGATACCACAAAAAAATCGTTCGAAAAAAAACAAAAAAACCTCCAGAAAAGACTGTGGAACCTAGCGCAATTCCCCACCCATTCCATTTTAAAAGTGGAAACAGAAAGAAGAATGGAATCATCATGAGAAATGTTGCGAGAAAATATTTTCCACCGTCAATAAGAGGAAATCTCCGAACTTCTCGGATTATTACCTCACGCGGTTTCAATTCAAAGTTATCGGTGAATCCCATGTCTTTGATAATTTTGCGAGTCCGTCGCGAACAACCTGCCGATCATCCCACGCGGTGAGCGTGAAATTTGGCCCTGCCATCGCCTGCTCGCACCCTTTTCCTGTTATCACTATAATATCGTTTTTTTGCGCACTTTGCAATGCAAATTCAATTGCCGCACGACGATCTTCAATGATATGCAATCCATTTGATTCCATTTTTCCTGCCTCACGCGCGCCCTGCGCAACCATGTCCATAATTTCTCGCGGATTTTCATCATACGGATCCTCATTTGTCACAACTACTACATCCGCATGCTGCGCAGCAATCTTTCCTAAGATCGGTCGTCGCGCCTTATCACGACCACCCCCTGTTCCGCCCAGCACATGAATAATTCTTGCGTGCGGAATTTTTTCAACAACCTCATACAACTTTGTCATCGCTACCGGCTCGAATGCAAAATCAACCATAATTTGAAACGGCTGCCCTTCACGAATAAACTCAGCGCGCCCCGGAACCGCAGAAATTGTTTTCAAAATCTCCGCCGATTTTTCAAGTGGCACACCGACTGCAAACGCGGTAACTGCAGCCGCTACAGCATTATCAACAACGTGTTCGCCGAGAAGTGGCACTGAAAATTTTACCCCATTAAGCTCAAATGATACGCCCTGGCCGGTAACCTCAATCGCCTGTGGAATAAACGCGGCATCTGACGGAGTCGCAGCCGCCTTAATTGTCCATTGTCGCGGCGCGCCATATGCCAAAAATTCCGCAGCCTCTTTAATTGACCCATTAACGATCGCTGTCTTAGGGAAAGATGTTTCTACTTTTTTTGGAAGCTGTGCTAAATAGGCAAACAATTTCTTTTTTGCATTTTTATAGTTTTCAAAACTTCCGTGTGACTCGATGTGCTCCGGATATAAATTGGTGAGCAAACAAACGTCATAAAAAATTCCACGATGACGAAATTGTTCAATTCCCTGTGATGTTGTTTCGACAATAAACACATCACACTTCTCATCGCGCGCGCGTGCCAAAAATCGCTGCGTACCCCATCGACCGCGCTGCGTCATCTTTGTTTTATTAAGCGAACACTCGTTGCCAACGCAAAACTCGATAGTCGATGATGATCCAACTTTATGTCCCGACGCGTTCAAAATTCGTCCCAAGAAAAAAACAGTTGTCGACTTTCCACTAGTTCCAGTCACACCGATCGTAATGAGGTGTTTTGTTGGGTATTTAAAATAACAAGCACCCGAAATCGCAATAAGATAGTGATAAATTTTAAAAATTTGCTGAGGCGTATGTTTGCGCAAATAACTGAGCATAGTGTATATATAATGCCTGAAAAACAAACCGGGGTCAATCAGGGTCTTGCAAAATTTACTAAGGCTGTTATAATGATTCAGCTTTGAAACTTTAGCCAAACAAAACAGACCCGGTAGCTCAGTTGGTAGAGCAACAGCCTTTTAAGCTGATGGTCGTGGGTTCAAATCCCACCCGGGTCATAAAGAAAACGCCACCCTCGGGTGGTTTTTTCTTTATGTGCCCCTCGTTCATGGCATTTAAACCACAGCTCATGTACGCCGCTGCGTTGCAAGAATTACATCAACCACCTGATCTGCCCCATTTTTTGGAAAAAGTTGCGTTATTTTTTCAGCCTGCTGCTTATATGCTTCCTCATCAGTCAAAAGTGCCCGAACCTGCTCATAAAGCTGCGCCGCACTTAAAGACATCTCATCAATGATAATTGCCGCTCCTTGATCCGCAACAAACTTTGCATTTGCCTCCTGATGCGACCCATGAATCGGAATTAAAATCGCTGGCTTCCCCCACGCCGCAATTTCGGTAATCGCATTAAAGCCCGCCCGCGAAACAACTACATCCGCCGCCGCATAGGCATGTGCCATCTCTCCGATAAAAAATGGGTACGGATGATAAAAATTATCAGCAATCTTTGGCTGCATCCTACTTGAGCCTGTCAGATGAATAATCTGGAACATCCCCGCACAATCCTTAACCAACTGCTCGACGCTATGATTTATGTTTTCCGAACCTGTTCCCCCACCAAAAATAAACACTGTCGCGCGATCAGGCTGCAGCTTAAACAACTCAATTCCTTTTTCACGCGAACCATCAAGAACGCTCGGACGCACAGGATTCCCGGTATACACCACTTTTTTTTGATTAAACTTTTTTAGATGGTCTTCGATAGAGACGGTTATTTTTGTCGCAATAAAAGCCATGATACGATTTGCAAGCCCGACAATCACATCTTGCTGGTGAACAACGCTCGGAATTCCCAATGTTCGCGCCGCAAAATGAACGGGCACCGAAACAAATCCACCCGCCGTCACCACAACATCAGGACAAAACTCTTTCAAAATTGCGCGCGCCTGAAAAAACCCTTTTCCAAGCTGCACAATATCTGTAAAATTTTTCAGCGAAAAATAGCGACGCAATTTTCCCGACGCGATTGTAAACGTCTGAATGTCTGCGCGGCGAATATACGGGAGCTCAACTCCTCGCTCAGTTCCAATCCACGCAAATTCAAAATCTGCCGCGTTTTCGCGAGCACGCAATGTTTCAACAAGTGCGAGCAGTGGTGTTACAGGACCCAAGGTTCCTCCACCAGAAAAAAGTATTTTCATAAACGACGTCGTCTAGTAGTCACAACAGTCTTAGGCGGACTAATAATACCGGAGATAACACCAAAAGCTGCAAGCGTAACCATCAAAGATGTTCCTCCGTGACTGATTAATGGTAATGGTAGCCCAGTCAGCGGAACAATTGCAAGCATAGCACCAATATTAAGCATTGTCTGAACACCGATCCAGGTAACCGTTCCAATGATAAAATATTTTGCCCACTCACTATCCACTGTTCTAGAAAGCTGATACCCCTTAAGCACCAGCAATAAATATGCCGAGATCAAAATAGTCGAAATAATAAAGCCCATTTCTTCTGCGATCACCGCAAAAATTGAATCCGCACTTACCTCAGGAAGATACTGAAACTTCTGCCGCGAATTTCCAAGCCCCATTCCAACTACACCACCACCACTTACCGCAATAAGCGACTGCTTAATATGGTAACCACTTCCATACGGATCTTTATCCGGATCAAACAAAACAGTAATACGCTGAAGTCGATAGGGCGCAATTGCAACCAAAATCACCACAGCACCGAGTCCAAGCGCTGCAAGAATACCAAGATGTTTCATTTGTGCACCTGCAATATAAGCTAAAATCACCGCCGTTGAAAAAATAACCAAAACCGTACCCAAATCTGGTTGCAGTAAAATCATTCCAGAAATGGCCACAACATACACGAGATATTGCATAAGCCCCTCATTAAACACGAAGCTTAGCAGCTTTTTATTGTGAGCAAGCCAACCTGACAAAAATGCGACGAATGTAAATTTAATCAGCTCCGCGGGTTGCAACGAGTATGGCCCGACATGAATCCAGCTGAGCGATCCGTTTATTTTTAAACCAAGTCCTGGAATAAAAACAAGCGAGAGCAAAACCAGGGACAAACCAAACATATATTTCCACGATCGCTCCCAAAATGCGAGCGGCACTTGTCGAAGTCCGATAAACAAAAGTGCGCCCGGAATAAGACCGAACAATATCTGTCGAATCAAAAAATGATATGCATTTCCAAATTTATCTGCCCCGATCGGAGCGGTCGCCGAACCAAGCATCACGAGTCCAAATGCTAAAATTATCGAAACAATGGCAAAGAGCGACAATGACTGTTCTTCAGTCTGTTCACCTCGCATAGAGGTTTTTAGATATGAATAATATCAAGAAGTGCGAGCACTAATGTAATCATACACGCAACAGCCGTAATCAGCCACAAGCGCATAGTCACCTGGTGAGCAGGCCACCCCTTTGCCTCAAGATGGTGATGATATGGTGCAACAAGAAAAACTTTTCGCTTAAAAACTTTTTTCGAAAACAACTGGATCATCACCGAGCCCGATTCAATAACGAGTACGATTCCTGCAATAGGAAGCAATAAAACACTATTTGTAAAAAACGCCACCACCGCAAGCGTTGTTGTAAGACCTAAAACCCCAACCTCGCCCATATAAAATTTTGCCGGTGGAATATTGAACCACAAGAATGCAAGTAGGGTTCCAACGAGTACCGCACAAAACGCAGCGAGGAAATATTGACCACGAGCAAACGCAATTGCAGCAAACGTTGCAAACAGTATGGCAAAAATTCCGCCCG
>SXGR01324108.1_pt1 | contig 17613 bp, 15 predicted proteins | sample 3174711 | NCBI WGS metagenome assembly SXGR01 (sample SAMN11356860, study PRJNA531348) | freshwater metagenome | isolation source: freshwater sample F1-60 | place: China: Fuxian Lake, Yuxi | collected 2017-12-25
GCGGGCGGACGTGCCGGTGGTGCAGCTTTCCGTCCAACCGCGCAGGGATGCCGCACACCATCAGGCGCTGGGGCGCGCGTTGGCGCCCCTGCGCGCGGACGGCGTGCTGGTGCTGGGCAGCGGCGCCGCCACGCACAACCTGACCGAGTTCGGCCGCCACAAGCTCGACGAGGCACCCATCGGCTACGCACGCGCCTTCGACGAGTGGCTGGCCCGCGCGCTCGAGACGAACGACGAGGCGGCCTTGCTCGACTGGGAATCGGCCCCCCATGCCCGGCGCAACCATCCGAGCCCGGAGCATTTCCTGCCCCTCTTCGTCGCGCGCGGCGCCGCGGGCGCACAGGCCCGCGCGACTCGCCTTCACGCGAGCTGGACCTACGGCTTCCTGTCGATGGCGGCCTACGCCTTCGCGTGAGGCCGTCTCGTCCCTAGCGCTTGTCCCAGTCGGACGCGTCGATCGCCTTGCGGAAGGCGACCAGCAGCTTGTCGCGGTCGCGCACGAGTTCGGCATAGGTCTTCTTGCCGATGATCTTCTTCGTGCCTTCGCGGATCTTGCGGTCGAGATCGGGCGTCATCGGCGGGGGCTTCAGGTAGGCGTACTTGGATTCCGGCGGCCCCGCGAAGTGGTCCATGGCGTGGTCGATGCCGCCCTCGCCCCCCGCCAGGTGCATGAGGACGAACTGGCCCATCATGGCCCAGCGCAAACCCGGCCCGTGGCGCTGCGCCGCGTCGATCTGCTCGACCGTCGCCTGGCCGTTGACGATCATGTGCAGGGCCTCGTGCCAGATCGCCTGCTGCAAGCGGTTGGCGATGAAGCCGGGCACCTCGGTGTCCATCTTCAACGCGTGTTGGCCGAAGTGGTCGTAGAACTTGCACGCCCAATCGACCGCCCAGGGCGCGGTCTTGGGGCTGCCCACCACTTCGACGAGCGGCAAGAGGTAGGGAGGGTTGAACGGATGGCCCACCACCAGGCGGTCCTGGCCCTTGCACTGGCCGTGCATGGCGCTCATCACGAAGCCCGAGGTCGAGGACGAGATGACGATGTCGGGCGCGGTCGCCCCGTCGATCTCCGCCAGGAGCTTCGCCTTCAAATCCACGCGCTCGGGCGCGCTTTCCTGCACGAACTCGGCCCCCTCGCACGCTTCCGCCACCTTGGTCGTGATCTTCCAACGATCGGGCGACGCGCCCTTGGCGAGACCCAAGTCCACCATGCGCGGCCAAGAACGTTCCAAGAGGCGCTTCAGCTTTTCGCCCGCGCCCGGATCGGGATCCTGAGCATGGACGTCGAGACCTTGGGCAAGGAAGTGAATGACCCAGCCTCCGCCCATGAGGCCGGTTCCAACGCAGGCGATGCGGCGGACGTTTTTGGGTTCAGGACGCGCCATGGCGTGTCTCTCCGTCGTGCGTGTGATTGTATGAGTGGGGCTAGAACGAGGTCTGGTGCGCGCCCTTCAGGCCGAGCATGGCGCGCGCCTCGTCCGGCGTCGCCACGTCGAGGGACAGGTCTTCGACGATGCGCTTGATCTTGGCGACCTGCGCCGCGTTCGATTCGGTCAACTTGCCCTTGGAGATATAGAGACTGTCCTCCATGCCCACGCGCACGCTGCCGCCCATGATGGCGTTCATCGTGCAGAACGCCATCTGGTGGCGCCCCGCGGCGAGCACGGAGAAGTAGAAGTCCTCGCCGAACAAGCGGTCCGCCGTCTCGCGCATGAACATGAGGTTGACGTGGTCCGCCCCGATGCCGCCCAGGATTCCGAAGATGCCCTGGATGAGGAAGGGCGGCTTCACCCAGCCTTTGTCCACGAGATAGGCCAGGTTGTAGAGGTGGCTCACGTCGTAGCACTCGAACTCGAACTTGGTGCCGAGCCCCTCGCCCAGTTCCTTGGCAATGCGCTCCATGTCCTGGAACGTGTTCTTGACGATGAAGTCCTTGGTCTTCTCGAGGTAGGGCTTCTCCCAGTCGTACTTCCAGTCGAAGCGACCGCCCAACTCGAACAGGCCGAAGTTCATCGAGCCCATGTTGAACGAGGTCATCTCGGGGCTGGCGCGCTTGGGCGCGGCCAGGCGCTCATCCAACGTCATGCCGAGGCCGCCGCCGGTGGTGATGTTGATGACGGCCTTGGAGGCCTGCTTGATCCGCGGCAGGAACTCCATGAACACCTCGGGGCTCGGCGTGGGCCGGCCGTCCTTGGGATCGCGCGCGTGGAGGTGGATGATCGCGGCACCCGCCTCGGCCGCGGCGATGGAGGCCTCCGCGATTTCGTTGGGCGTGATCGGAAGATGCTTCGACATGGTCGGCGTGTGGACCGAGCCCGTCACGGCGCACGTGATGATGACCTTGGCGTTCTTCTTCATTCGCTCCTCCCATGGGGCGAATGCGCCGCCCCCGCAATTCCCAAGACGCAACCGAGTATGGCGCGGCCCCGCGCGCCCGGTCCAGGGCCGCGCTAGAGTCGGGCCCACCGGCGCGGGCCGCCATGCGCGTCGCGCGCGTCGAGGCCTAGATCGCCCGGTCGCGGAAAGACCGCCAACACCCAACGGAGACGACCATGCACGAACGGAGCAACCCCCAGGGCCTGCACGCGCCCGCGGGCGCCTACAGCCACGCGGTGCTCGTGGCCCCAAATGCGCGCTGGCTGGTGCTCTCGGGCCAAATCGGCGTGCGTCCCGACGGCACGGTGCCCGCCGGCATCGCGGCGCAGACGGCACAAACCTACGCCAACATCCTCACCTGCCTTCGCGCGAACGGCATGGGACTCGAGGACGTGGTCAAGTTCACGGTCTACCTGACCGACAAGAGCTATATCGGCCCCTTCTTCGAGGAGCGCGCCAAAGTGCTGGGAACGGCGCACCGTCCGGCCAGCACGCTCCTCATCGTGGACGGGCTCATGTATCCCGATTGGTGCATCGAGATCGACTGCACCGCCGCCAAGGCCTGAGGTTCAGCCGGCGCGCAGCGCCGCCGTCGCCACCGCATCCAGCGTGCCCGTCGCGGGATCGACGGCGACGCGGTGCTTCGCGCGCGCGTAGGCGGCGCTGATCTTGCCGTTCCACACGTCGCGCGCGACCGCCGCCGGATCGCGCTTCAAGGGATCGCCGAACCCGCCCCCGCCCGGCTGGGCGTGATAAAGCACCTGATCCTTGGCGAGCGGGCGGCCGAGCTTGGCAGGCAGCACTTCGGCCACACCCTCGGGATCGAGCACGTTGCGCGTGGGCGCCGCGGGCTCCCCGCCCGCAAGTCCGTAGGGCGGAAAGCGCATGCGGTCCGAGCGGAGCTGCAGGGTGGCGCCATCCGCCAGCACGCGGTAGGCGCGCGCGAGGCCCAGCCCACCGCGGTACTGCCCTGCCCCGCAGCTATCGGGGACAAGCGCGTATTCCTCGATGCGCACCGGATGCTGCTTCTCCAGCACCTCGATGGGCGTGTTGGAAAGGTTTTGCGATGGGTTCGTCACCGCCTCGATGCCGTCTTTCCCCGGCCGCCCGCCCCAGGCGCCGCAGATCAGGTCCCCGCTGATGGAGGGGCTGCCGTCCGCGCGCCGGCTGGCCAGGGAGACGACCGTGTTCCCGCCCTCGCCCGCGGCCGGAATGCGGTCGGGCACCACCTGGGCAAGCGCGCCGAACATGGCGTCCATGACGCGGTAGCCGGTCAACGCGCGCGCCGCCACGGCGGCGGGCAGGCGCGGGTTCAGAATCGTGCCCGCCGGCGCGTGGACATCCACGCAACGGAAGACGCCCTCGTTGTTGGGCACGTCGCCCTTGAGCGCGCAGCGCACCGAGAGATAAGTGCACGATTTTGTATAGGACAAGGTCGAGTTGATCGCCGCCCGCACCTGGGGCGAGGAGCCCGAATAGTCCACGCTCACGCGGTCCTCGTGCACCGTCAGCTTGACCACGATGGGGATGGGCGTGTCCGAAAATCCGTCATCGTCGATCCAGTCCGTGAAGGCGAAAGTGCCTTTGGGCCAGCGGCGAATCTCGGCGCGCGTCATGCGCTCGGCATAGTCGATGGTTTCGGCCATATAGGCGCGCATGGACGAGGCACCGTGCTTCTCGAACAGCTTGCCGAGTTCGCGTGCACCCACCTGGCAGGCGGCGTACTGCGCCTTCAAGTCGCCCAGCACGCGGTCGGGCACGCGCACGTTCTGTTCGATGATGCGCGCGAGCGTCTCGTTCATCCGCCCGGCCTCGTAGAGCTTGAGGACGGGAATACGCAGACCCTCCTGATAGATCTCGGTCGAATCGCTGGCGTTCGAGCCGGCCACGCGCCCGCCCACGTCCGTGTGGTGGCAGATGACGACGCTCCAGCCTTCCAGCGTGTCGGCCACGAAGATGGGATGGAACATGAAGATGTCGGGCAGGTGCATGCCGCCCTGATAGGGATCGTTGACGATGACGGCGTCGCCCGGGCGGATGTCGTTGCCGTAGCGGCGCAGCACCTCGCCCATGGCCTCGGGTACCGCCCCCAGGTGCAGCGCGATGGTCTTGGCCTGCACCACCATGCGCCCCTTCGCGTCGCAGATGGCGGCCGAGTAGTCCATCACGTCCGTGACGATCTCCGAGCGCGCGGTGCGGATGACGGTGGAGGCGACCTCGTCCGCGAGCGCGTCGAGCGCGTTCTTCACCACGGCGAAGCTGATGGGATCGATGTTCATGGCGAACCTCTCGACGACGATTTGGACGCGCCTTCGGCGCCCGTCTCGATGGTGACGCAATCGCTGGCGTCGCGCGTGGCGACCGCGCCGGGCGGCACGGCGATGGTCGAATCGTAGGACTCGACGATGGCGGGCCCCACGAGCGGCGAGGCGCCCAACGCCGCACGCGGCAGGACGCGCGCCTCGACGAATCCCGCCGCGCGGGAGAAGGACACGCGCCTTGTGCCGGCGGTTCCGGCCAGCGCGCGCGGGTCGAGCTGGATGCGCGCGAAATCGAGTGGACGCGATTGCCGCCCGCGCGCGAGCAGGCGCAGATTGACCAATTCCACCGGTTCGTCGTTCGCGTAGCCGAAGGTCTCGCGATAGACGCGGTGAAAGTCCTCGGCGAGCCGCGCGCGCCCTGCCACCGTGCCCAGCGCGCCTGGATCGACGGGCACCGGAAGTTCCGAGGATTGGCCCAGGTAACGCATCTCGGCCAGGAAGACGAGCTGGGAGCGCCCGTGACCGTAACCCTCGGCGTCGAGCGCCGCACGGCCTTCCGCCTCGAGCGCGGCGACGGCTCGGGCGAGAACCGCCGGATCGACCGCGTCGAGCGGCGCCAGCACCGCGCGAACGAAGGCGTGTTCCACGTCGGCCGCCAACATGCCCATGGAGCAGAACACGCCGGGTGCCGCGGGCACCACGACGCGGGCGATGCCCAGGAGCCGCGCCACGTCCACCGCGTGGAGCGGCCCCGAGCCGCCGAAGGCGACGAGCGTCATCTCGCGCGGGTCGCGGCCGCGCTCGATTGTGACGGAGCGGATGGCCCGCGCCATGTTGACGTTCGCCACCTCGCGGATGCCGTGCGCCGCCTCCTCGACGTTCAATCCAAGCGGCCGGCCGACGCGTGCCTCGACGGCCGCGCGCGCGAGCGACGGGTCGACCGCGAGCGAGCCGCCGGCCAAGGCCACCGGATTCAGATAGCCGAGCGCCATGTTGGCGTCCGTCACGGTCGGCCGGTCGTTGCCGCGCCCGTAGCAGGCCGGTCCGGGATCGGCGCCCGCCGAACGCGGCCCCACGACGAGGAGGCCGCCCGCGTCGATGGCTGCGATGGAGCCGCCACCCGAGCCCACCTCGGCGATGTCGATGGAGGGCACCTTGAGCATGTAGCCCCCGCCCTTGATGAAGCGGGAGGGCGAGCTGATGCCGTCGCGGAACTCGACCTCGGTGGTGAGGCCGGGTTCGCCCCCGAGGATGACCGAGGCCTTGGCGGTCGTGCCCCCCATGTCGAAGGCGATCGCATCGCCCATGGCGCGCGCGGTCCCGAGGCGCGCGGCCCCCACCACGCCGCCCGCGGGGCCGGAGGCAACGGCGAAGACCGGCTTCTCCGCCGCGTGGCGCGCGCCGATCATGCCGCCGTTCGACGCCATGACGAGGAGCGGCGCTTTCACCCCCATGGCCGAGAGCCGGTCGGTCAGGCGGCGGAGATAGGCCTGCATGGCCGGCAGAAGATAGGCGTTCACCACCGTGGTGCTGGTGCGCTCGTACTCCTTGAGTTCGGGCAAGACGCCCGAGGAGGTGGTGAGAAGAAGTTGGGGGAACGCCGCGGCGAGGATGCGCGCGGCCTCCTCCTCGTGCGCCGGATTGGCGTAGCTGTTGATGAAGGCGATGGCGACGCTTTCGACCCCTTCGGCAACGAAGCGCGCGCCAGCCGCGCGCACGCCCGGCGCATCGAGCGGACGGACCACACGGCCGTCCGCACCGATGCGCTCCTCCACCTCCAGCCGCCAGCGGCGCGGCGAGAGCGGCTCGGGCTTGTCCCAGTCGAGATCGAACATGGTGGGCGTGCGGATGCGCCCGATTTCGAGCACGTCGCGGAACCCCTTGGTCGCCAGCACGCCCGTCTTGGCACCCGATTTCTGGAGAATCGTGTTCGAGCCCACGGTCGTGCCGTGGACGATCTCGACGACATCGCCCGCGCGAACGCCGGCCTCGGCCAGGACCGCTTCGAGCCCGCGCACCACGCCTTCCGCCGGATCGGCGGGCGTGGTCGAGGTCTTGTTGACGTGGAGCACCTGGTTCGCCGTGCACAGCACGAGATCCGTGAAGGTGCCTCCGATATCGATGCCGACGCGCACGCCGGCGTTCGCGCTCGCCATGGCCTAGCCGCAGAGGCAGAGCTGGCGCGGCGCCTCGGTGATCCGCTCGACACCGTTCGCGCGAATCACCACCTGCTCGCCCAGCGCCATGCGCAGGCGTTCTTCCTCCAGCCGGATCGCCGGATGGAGGAACAGCACCATGCCTTCCTTAAGGACGGTGGGTTCGCCCTCGATGATCATGGGCGGATCGACCCAGGTGGGCGGGAAAGTGGCGCCCAGATTGTATCCCAGCGACTTGAACGGCATGGCGCCCAGGCCGTTCTTCGCGTAGACGCGCTTCACGGCGGCGTGAATGTCGCCGATGGTGTTGCCCGGGCGCATGGCCGCCTCGCCCGCCTCCAGCGCCTCGGCGCAAACGTCGAGGATGCGTTGGTGGCGCATGTCGGGCTTGGGGCCGGTGAGCGCGATGAAATAGACCGCCGCGTGATAGTGCCGGTAGGCGCAACCGATCTCGTACATGACGTGGTCGTTCTCGGCGATCGTGTTGCGCCCCGTGGTGTAGCGCGCGTTGTTCGCCGCGCGGCCCGCGCCCATGGGATAGCGCAGCGCCGAGGGATCGCCGTCCTCGCGGTACACGATGGCGTACAGCTCGGCCAGAATGTCGCCTTCGAAGACGCCGGGACGCGTCATGGCGAGCGCGGTGCGCTCCATCTTCTTGAGGATGTCGGCCGCCTTGCGCATGTGCGCGATCTCGGCCTCGCTTTTCACGCGCCGGAGCGCGCCCACCACGTCCGAGGCGTCGACAAAGGTGCAGAACCCATCGAGCGCCGCCGCCAATTCGACGTAGAGGTCCGCGCGCATGCCGAGCGTGTTCAGCTGCACGCCGAGGCGCTTGCCCTTGAGGCCCAGGTCGCCAAGCATCGCCTTGATCGCAGCGCTCCTCGGCGTGTCGGCGCGCTCGTCCCAGATGCGGCAGTTCTCGATGATGGAGGAATAGACGACATTCGCGTAATCCACGCGCCGGGTCAGGAACTCCACGTGCCCATCCGGCTTCACCAGCATGGCGCTGAAGACGTAATAGCCGTCGGTGTCGACGCCCGTCAGCCAGTACATGTCCTCGATCTTGAAGAGGAGCAGGCCGTCGAGGCCCGCCGCGGCGATGGCGGCCTTGGTCGCCGCCAGGCGGCGCGCGTATTCCTCGCGCGTGAAGTGAAGTTTGGGCTCGGCCATGGGCGGCGTTCCTTCCCCTCGTTCAAGCGTTCGCGCGCGGAATCGGGCAGTCGCCCGTGCGCTTGCGCGCGATATAGGCGGCCAACACCTCGCGGGCACGCGCCTGGCCGAAGCTGTCGTAATGCCCCGCGTGCACCGTGCCGATGGCGAGGCGCATGAGCCGCTCGGCGCTCGCCACGTGCCGCTCCTCGACGGTGTGATAGAGGATGAGCCGGCCGATGCCGTTGACGCCGTTGTGCAGCACGTCGCCCGAAAACAGGAGGCCCGTCGCCCGCTCGTAGAGCGCGATGGAGCCGGGCGAATGGCCGGGCAAGTGCAGGACCTCGAACGCCCGGTCGCCTAGGTCGATCACGTCGCCCTCGCCCACCGTGCGCGTGGCGGGTGCCGCCTTGATGAGGAAGGTGCGCGCGTCGAACCCCTCGGGCGCCGCCGTCTCGAACATCTCGTCCACGACATAGGGGTCGATGACCGTGTTGGGCCGCGTGGGGTGCGCAAGGATGTCGGCTTCGTCGGCATGGATGCGGCGGTCGGCAAACTCGTGATGGCCGCCCACGTGGTCGCAATGGGTGTGCGAACCGACGGCGATGACGGGCCGCTCGCGCAGTTCGGGAATCGTGCCGAGCAACGACACGAAACCGAACCCCGTGTCGAAGACAAGATCGCGGTCGCGCCCGCGCACGTGCCACATATTGCAGCGCCAATCGGGCTTGATGCGCGCCTCCCAAAGGAGCGTGACGCCCTCACCCATCGCGCGCGCGCGATACCAGCCTTCCGCGTAGCTCCGTTCGCCCACGACGCCCTCCGCCCTCGATCCTAGCGCGCGCCGTCCTCGGCGCGAAAGCGCGCGAGGACGGGGGCGTGGAAGGAGCCGAGCGCGGCCGCGCCGTCATCCTCGTCCGCCACCTCGTCGGCCAAATCCTCGTTGTGGATTTCCGCCGCCTCGAAGGAGGCGAGCAGCGCGCGGCTGGCGAGGATGTGGTCGAGCAGCACGCGCCGGCCGTCATGGCGCACCGTGAAACGCCGCGCCGCCGGCACGTCCGCTTCCAGCGGCACGAGCGCGCGCCCCGCGAGCGCGGGATTGCCGGTCTCCTCCTCGCGCGCCAGAAGCGTGCGCACCGGCGCCTCGGCGAGGCCCGCGTTGAGATCGCCGCACACGGCGAGGAGCGCCCGGGGTTCGGCATCGAAGACGGCATCGACCGCCAGACGCGCCTCCAATGCCTGACCCGCGCGCTTCATGGCCGCGAGATAGAAGCCTTGCGCCCAATCGGCCGTCTCCGCCCACGCGCCGTCGCCCCGCCGTGCGCCGGGAAAGGGTGTCGCGCGCGCCGCCCGCAGATGAAGATTGAAGACGTGGAGCGTGCGCCCCTCGCCCAGCGCGTGCTCGGTATGAAGGAAAGGCCGGTCCCATTCCACGCGCACGGCCTCGGCGTCTGCGCGCAGCCGGTGGGACGGCGCGGGCACGAGATCGTGCTTCACTTGGCGGATGGCACGGATGGGAAAGCGCGAGAGCGTCACCAGATTGTGCACGTCGAAGGGCCCGTGGCCGCCCGCCGTGTGGGCGCGCGCGAAGTCGGCATAGGGCGTGCCAGCAAGCAGACGGTCGAGCGCCGCGAGCGTGCGATCCTTGTGGCGCGTGGACGGCTGGCCGTGCACCTCCTGCAGGCACAGCACGTCGGCGTCCAGGCGCAGGAGCGCAGGCTTCAAGCGCGCGATGCGCGCCTCCAGCGCCGGCCCATCGTCCAGGTTTTCGAGATTGTACGTCGCCAGGCGGAAGGGCCGGCTCACGCGCGACCTCCCGCTTGGCAATCCGGCATCATTCGCCCTTGAAGACGGGATCGCGGTCCTCGAACCAGGCGTTGGTGCCCTCGATGGAATCCTTCGAGAAGGACGCCTTCAGGTAATACTCGCTCTCAAACATGAGCACCTCGGCCAGCGGCGCCTCGACCGCACGGTCGATCATCTCCTTGTGGAAACGCACCGAGATGGGTGCCCTCTTGGCGATGATCTTGGCCATGCGTTCGGCCTCCTCCCGCTCGCGGCCCACGGGCACCAGGCGGTTCGCGAGGCCGATGCGGTACGCCTCGGGCGCGGACCACCATTCGCCCAGATAGGCGATCTCGCGCGCGCGCGCGATGCCCACCTTCTGCGCCAGCATCTTGGTCGTGCCGTTGGTCATGGTGATCGACAGCGTGACCTCCGGGCAGCCGAACTGCGCGCTCATGGAAGCGACGACCAAGTCGCAACCGATGCAGATCTCGGTGCCGCCGCCCACGCACCAGCCATGCACCGCCGCGACGACGGGGAAGGGCACCGCGCGGATGAGGCGCGTGACGCGCTGCGCCGTCTGCTGCCAGGCGAAGAGTTGCTCCTTCGTGACCGAGCCGTCGGCGATGCCCTTGGAGTGCTCGCGAATCTCGCCCACGTCGTGGCCGGCCAGGAAGGACGGCCCGTTGCCCGCGAGGATGAGGCAACGGATGTCCTTGTCCTTGCCCAAGGCCTCGATGGCGTCGCCCGTCTCCTCCCACATGACCATGAGAAAGGCGTTGGACTTCTTGGGCCGGTTGAAGATGACCCAGGCCACGTGGCCGTCCTTGCGGGTGATGACGAGCCCGCTCTTGGAGATGGTTTCCTGCATGGTCGGCCTCGGGGTTTGGGGTTGGAGTCCGGGTGGCGCGCGCTAGCGCTTGAGCTTGATGCCGGCTTTCTCGCGGTCCCACGTGGCGGCGGTGATGCCGCGCTCGCGGAGCGGGAATTTCTGGACTTTGCCGGTGGGCGTCTTGGGGAGCGAGGACGCGGTCTCGACGTAGCGCGGCACCATGAAATACGCCATGCGCGGCTCGAGAAAGCGGATGAGTTCGGCCGGATCGACCGCCATGCCCTCGCGCGGGACGATGACGGCCATCACCTCCTGCTCGGTGTGTTCGGACGCGGCGGGGATAACGGCGCACTCCAGCACCGCCGGGTGCTTCACGATCTCTTGCTCCACCTCCATGGACGAGATGTTCTCGCCGCGCCGGCGGATGGCGTCCTTGGTGCGGTCGACGAAGTAGTAGTTGCCCGCCTCGTCGCGCATCAGCATGTCGCCCGTGTGGTACCAGAGATTGCGCCACGCCTTCACCGTCCACTCGGGGTGGTTCCAGTAGCCAAGCGTCATGTCCCACGGGTTCTTGGTGCGCACGCACATCTCTCCGGGCACGCCGGGCGGCACCTCCTCGTCGTTCTCGTCGACGATGCGCACCTCGTAGCGATCCTTGAGCAGCCAGCCGCAGGTGCGGTTGTTGGCGAGTTCGAAGGACGAGCGCATCGGGCAATTCTGCTCCGTCCCGCCATAGGTGGTGGAGACGCGCACGCCGAAGCGCGCCTTGAAGTCCTCAACCTCCGGCAGGAGCGGCACGACGATCATGCGGTCCATGGTGTTGTTCGCATCGTCGGGCTTGGGCGCCTGGCGGTAGAGGAAATTGGCCATGGCCCCCAGGAGGAACGAGACGGTCGCCTTGTACTTGCGCACGTCGTTCCAGAACTCGGTCAGGCTGAACGTGCCGGAGATGACCGCCGTGCAGTTGGCGATCATGCAGGCATAGACGACCGCCCATTGGCCAGCGATGTGGAACAGCGGCAAGGGCGCGTAATAGACGTCGCCGGCCTCAAGCTCCAACAGCTCCACCGCCGTCACCGCGTATTCGTAGGCGTGCGCGTGGCAGTTCATCGAGCCCTTGGACGGCCCCGTGGTGCCCGAAGTGTACATGACGCCCATGACGTCGTTGTAGCGCGGGCCGGGACCGGGCAGCGCCGCGCCGTCGGCGTCGAACAGAGTCTCGAAACGCACCGCCTCGAACCGGCTTGCGAGAGAGGGCGGCAGCCCCGCCTCGCCGCCCTTGGCGTCCTTCGTGTAGAGCACGAGGCGCTTCAAGCGCGTCACCTCGGGCAGCACGAATTCGATGCGGTCGAGATATTGCCGGTCGACGATCATCGTTTCGGCGAGGGAATCGTTGACCACGTGGGCGAAGACCGTGCCCTTGGCGTGGTTGTTGACCGGCACCTCGATGGCGCCAAGCTTGGCCAGCGCGCACCACGCCAGCACGTAGTCGATGGTGTCGGGCAGCATGAGAAGCACGGTTTCGCCGTGCTTGATGCCGATGGATGCGAGGCCGCGCGCCAGGCGGTTGGACGCCGTGTCCATCTCGCGGTAGCCGTAGGCGCGCTCGGCCGTGACAATCCAGGGCTTGTCGCCCAGGGTGTCGGCACGGCGCTTCAACACCGCCTTGAGCGTGCGATCCTTGCGCGCTTCAAGCTTTGCTTGCCACGCCATGCTCCCCTCCGCTCCGCCGACTCTAGGAGGGCGCGCGGAAGGGGGTCAAGGCAACGCCCTCATTTGAGCAAATCTTGAAACACCAGACGCGCCGCCGCGCGTGCCTCGGCCCGCGTCATGCCCGCCTTGAGACGCGCATCGTACAGGGTCCGAACCATGAGTTCCGCCGCGGGCGCCAAGCCGGAGCCGCCGGGCGCGGGCACACGTCCCGCGACGGACGCCTTCAAACCCGGATCGTCGCCGGGCAGGCCCAAGACCTGCGCCATTTCCTCAAGAAGACAGGCCGCAAGCGCCGCCGCGTCCAGGTCCGCGTTCGCAACGACGGCGGCGTAGACGATCTGGTCCGCCTTCGAATACGACAGAAAGTAGCAGTGCCCCCGCGCGTCCTCGACGATGCGGCGCAAGACCGTCTCGTTCTTCTCGACGAGCTTGCCCGCCTCGAACATCTGGGCGCGCGGCACCACCAGGATCACCAGATTCTCGCCCTGCGCCTTGGCGGGCACCTCGCGGTAGGCGAGCCCGGTCAGGGTTGAAAGCTGCGCGGCGTGGCGATGTACCGCCTCGCGCGCCGAGGCGGCCCCCGTCCCGCCCAGCTTGAAGCGCACCTCGCCCTGCCACTTGCGCACACGCTCGGCCGGCGCCACGCCCGCGATCTCGCTGCCGAAGACGACGCGTTCGAAGACGCCGACCAGGCGTTCGAGATCGGGATGGGGCGCCTGGGCGGCCGCGAACGGCGCCCATAGGGCGAGGAGAACGACGAGCGCAGCGCGCGCCGCCCTCATCCCGATATGCCGGCGGCGCGGCGCATCGTCTTGGCCGCCGCGTCGGCGCGGGCGTAGACCTCGGCCTCGTCCATGCGCGTCAACTTGCCCGCCTTCACCAGCACCTCGCCGTCCACGATGACCGTGTCCACGGTGCGCGACTTGGCGAGCAATACGTGCTGACGCACCGTGTTGAAACGCGGCCAGGCCTCGGGCACGTCGGCGTTGCGGAGGACGACGTCAGCGCGCTTGCCGGCCTCGATGGACCCCGTCCACTTGGACCAGCCGAGCGCCTTGGCGCCGTTGATGGAGTACATGCGCAGGAGGTCGTGCGGAGAGACGTATTCGTTCTGGTCGCGCGCCAGCGCATAGGCCGTGTACATCTGGTCGCCGAAGGACGCGGCCTTGCTCACGTCCAGGCCGATGCAGATGTTGACGCCCTTCTTGTGGAGGGACGGCATCGGCGTCTTCACCGTGGCCCGCGCGCCGTAGTACCAGGAGTTCGTGGGGCTCCAGACGATGGACAGGCCCGAGCGCTCGATGGGCTTGTATTCGTCGGGACGCAGCACGTTCATGTGCACGAACACGCAATTCTTGTCGAGCAAGCCGATCTCCTCGAAATGCACGAGGGGATGCTTGCCGAAACGCCTGTCGTCGAACTCCGCGTCGTCCACGCTCTGGCTCTGGTGCATGTTGAAGGGGACGCGCGCCTTGTCGGCCGTGCGCTTTGCGGCCAGGCGCAGCTCGTCCGAATCGTTGCCCATGCCGTAGACGGAGATGTGCGCGCGCACCTTGGCATTCGGATCCTTGTTGCGCCAAAGCTGCTTGCCCAGATTCTTCATGGCGTGCGCGCGGCCGAATTTGGCGCGCTTGAAGCGCGCGAGCTGCGGGCCCACCTCGTCGATGAGGAAGGGGTCTGCGACCGAGGCGCGGAAGCCGAGCGAATCGGAGGCGCGTCGCACCATCTCGGGCTCGAAGGCGGAGCCGGGGTCCATCACCGCGACGACGCCGCTTTTCAGCATGTCGAGGCCGAGCAGGAGCGCGTTCGCATACTCAAGCTCGTCGTCGAGGGAGTCGATCATGCCCAGGTACTGCTTCTCGACCCATGGGCCCGGGTCTTCGCCGCCGAAATCCATCTCGGCGATCATCTTGCCGACCATGTGGTAGGTCGTGTGGTAGTGCATGTCGATGAGGCCGGGATGGACGAGATTGCCGGCCGCATCGATGGTGCGCGCCGCGCGCCATTCGCGCTCCACGGCCGCACTCTTGCCCACCGCCGCGATGTCGCGGCCCTTGATGGCGATGGCGCCCGACGGGATCACCGTTCCCTTGGCGTCGCAGGTGACGATGTAGGCATTGCGAATCAACAGATCGCACGTCTTGGCGGCCATGGCGTCCTCCCGTTATCGGCGACGAAGATACTAGGGACGCGCCACCGGGCGCACCAGGCGCGTCAGCCCAACCCCGCGCGGTCGTAGAGAGCCTTCGCGGCCGCATCGCAGCGCGCGTAGAGCGCGCCCTCGTCGAGCCCCGTGTGCCGGCCGCCCTTCAAGACGATCTCGCCGTCCACCAGCACCGTGTCCACGGTTTTCCCCCGCGCGAGGAGGATCGTCTGCCGTTCGCGGTTCCGCCGCGGCCAGACTTCGGGGCGGTCGGACGAGTGGATCACGATGTCGGCGCGCTTGCCCGCCTCCAGGCTGCCCAGCCGGTCGGCCAGGCCCATGGCCTTGGCGCCGTTCAGGGTCTGCATCTGGAGGATGTCCTCGGGCGAGAGATAGTCGCCCTGGTCGCGGGCCAAGAGGTACGCCGAATACGCCTGGTCGCCGAAGCTCGCCGCCTTGCTCACGTCGAGGCCGAGCGTGACATTGGCCCCCTTGCGCGCGAGTTCCGGGATGCGGTTCCGCGCACGCGTGCGCGTGGCGTAGTACCAGGTGTTCGTCGTGCTCCAGACGACCGAGAGCCCGGAGCGGATGATGGGATCGATTTCGTCGTCGCGCAGCACGTTCATGTGCACGAAGACGCATGAGGGCGAGAGCAAGCCGTCTTCCGCGTACTTGACCAGCGGATGTTTGCCCAGCCGCTTGTCGTCGGCCGCCGCGTCGTCCGTCGATTGCGACTGGTGCATGTTGAACGGCACGCCGCTCTTCTCCGCCAGCGCCTTGCCCGCGCGGATGACCTCGAGCGAGTTGCCGTTGCAGCCATAGATCGCCACATGGCCGCGAATCTTCGCCTCCGCGTCCTTGTTGCGCCACAACTGACCGCCCATGGTCTTGATGCAATGCGCGGCGGTCGGCACCACGCCGCGGATCTGCGTGAAGGCGGGATCCTCCGAATCGACGAGCCAGGCATCGGCCAAGGACGCGCGCACGCCCACGGACACGAGCGCGTCCGCGACCGCGTCGGTCGAATAGACCGTGCCGGGCTCCATGAAGGCGGTGATGCCGTTCTTCAGCATGTCGAGGGCGGCGAGCGCGCCGTTGCACCACTCGGATTCCTCGTCCAGCGCGTTGTTCATGCCGGTGTACTGCCGCGCGATCCAGGCGCCCGGATCGCCCTTGAGTTCGACCTCCTGGATCATCTTGCCGATCATGTGCTGGGTGACGTGGTAGTGCATGTCGATCAGGCCCGGATGCACCACACCGCCCTTGGCATCCAGCACGCGCGCCGCCTTGAAGCGCGCTTCGAGTTCCGCCGACGGGCCCACCGCCGCGATCGTCTTGCCCGCGATGGCCACGGCGCCGTCCGCGTGCTTCGTGCGCTTGGTGTCGCAGGTCAGCACGTAGGCGTTGCGGATGAGAATGTCGCAGCGTTCGGACGCCATGGCCCGCCTCCCCCGAGATTGCGGGAGGGACTCTAGCCGGAGCGGCCTGCGCGTGTCAGTCGCCGGCTGCGTCCAGATCCATCAGGCGGCGTTCCATCGCCAGAAGCGCGCCCGCGTCCGTCGTCCGCCCGAGGGCATTCAAGATGTCTTGGCGTTCCGCCACATGCAGCGGGCGTTCGCGCGCGGCCGTCTCGTGGACGCGCACGGCCAAGGGCGTGGGGCGCGCCAGAAGGGCGGCATAGGACGGCGGGGCCGCGTGCGCGGCGCCGGCCAATTCGTCGAGCGCCGTGTCGGCGGCAAGAAGACCCGCGACAAGCGCCGTGGCGGCGGCCAGAACCGCGATCTCGCCGCGGCGGCCAAAGAGGAGAGACGGAAGCGACGGTGTCGTGGCCATGGGGCCCTCCATCCGAAGCGGCGCATGGAATATCGCGCGCCGACGGGGAGAACCTAGGCCGGGTGGCCGCGTCCGGCTGTGACGAAGCGCACCGCTCGGGGCCGCCCGCGTGACGGCCATCACCCTCCCCTCGCCTTCGCCAAGGGGCTGCGACTAACATGGCCTATGGCGATCACGGCCATCGAATACAAGCTGTTGCGCGACCTGCACCGGGCCGAGCTTCTGCCGCCCGCGCCGCACGTGGTCGAGTTCGGCGAGGCCAATTGGTACGGCGACGTCCCGCCGCAGGCCTTGCTGGAGGACGTGGAGCGGCTTGTGGCCGATGCCAAGGAGCGCGCGCAAACCACGGCGGCGCTGCTCGACCTGTTCGCGCGCGACAAGGCAGGCGAAGACGGCGTGCTGTTCGAGGTGGCGCGCCTCTTTTACCGGGTGTTCGTCCGTCCCGCGAGTTGGACGGCCGTGGACATGGGCGGGACGGAACGCGCGCTCAAGCTCGATCTCAACGGCCCTGTGTCGCTCGGCCGGCAGTTCGACCTGACGCTCAATTTCGGCACTGCCGAACACATCTTCGACGTGGCGCGGTTTTTCCGCACCGTGCACGAGGTGACGCGGCCGGGCGGTCTCATGATCCACGCCTGCCCGTTCCACGGCTGGACCGATCACGGATTTTGGAACATCCAGCCCACGGTGTACGCGGACGTGGCCCACGCCAACGGCTACCGGGTGCTCGCCATGATCGTGGCCCAGATCGCCCCGCCGCGGTTCGTCCAAATGCGCAACCGCGACCACGTTCTGGCCCTCGCGCGCGACAAGGCGCTGGGCGAGAACGCGACCTACGCCGCCGTCCTGCAGAAGACCGAGTCCGAGACCCCCTTCAAGGTGCCGATGCAGGGCTATTACGACGGCCAGTTGTCGGCCGAGGCGAACGACTTGTGGCGCGAATTGCGATAGACTTGTTTTCGTAGGAGCAAGCGTTCATGGCCAACGCGCCGAGGGCGAAACGTATGGATGCGGTCGAGAAGGGCGACGCGGAGTGGCGCGCGCAACTCTCGCCCGAGCAGTACCGCGTGACGCGCAAGCACGGCACCGAGCCGCCGTGGTCCGGCGAGCACAACGCGCGCAAGGACAAGGGCACGTACACCTGCATCTGCTGCGGCCTGCCGCTGTTCGCCTCGGATGCGAAATTCGATTCCGGCACGGGCTGGCCGTCCTTCTGGCAGCCCATCGAGGCGGATGCCGTCGGCACCACCACCGACCGCACCTTCTTCATGGTGCGCACCGAGGTGCATTGCGCGCGCTGCGCGTCGCATTTGGGCCACGTCGTCGAGGACGGCCCCGCGCCCACCGGCCTGCGCTACTGCATGA
>SXGR01014180.1_pt1 | contig 17610 bp, 16 predicted proteins | sample 3174711 | NCBI WGS metagenome assembly SXGR01 (sample SAMN11356860, study PRJNA531348) | freshwater metagenome | isolation source: freshwater sample F1-60 | place: China: Fuxian Lake, Yuxi | collected 2017-12-25
ATCGCCACGCAGCAGGCGACCCCCGCTCCGCAGAGTAGGACCATGACGAGGTTCGCAGGCATACCGAAAGGACGAGCATTCCCAGGCTGAACGGGGCCTGCCGCCTCGCCCGAGCGAGCCGGCTCCCCGATCCGAGGAGCGGACTGTGCCGATCCGCCTGCAGGCCCGGGATTCGGGCGAGCAGCCTGAGCGGAGCCCGCATCGGAAAGCGGCGCCCGGATCCGGAACATGGCAAGTAAGGGAAGCGTGGTGACCAGACAGAACACGCCCAGGCCGATGTAGGTGGACCGCCATCCCCAACTCTCGGCAAGCGCCTGGACGATCGGCGGCCACACCGTGCCAGCGAGGTAATTGCCGCTTGCGCAGATGGCGACCGCAATACCGCGGCGACGGTTGAACCAGAGCGACGCATCGGCAATCAGCGGCGAGAATCCGCCAGCCGTGCCGAGAAACCCAATCAACACGCCCTGAATGATCGACAGGCTGAGGAGTCCTGGCGCGTGGGCGGCCGCGACGAAGCCTACGCCCAGCGTCACCGAGCCGATCGCCAGCGGCACCCGCACACCAAACCGATCAGACACCCGTCCCATCACCACGCCACCGATCCCAAAGCCGATCATGGTGAGCGTGTAGGGCAAGGACGCACCCGCGCGGTCGACCGCGAACTCGCTTTGCACCGCAGGCAGCACCACAACGATGGCGTACATGCCGCAGCTCGACAGCGTCATGAATACTAGACTCGCAGCCAGCCGCAGCCAGGCATACCGGCTCTCGATCAACGAGCCGGTATCGGCAATAACGGTGGTCATGAGATAGCGTACGGCATGGCAGGATCGACTATGACACATTGCCGCGTGAGCCCCGGGTCGTTTGGAAAAAAGACTGGGCGCGATGACTGTACGAGGGCCGCGTTCCGGATTAACCTTCGGGACAGCGAATAACAGGCGTATCAACATGACCAACAAAGGAGACATGTCATGAATCCCAAAGCTTTTCGTCGATCCGCCTTGCAGGCTACCCTTGTCATATCCCTTGCAGCGTCACTCCTGCTCACCGGCTGCTCGGATTCCACTCATACCGATGTGCCGGGAGCCCTCGAGGTCAACGTCTCCTCGGGCTACCCGATCCTCGGTGCAACGGTCGTATTGAAGGGCTCGAACGGCGCTGTATTGCAGGTGGTCGACACCGCAAAAACCGGTAGCGTCACCATCCCACGCGTTGAAGCGCTGGGCATTCTCGGGATCGGCCCATACCTCGTACAGAGCACAGGGGGCACGGCAAACGGGATACCAGTCACCGAGCCGTATTTCTCCATCGCGAGCAGTGACGCAGGGCGTACCAATGTCACCCCGATTACCCATCTGATTGCGGTCGAGGCTACCGGCTCCACCAATACCGACGGGATAAAGAGGCTTTTCTCGAGCGGATTTGATTTAGTCAAAGCACAGCAACTCACGCCAGCCAAGCTCGCCGCGGCGAAAACCAGCGTGAACGACGTTTTGAAAAGCGTCAATCCGCGGATTGACCTGTCCACTTACGAGCCGCTTTCCGCCTCGTTCAAGTTCGGCGATACCATCGACAGTCAGCTGGATTACTTGAAACTCGCGCTTCGCAGCACGAGCAAATCTCTCGATGACATACAAAACTTCGTTGCCAAGGCGGCAAAAAAGGAATTCAACGCCAGCGACGCTGGCGACATCAAACCCATCAAACGCGTGATCGCGTTTGGTGACAGCCTGACCGATGGCGGCACCTACACGGTGTGGGCGTCGTACGCAGCGTCAGGTCAGCAGCGGTTCAACCCTGCCACGCCACTGCCGTCGCTGGAATCTGCCTCGATTTGGGGCGGCAAGTTCACCACCAATCCCGGAAAGGTGTGGGTCGAGCATCTCGCAGCCTCTTATGGGTACGCGATCAAGCCCGCCATGCTGATGGGCGGCACGCAGCCATCAGCGAATCTGTTGCAGTCGGGATGCACTACCTGCACCAACTATGCACAGGGTGGTTCGCGCGTTGCGCTACAACCTGGAATCGGTAATCGGGGTACGGCCGCCGGCGCATCAAACTATGACCGTACAAGCGCATTCAACGCTGCGTCCACCATCCCGGTCAAAGAGCAGATCGATATCCACCTGGGGAGCCCTGGCGAGGGCAAATTCAAGGTCGGCGACCTGGTGATCGTCTTCGCCGGGGCCAACGATATTTTCATTCAGGCTCAGAGCGGGCAAAGCCAGCCGGCAATAGCCGAAGCGGTAGGCGCCGCTGCAAAACAGCTGGCAGAGCAAGCCGGCCGCCTGAAGGCTGCGAACGCCAGTTCACTGGTGGTCATCGGCCTTCCCGATATGGGCAAAACTCCGTCTGGCGCAGCGAGCGGTGCCGCGAGTGCGGCTGGCCTGAGCGCGCTGTCGCTTCAAGTGTTCAATGGTACGCTTGCAACGGCACTGAAGGCGCAAAACATCGCGTTTATCGATCCAAACGCGATTCTCACTGCTGTCCTCACCAAGCCGGCAGACTACGGCTTCAAAGTCACGGTCGACACCGAGCCAAGCAAGGCGCTTGCGAGCACAGCATGCGGAATCAATGAGACCGCGGCGGCCGCTCAGTTTGACGATCGCAATAACCCGAGCTCGCTCTACTGCTCCACACCGAACGCGGTGGTCTCCAATGCCGGCTCGCTGCGCGCCGCTGGCGCCGACGCCACCTACGTGTTCGCAGACGGCGTTCACCCCAGCTCACAAACGCACAAGGTACTGGCCGATTACCTGGGTAGCATGCTCCCGCGCCTCATCACCGATGCGATGCTGGCTACAGCAAAGTAAGCATCGAGCGGCATTGAGCCCAACACCTGTCCGGCGTCCGGTGCGATGCCGAACAGGGTGCTGGGCGCGACCATGATCCATCTTCATGACCCTCCTTATTCAACCTTGGCGCCCGATTTCCGAATGATCGAGCGCATACGACCGGTCTTGCTTCGCACAAAAGCGGTGAATTGTTCGGGGTTCATCTAAAGCGGCACCATCCCAGCCGGCGCAATCGGTACCACCAGACGAATCGGCCGCGACGGATAGCTGTCAGCCTGCACCGCCCCGGGCAGAGCAACCCCGACCGCAATCAGCAGGTAGCGGATGGCAAACAGTCGGCGAGTAAACCAGGTAATCATTGTCGGACCTCCTGAGCTAGACTGACGGGCAACGCGGGCGTGGTGCCATCGCCAAACGGATATGAATGCTCGCCCCAAACCGCTTCCAGTGCCCAGCGGGCGACGCACAAGCCCTTAGCCTGATCCAAGCACACAGACCGGCGTTTTTCGACCATGCAAAAGTCCCTCCGCATCGTGATCTCTGGCGCCGGCGTGGGCGGCCTATGCGCAGCGGCTTCGCTCCTCCGGCAGGGCATCGACGTCGATGTTTATGAACAGGCAACCGAGCTCAAGGAGGTCGGAGCCGGCGTTCAGCTATCGGCTAACGGCACGCGGGTGCTCCACGCGCTGGGCGTAGCCGACGCGCTGAGCGCGCGTTCATGCCAGGCACAGGGCAAGGAGATTCGACACTGGCAAAGCGGCCAGACATGGAAGCTGTTCGATCTCGGGCCGCTCTCAATTGAACGCTTTGGCTTTCCTTATTTCACCGTCTACCGGCCAGATCTGCTCGAGGTGCTCGCTCAGGCCGTGACCACGCTCAAGCCCGATGCGCTCCACCTGGGCGCGTGTGTGTCCGGCTTCGAACAGGATCCGCAGGGCGTAACGCTCATCCTTGGCTCGGGTGAGCGGGTCAGCGGCTCGGTGCTGGTGGGGGCGGACGGTATTCATTCGCGCGTCCGGCAGGGTCTCTTTGGCCCCGATCGCGCACAATTCAGCGGCGTCGTCGCGTGGCGGGCAGTCATTCCCATGGAACGCCTGCCCGCCCACATGGCGCGGATGGTGGGCTCAAACTGGGTGGGCCCGGGCGGCCACATCGTTCACTATCCGCTTCGCGGCGGCCGCCTCATGAATTTCGTCGGTGCACTCGAGCGCACTGACTGGCAGGTGGAGTCTTGGAGCCATCGCGGGTCGCAGGCTGAGCTGGTACGTGATTTCTCAGGCTGGCATGACGACATCCAGCACTTGGTTGGCCAGATTGACTCGCCTAATAAATGGGCCCTCATGACCCGGGCACCGCTCGAGCGCTGGAGCGTCGGCCGGGTCACGCTGCTGGGCGACGCAGCCCATTCCATGCTGCCCTTCCTCGCCCAGGGTGCGGTGATGGCAATTGAAGACGGTTATATGCTGGGTCGGTGTCTTGCCGATTTCAAGCCAGACGAGGCACTACAGCGATTCGAGCGCGCACGGCTCGCACGCACCACAAAGGTCTTTGAGGGTGCAGCCGCAAACATGTGGCGTTTTCATAATCCGCTGCTCGCCGATCCGGATGAAGGCGGGCGCTTTATTGAACGCGAGTGGGCAGGCAATCGCATCTCAGACCGATACGACTGGCTGTTCCGTTACGACGCGACCACCGAGGAACTCTGATGAAACCGAACCTTATCGCCACCTTCGGCCGCCTGAGTGTGTCGGCTCTGCTCGTCTGCGCCGCGGGCCTCGCCAGCGTCCAGATTGCCAGCGCACAAACCACCGGATCGCAGGACTACCCCGCGCGTACCGTCCAGCTCATTGTTCCCTTCCCGCCGGGCGGTCCCACCGATATCGTCGGACGACTCGTGGCTCAGCGACTGTCCGAGGGCCTTGGTCGATCGGTGGTCGTGGAAAATCGCCCCGGCGCGGGCGGTACTGTGGGATCGGCGGCGGCAGCCAAGGCAGCGCCCGATGGCTACACCCTGCTCTTTGGCAGCACCAGCACGCTTGCGATCGCGCCCAGTCTCTATCGAAGCCTCTCCTACGATCCGCGGATTGCCTTCACGCCCGTCAGTCTGGTCTCACGCGGCGCCATCGTGCTCGCCATTCACAGTGCAGTACCGGCCGCTTCGCTCAATGACTTCATCGCCGAGGCGCGACGCGCGCCCGGTAAATTCGCCTACGCATCGGCAGGTAGCGGAACGCCCCCGCACCTGGCTGCCGAATTTTTCAAATCGGTCGCGGGCATCGATCTACTCCATGTCCCATACAAGGGTGGCGCCCAGGCGCTGAACGACGTGGCCTCGGGCCAGGCGCAGGCCATCTTCGAAGGTCTGGTCACGCTCGCCCCGCAGCTCCGGGCAGGCCGTATCCGGGCGCTTGCCATCACAGGCGAGCGCCGCGATGCCGCCTTCCCTGACTTACCCACCTTCGCCCAGGCGGGGCTGCCGCAATACGACGCGTATTTCTGGAGCGGGCTGGTGGCACCGGCCGGAACACCGCCCGACATCATCAACCGCCTGAACGTCGTCCTCACCCAGGGGCTGGAGCGCCCTGATATTCGCGAGGCCTTCGAGCGGCAGGGGCTGCAGACTGCGCCGAGCAGCCCACAGGCGTTCGGGCAATTTATCGCTTCCGAAATCGACCGATGGGCGCGGGTGGCCAAAGCCTCAGGCGCGCAGGTTGATTGAGGTCGCGTCGGCCATGATCCGAACAACATCCGCCTCGGCTCATCTCCCGGCACCCGATCAGAGGGCCGCACTCGCGTTTTCACTTGCGGCGCCGCCCGACGGATTCATCGACGACCCGTATCCCTGGTACGCCGCGCTCAGGCGCCATGCTCCAGTGCATCGCCTGGCCACCGACTCGCTTCTTCTTACGCGCTGCGCGGATCTGATGGCGGTGTATCGGAACCCAGGTGCCAGTTCAGACAAGAAGCGTGAATTCGCGCCCAAATACGGGGCTGGGTCACGACTCTTTGAACATCACACCACCAGCCTGGTGTTCAGCGACCCGCCACTTCACACACGGGTCAGGCGGCTGCTGACCGGGGCACTCAACCAGCGTGCAGTGACGCGGATTGAATCTGGGCTCATCGAACTGGTCGATGGACTGATCGATCGATTGGCGACGCTCTCCCAGCCCGATCTGATCCGCGACTTCGCCGCCCGCATTCCGGTCGAGGTGATCGGCTCGCTATTGGATGTGCCCAGAGACGAGCGCGGGCCGCTACAGGGTTGGTCAATCGACATACTGTCAGCGCTTGAGCCAGTGCCAGGCGCCACGCTGCTCGAGCGCGGCAACCGCTCGGTCTCGGATTTTCTGAATTATCTGCGCGACCTGGTGGCGCGACGCCGTCAACGACCTGGTGACCCCGAAGTGGACATGCTCACTCGGCTGATCCAAGGCGATACCGACGGCGAGCGTCTCAGCGAACTCGAACTCCTTCACAACTGCATCTTTCTCCTCAATGCTGGCCATGAAACCACCACTAACCTGATTGGTAACGGACTGGAGGCCCTCATGCGGCATCGCGACCAGTTCGACCGGCTGGTGCGCGATCCCATGCTGATCGGGACTGCGGTGGAGGAGTTGCTGCGCTTCGAAAGTCCGCTGCAACTCAACAACCGACTGGCAACCACCGCTATCGACTTGCCAGCCGATCCGGTCACCGGACGCGGCGTCATCACGATTGAGGCGGGTACCTTCGTCACGCTCGGTGTCGGCGCGGCTAACCGCGATCCGGAAATATTTACCAAACCCGACCAGCTCGACATCGGGCGCCGTCCCAATCCGCAGCTCGCTTTCGGCCATGGCGCGCACGCCTGCGCCGGCATGAACATCGCGAGACTGGAAGCGCGCGTGGCCATCGGCCGGTTGGTGGCGCGCTATCCCGAGATCGAATCGGCTGCACCTCCGGAGCGTGACCGTCGAATCCGCTTCAGGGGATTTCGAACGCTGCCCGTGGTGCTCAATCGCCGGGCGATTGCGTAAATCTGGTTTCAGCTCTCGGGGGTGAAACCTGATGCCTTCACGAGCGTCTCCCATTGCCGGGCTTCAACATCGCGCTGGCGCGCGAGCTCTGCCGGACCCGCCGGAAGCGCGCGGATCGTGAGTCGGCGCAGCGCGGCTTCACTGGTCATGACCGCCGCGCGAAGCGCCTCGAAGAGTTGCTGCACGCGGGTATCAGGCGTTGCGGCTGGCGCATACAGTCCTAGCCAGCCATCGAGAACCAGATCAACCCCCGCATCGCGCAGCGTCGGCACCTCGGCGAGTTCGGGGTTTCGTTGCGAGCCGGTGGTGGCAAGGATCCTCGCCTTACCAGCTCGATGCTGCTCAACCGAGTCGGATAGCGGCGATACCACCATCGAAATACTGCCGCCCATCAGATCCACCATGGCGGGCGCCGCACCCTTGTAGGCGATGTGGGCGAGATCGATACCCGCACGTTGCCCGAACCCCTGCCCCAGAAAATGAGGGACGGTGCCCGCGCCGGGCGATCCGAAGGCTGCGCGCTGGCCAGGGGTGCGCGCCCAGGTGATGTAGTCGGTTAGTGTTTTGGCCTGCGTGCCCGGTCCGGTGGCGAGCGCATAGTCAATTACACAGACGCGTCCAATCGGCGAAAAATCCTTCACTGGGTCGTATCGAAGTTGCCGATAGATCCATTGAAAGAGCGTCATCGGTCCGTGCGGAACCAGCATGAGCGTATCGCCGTCAGGCGGGGACGACTTCACCGCTTCGAGCACCAGTCGGCCCGCTGCCCCCGGCCGATTTTCAACGATCACGTGACGCGCAAGAAGCGGTCGCATGGCCTCGGCAATGACCCGTGCGGTGAGATCGACGGTTCCGCCCGCCGCAAAGCCCACCAGGATACGAACCGGAGAAGAACTTGACTGCGCCCGCAAACCAGCAGGTATAAGGCCGAGGGCGCCAGCCGCTGCGAGAAATGTTCGACGTTGCCGTGACATAACGTTACCGAGGGGCTTGACGTCGCTCAGCGCGAACGCGCCGCAGCGAGCGACTTGTGGGTAAACAGGTAGTGGGTGGAATCAAGCGGCTTGTGACAGGCGAGACACTCGCCCTGACTGAAACCCGCCCGCACTGTCCGGTCGGTACCAAATACCGCGTAGTGCCAGTCGCCATTTCGAATCAGCGCGGGAATGTCGCTGCCCCATCCCGTCCCCACAGCCATCGCGGTGTAGAACACGAGGCGCTCGGCCTCGAAGAAGGTATCCGGACCCACGATGGGCTTGCGTTCGCCGTCGAGTTTGGCTGCATACACCTCGACCATGACAGCAGAGCCATCGGCGGGCGAGCCCCCGGCAGCCAGATCGGCCAGCAGCTGCGGGCTTGCGTAAAAGCGCCGCACCTGGCGGGTGGCGGGGAAATTCATGGTGAGATAGTGAGTAAAGCGCTCCCGATAATCTGCTGGAAAGCTCATTTTGCTGCCGCTCATCGCGGCAAACGGCGCCGAGCGCGCAGGCGCGCCAACCGGCGCGGCAGGAAGCGCCGCATAGTGTGCCGCCAGCGGTTTCAGATCCGCCTCACCCAGTTGTGCCGCAATCGCGTTCATGACGCCGCTTTTTCGGCTGCCCTCACGCAGCGCCTTCAGCTGATTCTCGAGATAGCCGGCACGCTGGCCCGCCAGATTGGGGATCGTCTCGCTGATGCTGAGGCCATTTGCGCCATGGCAGGCCGCACAGGTGGTGCTTACGAGCGTGACGGCCCGCTCTGCACCGGGATCGGCAGCGGCTGTTGTTGAGAGTCCGGCCGCAACAATCAAGGCGAAAAGACTGTTCGTACCGGTTGAGCGATTCATAACACTTTCCCAGGGTTGAGAATGGCATGGGGGTCGAGTGCCACCTTCAGGCGGCGCATCAACGCGATTTCCGCTTCACTCCGAGAATAGACCAGGTAGTCGCGCTTGAGGAGTCCGATGCCATGCTCGGCCGATACTGAGCCCTGCCACTCGGCCACACATCCATACACGATGCGGTCGATGTCGTCCTTGCAGCGAATGCCTTCGCGAATCTGGGCACTGACGTGAAGGTTGCCATCAGCCACATGCCCGAAGCAGACCACACCCCCTTCCGGCCACGATGCGAGTAACCGGCGTCGGCACTCATCGGCGAATGCGCCAATCGTTCCGACAGGCAGACTGACGTCATAGTCGACGTGTGGCGAGAATGCACGCGCAAGTTCACCCGAGGCATCACGCGTCGACCAGAGCGCTGCCCGCTCGCGTCCCGACTGCGCGATCACTGCGTCGACCGCGCAGCCCTGCTCGAGCGCCGCAGCAATGCTCGCCTCGAAGAGCTCCGCATCGCGCGCTTCATCCGTTCCCATCGTTTCAAGCAGGACATGAATCGAACCGTCTTCAGACATGGGGACCGAGCCCCGCTGCGCCCGCGCAAACGCATAAAAATCCGGCCACATCGCTTCGTAGGCGGCGAGCGTCGGACCGAGCCGCTCGCGCGCGAGGCGCAGGAGCGAGAGCACCTGCGGATAGTTGGCGACCGACACCATGGCCGTACACACGCTGCGCGGCTTGGGATGCAGGCGTAGAACCAGGCGCGTGATGACCCCGAGCGTGCCCTCGGTGCCGATGAAAAGCTGCTTGAGATCGTAGCCCGCATTATTCTTCAGCATCGAGTTCATGGCCGACACCACCGTACCATCGGCAAGCACCGCCTCCAAGCCCAGCACCAATTCCCGCATCATGCCGAAACGGAGCACCCGGTTGCCCCCTGCATTGGTAGCCGCATTGCCGCCCACCCGGCAGGAGCCGCGGGCGCCGATATCAAGCGCAAACATCAGCCCCGCTTCCTCGGCAGCCTGCTGAACCGCCTGCAAGGTGACGCCCGCCTGCACAGTGATCACCGACCCGTCTGGATCCAGCGATTCAATGGCCGCAAGCCGTTCCAGCGACAACACCACCGCGTGCGCCGAAGGCGTGGCACCGCCCGTGAGCCCTGTGAGACCACCCTGCGGGACCACCGGAACCCGATGCGCATTGCAGATTCGCAGCACCGCTGCCACCTCATCGGTGCTGCGCGGCCGGGCCAACGCGGTAGGCGGCGCATCAGCGGGCGCCGACACCATCCAGTCCTTGAGGTGGCGGGCATCGATCGGCGCACGCATCACGACGCCAGGGGGCAGCTCCCGCTCCAGGTCATTGAGCAGTGTCGCAACGTTGAATGGGGGGGCAGAGGTCAAGACAGCTTCCTTGTGTGACAGGTGAGCGATTACAGATCAGCCCGCCTTGAGACCCGCAGACTCCACGCCGGCCGCGCAGATCAGTTCGTCCTCGTCGCCCGAGCCGCCACTTGCCCCGACTGCACCCATCACCTGGCCGCTCGGTGACAGAATGAGTACCGCACCGGTCTGCGGCAGGAAGCGTCCGTCGGCTGACGCTGCGAGCGTCACGTAAAAATTGGGATTGTCCTTGGCACGCCGAGCGAGTACGCGGCTCGATGCGCCCATGCCCACCGCACCCCAGGCCTTGCCACGTGCGATCTCGAAGCGAAACATGCTCGCTCCGTCTTCACGCGCAAACGCCTTGAGATTGCCGCCCTCATCGAGTACCGCAATGCCCATCGGCTTGAAATTCTCGGTCCGGGCGCGGGCTAGCGCTCCGTCGATGATCTGCCGAGCCTGAGTAAGCGAAAGCGTTTCCAAGTGAGTTCTCCATGAGAAGGGCGCGCTAGGCGCGCAACGGGGCGACCAGGGTCAGCATGGGGTAGTGGGCGTTGCCACCGGCAAACTCTGGAAACTGATGAAAATCGGCACGCATCTCGCGGATCACCGGCGAGGTGAGCGCAGCACTCAGCTCATCTGGCGAATCGAACATCAGCTTGTTTCGCTGCATGAAGTCAACCCGCATGCCGGGTAGTCCGCCGATCCAGTCAACGCGCGTGCAGATCTCAATCTCGCGCACGTTCAGAAACCTGCGCATGATCGCAGGGTGATGGTCGATGTAGTGACGGTGCCAGGCGCTCAGATCAGCCGCCTGACCAGGGTAATGCACCAGATAGCTGCAGCGCGTCTCACGCGGCGGCAACTCCAAATCGAGGGGTTCAATAGGGAGCGTCCGCACCAACATGATCTGCTGCTGGACCCGCATGCCGCAAAGCGCCTTGATGCCACCCGCCGCGCCCAGGGCCTGCAGAGCGCCAGCGGGCCGAAGCGCATCTTCAAGGGCTTCGATTCGACTTGCGTAGACCTGCAGGGCAAGTGGTGGCCCCGGCTCATCATTGGGGAAGGCATGGCGGGTGCCGGCGGGCGGGGGAACATGAATCAACCCGCGCTCAAGCTCCGCGACCGATGCCACGATCTGCGCGATCTGTCGAAGCGAATCCGGCTCAAGCGTGATGGCAGCGCCACCCGGCAAACGAAAATGGGCAAAGTAACAAAACATGGGTTGGTACCTGCTTCGCTTTATACGCCTGTTCGCCGCGCACGGCGAGCATCAGGGCAGCTCGCCCGAGGTCTCATCCTGCGCGGATCGGCGAATGCGACCTGGGCGGTCCGCGCGCTTCATAATATGCTGATGCACACTCCTGACAGATCGCCGCCGGTCGCCGGCGTGGTCGGCGCCGGTCTCCTCTCGCTTGCCCTGGCCATGGGCATTGGCCGGTTTGCTTTCACACCACTACTGCCGCTCATGCTTCGGGATGGCGATCTCAGCCCGATCGCGGGCGCCGAATGGGCCATGGCGAACTACGTGGGTTACCTGGTGGGCGCGCTCACAGCGGCACGTGTCGCAAGCCAGCCGCGCCGAGCGAGCCTGATCGGCCTTGTCGGCGTCGCACTGACCACGCTCGCCACCGGACTCCTGAGCGGCGCTACGCTCGCGTTCGCTGGCCCCTTGCTGCGAGCGACCGCCGGCATGTTCAGCGCATGGGTGCTGGTCGGTGCGAGTGGCTGGTGCCTGATGGCGCTCGCGCGCGCTGGGCGCCCCGCGCTGACTGCTTGGATCTACACTGGCGTGGGCTGCGGCATCGCAGTGGCCGGGCTACTCACCTGGCTGGGCGGAGGTCAGTCAGCAGATTGGCTTTGGCTGCAGCTCGGCCTCGTGGCTTCATTGGGCGCAGTGGTCGTTGCCGCGCTCGGCACACCAGTCAGAGAACCGGAAGCCCGCGCGGTCGATCACACCACCGCCCTGCTCACCCCGCCCGCCCACGGCGTCGGGAAATCCGATGCCGGGCTGATCGTTTGCTACGGCATCTTTGGCTATGGCTACATTGTGCTCGCCACCTTTTTACCCGCGATGGCCCGCGACAGCATCGACGACCCCATCGTATTCGGGCTCACCTGGCCGGTGTTCGGCCTGGCAGCGGCCCTATCGGTTGCAGCCACGGCCCACTGGGGTACTGCGCTGCCGCGCGAACGCATCTGGGCCCTGGCGCAATCAGCGATGGCGCTCGGCACCGCCCTGCCGCTGTTTAGCGTAACCATCAGCGTGCTGATCGCCTCGGCCGTACTGGTCGGGGGCACCTTCATGATAGCCACCATGGCGGGAATGCAGCTTGCTCGGGAGCGTCATCCTGACAACCCTACGCCGCTGGTGGCACGCATGACGATCGCGTTTGCCTGCGGTCAGATTGGAGGGCCGCTGCTGATCCGATCAATCGGTAGTACCGCCTCGATGGGGGTCTCTGCGCTTCAATGGGCCAACCTTATTGCGACCCTCTTGCTGGCGGGTTCGGCCGCATGGCTATGGCGGCTGCACTTCGTAGGGCGCCCTCTTCGCTCGGACACCAGCGCTTAACCGCTACACTGACCCACGATCCGATCCGTCAGCCCACGTACCCGCCGCCAGTCCTGCGTATCCATCACTGCGAATCCTTTCTTCATGCAACATCTTGCCCTGCTGCGAGCGGGCCTTGCGAGCCTCGCGCTCCTCCTCTGCCCGGGGTCGCAGACGTTCGCCGATGATGCCGCGCGCTATCTCGCTGTTATCGACGCAGGCAGCAGCGGCTCCCGCCTTCATCTCTACGAGCGCACAGCAGCCGAGCGCAGCGTGGACGCGAAGCAGTTGTTCGAGGCCAGGGCAAGCGAGGCCTTGGCCTCGTTTGAGCGTTCGCCCAGCGAGGCGGGCCCCCGCGGCATTCAGCCACTGCTCGAACAACTATTCGCCAGGCTCACATCGTTGAATATCGAACGCGGCGCCGTGCATGTCCACGTACTCGCCACCGCAGGCATGCGCCGCCTCGACGCCGATAATCCGGCCGCTGCCCAGGCGATCTACCAGAGCGTGCGGCACACGCTCGCCTCGGCGGGTGTCGCCGCGCGTCGCATCGAAACCCTGAGTGGCCGTCTCGAAGGTGTGTACGCCTGGGTCGATGTCAACGATCTGAGCGGTGCGCTCGCGAGTACACCTGCACGGGCAACCGTGGCCGTCATCGAGGTGGGCGGTGCGTCGGCGCAGCTTGCCTACTCGGGTGAGGCACCGGCGGGCGCCCCGCTTACCCCGGTACTGCTGAATGGACGCAGCCATCAGGTGGTGAGTCTTACCTGGCTGGGCCTGGGCCAGGATGAGGCGCGTCGCGCCATGATCAACGTGGCACGCAGCCGTTCGAACGCCGATGAGGAGCAATGCTACCCGGACAATCGAAAGGCCACGGGCGGACTCAGTACCTTCGACGCCGATGGCAGCCGCTACCTGGTCAACCGGGGCCGTTTCAGTTTCGAACAATGCAGCGCGATGTATGACGCGGTCATACGCCCCCTTGGACTTCCGGCACTTGCGACCGCACTCCGCGAGGCAAAGCTTCCGCTCATTGGACTTGCGTCAGTTTATTTCTCGCTTGCCGATTGGCAGGTCATCGGTCAGCCTGGCTCTCTGGCCAGCACCCTGCGCGGCCGGTGCGAAGGCGAAGATGCTTACGGCGACAAAGTGGTCGATTTCATCCGGCGCGACCTGAAGCATCGCTTCGCGCAGACCGCCTGTGCCAATGGCACGTTCATGCACGCCCTGCTGTTCGGGCCGGCCGGTCTACGCGTTAACCCCGCACAGGTCAGCGCAGTGGCGAGCATCAATGGCCAGCCGCCCAGTTGGGCCCGCGGCTTTGCTCTGCTGGGGCGCTGACCGCCCGAGATATCGTAAGATGCCAGCGTTCGCTCCAGCCCGGAGATTTCCATGATTGTCGAGCGCCCTGAAGACCTCACCGCAGCCGTCCTCTCAGAACTCGAACGGGCCGATGACCCACGCTGGCGAACCATCATGCAGTCGGCCGTCCGCCACCTTCATGGCTTCGTGCGCGATACCGCCCTCACCGAGGCCGAGTTTCAGACAGTCTGCGGGGTGATCGCCCGGCTGGGCCAGCTGACCGGACCGTCGCACAATGAGGTAGTGCTCGGAGCCGGCTCGCTCGGTATCTCGGCGCTCGTCTGCCTGCTCAATAACGGCGCTGGTGGCACCCAGCCCACCACCGCCAATCTGCTGGGCCCCTTCTGGCGCGACCATTCGCCCCCCACGGCCAACGGCGCCAGCATCGTGCGAGGCCCTACCTCGGGCGAACCGATTTTTGTGACGGGTTGGGTCCAAGATAACCAGGGCCAGCCGGTGGCGGGGGCTAAGGTCGACATCTGGCACTCGTCATCCGAGGGCTTCTATGAGAACCAGGATCCCGCGCAGGCCGATATGAATCTGCGCGGCCGCTTCACCACCGATAGCACGGGTGGCTTTCGCTTCCGCAGCATCAAGCCCGCAGGCTATCCGATTCCGGTGAGCGGCCCGGCGGGCGACCTGCTCCGTGCCCAGGGACGCCATAACCTGCGTCCCGCACATATTCATTTTCTGATCCACAAAGCCGGCTACAAGACCCAGTTCTCTCAGATCTATTCCAGCGACGATCCGAATCTCGACTCCGATGTACAGTTTGCCGTAACGTGCTCGTTGATCGGCCACTACCGACGCCACGACGCCGAGCCCGCACCGGATAGCGACGTGAGCGGGCCCTGGTATTCACTGGAACAGGTTTTCGTAATCGAACCCGGCGAGGCGCGCTGGCCTCGCGCGCCCATCACGGGCAAGGCCGAGGGCGAGCGCCCCCGGACTCAGGTTCTGGAACGATGCTAAGACTGCGGCTCCCGCCCCGCCGGCTACTGCCCGGTGAAGACTGCGTATGCGTAGCCGCACGAGACGCTCCCATTGCGGGCAGCGCGCAGGCGTTTCCGGTTCGCGGCATTTACCGCATCGGTCGAAACTATGCAGCGCATGCGCGCAAGCGGGGGTCAGTGGTGCGGGGCGACGTCATCGGCTGTCATGTTGACGGACTACCCGATCTGTGCGCGCGGATCCGCTGATGCGAGCGTACCTTCGCATCGCGCTAGTGGGTGTGAGCCACTGGCACGCGCCCCGCTATGCCGAAGCGTTGCGGGCGCGCGGCGCCCTGCTCTGCGGCGCCTCTGACACCGACCCTGCCGCGGGCGCAACCGCCGCGGCGCGCCTGGGCGTTGAATTCATCGCGCCCACCGAAACGATGATCGAGCGCCTGCGCCCAGACTTTGCGGTGGTGTTGCCGCGGCATGACCACGCGGTCGACGAAATCTCACGCGTCGCCGCTCTGCGGGTCCCGATGCTGGTGGAAAAGCCCATGGGTCGCCATGCTCACGAGGCCGAGCGCGCAGCCGCCGCGATCGAGGCCGCTGGCATCTTCGCCAGTGTCTGCCTACCCAATCGCTACATGGCCATCTGGGCTGAACTTCACTCGCTCGCTGCGGCCGGAACCTTGGGTGAACTTCGACACGCGCATTTCAGGACCATCAACGGCCCGGCGTCGCGCTATCGCGATTCAGGCGTGGCCTGGATGCTGGAACCGGCTGCAAGCGGCGGGGGCGCTCTGCGTAATCTCGGCGTTCATGGCGTTGATGCCGTCCTGGGCCTCGCAGCCGACCAGCCTCTGAGGGTTTTGAGTGCGCACTGCACTCGCTTTGACGCCCACCTTGGCATTGAAGAGTTTGCTGCCGCGAGCCTCGCGAGCGCCAACGGTTTTCATGCCTCGATTGAATCGGGCTACAGCTACGCCAACCTGCAGGAGGGTGGCGACTATGAGTGGCGAATTGCCACCTCGGGCACATACCTTCGCGAGAGCAACGGCAGGCTCTGGATACATCGACGGGGTGGCTCGCTTGAAACGCGCGAGGTCGACACACCGCATCGGCTTTATCAGACCATGACGCACGCTGCCATCGAAGCTTTCGAATCCGACGCCTCCCCGCCCGTGCCGGTTGGGGCGTGCGTCGCTGCGGTGCGCATGCAGGACCGAATCTATACCGCGGCCGGCGGCTGACCAGCGCTGCCCGACGCCCGCTGGACATCTGCCCGGAAATCGATCAGGCTGCGAAGGCGCTGCCCGCTCGCGCTCATGTTGTCGGGCGAGAGCCAGCGCTCGAAGCCTGCGCGCAGTTGAGGCCACTCGCGATCAACGACTGAAAACCATGAGGTGTCGCGCGAGCGCCCTTTATAGATTACCGCCTGCCGGAAGATGCCCTCAAAGCTGAACCCCAGCCGAAGCGCAGTCGCACGAGACCGGGCATTAAGGCTGTCGCACTTCCACTCATAGCGCCGATAACCAAGGGTCTCGAAGACATAGCGCATCATGAGGTATTGCGCCTCAGTCGATGCCGCGGTGCGCTGCAGCGCTGGCGAGAAATTGACATTACCCACTTCGATCACGCCCTGCGCGGAATTGATTCTCATCAGGGACAGCGTACCTGTGGCGACCTCATCCTGACAATCAACGACCGACCAGTGCAGGGGATCAACGCTCTGCTCCATCCGAAAGAGCAGTTCAAGAAAGGCCGCTTCGCAAGGCGGCCTGTCTTGAAAAAGATAAGCCCAGTGCCGGCCGTCAGGCGCAATCGAATGGGCTTTCCAAAGAGCTGGTCCATGCCGTTCGACATCGACCGGCTCAAGCCGGCAGAACCGCCCCTCAAGCGCCTCACGTCGAGGCTGCAGCGCCGCGGTCCATCCAGGCACGGGGGGCCCCACCGGCAGGCCGTGCTCGTCCGTCATCACGCGTCGCGCCGGGCGTGGATTATTGTGACAACCCCTTTTCGACTATCCATTTGTGAATCATAGCGGCGATCTGATCGGAATTGGTGTCCATCATCAGCATGTGCGAGTTACCGCGAATACCGAGCTTGGGCAGGTCGATACGGGTGACATCAGTGCCTTGCTTTCGAAGAGCATCCTCGTAAGCGTTCACCGCCGGCATGATTCTCTGCCAGAGCGAATGCCGTTCGAGATAATCGCCCCACACGAACAGATGCGGTACGCCTTTGAGCGGTGACAGGTCGGTGCGCTGCGGATTGGGCGCGCCCGAGGGCTCGATCGCAATCACGCCTTTCACCATGCCCGGCGCCTTGAGCGCTGCACTGAAGGTGAAATTACCGCCCTGGCTGTGAACCACGATCACGCAGGGGCAGACCTTCTGAACATACTGGTCGTAGGCCGCCTGCGTGGCCGCATCATTGGTTGCCCAGCGCGGGATACCCTGTTTTCCGAACTGATCGAAGGCCTTCACAGGAAATAGTGTGCCTTCGGGGAACACTGTGCGCCGCGCGGGATCAGTGTTGTAGCCGGTACCTTCCGGTCCGAGACGGAACAACTCCCAGGCTTCTTTCTTCGTGCGGAAGAACGGCTCGGTCTTGAAGATTTCGGGATAACGCGCCCAGGACGCCCGGCCCCGCTCCACCGCATCGCTCAAGTAAACATCGTGGCCCGCCTTGAGACAGAACTGCTGCCAGCCAGGGTTACCGTCGGGCTTGGTTTC
>SXGR01047625.1_pt1 | contig 17607 bp, 23 predicted proteins | sample 3174711 | NCBI WGS metagenome assembly SXGR01 (sample SAMN11356860, study PRJNA531348) | freshwater metagenome | isolation source: freshwater sample F1-60 | place: China: Fuxian Lake, Yuxi | collected 2017-12-25
AACCAATCCCGTTGTCTGCGTTGAATCGGCTTTCAAGAAGTACCCGTTAGTTCCTACTGCTAGACGATCAAGTGCTGATGCTGACCTAGTGAGAATATCACCCTTGGTTGTAAGGGTAGATGAACCGCCCTCTGGTCCTGTCGCGCCTGTCGCGCCTGTCGCGCCCGTTGATCCTGTTGGTCCTGTTGCGCCAGTAGTACCCGTTGCACCTGTTGGTCCCGTTGCACCTGTTGGTCCTGTTGCTCCTGTTGGTCCTGTTGCACCTGTTAAGCCCGTTGAACCGGTCGGTCCTGTGGGTCCAGTTGGTCCCGTAGGTCCAGTAGAACCTGTTGCACCAGTTTGTAAAACAAAATCAAATATTGCTGAAGAACTTGAACCAGAGTTTGTTACTGCTGCAGTTCCCGCGCTAACCGTACCTACGGCGATAGTGGCAGCAGTGCCGGTAGCACCTGTAGGTCCAGTAGAACCTGTTGCACCTGTAAGACCCGTGGGTCCCGTCGATCCAGTAAGCCCAGTTGCGCCGGTTGCTCCCGTGGGGCCGGTCGCTCCTGTAGGACCGGTTGCTCCCGTGGGGCCGGTCGCTCCCGTTGCTCCGGTCGCTCCTGTCGCCCCAGTCGCTCCAGTGGCCCCTGTAGGGCCCGTAGCGCCCATGTAGGCGGAAGCGATTAGCGTAACCCGCTGATTGGTAATAGCACCAACAGTTTCTGCAGCTTGCTTTATAGTAACATTTAAACTTGACATATTAAACCCAGGTTGTATCCCCCAGGACTGTGCATGTTCCACTTACCAGTGTAGAAACCACTCCAGTTGCGGTTACTGTTTCTTCTAAATCCCAATAAGCCACCCCTATGGTAAGGGTGGCAGAAGTAGCGGCAGGCAGGGTTAATGTCACAACTCCGGTTAAAGGGCTGGTCAAAGCGGAGTTAAACGCATAAGACGTAACGGCATCATAACTGTATCTAATTTTTGATGCGTAAGTCCGGCCGGTTATGTCAATTGGCGTAGTTCCATCAGAGGTTATCGTATAAACGATAATCTCGGTGTCTCCTCGCGTAATGGTTAAATCTAAATTGGCTGGAACTGTCACAATAGGTCTTTCTGATAATTAACTTATAATTTTATCATATATTTAGAGAAAATGCTGTTGGTAGGTTATTTTGTCCATGAATTTAGAGATACGCTACCCAATTAACCCTTACCGTAGTGAGTGCGTTAGGGATACTGAGTAGTATTTCTGTTGAGGTGTGCGTTCCAGATCGTATAGAAACTGCCGAAGCATAAGCAGAAATGTCGCCATTTTGCGCCAAAACCGTTGAAGGGGCACTTCCTAATCCATGAGCAATGTTAATCTGTCCAGTCCCGCCTGAAACGACTACATTTGAACCCTTAGCCATACCCACCAAGTTAGTCGCGTTAGTGGCGTTAGTGGCGTTAGTGGCGTTAGTGGCGTTAGTAGCAGTAGCAGAGTTACCTGAACAAGAAGAAGCAACAGTAGCAGTAGCAGCATTACCCGTTGTGCTTTGATTCAGTGTTGGGAAAGTGCAGTTTGTAAGAGTGCCGCTTGACGGCGTACCCAATGCGCCACCACTGACTAAGTTGCCAGAAGCAGTGCCTGTCAAGTTGCCTATAAAATTAGGAGAATTAACTTGCACCGTTGCCGCAATGCTACCGGTTACGGTAGTATCACTTTTAATTTCAACGGGGCCATGCACAATTCCACCTGAATTAACGTTTAAATAAGCAACGTTTATGTGATCTTCTAGAGATCTAGCATTGTCAATAAGAACTTTTAATACAGGTTTTGCATCTTCACCCAAAGCAGATAAGTGCTTTTTTAAGGTTACAAGGTCATGGGGATATTCCCATTGCAACGGATATTGAGTTTGGCCCGCAACAGGAGCAGGGACTGGCGGGGTAGGGGGGATCGATGAAAGAGTAATAAAAGGATATGTATTAGAAGGGGTAACACTCCAGTTAATCATCTCATTTCTCCTAAAGCCCAAATTCTTTTAATTCTAAAACCTTGAAAATTTATTTCAATTTCATTAAGATAACCGTAAGCAGCAGCATTAACGTTAAATTTTAAAATTCTAGTTTGAGTTATTATTTCAGTTGTATTAGTAAAAAGATTAAAAGCTGTAGAAAATGTAGCAGAAGTGCTAACCGGACCCACGGTTGTTTCGTTGTAAGCGATAGCCTCAACTGACTCATTTCTTACAGTTACGGACATAGTAGCATTTCCGGTGTATTTGCTCATTGTTGCAGTAGTGGGAAGCTGCATAATTTCGGCTTCAACATATATGTTTTTTAACACGGCTGGAGTCTGTGTTGTTATTTTTGACAAAACCAAAGTGCCAGAAAAAGCCGTGCTAACCCCAGATGCTTTTCCGGGTTCAAAGGTGTTTGGAAGAATTTTTTGCAAAGCAACTTTGTTTTCAATTACTCCATTAGAAACAAATTCTAACAACCATAGGTACTGATCATCGGGGTGACCCATTCTTGGCGCAGAAGAACTAGCAACTGCAAACGTAGTTTTATCTAAGTTTGTAGATCCAGATGTTCTAGTGCCGGAAATTAATTGCCAACGGTCTAACAGATTTAGCAAATAAACATTATATTCAGAAACAGCAGGTGTGGTTTTAGCAGAAAACCCCGATACGGCTAAATAACCCATGTTTGTTCTAGAAATTTTAGCGTGAAAATAATCTGTTCCGAAACGTTGAAAAGCCGCAACGCCAAGTTGGTATCCGGAAAAAGACAATAAATTAACTGATTGCTTATAAATGCCAGTTGCGGTCGTAAAATAAACGTTACCGCCGTGCTGAGCAATTGGATCTGTATAAATTATTCCGATAGAATCGCTGTATTGCCGAACATTGGCAGAAGTTCCCAAAATACCAGTTATCGTATACCATCCAGAAGGTTTTACAACAACAAGGTCAAGGTTTCTTGGTATAATATGAGAAATGCCGTCATACGCATATCCAACAGCAATGTAATTGAATGAAGTCCAAGACGTATATGTTGACGCTGCGCTAAAGTAAAAAGTGTCAGAAGTTGTATTCCATGCAATCATTCTAGCCCCCCAGAGAGTTAATCTGTTAACCGAGGGACTGCCTGCAATGGCTGACGTTACAACACTACCAGTGCTTTGGTTTACGGAATACACATTACCAAGGCCAATTGCTACATAAATGAAAGCGCCAGCAACAGCGTCAAAGGTAAACACGGGCGCGGATCCGGCACTTGTCGCGCCACTTGCTACTATCTGGTGGGCTGCCACAGCAGATGTAGTCGTGTTTATAATATACAGCTGAGCTCTTCCTGAGCTTGTTGTAAGTGCTGTAATAGCGATAAAGCCGTTAAAGTAAGAAGGATCACTCCACTGAGTTTCCGTAGTTGTAAGATCTATGATTCCCGATGAAACATTGGTTCCGGTTAAAGTTACAGACACGGGTGCATAAATTGGTACTATTGCACTATCATCATCTGAAAGAGTAACGTTTTTTCCAGTCCAAGAATTTTTAGGCTGATTTATGTCAGAAGGGCCAACGTGCAATCCCCTGCTAAAATCATTCCAGTCAAAAGTAAAACTTCCCACTGTTTAAGACCAAGTTGAATAACGTCTAACTCGGGACGTTTGTATACGCCTTGCAGAATTTTGTTTAAGATCATCTTTCATGCTATTTAAAATATTTGCATATTCGGCAAAATATATAGCCGCCCTGGATTCGTCTTGTCTTGCTTGGGCTGCAGAATGGCTAGCAAGAGCAACAATAACGGGATGATGCGCGGTGGGCATTAACGGAACAGATGTATCTGAAGTTAACGATGGTTCGTTTCTGTAATAATAAAGAGTTCCGTTATCCGATGACGTAGGGGCGGGAGACAAATAAGCAGTTTGTCCTATAATTGTCCAACCATAAGTTGTGTCTAATCGATCTTTATCAAGATAATCTTCTAAGCTAATCCACTGTACCGAACAGGTGTTATAAACAAGTTGACGCGATCTTATAAAATCGCTGGGGATGGTTGCTGACGACGGGCTAAAATAAATTGATTTTGAAGTAAGCAGCCAAGGCCAGTCTTTTGCTGCAGAAATGGTGGACAAAGATCTGTTTATAATTGAATTTAATGTAGCCGCGGGAAGAAGCCCATCACCTATGCTTGGTATGGCAAGTCTTTCCGTAATCGCAGTACGGATTTCACTGCGGTTCATAAGATTACAGCAGCTGAAAAGTAAGGGTTGAAATGCCGCTGTTAATTAGTTTAATTACAATTCCAGTTCCTATCCATGGGAGAAAAAATTCTTTTCCAACAGGAACGCAATAACAATCATCTCCCAGAACCGTTGGGGTTTCGGGGGTTCCTCCAACGGTTGCGGTTGTAAAAAACGTGTTTGTTGTCCCAGTTTTATCTATAATAGACAAAACCTTTCCAGTACCAGATAAGGTAATAGTATCTACTTGCGCAGCAACGGTTGTGATGCTTTTTGCGATATTTGCGGTATATGTTGCCATTAACGTTTGCCTTCGTACATTGATTGAGATCTAGTGGTTCCTCCACCAAGGTGACCAATATCTTTTAATATTGCCCAGTGTATCTTATCAGCAATTTCGGCCGACTGCTCTGCTTTTGCAGCATTTTTGTCATCTTCTGCTTTTCTGTTTTTTTTCTGAATTTCTTCAAGAAGCTTATGACCCTTGCGCCAGTCTCCTTCAATAAGTTTTACTAACAAACTGTGGTCACATCGCGTAGACGTAGCTGCAATATAGGGCTGATTAAGCGCGTCAACCATCCATACTTCAAAATGATTAGTAATTGGGTTAAGCATTAAACTGGCATTAGGATCGCCACCCCAGCCAGATTCATCTCCTTCTCGGATGCGCCTAGCAATGTCAAAAACGTCGCTGTTGACTTCCGCCCAGGCATCTGCTCCTGGGATGTGTCCGCCCATTAATTTGCTTGCAATCATTTATCCTCCAATAAAGGTCAAGCCCGAGCAGATGAAAGGAAGGAAAGATCTGCCCGGACTTGACGATTCTTTAAGCTTAAGCTTATTAAATGCTTACTTCAGTAATGTCATTGATTGCAAAGTTCTTGTTGCGCTGCTTGCAAGCAAGTTCAGCGTAGCAAGTTAACGTTGCTTCGTAAGCGTCTGTTGCGGCTACACGGTTCATAACTGCACCGTCTAGGTCCATAAACTGCCAGCCTTCGCCAACTTGATGGAAAACCATGCTGTTTGTGTTAATGCCGTAGATGGAGTTGTTGGGGCAGTCAAAGTCACAATAAATGACCGTTGGGCCTTCGTCGCCTTGACCAGACACTGATGGGGAAAAATACTGAATTCCAGCATATCCACCCTTGAGCTGAGTCTGCTCCATGTTGCGCTTAAGTGAAAGAAACAGGTTGGCTACTGACATATGAACACCCTCTGAGGAAACAAGCAAGTTTGGCTTTTCTCCACTGTTGATAAGGACTTTCATGATTGCTCCAGTAATCAGCGTTTCTGAAATTGCGCGGTTTGTACCGCCGTTTCCGTTAACATATGCTTTCCACTTTGGCTGTGCTGCGGTGGTAACTGTGTGTAGGGTTGCTGAGTCTGAAACAATTGTCTGAACTCCAGTAAGCTCAATTTGACCATCACCAGGAGCACCACTATGGTTGCTTGCGCCGCCCGCGTTAGCGCGGAAAACGAAATGGGTGCCGCTAACCGTAGAAACAGTCGCGCCGCTGATGGTAATTGTCTTGTTGGTTTCATCAACTGCAGTAACCGTGCGAGATGAAGCAATGGCCGTAGGGCTAGCTACGGTGCCAATATCAACAACCATTCCACCATCAAAAAAGACATGGCGAAGTTTTGTTGATCCGGTAGTGGTGGCAAGAAGCTGAACAGTTGCGGAAGATGAGGTTGTTCCACAAGTTGCGATAACTCCGTTAGAAGTGCCCCACAATTGACGGTTAACGTCTTTCATGGCGTCTTTGCGGATTCCCTGCATTTCAGCATCAAGGGCATCAACAAAGGCTCCGCGGTCTGTGACTGCTTGACGAATTGTTGGGCCACTTAACTGAATGCGACCATAAACGTACCTTACGGGTACTGGAACGGTAGCATATGCTTGGTTAGCCGCTGTGGGAAGAGTGCCGTTTTCGGCTCTAGCTCCAACACCTGAAGAGCGACCAAGATGGAGAGCGTGCCGTGCAATACGGCCCTGCACTGTATCTTTTAGCGTTTCAATTTGCGAAAGAAGGAATGTTGCTTGGTTTAGTTGGTCAATGTAATCTTTGTAATCATCTTTTAAGATTGCATCAACGGTAGAAAGATTTGCGGGCATGATTTTAAGTCCTTAGAGTTAGTGGTATGTTATTTTACAACCGCTTGGCTTGCATAATTCGTTCCACGAACTTAACTTATTGGTTTCTACCAATTTGCCTATAGGTTTTATTTCTCACTAAACCAATCCAGGATTAGCGCGTAATTTAATTATTACGTATTTTAGATATTTTGTCAAGTAGGTTTAAAGTTTATTTTGCTCTAACCTAGCCAACGCTTTTTGCCGAGGAGTAGATTTCCCAGAATTGGGACTTCCGGCTATTCCATTGGGGGAAGATTTAGGCATTCCGCTAGATGGGGATTTGCGGTTTTGGACGATTGTTGACGCTTTTCTCAAAATGTCATTTTCGATTTCACTAATAGCTGCTTCCAGGTCTAAATCTTCTCGACGCTGAGCAGCGGTAATAGCTGCAATAGCCAATGGGCTATTAGGGTCATAACCGGCATTTACTAATGTATCAAAAATCTCATTTTCATAGAATCCCACTTCCTGATCATACTGAAACTGCTCTATTCGGTTTTCTACAAATTCAGCTACTTCCCAAGGCTGCAGCCCTGCATCACGAGCTTCCTCCTGTGTTTCTTCCATAACTTCTTCAAAGGTTTGACCCTCAGAGTTAACTCCAGCCATTTCATAAAAACTATCTCCGGCTAGAGTTTTGGCATTATCTATCATCCAATTAATAGCTGTTTCTTGATCGCCCCTAGCCCATGCTTGGGCAAAACCCTGAATAGCTTCGGCATCAGAAGGATCAATATTGTCAAAAATTTGACGCATGGGCTTATAACGCTCGCGTTCTTTGATTCTGTCTTGAACTTCTGACTTGTATTTGTTTTCCCAGTCTTGATTTGATTCAACACTGGCAGTATCAGAAGGTGGGTTTTCTGGTTCAGAAACGTAATCAGAAAAATTTGGTTCTTGATTTGTCATTTATTATTGTCCATTTCTTTTATTGTTGCGGCATAGCAGAAGTGCTTAGCCCTCTTTCTTGAGGAGGAGCCGCCATTGGCAACCCATTCCCAGACTGTAATGAAGCCATAATTCCGGCATCTTGCATTTCCCCCATTGCTGCTTGATCGGATTGAGCCTGTATAGCAGCTGTTTCATTGGTAAGCAGTTGAAGGTGGGCCATGACGTGAAGATCGATATATTGTTTAATAGCTGGGTCAAGAAGCTCATAAGTCGCGGATTTGCGCTGTTTATTGTGAATTTGGATATGTATATCATGCACGTCAAAATGCTTAGGAATAATGGGTATTCCCTGCATGAGAAGCCCATTTTCCCACTCAGCCTTAGATGCATCGGGGTTTACTTGAGCAAGAAATTCTCTAGGGTCCGGCAGCCCAAGCATCTGCGACAAAGACTTAGCATTAACATCTTGGAAAACAATTGGAAATTGCTGAGCTAGATTAGTAATAATCGATTGAGTGGCAATTTTTGATCGAGGCATTGTGGCTTCCAGGGGAACAATTACTACCGGTTGCTCGTCGATATCATTCGCTCCCCATGCAATTTGTTGAGGGACGCCTTGCTCTGTAATGACAGTTGCCTTGCGCGTCAAGTTGCTGTTTTCTGCGTTAAGTCGATACAAAGACAAAGCCATTTCAGCTAAACGCCCCCATCCTTCGGCTTGATCTCTAGCCATCGGGGCAAGGGGGGTGTCATCTTTTTCAGCCAATAGAGCTAACGCAAGACCGCTATTTCTGTCCCCTGGAGCTTCTCCTCGACTAACTTGATGGCTATGAAATATATCATCTAGTTCTGCTTCAAGGTATTGAGCTTCTGCGCTGATCCATCTTGGCACTTCTGGAGCGGTTTGCCAATGCGGTTCGCCAATTTCTCCATTATATTCCATAACATCGGCAGGATCTGTCGAAATAGTATCGGCATCGTCAACAGAACCGGCAGGAACCATTAATCGAGCATTGGCAGCTTTTCTCATGTGTTCAAGAATTGTAGATCTAGCCCTATTGTAAGCGTATTGAACATCTCGCGCAGGGGTAAGAAGGGTGTGCCCAACCCATGTGTTAGGAATCTTTTTTTGTCTAAAAAGAGAAAGATTTAACGTTTTAAATGGAAATGGCCAAATTTCGTCTACATAAACAACTTTGTTATTAACAACGTGAACAACACAGCCTGGAGAATAAGAACATGGTTTTTCGTAATAAACATAAACTAAGGTAGTTTTAGGCGAATTGCCACCCGGGCGTCGAAGCAAAATGCTTCTGTGACGCGCAGAAAGCACTGCTTCTGCATCGGGATGGGGTTCTTTTTCAAGTTGATATTTTTCCTGCACTTGTTTTGGGGGGAGGCTTGTGCATCGAATCCACCAACGAGCGTCTTCTGCTGATTGAGATCCGGGTTCTATGGTAAATTCGTTAATTCCTAAAGCGCTAAGGCGAACTCCACCAACGGGAACAGAAATAGAGTTAATAGGGTCAATTTCAAAATCTTCACCTTTGTCTGGATCCCAGTCTATGCAAATAGCACTTGCTCCACCAAAAAGAGTCTGGATAAGCCCCATTTCCCTAATTAGCTCCCACTTGCTGTGGCGCTGTTCAGCTTTTAGCAACTGCTCTTGTAATCTTTGACGTCGAAGTGAATAGTCGTCAGTACCGGATGGTTGAACTTCCCAAGACAGCTCAGAACGCAATAATCGAGCAATTAAGTTACTAGTTCGGGGGCCGTATTTGTCAACGGTAATTCTTGAGCCTCTTTCGGCTTCGTTAGAATAGTCTAATTCTTGAACAATATTTCTGGTAAAATCCCACCAAACCCATTGGTGGCCTGCATAATAAGAACCGTTCATCCAGTAGTCTCGACGTTCTTTTACTAGATATTGATCAGCATCAGTCCACATTTTAACAACTTCTTCAGCTGTAGGGGGACACCATTCTTTTTTCATGGCGCTGTTGCCTCATCGGTGTTTCGCCAAGAAGAATGACCAAATTCTTCCTCTTTTTTCTTTTTTACAGTCTGGCGCTCAGCTCTAACCATAGCCGCAAAGTCTCCCGCGTGCCTAGAAATTGTCATTTGTGTTAATCTCCGGTTTTCTCGAATTAGCCACATTATGCCACCCAAATTACCTAGAGCCACCAATGCAATCCACATCATATTATGATTTTGACCTTTTATGCAATGGGGCTGGAGCAAGTGTTTTAAATTCTGATTTTTCCAACACGGGAGTTTCAGCTAAAACTTCTGGCGCGGGAGGAGCGTTTACTTCGCGTACTACGCTTAAGGCCATTTGAAGCTTTTCAATAGAATGCTGTTTATCTAAGTTATTTTCCGAAAGCGTCAAAATGGTCTTTTTCATTTCTGCAAAAAGTTCAGATTTAACCAATTCTAAGCCTCTGGAATAAAGGGTCATAGAAGCAAAGGTAACGGCGCAGTCGGCACAAATATATACCCTGTTTATAGCCGAGGGATTTGCATCATCTGGGCTATTGTTCCTGTCCATATCCTGACCGGTATCAATGGCAGGTAGGTTGCTTGAATGACAAAAACAACAACTTCCTGGCGAAAAAAAATAAGATTCAACGACTTGCACTATTTACCTCCATCTATTAATGTTTCTTTTTTTTCCAGCTTTGTCAAGCTTTTCAATGTATTTTTGAACAAATCCTTCAGCTCCTTCTTTATAAGAACGTTTATCTTTTTTATGTATTTCGTATGGTCTGCAGCCTAGCAAATAACGCAAAGCGTCAACAGCGTGGTCTTCATCCCTGGTGTTTAAATCTTCTGGGTTTATCTTATCATGTCTCATCAAGGGAAGAGTTCTATTTAAGTTAATACAGGTATTAAATATTTTTAATCTAACAACGCCGTCAATTGGGCTGGGGGACAAATATCGCCTTACGTTTTGCCATCCTCCAATTCTGGCGTTTTTAGCTCTTACGCATATAACGCCAGATGATTGATACTGCCCAGCAACAGTTGTACCGGTTCCAGCAATATTGCTAAACGTAGATGGGTCAATTACGGACAAGGTGATTGATTCTGGTTTTTCGTTTTCGTCGATAGAGAGTTTTTTAATAAGACGGGCTTGCTCGTTCGCAGTGAGATTTTTAACGTACGTTTCCCTGTAAATATAGAAAGTTCCGTCAGCCGGATCGATTGCACCCCAGAGGCAACAGAACGGGTTTGCCGTACCGAAGTCAATGCCGCGATACCTTTGCCAACTTGGCGGGATGTTAAAAGGCTGGACAACGTGGATATCCCGTTGATACTCACTAAAATATTGCCCGGAAAATGTATCCCAATCTCCCAAGAGCTTTTGACGGCGTTCGGTTTCTGGAAGCATTGACAAGTGTTTTTTGTATGTGGGGTCAATATATGGATTGTCGACAACAGTTGACGGCACAAATGCAACAACAAGATGAATATTCGGGTCATGATCAATTTCAATTTTTTTAAGTTCTTCCAAATTTTCAGGGAGTTCAACTTTCCTCACTATTGAAGGATTGTCAAATCCTTCGCTAACGTCATATACAACAGCAAATTTACCATATTGTGTAGGGGTAACAAGCATTTGATACAAAAATGTATGGCCCCTGTCCCCGGGGTTTGTGGCAAACATGACGTGGGTGCGAACGCCAATTGAGGCCATTTTTTTAGATGTGCGAAGGCGTCCGCTTATCATTAACATCTGATATGGGGTAAACTGAGTAGCCTCATCAAATCCAATAAAATCGTATTCTGCAGACATAAACTGGCCAACGTCTTCATCCCTGGAGCAATAGCCATATTCAATAATGGAGCCATTGTCGTACCACCAGCCCTTTACGTTGTCAATACTTCTTAAAATAGCGGGAGATTTTAGTTGAGCATATCGCACTTGCGTTCTAATAATCAAAGATCTGCGCAATTCAGGCAACGAAGTGCGAACTAGAAGAGATCTATGGCCGGGAAGGGAGAGGCTTAACTCGTTAACGTGATATGCCAGCAATTCGCTCTTTCCGCCTCCAGCCGCTCCCCCATACAACAGCCAATCTACTTTGCTCAAAAGAGCGTTTGCTCTTAATTGTCGATCATTGCCAACCAAAGACCAGGCAGAAAGATCCTCTTCTAGTAATTTAAGGTATTCGTCTTGTTCTGTTCCAGATAACGAAGCAAATTCTTCATCACTGAGAAGCAACTTTTTGTCTACGGATATCACAAATCGCCAGCAACCGCCCGGAGATTGCCTTCAACGCGCCTTTTAGCCTCTAGGCGAAGTTCTTCCAGCCTTCCAAGTTTATCCTCAACAGTATCGGCTTGAGCAGAAATAGTAGTAGCTTGGTTCATTTCCAAGCGCAACACGTCATGCCAGGTTTTAGCGACCTTAGTGGCCTGTTCTGCATCTTTAAAATCCCATTCTCCACCTAAAACACGCAATGCCAACTCCATAATCACCGCAATAGCAACTTGGGGCAATTCGTCTCTGTCAACGTCTTTAAGCAGCTTGGTAGCTCCAAGTAAACGGAGTTGTTCTTTTCGAATTCTGGACTCATCGTTAACGCCGGAAATATCATCTAATCTTTTTTGTTCTTTTTTAGCCAACCGTGCTTCTTGAGCCTTAATAGACATTGCTTTGCCGGTTTCAGAATTAAATTGATATTTAACGATATGGCTAACCTTAAGTGCTGTATCATCATTTATTCCTGATTGGGGGAGATTTGAGTTTGTTTGTGTATTGTTTTCCATATTTGCATTGCCAATTCTGTTACGCCTTGTATTGCTGCGTATTCTTCAGCCTTAATACTATCAGAGTCTACAGCTAGTTGGCCTAGGTGCATGACATATCCACATCCGGCGTATATTGCAGCAATGATTTCTTCCGGAAGTGGATCAGGCCAACCGGACTTAATACTTGCATGTATAGCTTGAGAGTGAATAGTACCAAAAACGTGCCCTTCTGTAGCATCAATAAGCTTTTGTATTTTTTCAGGAGTCGTCATAATCGTCTAAATCATCAATGGAGCTAATATCCGGCTTAAACGGAACTCCTAGTTTCAGAGCTAAACTTTCAACTTCTGGCCAAACAAAGTTTAAAACATCTCTTATTATGCAGGTAGAACAATGCATCCGATCTGACTGGATTTCCCACTGTTCATCTTCAGTTATTACTTCTCCATCGTCGTTGACAAAGAAGGTTCCTTCGGGGCCTTCTTTCTCAAGGTCCTTGCAATCGAGCCATTCTTGTGCCTCTTTGGAGGCTCTGATAAATCTGACGCAGAATTGATCCCATAACTCAAGCCTGTGATCGGATCCATCGTACCTTGACGTATTTCGCTTCTCTCCCATGGTGTCCTTCCTCCGTATAATCCGGATAAATCGTCTAATTGTGGGAATGATAGGGCAAACTGTAAACATTGTTTTTTTACAGAACAGCCTTCGCAAAAAGACTTTGCTTTTTTAAAATAATTGTGGAAACCCTGAGAAGTTGTTGGGAAAAAAACATTAACGTCAACCCCTTTACAGTTAGCTTCGTCCATCCAATCAAAAAGACTCATTATTGTCCCCAGCTGTTTCGCTGACTAATCTTGTAACTACAGCAGTAGCTTTTTTAAAGCTAGCTGCAACTTCGTCGGCAACAATCTCAGTGGTTGTGCGTTTTTCGCCGCCCTTATTTGACCATTCTCGAACGTCAATGCGCCCCATAACAATTACCCTATTCCCTTTGGAAATAGAAGCAGCACAATTTTCTGCCATGTCCCCCCAAACAACAACCTTGTGCCAAGTTGTTTGCCATTCTTCTTTTACCTTGCGTGAAGTTGCTACTGAAAAAGTAAGCGAACATTGACCGGATGGTAAATATTTTAATTCAGGGTCTTGACCCACGTTTCCTATAATTGTAATGTTATTCACTTATGGCCTCCCATATAATTGATTGATTTCCTTTACTGTCTGGCCGGATTTGACCAGAGTTCCTTATCGCGCCTTTCATGTTCAAAGACTTTCTGTGTTTGATTATGGTATTTGCAGATAATATTCTTTTATTTCTTTGCTGAGCAGAATTATTAACAATTAGAACTAACTCTTCGTCCGTAAGGGGAAGGCTGCCTCTAAATGCAATCATAACACTCTTTTCATTTTTTGTTAAGTCAAGCCTATTAGCTACGAGACGAAAAGTGCGTTTTGTTTTAGTTTTTTTTTCATCTAAAAAAGGTTTTGCATGGTCATCAAAAAAGCTTTCTTGAACCATTAAGACCGATTCCAGGCATTCCACAAAACCCACACTACGGCCATACCTATTAAGATAGACAACAATTGCATATACACCTTTCTCTTGTAGTTTTTTACTTAGCGTCTAAATACTATCATGCGCAAATAATAAATACAACAACCCTGGCTATATTTATTTTTTTTATTTAACAGTCCCATTTGCGCAAAGCAAGGGTTTTGCGCGTAGGTTGACCGTTTGGCTTTTTAGCCGGACCCGGCATTCCCTTCATCCGAGCACAAAATGACCTACGACGGGCAGCAGCAGCGGGAGATTTAGCTGCTTGTTTAGCAGAAACGGGTGGTTTTAAAGTCCCGCCTGTTTGGGCTTTATATGAAGCTCGACCCCTAGCGTTAAGACCGCCTTTAGGGTTTTTGCCCTCACTGCGAGTCCATGCAGGAGTTTTTTTACTTACCATTTTTATGAGCTTTAACGTTCGTCCCTTTTATCTCTTTTTTTCTTTTTATTTTCATACTCTTTTGCTGCTTTAGCGGCTGCAAGAGCGCCCCCTGCCGCAAAACCACCTTTTACAATTTTATCAGTCTGATTAATCATTTTATCAGCTCTTTTAAAAACGTTTTTATAATCCTTCGCTTGTTGTATAACTCTTTCATCAGCTGCCTTTGAGGCTGCTTGAGAGTCGTAGAATTTTTGGTTTATAACATTGTCCCTGTAGGTTAGTTTTCCCATCTTGTCACGCACCATAGGTTGCTCAGCTGACTCTCGCAGATTCTTATACATTGTCTTTTGAGCGCCGGAGGCTGCGTTTTCATACGTTTTAAGGCTGTTATAAGAATTAGTAGCAGCTCTTTGAAATTTAGCCATTCTTGAAGCCTGCAGAGCTTTGCCAGCAAAGGGTATCGCGTAAGAAGCAGCAGAAAGACCTAAATCTCCTAGGTTTCCTGGGCTTGGATTTTTAACAAATCTTTCTAGATCTGCTCCTCCTGAAAGCTCATAACCAAGATTCAAAGCAGATTTTGCGGCTCGCCCTATGTTATCAAAAGGACCGGGCTTATCGTTGCCTTTTTTTGGTTTACCTGGATTTGAAGTGCGAACATTGCGTGATGCACCTCCAATACTCTCATATGTTTTTTTCATTGTTGTATGTAACTCCTAGCCGTAAGGTTATCTTTGTTTTGCTTTTGATTTAGCTAACGTTTTAACACAATTGGGAACCATTCTCGAACCCTTTTTTTTCATACCAAAAGCTTGGTACCCTTTCCAACAAGGATCTTTTTTAGCCATATGGACAAAAATATCACATAATCCTTAACTCCGTAAGGGGTATGAAAAATTGTTTATAATAATTTTTTAATAGACAGGAATGCTACCCCAGGTGTGGTAAGGTAGGGATATGGCAAAGGGTAAAAACGACTTCTCGTCACATATAATACGCAGGAAAGACCTGCGTAAAACCAAAGAATTGTCTGATGAAGCTCTCCTCAGGCAAGCAAAAAAAATGGCAGAAATTTGGCAAACAGAGTTGCAAAAACAAAAGAGAGCTGATAAGTTTAATCAGGAGACTCGCAAGAGTTTATCCTAAAGATTCATTCCGTCTAGCAAAACCTAAGTATTTCAAGTCCCAGACCCAGCTCATAAAGCATGAGTAGCTGGAGGGGAATAGTGGCCAGTAATGGGGACCGACTCCCCATGCAACAGTGCCAGTTAATCAGCTGATACACAGAGTAAAACAAGACAATAATCAGGTGTCGGCTAAACATCGCCTACGGCCACCTGTTGCCTAAAGCAACGAAGCGTGGGGGGGAGAGACTATCCGCGCACAGGTTTTAGGTCAGCGGAAATAAGCAAGCTACACGCGCAAGATATAAGAAAAAGGGGCTGCTCTTTAAAGAATTTTTTTAAAAAATTTTTCAGGGAAGAACAGAACAGCCCGGCCATAAGAGCAGTACGCCAAGAAAGACTAGGCTGGCTTAACGCAGCCGGGACTATGCCTCCCGCCATAAAGTTATCCACAGGTAAAGCATCGCTCTAGAGCCAAAAAATTTTAAAAGCAAACGTACGGGAGATTGCATTATTTTTTGCGCATGGGACCCCCCTGGGGGGGTGGGTGGCGCGAGTGGGCAGGCTCGGCGCCTGGTTCCGTTTGGCTGGTGGATCCTTCTTGGTGGTGGGTTGGTGGTGAGTGTGCCAGCAGGGGGAGAGTTAGGAACGTGGCAAAAACGACAACGAGCCACGCGTTCGCCACGTGGCGAGAAAGACAGCCAGGAACACGAGCCAGGAACACGACCCGGCACGAACAACCAGCGCGCGCCGACCTACTTCGAGCGGCCAGGACTTAGCCTGGCTAATGTCTCCCCACGACTTAGGAAGATGATCGAGCGACGGCACCACGCACACCGAGCACCCAGCACCACGACCCAACCGAAGCCGGGGCACTCTCCCCCCCCTGCCCAAGATGGCGAGCGCCGAAGGTGGTTGAGCTGCTCGGCAATCCCCCCCCGACTGCGAGCGCTCGGGGGCTCGGGGTGTGTGGGGGAGGCTTGCCCCACACAGTGGGCGAGCCCGAGATCGTCACGCTGGGGGCGCTGTGGCTGTGGCTCGTGGACTGCTGGGGGCTCGTTCGCTGGTTTCGCCCCCTTGCTCGCTGGCTGGCTCGGGCGCTTCTTGACCGTTTCGGGGTGGTGGGTTATGACGGGGGGGCTCGCTCGAGGGCTTAGATCGCATCTGAGAGCCTGAAAAAAACCCCGAAGCCCCCAAAATGCCAAAAGCCCCCCCCAAGCCGTTAGGAGTGTGGGGAAGGCTCGGGGAGGGCTGGCTCGCTGGCTGGGGTGGGGTAGGGGAAAACCCCAGCAAGGCGACCTATGGGGGCGCTAGTCAATCAGGGTAGAGAGCATCCAGTTCATCAGCAAGGCAAGAGAGCCATACGGCCTGCGTGTGTTGGTCGCTTCCTGATGTCACCTCAATCGTCAAGCGGTCGCCATCGTTGGCTTCCCTGATGATGCGGCAATAAGGACCTCCGCAAGTCCTCAGCATCTCAAGTCGGCGAAACTCTCTAGCGGTGGAATAAAGCGCCTCACACTCTAGAAGTGTCTCATTTAGCCAGCAGATTAGGGGGCTGAAGTCATCTAGCCCTTCCGACCAGTTATAGCCCAAATCGTCTAGAGCGGTGGTGATGTTATCGGTGAGTTCGGGGTCGTCATCATTATTCTCTAGCCAACTGTCGGGGGTAGACCCGTCTAGTTCGTGGGCGTTTTCTAACAGGGTCTCAAGGTTGATGAGTTCCTTCTTGATGGTTTGGGCATACGCCCAAGCGTCATTACTTTTTCGGGTGGTTTCGGTGTTCATTTTTTTCTCCTTTTGTCTGAGCTGTGCGCTCGCTGGCTTCATCATAGTAATGAGTTTTCGGGAATGTCAAGGACTAAAAAAAAGCCCCCCCCAGTGTCCGGTCAGTAGTAATACAGGGAAGGCGGTGGAACGCTCAAAGCGGCAAAACTGAGAAGAGAGTCCGCAACCCCACTGTCACAGTCACGGCATAACCCTATGTCTTGATTTCGCCACCCGTAGCCTTCCGCTTCTAGCCAGCGAGCGACCCGAGCGACCTCCTCGCAGTATTCGCAGGGGCTCAGTTCTCTCAGAAATGCCTGCTTCTCCTGCCTCGCTCGGCTCGCTCGTGTTTCTAAATCTTTCATTGTGTCTCGCACTCCTGGCATAACCCGACTGGCTGGGTAAAGCCTTCGGCGTCTTTCACTACGCCCGTTGGCTCAGTTGGCTGTTCGCAACTATCGCAGGGGACTAGTTCGCTAACTCGTACCTTTTCCGCTTGCCTCGCTTGGCTGGCTCGTGTTTTGTGTCTGCTCATTTGTTCTCCTTGTTGGTGATACGTGTCTCTTTCGTGGGGTCATCATAGTAATGAGTTTTCGGAAGTGTCAAGGAATAAAAAAAGCCCCCCTTGATCGAGCATCAAGGGGGGCTTAGGTGTTGTCGGTCAAAGCAGCCGGGGTGCTATGAAGCCCCTTTCTCACTCACCAGCGAAGCGAAGGCGAGCAGAGAGTTCATCAACTCACCCTTGCCATTTTCGTCTTGTATCTCCATCTCCTCGGGATTATC
>SXGR01019808.1_pt1 | contig 17599 bp, 18 predicted proteins | sample 3174711 | NCBI WGS metagenome assembly SXGR01 (sample SAMN11356860, study PRJNA531348) | freshwater metagenome | isolation source: freshwater sample F1-60 | place: China: Fuxian Lake, Yuxi | collected 2017-12-25
AATCAAGCCAAGATATTGGATTCCAACTCAAGATGTGCATGCCCGTTTGAATGATTGGCAATTTAATTGGTTGTTAGGTTATCGAGATGTCACAAATGCAACTAATGAAAGAACAACTATTGTTACCCCAATTCCAATCCGACCAACCACCTCGATCTGGCGACCAAGGAAATGCTGGTCGATTCGCTGAAGGCGTTCGAAGGCACGATGATCTTCGTGTCGCACGACCGCGCCTTCCTGCGCGGCATCAGCAACCGGGTGCTGGAGCTTGGCGGCGAATCCGGGACGGATGCGCATCCGCATGCCTACCTCGGCTCGTACGTGGAGTACGTGGAACGCACCGGCCACGAGGCGCCCGGCATCCACACCTGACAATGGTCACCGGGCCGTTATAATGCCCGGCATGGATCAGCAAAAAACGGCACGACGGTCGTTGGTGAGGGGGATGGGGGTGGCCGCCGCGGCCATGGCATTGGCCGGCACGCGGGCAGGCGCCCAGGCGCCGATGACACCGCTGGCCACGACCTTTCAGCCGGCGCGTCACGACCACGACGCCTGGATGGACAAGATCCCCGGCAAGCACCGCATGGTGCTCGACGTCACCACCGCCAACGGCGTCGGCGAGGCCATTGGCTTTGCCATCAACCTGTTTGCCGGCAACAAGTCGGGCTACGACCTGCACGATGCCGACCTGGCGATGGTGATTTGCCTGCGCCACTTCGCCACCGTCTTCGCGTTCACCGATCCGATCTGGGTGAAATACGGCAAGGCGCTGGCCGACGCGGTCAAGTACACCTCGCGCACCGGTGAGCTGCCGACCACTAATCCCTACAACGCAGCGCCGCGCAGCGCCTTCGACGGTCTGGCCAGGCGTGGTGTGCAGTTCATGGTGTGCGACACGGCCAGTCACCGCTTCGCGCGCATGCTGGCGGGCAGCGGCGACGGCGAGACCGTCTACAAAGAGATGGCCGCCAACATGATTCTGAGCAGCCGCTTCGTGCCGGCCGGGGTCGTCGGCACGACGCGCGCGCAAGAGTACGGCTACAGCTTGCTGTTCGTCGGCTAGGTTTCATTAAGAACAGGAGGTCCCATGAATTCGATTCAGGATCGGCGTCTCTGCAGGCAGTCAACGAGACGAAGCGCTCAAGGGCCAAGTGTGCCGTGGCTGATGCTGCCCGCCACACCGGGCACGCTCATCATGATCCCGATCAACAAGTAGCGTGACCGAGATCGCCCAGACCCGTAGCGTGCCCAGGGTGGAGACCACCCTGGTGCACGCGCACGGGATCGCCGCGCTGGTGACCCTGCTCATCTCAGTCACCTGCGGCATCATCGTCGCCCTCCAGTTGCTCTATCCCGACCTCGGTGCGGGCACGCCCTGGCTCAGTTGGGGCCGCCTGCGCTACGCGCACACGCAGGGCATCATGCTCGGCTGGCTCGGCAACGCGTTCTTCGCCTTTCTCTACCACGCGGTACCCATCCTCAGCGGCCGCCCAGTCACCAGCACGCGGCTGGGTCGTTGGCTGTTCGCGCTGTGGAACTTCGCGGTGATGCTGCCCGGCTGGGTGCTGGTGCTGGCTGGCGTCAGCCAGCCGCTCGAGTGGGCCGAGTTTCCGCTGGTCGTCGATGCGGTTGTCGTGGTGGCGCTCGTGATGGCTGCGGTGCAGTTCCTGCCGCCGTTCTTCGCCCGCGGCCTCGAGTATTTGTACGTCTCGAGTTGGTACATCATCGGCGGCCTCGTCTTCACGCTGCTGTCGTATCCAATGGGCAACATCGTGCCCGAGTACGTGCCCGGCGCGGCCGGCGCGGCCTTCAGCGGCCTGTGGATACACGACGCCGTCGGGTTGTTCGTGACGCCGATGGCGCTGGCGATCATCTACTTCGTGATCCCGGCCGCGACCAGGCGGCCGATCTACAGCCACTTGCTCTCGATGCTCGGCTTCTGGCTGCTGTTCTTCCTGTATCCGCTGAACGGCACCCATCACTATGTGTTTTCGATCATCCCGATGTCGGCGCAACTGACGGCGATCGCGGCGTCGGCGCTGCTCGGCGTCGACGTGATTATCGTCGTGGCCAACCTGCTGTTGTCGCTGCGGGGCGCGGGCATCATCCCCAAGGATCCGGGCCTGCGGTTTGTCGCCACCGGCACCTGGTTCTACCTGATCGTCAGCGTGCAGGGTTCGATGCAGGCGCAGATGTCGGTGAACCAGGCCGTGCACTTCACCGACTGGGTGGTGGCGCATTCGCACCTGGCCATGCTCGGCTTCGCCTCGTTCGCCGCGGCGGGCGGGCTGGTGCACACGTGGCAACGCATTCCGTGGGCCCGCTACAACGCCCGGGCCATCAACCACGCCTACTGGCTGGTGGTAGCGGGACTGTTGCTGATGTTCGTGGACCTGACGCTGGCGGGCCTGGTGCAGGGGCAGTTGTGGGCCGACGGCGCCCCGTGGATCGAGTCGGTGCAGGCCTCGCGCGTCTACTGGGTGATTCGCGCACACGGCTCCTCGTGGCTGATCGCCGGTGGGTTCATCTCGCTGTTGGTGGGACTGACTACCGGCCCCGTCGGCGGCGGCCTGAAGGCCGTGGCTGACAGCGTCGGCGCTGAGCCAATCGCGCAGATTGCCCCGAAGCTGGTGCCGCTGGCGGGAGGTGCCGCGTGAGCGCCGGGCGCGCCGTACGCAAGGCCTACCTGGTGGCGAGTGTCGCCGGTGTCGCGTTCTTCGTGCTGTCGGTTGGGCTGCTCGGGGTGTGGCCACAGCGCGTGATCGAGGCCCAGACCGCGGCGATGTCTCCCGAGCATCCCCTCGCGATGAGCAAGAGCGCTCGCCGCGGCCGCGTCATCTATGGCCGCGAGGGCTGCGCCTATTGCCACACGCAGCAGATTCGCTACCTGCACACCGACATGGCGCGGTTCGGCGCGCCGACGCTGGCGTGGGAAACACGGCTCGACGTTCCCCATCTGTGGGGCACACGGCGCATCGGGCCCGACCTGTCGCGGACGACGGGCACGCGGTCCGCTGACTGGCACTTCGCCCACTTGTTTGCGCCGCGATCGATCGTCGCCTTGTCGGTGATGCCGGCCTACCCTACGCTCTTCGACGGCGCACCCGACCGGCCGCGGCAGGAAGCCCGTGACCTGCTCGCGTATTTGGAATCGCTCGGCCACGCCCGAGAAGTGGCCGGCGCCGAAGGCGAGGCCCACGCCCGCGAAGGGTGCAATTGCGCGGACGACGAGATGCTGCAGATGGCGTTCGAGGGACCGGTGAACGCGCACCCGGCGAAGTCCCGGCGGCGTGGCGGCGTGCCATCGCTGCCGCCGTCGAGTGATCTCTCACGCGGGCAACAACTCTACGGCGACCATTGCGCCAGTTGCCATGGTGCCACCGGCGCCGGCGACGGGCCGGGCGCCGCATCACTGCGGCCACCGCCCGCCAACCTGGTGGAACACGAGTACAGCGAACAGCGTCTCGGCGAAGCGCTGTGGCACGGCGTGGCCGGCACCGCCATGCCGGCGTGGCGCGACTATCCCTTCAGTGACCTCGCGGCGCTAACCGCGCGCGTGCGCGCGCTGGCCGCGGTGCGCGAGGAACCCGCCTTACCGGCGCACCTCACGGAGATCGGCACCCGCGTCTACGCCGCCTACTGCGCGCAGTGTCACGGCGTGAACGGCGACGGCCGCGGTTCGGCCGCTGATGCCCTGCCGATGGCGCCCACCGACTTCCGGGCGCAGCGGCCGACCCTGGACTACAGTCTGCGCGCCCTGCGCAACGGTGTTGACGGCACGCCGATGGCGCCGTGGAGCGGGCGCCTCGGCGCCGATGAAATGCTCGCCGTGGCCCACCACGTGCGGGGCTTCTACGTCGGGGGCACCCGATGATCACCGACCTGATCGTCTTGTCGTCGGTAGCGTTCACGCTGGTGTTGGTCGCCGCATGGTGGCTCCGGCCCGGTCTGCGGGTATCGATCGAGCGGCCCAAGCACCAGTTTCACGATGCCGTGCGCGGCTACGATCGCGCCCAGCGCCCGGACGGCAACAGCACCGGGAGCCCCTCCGCGTGAGCAGCCACGAATCGCAACCCGAACCGGGCGGCCTCGCCACGGCGGTCGTGGTGTGCGCCGCCATTGGCGTCGTCGCGATCGCGGCGACGCTGTATCTTCGCGATGGGCGGACTGCGGAAGCAAGCAGCGCACCGCCGGCCATCGCCACCGAAGAGTACGGCCGCCGCCTGCTCCGCGAGACCCCCGAGTTGCTGGGTCAGGACCATCCCGATCCCGAACGGCGGATGATCGGCAATCGCCTGGCTTGTGCGTCGTGCCACCTCGGCGTTGGCTCCGAGCCCGGCATGCTCACGCTGCTGCAGACCACCGAGCACTATCCACGCTTCTCTGGACGTCAGGGCGGCATGACCGAAATCGAAGATCGCATCAACGAGTGCATGCAGCGCAGCATGAACGGCAAGCCGCTGCCGATGGATAGCCCGGAGATGATCGCGATGGCGTCGTACCTGCGAGGGCTCGGCGCGCAGTATGCGGCGATGGGCGCGGGCTCGAAGAAGGCGCAGGAGCCGCCATCCTTTAAGACCCCCGACCGCCGCGCCGACATCGCCATGGGCCAGGTGGTCTACCGCACGAAGTGCGTGGCCTGCCACGGCAACGACGGCGCCGGGATGCTGGCCACGGGCGATGTGCGCAAGGGCTACCTGTTCCCGCCGCTGTGGGGCCCCGACAGCTTTAACGATGGTGCCGGCATGGGCCGCGTGCTGACGGCCGCCCGCTTCATCAAGGCCCGCATGCCGCTCGGCCAGGCCGACCTGACCGACGACGAGGCGTTCGACGTGGCGGCCTTCATCAACAGCAAGCCGCGGCCTGAAATGCCGAACCTCGACAACGACTACCCGGATCGCTCGCTCAAGCCGATCGACAACGGCTACGGGCCCTATGCCGATCCATTCCCGCAGGATCAGCATAAGTACGGGCCGTTCGCGCCGATCGAGCAGTTCTACAAGGCGTTGAAGAAGGGCAAGTAGCCGTCCGACCGTCGCGTGGCGCTCACGCCATGTGCACGTGGTAGTAGCCGCCCGACTGGCTGACTTGCAACGACGCATCAAAGGCGTGGCCGAGGTGGGGCGCGGTGAGAATCTCTCCCTTGGCCCCATCGGAGGCAACCCGGCCGCGCCTCAGCAAAATCACCCGGGCAATCTCGGGGATGATCTCGTCAACATGATGCGTCACCAGCAGGATCGTGGTCCCGTCCTGCGCCAGCACGCGGACCTGCTCCATGAACGCGTGGCGCGAGACCAGGTCGAGCCCGCGCGTCGGCTCGTCCAGCACCAGCGCCACCGGCTGGTGCACCAGCGCCCGGGCGATCAACACCCGCCGCGCTTCTCCCGTCGACATGGTATCGAGCGTGGCGTCAGCGAGCCGGCCGGCATCGATGCGGTCGAGCGCAGCCATCGCCGCGCGCCGCATCTTGTCGGTGACGCGCTGGTGCGCGAAGGTGCCATGCGTGGCAAAGAACCCTGAGACCACCACCTCAAGGCCGGTCAGCATGCCGTTGGCGTTGCCGCGCACAAACCGGTCGTGGAGATCGGCTGACACGATGCCCAGCTTCGAGCGGAGCGCAAACACGTCCCAGCGGTCCTGCCCGAAGACCCGCATCGGTGAGGGACCGCCCAGATGGCCGAGCGGGTAGACCTCGAGCGTCAGCAACTTGATCAGGGTCGATTTGCCGGCGCCGTTCGGACCGAGAATGGCGGTGTGCTCGCCGCGGCGAATGGTCAGCGTGAGGCCGTCGAGAATGCGGAGACCACCGAGCATGACCACCGCGTCGGCGAGTTCAAGGAGGGGCGGCATCATGCGGAAGGCGGGTGCAGTGCCTCCTACTGTATCCTCCATCCGCTCAATCCGGAGCACGGCGCCGTCGTCTTCCTCGATGAGCACATAGATCAACCCATTGGGTCCCTGGCGGACGTCGCGGACACGTTGGTGGTCATCCTGGAGCAGCGTTTCGCGGCGAAGCTCCCACAACTTCTCGTTGAAGACCACGCGCTTGATGCCGCCGGTGCGGACCGGGTCGCCGGCATGCAGTTCCTTGACGTCAGCAAGTCACGCGCCTTCGTAGCGGCCGCGGCCAAGTGCCAGCGTGTAGGTGTCGCCCTCGAAGCCGCGCGCGACGAGAGAGGCGGTGGCCAACAGGGCGGCGCAAGCGGCCAAGGCAACAGGAGTCTGGCATTAGAAAGCAGTCATGGTGACGACGTCTGATCGCCAAGGCGCGTCGGGCTTGCGCCTCCTTTCTACAGGGCCAACGAGGTCGACCAGTCTTCCCACATCAAGCCATCCACCCGTTCGAACTCGCGGATATTGGCCGTGACCAGGGTGAACCCCCGGCGCGCGGCCTGCCCGGCCAGGAGCGAGTCATAGGCGCCGATGGGGCGGCGCTCGTGCTCAAGCAGCGCGCGCACCTCGCCGGCGGCTCTCGCATCGGCGTCGTCAAACGCCACCAGCCGGATGGGGCCTGACAGAAACGCCTGGACGCGCTCCGTGTTGTAGTCGCGACGCGCACTCTTCGACACCCCGTACCACAATTCGTGAAGGGCGACGGTGGAGACGCACACCACTGAGCCCTTTGCCAGTGCCTCCTTAAACCGGCGCCGGACCGGAATGGAAGAACCGTTGATTAACGCGATGCAGGCGTTGGTGTCGAGGGTGTATTCGATCACGAGAAGTCGGCGCGCGGCGGCGGCGCCGCCGGCTGGTGGCGGCCGTCGGGCATAAAGGGCTCGGCGGCAAAGCGATCGAGAGCCGCGAACCAATCGTCGATGTTCCACTCCACCGGCTCAAGCAGCACGCCGCGGCCCTGGCGGGTGATCCGAACCTCGGTGCCGGGAAAGCGGAATTCCAGCGGCAGGCGCACGGCCTGGCTGCGGCCGTTCAGAAAGAGCTTGGCAACTTTGTTCACGGATTGACCCTCCATCTGTAGAGTATATATCAATGGTATATACCAACGCTAGGACGCGGCTGGGACGCCGTCGATCAACTCCGCCGGCCAGAGCGTCATCGGCTGGTCGTGATCGAGGAAGTCGCGGCAAATGCCGTGGAATTCGTCGGCGGTCTGCGAGCGGCGGACCTGGTGCAAGAACGTCCCCGGCACGCCTTCGCCGAGATAGTTGAGGAATTTCTTCATTCGCTCGCACTGGACCTTCTCGGGCTTGTCGGCACCCGCCTGCGAAGCCCAGAGCGCGCGAATGTATTCCCACACTTCGCGCCCCACGGGCAGGGTCACAACCTCGCCGCGCAACTGCTGGCGAATCTGGTTGAACAACCAGGGACTGCGAATGACGCCGCGGCCGATCATCAGGCCGCCGGCGCCAGTCCGGGCGAGAAGTTTCTGCGCTTGTTCCGCCGAATAGACGTGTCCGTTGGCGATTACCGGGCACGGCATGCGCTCGACCGCCTGGCGAATGCGGTCGTAGTGCACGGGCAACCGGTACATCTGCTTGACGGTGCGCGCATGCACCGTCAGGGCATCGAGCGAGTGGCGCGCGAAGATCTCGAGCAGCTGATCAAACTCGTCCACGGTGGCGAAGCCAAGCCGCGTCTTCACCGTGAACTTGATCTGCACCGCATCGCGCAGCGCGCCGAGAATGGCGTCAATCCGCTGCGGCTCCCGCAGCAGCCCGCCGCCGGCGCACTTGCGATAGACAATCGGCGCAGGGCACCCGAGGTTGAGGTCGATCGCGGTCACGGGGAGTTGCTGCAGGAACTTGGCCGTGCGGATCAGCGCGGGAATGTCGTTGCCGATCATCTGCGCGATCACCGGCCGCCCGGTGGTGTTGCTGGTGATGTCATTGACAATCCACTTCTCCGGCGTCGACGTGGCGTGGACGCGGAGGTACTCGGTCCAATAGACATCGGCGCCGCCATACTGGTGGATCAGCGTCCAGAACGCGCCGTCGGTAACCTCCTGCATCGGCGCCAGGGCCAGGATCGGCGCCTGGCCCTGCCGCAGCTGTTCGAGCGTCATCCCGCCTTCTCTTCCCACACCTTGGCCACCGCCACGATCACCTCGACGGCCTTCTCCATGTCCTGCACTGACACCCATTCGAGGCGGGAGTGGAAGTGCTGCTCGCCGGCGAAGATGTCGGGGGTCGGTGCAGCCACGCTTCTTTCTCAACCGGGCCGCTGGTCTTGATGGCGTTCACGATGTGACCCTTCGCGTAACCGGGATGCGTGTTGAAGCCACGGACGGTGATGGTGATGGCGTCGGCCGAGAAGCTTTCGAACTCCAACTCGCCGCGGGGGCCGCCGTCCATGGTGTAGGCATAGCGCGCGCCGAAGCGGGCGACGTCAAAATGCTTCGTCCGTCAGTCACCCGCACGTCGGCGGATCGGTCCCGTCTCATAAATTGATCGTCCCCGAGCTCGTCGCGCCCGAATTCTATCGCGGCAGCTTCATCACCAGCACCTTGTCGATGCGGCGGCCGTCCATGTCCATCACTTCGAACTTCATGCCGCCCCACTCGAAGTGGTCGCCAGTCTTCGGCACGCGACCGAGGCGCGCCATCACGAAGCCGCCGATGGTGTGGTACGCGCCGGCCTCGTCTTCGGGCAGCGATTCCAGCCCGAAGTGCGTCGAGACCGTTTCCATTGACGCCGACCCGTCCACCAGCCACGAACCATCAGCACGCGCCACGAACTCGCCAATCGCTTCAGCCGCATCGCCGGGCAGTTCGCCGACAATCGCCGTCAGCAGGTCGGTGACCGTGACCAAACCTTCGACCGCGCCGTACTCATCCATGACCAGCGCCACGTGCTTGTGCGATCCGCGGAACGACTCGAGCAACTGCACCGCCGGCATCGAGTCGGGCACGAACAGTGCCTCGCGCGTCAGCGTTCGCAGGTCGATGTTGACGCCGCGAAACGCCATCGGCAGCAGGTCGGCGGAGCGGACAATGCCGAGCACTTCGTCAAGGCCCCCGTGGCAGACCACAAACTGGGTGTGCGAGTGCGAAGCCAGGAACTCGCGCAGTTCCCCTTCGCTGGCGTCAACATCGATCCATTCAATATCGGGACGCGGCGTCATGATGCCCGAGACGCGCTGGTCGCCCAACTGGAACACCCGCTGGACGATGTTCTCCTCGGTGGCGCCGACGGCACCGGTTTCCGCGCCCTGGCTGATCAGCGCCTTAATCTCGTCTTCGGTCAGGTTCGGCTCGGCGTTGCCCTTGATGCCGAAGACGCGCAGCACCAGGTTGGTTGACGCCGTGAGCAACGCCACCGCCGGCGCGCCAATGCGCGATAGCGCAATCATGGGACCCGCGACCCCCGAGGCAATCGCCTCGGGGTTGTTCAGGCCGATGCGCTTCGGCACCAGCTCGCCGATGATCAGCGACAAGTAGGTGATCACCGCCACCACCAGGCCGAGGGCGATGCCTTCAGCGTAGGGGGCCAGCAGGGTGACCTGCGAGATCGGCACGGCCAGCTTCTCGGCGAGGGTCGCGCCGCCGTAGGCACCGGCCAGTACGCCGACCATCGTGATGCCCACCTGCACGGTAGCCAGAAACTGATTGGGCTCGTGGGTCAGCGCCAACGCGGTCTTGGCGCGCTCGTCGCCATCCTCGGCGCGCTGCTGCAGCCGCACCTTTTTGGCGGCCACCACGGCGATCTCCGACATGGCGAAGACACCATTGGCGAGGATGAGGAGGAAGATGACGAAGAATTCGATGGCGATGGCCTATTGTAGCCTTTTGACCCCGGCATACGAGGACTCCGAGGATGTCCTCTGTGGCTTATATACTCACCAGGGATGTTCAAGCGGAAAACTGAGGGGTCCGTCATTTGCTCGTCGTGCGGCGTGCTGGTGGGCGTCAACGACGGCGACTGCTACAACTGCGGGCGGCGCAATCCCGGCCTGTGGGGCTTTGGCCCGGCGCTGCGCAGCCTCGGCAACGATCTCGGCTTCGTCCCGATCGTCACCGGCGGCACGGTCATTCTCTTCGTGCTGTCGCTGATCCTCTCGCGCGATGGCATGCAGATGGGCCTCGGCCCGAACACGCAGATGCTGATTCTGCTGGGCGCGAGCGGCGCGTTCCCGGTGGTGGCGCTCGGACGCTGGTGGACGCTGCTCACGGCCGGCTGGCTGCACGGTGGCATTCTCCACATTTTTTTCAACGTGCTCTGGATTCGCCAGTTGGCGCCCGAGATCGCGAACCTGTACGGGCCCGGCCGGATGATCATCATCTACACCGTGTCGGGCATCACCGGCTTCGGGCTGAGCACCGCCATGTTCTTCTCGCCGATTCCGATCCCGTTCCTCGGCGGCGCCAACGTCACGGTCGGCGCCTCGGCGGCGATCTTCGGGCTGCTCGGCGCGCTCGTGCACTACGGCAAACGCACCGGCAGCAGCCATGTCGGGCAGGCAGGCCTGCAGTACGCGCTGATCATGGGCGTGATGGGCTTCATCATTCCGGGCATCGACAACAGCGCGCACCTGGGCGGCTTCATCGGCGGCTATCTCACCTCGCTGATTCTCGATCCGCTGAAGCCGGAACGTGTCGATCACCTCGCCATCGCGGTGGTGTGCCTGCTTGTAACCTTCGTCGCGATCGTGTGGTCGGTGATCACCGCGCTGCCGTACTTCCAATAGGCCGGCCTTCGGTCGGTTGGATCCAACTTCGGCCAATTGAACGCTCAGCTCGACCGTAGACAGCACACTTTCAAATCACCAGTGACCAACCAGTCCCTTGGAGTCATCCATTCCATAATTTTGAATACAGCCTCGGTTCGTCCCGGATTCATGGCCTCTGGAAGCAGTTTTATTGGGGTAAACAGCCGCCTTTGCCAATGTGACCAGTGGCACAAATACTGCTGCGTGGAGGGAAGCCTGCGCAGTCGGGCCGAACTGCCGATAAGATTAGGACGGCTCTTGGGTGATGAAGGAATATCGCCGGGTTTCCCCGGTGTTCTGGAGGCTATAGAGAAATTATGACGTTTCGAAAAGTGCTAGTCGCGTCTGTGATGACACTCCTGGTGGCCACCACCGCTGCTGCACAGCAGCAGACCGGCGAAATCTACGGAAGGGCGGCCGACAAGTCGGGCGCGGTGTTGCCAGGCGCGACGGTTACCGTCGCCGGCCCCGGCCTGATCGCGCCTCGCGTGGCGGTCACCTCGGAAACGGGCACCTACCGCGCGCCAGAGCTGCCGATCGGCACCTACTCGGTGACCTTCGAATTGCCCGGCTTCCGCACCATGGTCATGCAGGACATTCGCGTCACCATCGGCTTCCGCGCCCAGATCAACGGCACGCTCGAGCTGTCGTCGGTGCAGGAGACGGTCACCGTGACCGGCGAGAGCCCGATTGTCGACACCCGCGAGACGGGCACCTCGACCACGTTCAACCTCGAGACAATGCGCGACATTCCCTCAGCGCGCGACCCGTGGGTCATGCTCGAGCGGACACCCGGCATCACGATGGACCGCGCCAACGTCGGCGGCAACCAGTCGGGCCAGCAGTCCGGCTACATCTCGCGTGGTGCGAGCACCGGCAACAACAAGTGGTCCATTGACGGCGTCGACATCACCGACATGGCCGCCACCGGCGCCTCGCCCATCTACTACGACTTCGACATGCTCGAAGAAATGCAGGTCTCGACGGGCGGCGCGGACGTCACCCAGCAGACCGGCGGCGTGGGCATCAACCTCGTGACCAAGAGCGGCACCGACCGCTTCAAGGGTTCAGGCCGTTTCCTGGTCACGCCCGGGGGGACCGTCGCCTACAACATCACGCCGGAACTGAAGGCCCAGGGCGCCGGCGGCGGCGCGCCGATCCAGGACATCAAGGACTACGGCTTCGACGTCGGCGGTCCCATCGTCAAGGGTAAGGCCTGGTACTGGGGCAGCTACGGCACGCAGGACATCAAGGTCGGCGTGATCGGCTTCTACAAGAACACCTCGGAATGCCGTCCCGGCGGCGCCGCGCTCAACCCGCGCACGGCCGACGACGAGCTGATCCGCAGCTGTCTCGAAACTGACCTGACGACCCTGAACAACTACAACTGGAAGGTCACGTTCGTGCCGTTCCGGAACAACCGCTTCAACTTCCAGAACACTTGGGCGGAAAAAGTCCGCAACGCGCGCGACGCCAGCGACACGCGTCCGATCGAGACGGCATGGAAGCAGAAGGCCGTGGCCAGCTCGTTTGGCAAGTTCGGCTGGCTCACCGGCCCGTCGCCCTTCTGGAAGGCGGCCGATCAGCACGTGTTCAGCGACCGCATGCTGGTCGACGTGATGTGGTCGCACCTCGGCAACAACTTCGCGCTCGACCTGCAGGAACCGTCGCTCTACGACGTGCAGCCCCGGCTGGAAACCACCACCGGCGCCTGGTCGCGCTCCTACAACGCCAACATCTTCATGCGGCCGACCAACAGCGTGGACGTGACCGGCAGCTACTTCCTGCCCAACTCCCTGGGCGGCGACCACGCGTTCAAGTTCGGCTACCGCTGGCGCACGGCGCACTCGACCAGCCTCAACCACCGCGGCGGGTTCATCGAGGCGCGCTTCACCAACGGCGTGGCCAACTCGGCCGACATCTGGCGCGACCAGTACTCGGAATCGCACCTCAGCACGCAGGCGTTCTACCTGTCGGACACGTTCACCAAGAACAAGGTGACGCTCAACCTCGGCGTCCGCGTCGACCGCCAGGACGACACGGCGGTGGCCGCCCCGGTGCCGGCCAACCCGTTCTTCCCGACGCTGATGCCGGCGGTTGACTTCCGGGGCGCCGATGCCGGCGTGGTGTGGAAGGACCTCTCACCGCGCGTCGGCTTCACTTACGACCTGACCGGTAACAGCCGCAACGTGCTGTCGTCGTCCTATGCGACCTACTACGGCCAGATGGGCCCGGGCCAGTTGTCGAACGTCCTCGCCGCCACCGGCGCGGTGTTCGTCCGCTACCCCTGGAACGACGCCAACGGCGACCAGTTCGTGCAGGCCAACGAGGTCAACACGACCGGCACGCCGCTCAGCCGCAGCGGCGCCTACGACCCGGCGAACCCGACCAACGCCGCCTCGCCGAACCGCGTGGATCCGAACATCAAGAACGATCGCACGCGCGAGTTCATCGTCGGCTTCGACCGCCAGCTCGCGGCGCAAATGGCCGTCGGCGGCTCCTACATCTGGCGCAAGTACGATCAGTTCCAGTGGACGGATCGCGATAACTTCACCAGCGCCAACTACGTGGCGGTGAACCAGGTGCCCACGGGCTGCCCCGCCGGGGCGCGGTGCGAACCGGTGACCTACTACCAGCCGAACATCCCGATCCCGTCGCCCGGCATGTTCACCAACGTGCCCGACCGGTATCGCAACTTCAACGGCTTCGAGCTGACCTTCCAGAAGCGCACCGCGAACAACTGGTCGATGAATGCCAGCTTCGCCTACAACAACGCCATCGATTACTGGGATTCGCCTAACGCCTACGAGGACCCGACCAACATCGACAAATTGAGCGGCTTCCAGTACGCGCCCGAATCGGGCGGCAGCGGCATCGGCGGCATCTTTACCAACGCCAAGTGGCTGTTCAAGGTCAACGGCCGCTACACCATGAAGTGGGATATCAACCTCGCCGCCAACTACCAGGCGCGCCAGGGCTACCCCTACCTGCAGACCATCCTCTCGCCCAACCGCGCCAACGGCGCCGGCCAGGTGCAGACCATGCTCGATCCGCTGGGCGACCTGCGTCTCGACAACCTCCACACGGTTGACTTCCGCGTGGACAAGACGCTGCGCTTCGGCTCCTTCACGGTAGTGCCGGCGTTCGACGTCTTCAACCTGACCAACGCCAACACGGTGCAGGCGATCAACCGCAACCAGCTGGCCGCGAACGCCAACACGGTCAGCGGCATTCTCGCGCCGCGCGTGCTGCGCTTCGGCATCAGCGCCCGCTGGTAGCAGCGGCGTAACACTCGAAAGGCCGGTGGGAGCGAATCCCACCGGCCATTTTTTTGTACGCCGCTGCCCAGGGGCGCGAGCCTGACGAGACGCGAAGCGTCGAGCCCTACGCGCAGCGCCGCCGCGCCGCCCGTAGCACCGTGCCTGACACCGCCGTCATCCGGGCGGCTCCCTGTGGTCTCCACGCGACGTCACCAGCGGAGGTGAATGCTCGTCAGCCTGCCGGGTTCGCGTCGCCGGCGGCGGGACAGAAGCGTTCCACGTTCCGAAAGCGGGTTGCCTGACTACGCCATTGGAGAACGAAGGCGCGTAACTTTGCGCACTGAAGCGCCCGCCACGGCTCGAGCCGCTCGGGCGTTTCTTTGTCGAGGAAGGGCGCTCAGTTGGGCGCCTTCAAAAGCAGAAATCCCAAAGGTGGGACGGTGAGGCGAATTGAATGCTGATGCCCATGCGACGGCACCGCCTCGCTCTCGACGCGGCCGTCGTTGCCCATGTTGCTGCCGCCATAGACCTCGGCATCGCTGTTGAGTAGCTCGCTGTAGCTGCCGGTGGCGGGCACGCCAAGGCGGTAGTCGCGACGAGGGTAGGGGGTGAAGTTCACGATTGCGATCAGGGAACGGCCCCCCATCAAGAGGGGCCCTGCGGGATGGTCTGCGGTCTGCCGCGTGAACGCGATCACGCTGCGCTCGGCGTCGTCCGGCTCGATCCACGTGAAGCCTGAAGGGTCGTGGTCGGCCTCCCACAGCGCAGCCTCCTCCTTGTAGGTCCAGTTGAGATCGCGCACCCAGCGCTGCAAACCGGCGTGACGCGGGTCGCCCAGCACTTCCCAATCCAACTGCCAGTCGTGGTTCCACTCGCGCCATTGGCCGATCTCGCCGCCCATGAATATCAGCTTCTTGCCTGGATGCGCGTACATGTAACCGTACAGCGATCGCAGACCGGCGTGCTTCTGCCACACGTCGCCCGGCATCTTGTCGAGCATCGACTTCTTGCCGTGCACCCCTTCGTCGTGCGAGAACGGCAGCATGAAGCGCTCGCTGTAGGCGTAGACCATCGAGAAGGTGATCTTGTTGTGATGCCACTTGCGGTGGACCGGCGGTTGCTTGGTGTAGTCGAGCATGTCGTGCATCCAGCCCATGTTCCACTTGTAGGTGAAGCCCAGTCCGCCATCGGTGATGGCGTGCGACACGCCAGAAAACGACGTCGATTCTTCGGCGCAGACGACCGCGCCCGGGCATTCATGGGCGACCAGCTGATTCAGGTGCTTGACGAACTCAATCGCTTCGAGATTCTCGCGGCCGCCGAACTGGTTGGCAATCCACTGGCCCTCGTCACGCGAGTAGTCGAGATACAGCATCGCCGACACGGCGTCGACGCGCAGGCCATCAATGTGAAACTCGCGCAGCCAGAACAGCGCGTTGCTCAACAGAAACGCGCGCACTTCGTGGCGGCCGTAGTTGAAGACCAGCGTGCCCCAATCCTGGTGCTCGCCCTGGCGCGGGTCGGCGTGCTCGTATAGCGCCGTGCCATCGAAGCGCGCCAGGCCATGCTGGTCCTTGGGGAAATGTCCGGGCACCCAATCGAGCAGCACACCAATGCCGGCAACATGAAAGGCGTTGACGAGCGCCTTGAAATCGTCGGGCGTACCAAACCGGCTGGTCGGCGCGAAGAAGCCAATCACCTGGTAGCCCCACGAGCCCGTGAAGGGGTGCTCCATGATCGGCAACAGCTCGACGTGCGTATAACCCATCTGCTGGACGTACGGGACCAGCAGCTCGCCGATCTCACAATAAGTCAGGAGCTGTCCGTTGGCGGCGCGTTGCCAGCTGCCGAGGTGCACCTCGTACACCGACATCGGCTTGCGCAACCACTGGCCACTGCGGCGGCGCTCGGCCATCCAGTCGCCGTCGGTCCACTGGTACGGGTCGTCGGGCCAGACGATGGCGGCGGTTTGGGGCGGGAGTTCGAATCGCCGGCCGCACGGATCGGACTTGAGCACGGCCTGGCCATTCGAACCAATTACCTCGAACTTGTAGCGATCACCCTGGCCAAGGTCGGGCAGGAAGATCTCCCAGTAACCGGCCGGGCGAATGGCGCGCATCGGATGCACGCGACCGTCCCACCCGTTGAAGTCGCCGACCACGCTGACGCGTTGCGCGTTAGGGGCCCACACGGCGAAGTGCACGCCGCGGTGAATGCCATGGGTGATGGCGCGCGCGCCAAGGCGATCGTAGACCCGATCGTGCGTGCCCTCGCCCAGCAAGTGCAGATCGAACTCCGTCAGCACGGGTCCGTAGCGATAGGCATCATCCGTCTCGCTGGACGAACCGTCAGACCAGGTCAAGCGGAGGCGGTAGTCGAACTCGTCGCGCCGTTCGTTGGGCACGACGCCTTCGAACAGGCCTTCGGGATGAATGCGGGTGAGGACCAGGCCGTCGGGCTGGCCGAACGGGATGATCTCGACGCTGCGGACATGAGGCCGGAAGACACGGATGGCGACGCCGCCATCGACGTCATGCGGACCGAGCACCGCGAACGGATCAGCGTGCATGCCGCGCGCGATGGCGTCAATTGTTGCGCGCGCCAGCGGCGGGGCCATCTCCGTATGCTACTCTGCGGGCCCTACAAACTGTGGGGACAAGCCAACGACGCACACCATGACAAGCTGACAAGAAAGCGCACTCGCCTGCTGCGAATTATGGCCCACCCGCCCCACCCACCCCACCCGTCCTTGCTATGATTAGCCTATGACGACCGCGACATTCGACACCTCAGAGGGCTCCTTCAAGGTCAAGCTCTACGACGACAAGGCGCCAAAGACCGTCGCCAACTTCGTCGGCCTGGCCACCGGCACGCAGGAATGGACCGACCCCAAGACCAACCAGAAGGTCAGCCGGCCGTTCTATGACGGCCTGATCTTCCACCGCGTGATCGATGGCTTCATGATCCAGGGCGGCTGCCCGATGGGCAACGGCATGGGCGGTCCCGGCTACAAGTTCGCGGACGAGTTCGGTCCCGGGCTGAAACACACGCACGATGGCCTGCTCTCGATGGCCAACTCCGGGCCTAATACCAACGGCAGCCAGTTCTTCATCACCCTGGCGCCCACGCCGTGGCTCGACAACAAACACGCCATTTTTGGCGAGGTCATCGAAGGCATCGACATTATTCGCGCCATCGGCAAGACCAAGACCGGCACGCAGGATCGTCCGGCCAAGGAAATTGTCGTCAAGTCGGTGACGATCGAGAAGAGCTAGGCTGGCCCACGCGCTGGTCAGTCACATCTACGTGTAGCTGTCGAACTACCTGCTGCTACGCGAGTGGTACGACGACGACCTCGGCGTCCTCCACCTGAAGTAGCTACTTCTTCTTGGTCTCATCAGCCGCAGGCAGCTGTGGCAGGCCGCTTGAGGCCGGCGGCGCCAGCAGGCCTTGCTGCGTATAAATCATCAGCTTCTCGCGCGTGTCGACGATGTCGAGGTTGCGCATGGTCAATTGGCCGATGCGGTCCTGCGGCGTGAAGAACACTTCCTCGCCCTTCTCCATCGTCAGGCGTTCCGAAGAATTATCATCAGGACAGCCGTCTTCATCTTTAAAATTATTGAAAAATTCTCTTAATGTTGGACATTGATCAATATCATCAGGAATAGAATCAG
>SXGR01515103.1_pt1 | contig 17592 bp, 17 predicted proteins | sample 3174711 | NCBI WGS metagenome assembly SXGR01 (sample SAMN11356860, study PRJNA531348) | freshwater metagenome | isolation source: freshwater sample F1-60 | place: China: Fuxian Lake, Yuxi | collected 2017-12-25
ATGGGCTACACAATGACGGGCTTTACAACCTTCTTTTGCGTAGACAGGAATTTTTCCACATCCTGCAAATAAGCAACGAGCACTTTTTACATCGACCTCATCAGCTTCTTTATGGGCAACGCAATGACGGGCTTAACAACCTTCTTTTGCGTAGAAAGGAATTTTTCCACATCCTGCGAAGACACATCGTTTCTGACTTCGTTTCGAAACATCGGTCTTCTGACGCATATACTGGGATACATTTTGAATGTTGTATTTTTCTTCGATTTGTTTAAAAAATTTTTCGAACGTTGTTGCGATAAGGCTAGATATGGTACGCATAATTTAATGCACAAGAATATGAAGAATTCATTTCAATTTTATTAAAAGATGCTTTCAAATCCATGCCATGCTCTTTCTGCAACATCCTTAATATCATTTCCTAAATCTTTAAAGAAACTTTCAAGATGTTTAGCAATATCGATGAGTGCATCCCCGACTTCTCCTAAAATTTGACCGGCTACTTTTCGAATGTAATTCACTACCATTTTAACAGCGGAGAGAATTTTATTTGACAGTCCGACAATTGCTGTAAAAGCGTTTTTAATCGCATCCTGAGGGTTTTGAAAGAATTTTTCTACATCTTTTGCGATATTTCCAAAGAATTCTTTTGGATGAAGAACAGCATCTGTAACAGCATGGAAAACATGATAAGCTACAGGAACAATATCTTGGACAAAAATATTAATGGCTTCTTTGGCTACACCTGCTATGACTTTTGCTATTCCAACACCAAATTTCACAATGTTACTAATTGCTCCGATGATAAATTTGCCTTCGGCTCCAAGACCGATATTTTCAAGTGCTGCCTTACAATAGTCTCCTGCGATATCAAAAGCATGAATAGCTTGTTCTCCAGCGTGAAAGATTGCCTTCACAGCAATCTCTCCATACTTACCAACATAACCGATTCCTTTACCTATGAGTCCCTTAGGTATTCCAGGAATCCAACCAATCATACCATCAAGAATGCCATCGGTAAATGTAACTAATTGTTTACTAAGATAGAACCCTGGGAATAAACTTGCTCCACACTTCTCAAAACTATCAAAACTTTGATAGATATTTCCGCTACAAGCTGTTTTAAGATCGTCCATATATCCTTGAAACTCCTTATCAACAGTTTTTAGAGCTATTTCTTCTCCTGAAAGCGCAAATTGACCAATTCCCAATGCACAATTTGCTGAAAGAGGATTATCATGACACTCTCGAATCATCGCTTCTGCATTTCGTTTAACGGTACGAGTGATAGTTTTCCCAAAAATACCTTCCGTAATATTTTGCCAATCACTTAAATCACAGTTTCCGATATCGGTACTGGGAGAGCTTGATGTCATATCTCTTCTATAATCGAGTCCCATTTTATCACAATAATCGGGTGTAAGTATACAAGTTGGTAGATCATTCTGGTTAATAGTACAATAACCACTTGAATCACAAGTTGGAGTACCTTTATACCACCCTCCAAGACCTTGTGCTTCACATACACCAGTAATAAAACCGGGTGCAAAATTAGAAACTAAACAACGTCCTGTTCCATTTTCTGAGACATGCCATTCAAGATAAGGCATTTGATTCGGATCGCAAGGTTTTCCTGAACTATCGACATAATTTCCAGTAGCATCTTGACTACACATTACCCAATGGGGATTTGAATCTGCGTTACAGGTTTGTTCATTATACAAACAGCTACCGTAATCTCCGGTAGCTGTTACTCCAGGAGGAGCATAATCATATCCTTTCATATTACAAAAGGATTTCATTGCTGAAAGTTGTGCAGCATGATTCAAAGATCCTGTCCAATCGGTAAAAATTCCTTGACTAGGTACTACAGGTTTCTGTGAAGGAGTTATTCTTTTTAACCATAATCTCATTATGTAGAAAAGAACGATCGCAATAATAACAATAACTATAATCATCCTTTGTGCAATATCTTTAAAAAAGAGTATCTAAAAAGTTTGCGTTTAAGAAAAATGGAATATTCCAAAATGAATGGTTTAAACAACGAATCCAACGATTACAATTGTCTGGTTATTGCCGGCGGAGCAACAAAATGTATTGCAGTTCTTGGATCTCTGCATTACCTCCAAGATACATTGAAAAATATTAAACATTATTCTGGAACATCCGCAGGAGGAATATTATGTTATTTTTTGGCAATTGGTTATACACCATTTGAGATCATGCATTTTATCTGTAGTTCGAATTTTATTGATGAATTTCAAAATCTAAATATTGCAGGTATAGTAGATAAAAAAGGCTTAATACGATATTACGTTATTCAGGATTACTTAGAAAAACTTACTTTAAATAAGATAGGATATTTGCCGACGTTTAAAGATTTAAGTATTAAATTGGGTAAATTTGTCAACGTCGTAACATATAATATGACTAAAAATCAGGTTGAGTATTTGAATGTAGATACTCAACCTGATATGCCATGTTTAACAGCACTTCGAATGACATCTAACGTACCTCTTTTATTCGAAAGATTTTTCTACAATAACTGTGAATACTTAGATGGTGGTATAGTAGATAACTTTCCAATTGATATCTTCTCCAATAAACCAGAATATAAAGTTCTCGGAATCGACATTAATCCTGTAGATACTGCTATTTCAAATGAAAATAACTACATCATGTACCTTTTACGTGTGGCAATGATTCCTTACAATTTTTTTCATACACAAAAAGTATATCCTTCGAATTTAACAGTTATTCAAATACAACCAGGAATAAAATCATTTGATTTTAACTTATCTATTTCAAAAAGGTTAAATCTTTTTTCATCAGGTTATCAAGCAACTAAGTTATTTTTTACACCGGAGAAGGAAGAGAAGGAAGAAGAGGAAGAGAAGGAAGTGAAGGAAGAAGTGAAGGAAGAAGTGAAGGAAGAAGAGGAAGTTAAGGAAGAGAAGGAAGTGAAGGAAGAAGAGGAAGAGAAGGAAGTGAAGGAAGAAGTGAAGGAAGAAGTGAAGGAAGAAGTGAAGGAAGAAGAGATTCAAAAAGAGTAAAGAGAATTAAAGGTTGAATTAAAAATGAATATATATTAGAACTCTAAGATATATTAAAATGAAGTTAATCGGAATCAGCGGAAAAGCAGGAACAGGCAAGGATTTTATTACTCGTCAATTGTTAGTACCGATGTTGACTGGCGGAAATCCCTATATCATTGCATCATTTGCTGATCATTTTAAACTCGAGTCAATTGTCAAAGAAAATCTTGATCGAAGTAAAGTTTACGGTCGAAAGGATAAAGAAACTCGGACACACCTTCAAAGGAAAGGTACCGAAGAGGGACGAAATGTTTACGGAGATAACCTTTGGGTAGATATTTTAAACGAGCGTTTACTTCAATATCAGGAAAGGGGGATTGAATATGTTTTTATTACGGATTGTAGGTTTCTTAACGAGATTCAATATATTCATTCGAAAGGAGGTGAGATTATTCGAATTGAAGCAAATGATAGGCATCAAAAAGCAATGACACTCGAAAGTAACAATGATACAACTATTTTGAATCACATCTCAGAAACAGCTGTCTCTGAGTACACTGAATGGGATTATATTCTTGACAATACAGAAGAAAACAAAAATTTAGTTCAAGATGTTACAGACATTTGTACCTCTATTTTAGAAGTTTGGAAGGAAGATACACCACTCACAGTTTTTTTCGATGTGGATTATGTACTCAAAACACTGCCACCTAGTTTAAACTCATCATACTCATCATCACCAGCTGTAACTGCTATTACCGATATCCAGAATACTTTACGAGGTTCACGTGTAGTACTTGTTACTCTTGGAAACCCTATTACTCAGGCAGGTAAATTATTTGGTGTTAATGCTCCATACATTGAATATGTAGTTGCTAAAGACGTAACTACATATTTGATGCTCAAACAAAAGTATCCTTCAAAATATTACCATATGATTGGAGGAAGTGTGCTTGAAGCTTCGAAAGCAGGTATAACAGTGGGTTACTCTGAAGTTTGAGGTTCCATAAACTTTTTAATCATCTTATCGAGATGAGTTGTGTTTCGACCAGGAATTTTACACAAGCATTCAGGATGTACCCAGCCAACACCTGTTACATCATTTCCGTCAAATTTATTAAGTTTTGGAGGTAGACAAGTATCTGTTTTTATGGTGTAATATGTGACATTATTCATCAGTATTTTACTTTTTTCATCCAAACTTTCTAATTTAATTCCTGCCTCTTCTTCAAGTTCCCGAAGAGCTGTTTCTTGTGTTGTTTCTCCTTCTTCTTGTCCGCCCTTGGGAATTCCTGTAAATTGGTTGTATACTTGAACAACCAAGACTTTATTTTCTTTTGGGTTATACATGAATACTCCAGCACGCTTACGAGGAGTATTACGTTTAATATAACCAGTCTTTTTTTGCATTACAGTATAATTGGTATGAGTCCAATTACAATGAGGACATAAATTAATTGTTGAAATGTCTGTAGCTTCTTTCAGAAGAGGGTGTAGAACAGGATGTACAATAGTTTGTAGTGACATGATAATCTTAGTTAAGATTATCATACTTTTAACTTTAAGCGCGCTTTTCTTCTTCGATGTTTCCTCCATTTACGTTTCCTCCTCTGTTTACGTCAGTATTTGAAATTAATCTTGACGTAGGATCTGGCTGAGAAAACATACTTGTTACCTGTCCAAGAAGAGAGTTCATATTTACGCTTCCATCATCCATACCTTTTTGCATAGTTCCGATAAGGTCAGTAAAAACTCCAGATGCCATTAATCCCATAATGGCTTGCATCGGGTTGGTTTCTTCAGGATTTAAATGAGGTACAATTTTCTGTACCATATCGGAAATTAATGCTGTCTCGGCATTTTTAACTTCGGAATTCATATTCCGAAGAATTTCTTTGGCATGTGAGTTAGGATACAGAAGACCATATATAGTCAGTAAATGCTTCCACATAACCCCTCTTGTATCACTATCGGCAAGAATAAAAAGTGGTTTGAGAATAATGAAAACTTTTTCGGAATATACCACTTTGTCTTCAGTTAAATCTTCAATCTTTCGAGATTCAATAGCTGACTGATTTTTCCCGATAAAAGAGACAAACCCATCAGTAACTTTTGTGATAGCAGATTCTTGGGATAGATTCATATGCTCAATTAATCGAGAATATAGTTGGAGAGAATGTTGTCTCTGACCAAATTCGGTATTTAAATCCTTAACAAAGCCTGTGATAGCATTAAAAGCTAATAGTTGAGTCTGTGATAGAGGCATTTGTAGTTCTTTTACTTCTTTAATTAAAATCATTTAATTAATTTCATTCAGTTTCATGGGTTTCAGTACTCGGATCCTCATCCATTAAGGAATAGTTTACTTGAACAATCTTTCGAATCATACTCTTCACATCTGATGGAAAATTATCAAAAAATCGTGTAGAAGCTTGAACTGGAACAGCATCAATTGAAGGAGCTCCAATGGAAATACAATTTGCCAGATAAGGTACTCCGATCATTTTCTGACATGATTTGTTCTTCCACCAACGCTTTTTAAAGTACAAACCTCCTCGAGGAAATTTTAAGAAAAATTTATAGGCAATGCTTGTATTATTAAAAGGAGAATAATATGCGAGAGTATCTGCAATAACACAGTCATATCCTTCTTCAAGAACCCTGAATCGAAGACTTAATGTATCATGAAACCAGATATCACCGCAATCTAATAATGTAAAATAGTGATTTCGTTCATCTATTTTCATGACAGTACCGCTCTCGACTCTCTCACTTCTTTCACTTCCTTCACTTCTTTCACTGCTCTCGACTCCCTCGTCTCCTCGAGGATCAATAAAAGGTAATTCCATTAAATTTTCGACAGCATTGTCGAATGACTTAAATTTTTTAGTAATAACTCGAATACGTTTATCATCTTGAATATTTCCAAATGAATTTGGATTTAATAACTCCTTTGAATCAATGACTATCCAATTTAATAGTTCAGGAGGATAAAGTACATTTTGCCATGAATATACACTGAATGCGAAAAGAATTGGATCAGTCACATTTGTAATGACTGTGACACGAGGAAGAGGTTTATTTGTCGGTCTGACATCTAAATGAATAGTCTTTTCATCTTCGATTCGCGGTCGAACATGTTTAATTTTCTTCCAATCGATTTGAATTTTATAATCTACTTTACGACTCGGCATTTAAAAGTTTTACTAACCTTTTAGACTAACCTTTTAGATTTCCTCGACAATTTCATCATCGAATCCATCATTTTCGAAATCATAATCATCGTCATAATTTCGTTTCATTGGGTCGTCAATGTAGTCATAACAATTCTTAATCGCTTTATTGTATGGTTCTCTACAGTCGAATGAGGATCTTCTCATAATATCGAGAATTTGTTCAGTCAGATTCTTTTTAGCTATACCTCTTTCATAAACATATTCCTCTGTGGATGTAATTTCACTTTCAACGCCAATAACTCCTGAGCCCTTATTGTTAAACATATTATAAATTTCATCGATACGCTTACTTTTACTGTTCGGATCGATTTCAATAATATTTCCATCTGCCTTTGGTAAGCCAGTAAAGTAACGATAAACTTGTACATTTCTTTCAGATGAAGGTAGTTGATGATGACTCATTGTACGGAATGCACGTCCTTCTGCTTGAACGCTGATAAATTCATTAATACTCGCTTCAAAATTGTGGAAATGTCGAATACCGAATAAACTAATACCCATCGCACCAGCACCACTTACTAAAATAACTTTGTGTTTTTCTCCACGGATATTATCTTCAGCATTAAATTTATTAATAACTTGAGCTCGAGCAGTATCACTACTTAAGTCTCCTGAGAATAAAAGCGGTTTAATGCCACAGTGTCGAAGATAAGTATAAATTAAATATAATCCGTGTCGAGACTTAAACCAACCATAAACCATATGTTTTCCTGGGAGAGTTAAACAGCGATGTACCAATTTAGCCATTTTAGGGCTATATTCTTTTAACTTTCTGACATGAATATCATCTTGATCGTTTAAAATCCATGACGCATTCAAATCAGATTCTTCTGGTATATTATCAGGATAAGCAAAATTGCATATTTGACGAGATACAAGTTTAATAGCTTGAATATACTTCATAGCTTTCAGACGTTTAGCTTTGTCAATCTTACCCTGAGCTAATGCCTTACTAATAGCCTCTTCGGTAATAAGATCTTGTTCGATCTCAAACATCCTTGCCTCATAATAACGCTCAAATTGATACCTACTCATAGGAAATGTCTCTACGATATCCGGAACTAATCGTTCAGGATATAATTCTTTATTCGGAATTGGAACGTATGAAATTAAACCTTTACACTTTTCGAAGAGATAGTCTTTCCTATCAATATCGGCTAAAAATACGTTTTTATTTTGGGAAGTAATTCCAGGGTCAAGAAGGTTGAGAAGTAATGAGCATTGAAAAGGTGTAAAACATGGTGTTCCAGATAGGAGAATAACTTTTGAGTTTTTTGCACGAAAAACTGCCTCATAAACATGCGAAAGTGTTCCTGAGTGATTTTCATAACCATTTAGTACTTCTTGTACTTCATCAATAATAATAATCGCATCATTAATGTTTTTGGGTAATTTCTTAGTAATCCCTTGTCGATCGTTATAAGAATAAAATTTAAAGTTTTCATTAAATTCAAATGGAAATTCTCCGCAAACATTACAATACTGGTGTTGATGACTACTTGCTAGAGATGCAGGCGCAAGAATATAAACAGTCTTTTTTCCATTTACCTTCCTGTATGAATCAATTGCTAAATATGCAGCACAAGTTTTACCACTACCTAATGCGTGATAAAATAGGAGTCCGCGTTTATTTGTTTCTAAGAATTCCTTTGTGACTCGAAGTTGATGAGCCTGAGGTATAAAAGCTTTATGACTTATTCCTGCGGGGCATTTTAACTCTTTGTTTTTAAATTCAACTAAAACATCGTCAAAGATTTGTGGATTTGCTTTTTTTGCCATTGTGATATATTCAAAGATATCTTTGAATATAGTTCGAATATATGTTTGAAATAAAATTTATTAATGTTCAGTGCAGAAGTTTAATATGTATCCAGTTGAACTTGACGTACAAGGAATACTTTCAATTGCCCATTCATTCTGACAGGCAGAATTTGCACTAAAGCCATTTCCGTTAGTAGTAAAACAACTTCCATCACCGCTAATTAGACTACCATTTTTATAGGTAAAACCTTTACCTGGGTCTATTGACAATGTTGCATTTGGTAAAAGAAAACCTCCAACAGCGCCATTTAAATTACGAAGACCTGACACACCTCCTGTAGCTGTAAAACTCCACATTGAGCCTAAAGCCCTCTGTAGATTTTGTACATCAGTTGGAGAAGGATTATCTTGTGTAGACACGTCGGGACCATCATATGTACATTTATCTGTTAACCCCATAAATTGTTTATCAGGATCGACAAAATCCCAGTACATATATTTATTTGTCGGTATGTGTTTGACACAAAAGCGGTTTTCGAAAACCGCATCAAATGAAGGGTTGACAAAGATTGATTTAGTCGGATCTCGAGTAGTTTGAGATATCGTGAGAGAATCATATGTGTGACAGTCACTTTCTGCCTGATCGTAGAGTACTACATTTGATGTTGTATTTAAACATGTGTCAAGACTTACCTTTCTTGTAACTATTCCTGGATTTGCATCTACGTCAATACCATAATCTTCATAAACATAAAATCCCTTATATTTTGTATCTCCCGTACTTCCTGTGTTTCCCGTACTGTATACATAATCCTTCCATTCTCCAACTCCTACGCATGTACTTGTTTTAAATTTATCTCCACCTTTCCCATCATCTTCACTGTTACAAAACAACATATCTATCCATGATTCAGGAGAGTTATTAATAGAATAAACTAAATCGTTAGCAAATTTGTATGTTTTATCAAATATAAATACACTCCATCCATAAGAAGATATTTTAAATGTTTGTGTTTCACTCTTATAATTTGAAAGGGCTGAAACAATATGGCTCCAAGACTTCCAGGAACCACTTGTCTGATCAGATTGTCCAAGAGCACCAATTATATTCTTTGAAATATCATACTGAATTTCAAACCATTTACCATCATCGTACAAAAAAACTAAATAATAGTTGAATGTATATTTACTCGGGTTAACTGTACTGTTCTGCCATTTATTTACACTTGTAATACTAATTGGTTTACCATTTGTTCCAGGATAAAAGGACTCAAAATCAGAAATTGGACGAGAATGAGATGGACCAGGAAGAGTAGGACCATAGATATTCAGATCGGAGTATAAAACAACATAGTCATACTCTCCGGGTCCAGCTTTAGTTATATCTATCGGATTTCCAACAGCAAGAACGCTTTGATCTTGAAGGAAGTGGAAAAAGTCATACTTTCTTGCATGTCTATCAACAATGTACCGAACTCCATTCTCGTATATCAGGAAAATAGGAACTCCATTGTCATAGTCAGCACCCATTAAATAAAGTTTAGTCTTATCTTGTAAAGTTCCTTTAACAACTCCTTTGGCACTAACTGAAGATGAATTAAGTGTTAACCCAGCAAATGTAGTTGTCCAATGTGAATCTCGTGTCCAACTTGATCCTGGAACTAAGACGTAAACACTTCCATCAGAAGATATTCCGTACAGTTTTCCAGCATATTTGAAGAAGGAATTAATATTTGCAGGAGGATGAGGAGTAATTGGTATTTTAACATGAGTACAAGATTTTATCGGCGCACATGAGCTACCGTTACATTGAGGATGATCTTGTGCATCTGTACCTGATACTACACAACCACTTTCCTCAATATAATACCCTGGATAATAAAATCTAAAAAGAATTGCACCTTCGGTTACAAGTGTAGCCCCAGCTCCATTCCCGCTAAACAAACCATTCGCAATCCCTGTATCAAGTGGACGACCATCGATAGAAATAGGGTCTTCATTTGGTAAATAGAGAAAGTCATTTCTCCAATTATGAGAGATAGAAAATGGATTATAAACCTTTCCATCAGATGAAAATACGATAAAAGAATTATTTCCAAACTGACTCCCTGGGATTACGACCATCCCCTTAGGTCTACCTGAAAATGAAGGGTATATATCTCGAAGATTCTTCGGATTTTGAACGTTGTTACTATCAACTAACCAAAAGTCATTACCTTTTTGAAAGATTCCAAAAGTCTTTCCCGAAGCGCTAATATCATAACTCAAATGGAGAAGTTTATATTGGTAGTGAGAAGGTTGTTCAACAGGTGTAGATGTAGGTGCAACCAATTGAACAACTTTAAGCTTTTTCCTTAACGTATTTAGTGCAAAGAATATGACAATAGCAATAACTACGAGAATAATCAATATCATTTAGTATTGGTGTATTATTTTTATAGGATGAAGAATAAATCCTTGATAAATATAAATCTGATGTCAAATATTAGCGATCCATTTAGTTCGATTTATCGAAACTTAGTTTCAGATCTAACTGATAAAGATCAACGTGAAAAAATGGAGGACTATGCGATTATGGCTGGTTCCATAGTTGCAGCCGAATCTGTTCCTGGTCTCGGAGAGGTTCAAATGGCAATTCAATTCTTAGATTTTATTGACCCATTCGGCTACAATCAAGCGTTGAACCGAAAACAAGTTGATAATCTTCTCCTTGGACAATATGAAAATATTCAAGATATGCAAAGTGCAATAGCATCGTGTTATCAATCTGGAGATGCTTCAGCATGTACTAAAGCAGGTATAACATCAGATCAATTAACAGAATTTAAGACTTATCCTCAAACTGTACAGGATAAACTTATTAAAACTCGAACAAGTTGGTTATACCCTACAAATCCTGTTGCAAGGTATTCACAAACATTTCCATGTATGATTGCAACAGATCCAAGTTTTATGGAGACAAACTGTAAGGATCCAGACTATAAAAAATTATACATGGACTATTGGAATGCAAATCAAGCTTCTTTTCAAGCTGATGCTGAAGCTGCTGAAAAGAAAGCCGCTGAAGACGCTGCCAAAGGTTTAATCTCAAATGGAGCTGAAGAAAGTAATACTCAAACGCTTACTCAAATGAAAATTCTACTCGTAGTTATTTATATCATCGTTATACTTCTCGTCTTCTTTGCTTTGAAAAAGAGAGTTAAATAATAGCCCACGGGCTATTATTCTACCTATTCTGCATACCCTATCTATTCCACCTATTCCACCTATTCCACCTATTCCACCTACCCTTCAAAAATATTCACCGTCACAAAAACTTTGCCGAATCCTGACATTAGGATACTTGTGTCTAAATTCCATTGGTAAACGTTCACAATACGAAGTATAAAAATATTCAAGATTCTTACAGTTGTTAAAAATCATTGACATATTTTCTTCACTTAGATTACATTCGTCAAATGCAATTGATTTTAGTTGAGATTGAGGAGAAAAAAGCATTTCCAGTGATACATCAGAATGACCGGACATCCAATCTAGAGACACTTCTTCAAGTGAAAGAAGCGAAAGACCTTGAAGAATTGTATTTACTGATAATTTAGAGACACCGTTAAAAAACACTTTGAACCTTTTGACAGAAAGACAGTGAGTTTGAATATGTCGAAGGAAATTAGCGTAGATACCTGCGTTACCTTTATCGATGATATCGGTTTCACACTTAAATTCAACGTGATTCAAATTCGAAAGAGCATTTAAGACTTGGTAATCGAATCCTCCAACAATTTTGTCAAAAGAAATACTTGTAATACCCTGTCCATGTACTTTTAGAATTTCAAGAGTCACTTGTTGAACAACTGGATCAGAAAATTCTCCTTCAATTGAAAAATCTGTTTGTTGAAAAGTTCGTTTCGATTCTTCCTTCAGTTTAAGAAACCTTTTTGGCATTTCCTCAATCGAGGGTTCAGATTTCGAATCATTAAGATAAATGGTAGAGCACGAATCGTCATGCTTATTCACGAAGATCAACCGAGTTTGCTTCTCCAAAGCATGGAGCTTTTCAATAAATTGAGAGGAAAAGTTAAGATAACTCAAAGACGAAGGGGACTGGGACGACTGAGACGATTGAGACGATTGAGACGACGTGGACGACATTTTAAAGAAGAGGGAATTATGTATTTATTTTCAGTAGAAAATAAACTTAATCATTTTTTTATCCTTTAATTTCCCTATATATCCAAAGTATCAACATAATAGTTAAAATAATCCCAGCAACAACTAACGGTCCTCTCATCTTTTTGACAAAGTCCCAAAATGCCTTAATGAATGGTCCTAAAAATGCCTTAAGGATATTCGCCGCGACTTTAACAAGTCCTGCTACAACATGCCCTGCTAATCCAGCAAGTTTATTAATAACACCTGCAACACCTGGTAGAAATGTTCCAATAAGTGCGAGAATAAGTAACCCTTTTGCGCCATATCCAGCAACTTGCTTCACACGGTCTTTCCAATCTGGATTTTTCTTTTCAAGTTCATCTGCATCGGATTGAAGTTTTTCTTGAGTGCCTTTGGGATCATCAATCATTTGATCTGTAATACGACCGCCATCTTTATACGGTCGATCAGTGTCGAAATCCGAATCTCCGCCTGATACTTCACGAATAGAATCCTTAACTGTATCTCCAAATATATTCTTAAACTGAGTTGTCTTTTCGGTAGCTAACTTTTTAGCTTGCTCATCGTATGCTTTTTTTACAGAATCATCTGTTAATTTAGTTGCATCACCGCCAACATCTTGAATTGCTTGACTCAACGCTTTGTTATGAAACTCTTCAGGTTTTTCAGAAATTTCATCAATGATACCTTTCTGAATAGTTTGTCCAAGATTACCATCACTTACAGACGGGATACTTTTTACCGCTGTATCAATTGCTAAAGGTGTTGCTTCCTTAATAACAGTTTGAATTTCAGGAGAAATGGGAGGAGCTCCTGTAGCTGGTAAAGATGTAGGTATACTTTCAATTGCCTTCGCACCTGCTTCTTCGACAATAGAGTTTACTCCTTTTCCTTCAAATGGATCTGTAGGTGCACGTTCAGGATCTCCGCCAAAATCGGGAGGAGGAAATTCTTCTCCAAGTATTGTTGTTCCAAGAGGGATACGCATGACTTTTATATCCAAAAGAAATTAGTAAAATTCCAAATAATCGTGTTGTACACAAATGAACACAATACTTTCGTCTCCTTCGTCACTCTCGTCACTCTCGACGTCTCCTTCGACAATCCAACAAGAAATGGCTGGACTTTATCCTTCAAAGGAAGGATTTAAGGTACGTCTATCCGATTCGTCTTCGAGTTGTAATGTTACAAACTCCGATAAATGGAGAATTTCTCTCCTTGCAGGCGTTCTTTTCTTAATAGTTTCTGCACCATTACTCTACAAGTTAGTGAATGCAGTTCTTCAAAAGATTAGTCCGCAATTACGTGTATGCGATGAATCCGGATGCCCTACTTCTTTCGGATTAGTACTTCATACAATCGTATTTGTACTTGTTACTCGTTTATCGATGAAGTAAACTAATTTTTTCTGGACATAACCATGCCAAAAATAACACCAAAAATTACTGATGTGAATGATAACATACCTAATGCCGATGCTTCAAGTGCAGAAACGGGTTTAACTTTTTCAACAGTAATTGTTTTGACCGGTACACGTATCTTCTCCAAATATGAAAGGAGAGGTAGTGATGTAACAAGTGTTTTATACCCAACTGTATTTTCAGTCTTTTTAAACAGATTGCTTAACGGATGAAATTTTTCATCTGATAGCATGCTCATCAACTGAGGATGATGAACAAACCCGACAATAGTTGCACTTGGACATTGAAAGAGTGATATTTGCCTTGTATTACAATAACTTCGTAGTTCTTCTATATCTTTTAAAGGAATATCATCAACCTTTTCATACCGAGCAAATATACCTCCTTCATAATAGAGAGTAACATATTTATAAAATTCTTCTTTGTATTCTTCAGGTAGTTTAAGATAAGAATCATAATGATTTGTACCTTCTTTCATATCTTGAGCTTTAATCTTCTCATGACCTGAATGACACCTTATTTCCCATTCTCCGATTGTGTAAATTTCTCCACTGTTATTAAAGATATGAATAATTTTACGAACTTCCATGTTTCTTGAATTTTAAATTCTTTAGACTTAAATTCTTTAGACTTAAATTTTTTCTTAAATTTAAAGCCATAAAATTTAAGAAAAAATAATGGCTACATGTACATCATCACCAGTATTCGAAGCTAAAACGCATGCTGCACATGCTTTTAAGATACTTATCGAAACACTTAATCAATATTTGAATAAGAGTAAGGGAGGTTCGTTTGTTATTAATCAAAAGGGTATATTTTTACGAAATGCCAATGTCAAAGAAGATGTTTTGTGTGATGTCTCACTTCTTGCCGAAAACTTTCAGGACTATACTCTGAAGGTAAATGAAATCTGTTTTTCTATCAATTTGAATACTTTTTACACCGAAATGTTAAAAAAGATTAGGAAGAAGGACTCGATTACTATCCAAATCTTAAGCGAGGGAAATAAAATGTTTCTTAAAGTTATTAAAGAATCTCCTGATAGTAAGGGAAATACTTCGTCGGCAAAGACAGTTATCACAAGTTCCTCTTGTGTTTTCTTTGAACCTCCTACAGGTTACGGACTTCCTGTTAATATTATTAGTAAGAATTTTCAACAGTCTTGTCGTGAAATTAAGGGACCCGCGAATAAAGAAATTGAGGTAACTTGTTGGAATGAGAAATCGTTGAGGTTTTTCGCAAACAAAAAAGATGGTGTTGTTGAAAACGAAGCTAATTTTGCCGCTAGAGATGAGACTAAAGTGCAGGTTGAAACATTTCGTGCAAAGTTTTCAGCACCACATATTATTCGTCCGGCTAAATTAGCCGGGTTATCTGAAACGGTTAAAATTTTTGTGAAGACTGGTTTACCTTTGTGTTATAAACTTCGAGTCGGATCTCTCGGTGATTTTGCAATCTACATTAAAAATACTGAACAAGTGCAAAGTGAGCAAGATACTGCCGACGATGAAGATGAAGAGGAAGACTGTTAAAATATTTTCTAAATATATTAAATACACACAAATACACACAAATACTCTAAAACATGTCATTCGATCTAACTTACAAAGTAGAATTAGCTCCCGATTCAAAGGAGGTTTACGATAATTTTATCGAGAAAAATAAAGAGCGTAAAAATGTAGACTATCACGATGTATTTGATTTAATTGCTCGTGCTTCTGTCGCTTTCAAAAAGCTTAAATTAACAAACGGTAAATTAGTAGGTACAGATCAACTTCGGCAAATTCTTGCCGTTCTTTTTGATACTTTGGTCAAAGATGCTTTAAACGATTTTCAAGAAGATCCCCGTATCGCATCAATTATCGATACAGTTCTTAAACTTCGAAATGGAGAATTTGACATCGATTTAGGAAGTAAAGGATCCGGTTGTTTACCGTGTTGCTCATCCTTTAAAATTTCTGCTAGACGTTAATACTTAAATAAGTATTAACTCACTTCACTTACTTCACTCACTTCACTTACTGTAACCACTTCACTCACTCGATATCTTCTACCTCCTCTTCTTCAACCTCTTCATCCTCCTCTTCGTATGATTCGACTAACTTTTCGATTTCTTCTTCGTCATCATCTGGTTCTTTCGACTCAGGTTTAACTACTGCCTCGGCAACCCACTTAAAGTTATATCTCTTACAATTTTCAATATCTGTCATATTTAGAGGTAAGACTTTGTCGAGAACTTGTTTACCACATACTAACTTTCCGTCGTTAAAAACAAGATTGGTTGCCTTATGTTCATAGTTTCCATAATCATTACGTGAAATTGACAACTTAGCGGATCGTACACCGGTTTGAATTGGAGGTTGTTGCTGTTGCTGTGTTACAAAAGGTTTTACTTGAGAATTACTCTTTGACTCAAGATGCTTTTTGCACTTTGTAGTTGATTCACTGCAAACGGAACTTCCACATGCCTTTCCGACCTTATTCCCCTTCTGAAAAACATAATCACAAAGACTGCCACTATCAGTCTTTCTTCCTCGTTTAGCACCGGTACTCTTGACTGTTGAATGGGAGGAATCCTTAGACTCCTTAGACTGAACCTCCTTAGACTGAACCTCCTTAGACTGAACCTCCTTAGATGATTGAGCCTTTTCCCAAATCTTAATCAAATCGTTAACGTGAATGGATGTGAGAGAAGAAACTCCATCAAAAAACAATCGAAAGTCTTGTGCAATATGTTGGGTAACACTTGAAATGGTTGAAGTCATGTTATTTATATAACGATTAAACGAATACAAAGAATCATTTTTTTCTAGACATTTTAAAAGAATGGAATCTCTTCGTGACTTTTATCGTAAATCTATCACTTCTCAGAATACTTTCGAGAATACTTTCGAGAATACTTTCGAGAATACTTCTTTTGATGATACCTCTCAAAATACTCACATTAACCATGTAGTTGCAAATGGATGGGGTGGATATTTTATCCACGAGCATAAGGGAGACAATCAAGAGGAAGTTAATCAGGATGTTTCACGAGTAGTGTTTCAACACACGCCTTCATTTTCATACTTTCCAGAACATTCAAATATAGATATCAATCTTGTATAAGGATAAGATCAAATGTCGGAAAAAATGAAAAATTTTTCCTCCAACGAGTAAGTTCGTACCCTTATTCTTCTTTCCTTTCCTTCTTTCCTTTCCTTCTCTACTCTACTTTCCTTCTCTACTTTCCTTCTCTACTTTCCTTCAGTATGTCTGAACATACAATTGAAGAATTCACTGCTCGTTTTCCCAAGGCAGTAAGTCTTGGATGGGCAGTGGTTCAAGACTCCCCTCGTAATGAAAATGAAGTTCTGACGCGTTCTTCATCGAGTAGGTTTTCGTCCTACACAATCTTGCCTCCATCGTGGTTTCCATGCTACAAGTTTCCAATTAAGAATGAGCTCATTCTTAATTGGATGGGTCTCACTATTCGTGTACCTGACTATTTTTGGACTGATTATCTTCTTGAAGGTCATTACTTCGAACCGACAGTTCCTTGTGTATGGGAGAGCTACTACTCGGACGAAGACGAAAAATACGCTGATTCGCCGGAAAACGAACCATCTCCCGAACCATCTCCCGAACCATCTCCCGAACCATCTCCCGAACCATCTCCCGAACCATCTCCCGAACCAACGATCCCCGTTGAACTTTCAGATGAGGTTTTGCTGGAAAGTGTACTCACTGAAATTGAGAGTCGACCCGCAGTTCCTCTTTTTGAGCGTAAAGCTTCGATTACGGAAATTCTTTTCTCTCCCGAAGATCCTTTCGAGAAGCCTATACTGGTTCGTGATCCTCTCGAGAAACCTGCATTGACTCGTGATCCTCCTGAAGATCATTTCGAGAAACCTGCATTGACTCGTGATCCTCCTGAAGATCATTTCGAGAAACCTGCATTGACTCGTGATCCTCCTGAAGATCATTTCG
>SXGR01438790.1_pt1 | contig 17589 bp, 12 predicted proteins | sample 3174711 | NCBI WGS metagenome assembly SXGR01 (sample SAMN11356860, study PRJNA531348) | freshwater metagenome | isolation source: freshwater sample F1-60 | place: China: Fuxian Lake, Yuxi | collected 2017-12-25
GAGATACCGGCAAAGGCCATGCCGTTGATTCGTGAGTTGATCGCGTCAGGCGCAGTGCAGCCGGTGCGAGTTATTCAAGTGGATCGGATGCAGGGAACAGCCATTGTCTCACTCCATGGGATGGTCAAATTCCCTGAGGAGCCTAAAACCGCGGGTGTCAAGGGAGAGACCAACACCCCTCGCGTCGAACCGGTCACGCCAAAGCTGACGGCGAGTGATCGTGCAAAGATGCAACAGCAAGAGCTGCTCAAACGGCTCCGGAGGGGCGAACTGTAGCACGGTCGCGCAACGAAGCAACCTTAAAGGTCTCTCCGGCTTGCCCTCGCCAGTAAGGGCTTCGGTAAGTGAGCCACGACTGGCTCAGGGGTGTGCAAACCATCATTGTATTTTGCCGCACAACCAACGTACTGAATTTGGTTAGTTGCGTGAGCGGTGTAATGATCGGCCCCTAGATATGGTCTCGTGAAATGGCTGACAACAGAAGAAGCCACCCCTCATCTATCTCTGTCGCTTGACCGTCGGCCCCGTTACCACTCTTCTGCCACGCGATTTTCTGCATCAAACGAGCAGACGCTCGGACGCGATCATGTGCTTCGCCAGTCTTGACGATTGCCCGCACTTCCTCAACAACCGCAGCCTCGTAAACACCGGTTGGCAACGCTGCCATCATGTCTCTCCTTCCGAATGCCGCGAGTTCCGCGTCGTGGATCAGGCAATGCGTTCTGCAATGACATCGCATGCACTTCATACCATATGTGACGGAAATCACAATCACAAAGTCCCGTATCAGTCGTGTAACACCGAAACCGGACTTGTGTGACAGACTGATTCCCATGGCGCATGGCACGTCTTACACCATCTTCCGCGAATGCGGATGCACGGGTTGGACTTGGAAGACCGGCTATCCCGTGCTTTGAAGACCGGCAGCAATGCCATTGATGGTGAGAGCAAGGATTGGTCCCAGAGTGCGCGCAGGGGACGTGGAAGTCCCGATGCTTGGAGCCGCATTCTCGGGATTGGTGCGTTTGGCTTCGTGCCATCTTTCAATGAGGGAGACCTGAACCGCGCTCATTGGGTCGATGTACGGGTTGCGGAGGCGCACGGACCGGCCTAGCACCGGACTGTTTGCCAGGATGGCGGGCTGTCCAGTTATGTGCATTATTGCCTGTTCGGTTGCCCGCCACTCGTTGAGGATTTGCCCGAAGATGTCGACACGTGTGTCCCCTTGGGCAAGGTTTGCGTAGAGGGAGGCGATTGCACGATCGGCGCGGCCCAGGCTAAGTTGGGCATTGTCGATCAGCGTCCTGAAGAACGGCCATTCGCGGTACATCCGCGTGAGCTCTGACCAATCCGGTGCACCTGACCCGGCGCGCGCGGTCATGTTGCACGCTGCCCCGAGCCCGTACCAGCCGGGTAGGCCGTGACGGTTCTGTGTCCATGAAAAAACCCACGGTATTGCCCTGAGCTCCTCAACGCGCGCGCTAGCGGACCTGCGTGCCGGACGCGAACCGAGACGCAATTCGGAAATTGCCTCTATCGGCGTCGCGTCCCTGAAGTAGTCCAAAAACGAAGGATCATCGTAGACGAGGCCTCGGTACGACGCACGCGCGTCTGCGGCCAGTTGGTCGACCAACTCGAGCCAACGATCAGGCGGATCGACCGGCTTCGGCGCCCCAGACCTGTAGAACTCTTCCGAACCTGGCCCCCCTCGCAGTTCGTCATGGATGGTTGCCCGGAGGACGGCGTGAAGCGTCTGTTCAAGGTGCCGGTAGGCGATGTCGCGGTGGGCATACCGAGCAAAAGCAACCTCGCCTTGTTCCGTGAGCCTGAGGCGTCCCTTCAGCGATCCCGGCGGTTGTCCCATGATGGCGCGGTTTGTCGGGCCACCCCCGCGTCCCAGTGCGCCGCCGCGTCCGTGAAAGAGCGTGAGCTCGACGCGGTGTGTCTCGCCCAGTTCGGCCAGGGCGCGCTGGGCGCGATACAGCTCCCAACTTGACGTGACGAACCCGCCGTCCTTGTTGCTGTCGGAGTACCCGAGCATTATTTGTTGGCGTCGTTCCCAAGCTTCAAGCTGATGCGCGTAGGCAGGCACCCGGAATAGTTGCTCTATTACGTGTGCGCTTTCCCTCAGGTCGTCGATTGTCTCGAACAGTGGCACTATCTGGAGAGTGCTTGTTGGCCTGTGACGCGTCTCTCCGGCTCCCCCTGCCGGTTGTGCTGCTCTGGGTTCGAACAGACCGAATTCCTTGGCAAGCAGGAGGGGTTCGAGCAGGTCGCTGACCCCTTCGGTCATCGAGATGATGTAGACATTGCAGGCGTCGGGTCCCAGTTCGGCCTGCATACGGTTCAGGGTTTCAAATACTGCAAGAACTTCCTGCGTTTCTGGCAGGTAGGGCGAGATGCCGTCGGGACCGGTCTGTCGCTGCAACGGGCGTGGATTGAGCAGTTCGCGTGACAGCAGCGATACGCGGGCTGTTTCGTCGAGCGATCCGTAGGATGCCTCCACACCGGCGACGCGCAGTAGGTCGGCAATCGTTCGGGCATGGACTGCGCTGTGCTGTCGAATATCCAGATGCGCGAGGTGAAAACCGAACACGTCGATCCGGCGCTGGAGATCAGCGACGAGACCAGCCCGCAGTCTCGGAAGGCGATCGACAATCAGACCACGGGCGACTGTCTCTATGTCGTTGGCGAGTTCGGACGAGCGTCCGTATGCCAAGTGTTCGTCGCCAGTTTCGGGGGGTGCGACAAGGGCGCCATCCCTCCACAACTCTTCTGCGCCGGCGACGGCGCGTTGTTCGGCCCATGCCCGGTCTCCAATTTGGGCCAGTGATCCGGGCGCGACATTTGCGTTCGGAACCAAGTGGGCGATCCGTGCGGCGTTGAGCCGTCGGGAAGCGCCAATCCTGGCAAGGATCAGGCCGAGTTTCTGACGGTACGGCTCGTGCTCGTGGGATGCCTGCAACGATTGCATCAATATTGGATGGCGGTGCAGATCGGTCTCGAGGCTTTCGAGGACAGGATGGGTGTCCGGGAAAGCAGACGGCAACGAATGACCGCTCAAAGCCTCATTGGCAGCGGTGTCGTCACCGTGTGCTTGCAACGCACCCGGATTGAGCGATGCCGGCGCGACGCTCAAGTGACGTTGCAGTGCCCGCAGGCTTCCTTCATATAAAGCCAGTGCGGTGTCCTTGTGAAGGCGCAGCGTGTGTTCGGTCACCCGGGCGGTGACCGATGGATTGCCGTCACGGTCTCCACCGATCCATGAACCGAACCGAAGGAACGATGGGACGTCGAACTGGTCATCGGGGTATTCGTCGCGTAGCGCGTCTTCGAGGTCGCGGTAAAGCCGGGGAACGACATCCCAAAGTGACGATTCAAAGAAGTAAAGGCCGTTCCGAACCTCGTCGAGGACGGATGGTCGCCGGGATCGGACTTCCTCTGATACCCAAAGTGAGGTGATGACTTCCCGAATGGCGTCGAGGTTGATCTCACGCTCACGACGGGTGATCCGCGGATGGTCTAGGGGTTCGATCAGTGTCGAGAGGTTGCGAAGCTTGTGAAGAATGGTTCGACGGCGTGCTTCTGTCGGATGGGCGGTCAGAACCGGTTCGACGAGGGATCGCCGAAGCATTGAGTAAAGACGGTCAGGGGCGATGCCTAACGAGCGGAACTCGGCGATCGCCTGCCTGATGCTTTCGGATCGAGGGGTATCGCCAGCTTGTATCTCCCGAACACGCAGGACCCGCAGGCGTTGCCGTTCCTCGGCGAGGTTGACGAGGTGGAAGTACGCGGTGAAGGCTCGCACCACAAGGTGAGCCTCGGACAGCGACAGAGACCTTGCCCGAGCCAACAGCGCCGCGCCGGTCTGGACAGCGGCGTCGCTCTCGGGGCCGGTGTCCGTGGCCGCGCGGAAGTTTCGGGCAAGACGGCGGAATTCCTCAACAAGGTCATAGGTCTCAAGACCCGCGACCTCCTGGAGCACTTCGCCGAGGAGTCTTCCTAGCGTACTCACATCCCGGGCGAGGGAATCGGTGCCTTCGGCATTGCCGTTCGCGAGAGACACAGGTGTCGTGATGTCGGTCATTACTCGAAGTCTAGCCGTGCCAGACGTGTGCTGACCCTGCCGGCTGCGTCGAGTGTCGCCGGTACACTTGCCGCGTGAATATGGACGACGTGCGTGGCCGGGTCCGGCTGACGACACTTGCCTCCTCCGCGGGGTGAGCGTCGAAACTGGGCCCCGGTGCCTTGGCGCACGTGTTGCGTCATCAACGCGCTTCGGCGCATCCCGACCTTCTGCTTGGCCTCGAGACACCTGACGATGCGTCGGTGTGGAGGATTGATGACGCCCGCGCGCTAGTGCAAACGGTGGATTTCTTTCCCCCGGTTGTTGACGATCCGTACGTTTATGGGTGGATCGCCGCTGCCAATGCGATGTCGGACATATACGCGATGGGTGGCGAGCCGTTCCTGGCGTTGGCTCTGGCCGCATTTCCTGACGACCTTCCGCTTGAAATCCTCGGCGATATCCTGAGAGGTGGCGCTGATGCAACCGCAGAGGCCGGGGTTGTGATCGCCGGTGGGCATACCGTCACTGATGCGGAACCCAAATACGGGCTGGCCGTGAGCGGGTTCGTCCACCCCGACCGGATCCTGACCAAGGGCGCTGTCATGGCGGGGGACGTCCTGTTCCTGACCAAGCCGCTCGGTACGGGGATCATCACGACTGCGATCAAGCGGGGCATCGCATCGCTGAACGCAGAGGGCGCGGCCGTCGCATCGATGCGTCAGTTGAACCGTGGCGCGTCGCGCGTGCTGCGGGACATGCCTGAAATTCGTGCCTGCACGGATATCACCGGGTACGCACTTGCCGGCCATTCGAGTGAGATGGCGTTGGCAAGCGGGGTCGAGCTCCGGATTGACACGTCCCTGCTTCCGACCCTGATCGATGCGCTCGAACTTGCTGGGGCGGGATGCGTGCCGGGCGGGACTGGACGAAATCGCGGCTACCTTACAAGTCCGGATGCCGATGGCGTTACGCGGGTGAGGCTCGATGCCAGTGTCGACGAACGTGTCGTGGCTGTGGTGTTCGATCCCCAGACGAGCGGTGGGTTACTTTTCGCGGTGGCGAAGTCGCACGCGCACGCGGTCTCTGAGGCATTCGCGATGGCAGATGAGGCGCTGTGGATGATCGGCGAAGCTGTTCCCGGTCATGGGGTCCATTTTTCCTAGGCGAGAGGTGCAGTATTCGTACTGTTGCTGATCACGGGACGGATCTTGACCGTGTCGGACGGAGCCTCAAGGTCGAACCATCGCAAACCGATTGCGAGGAAGCCAGCGACCCCGGTGGCAACCCCGACCAAGATAGGACTGGTGTCGCCAAGCATGCGGGACAGGATGCTGGCAACTGCCGACCCAATGGCCGCCGACGCAAGGAACGTAGCCCACGTGATCGGTTCCCACCCGCTGCGGTTGCTGATCGCTAACAGTCGCAAGGCTGCTGGCAGGTGCGAACCGATCCCAAGCCCGACTGGTAGCAGCAGCAAAGATGCTGCAAGGACACGAAGGTCAAGGGTCTGACCGACGATCAGTGGCGAGGCAAGGGGAAACAGTTCAGTCAACGCAATGGGGTAGAGCGCCACACCAAGGGCACCCCAGCCGGCGACGGCCCGGATCTGGTCTCGATGCACCCGATGCACGAGCAGCGCCGCAACGACTGTGCCGACCCAAAGGGCGGCAGTGCCCCCGGCGGTAGTCAGGTCGGCTCGCCCCGCTATCAGCGGCAAGCGCCAAAGCAGGGCACTGTAGGCTATTCCCATGGTGACGCCACCGGCGCAAACAAACCCAATGGCACGCCAGGGATAGGTGTCGTTCGGAGCGGGACGGGTGTCCGTCACCACGTCATCGGCATCGTCAAGGAAGTCATCGAATTCGGCGGGCCGTCTCGTCGCCATGAAAGTGCCGACGATCGTGGCGCAAAGGATGGTGATGGTGACCACGAACCACGACCAAGGCGGCGAAGGGATTGGTTCAAAGAAGTACGGATGGTCATCGGTGGCGGGACGGATGTCGAATGGGACTTGTGCTTCGGCGACGCCGGGACCGCCGGGTGCGGCGACGGCACTCAGTACAGACCGGGCTTCCTGAAATGGGACGAAAAGCGGTGGGAACGGAGACTGGAGCAGGAATTGCAGGATGCCTTGGGCGAGCGGTTCGGTGAAAGCCGTCCGGCGTACCATGAGTACCGGCAGCACCACGAATTGCTCGGTGTCCATGCCGACGGTTCCGTTGTTCACAGCCAGAAGGTGACGGATTGCGTCGGTGGGCGTCGGCGCGCCGAGGTCGCCCATCACTTGGAACGCAGTGTTGAATGCCCGCCACAGTTCATGGTCGTCGTGCAACATCATGACGAGCATGCCCTCAGGTGACAGGTGATTGACGTAATCGGCGAAGGCTTCACGGGTGTACTGGGTTGCGCCGGCCACGCGTCCCGGTTCCGCCGACGCGCCGGAGGCGGCGAGGGTCACGTAGATGAGGTCGTAGGTGCTGCCGGACGCGCGAAGGTGTGCGCGGGCCTCCTCGGCGACTAGCTCAACTCCTTGACGGGTTATCAACTGTGGCCCACCGGCCTCGGAAATCGCTGTGGTAACCGCCTCGAATGCCCCATGATGAGGGTCGGCAACAGTGACCGTCACTGCACCGGCCTCGAGTGACGCCCGCAATTCCTCTCCGGCTCCAATGCCGGCGATAAGCACGCGGGCCTTCGGTCCGGGAAGGGTCAGGGGAAGGATGGCACCACTCGCGCGGAGGCGACCGGACGGCGGAGAGTAGCCGAATGGCACGGCGTCCAGATAGAGCCACCGCCCACCATCCGATGTCGACGTAAAGTCAAAGCGCCCTCCCGAACCCCACTGCGCCCGAGTGTGGGTTTCTGCGCCTTCCGGGTCTGCAACGCTGGTGAAGAGTGACTTCACGACCGGTACCCGCCCGGGATTGGCGACGGATCCGGGGTTGCTCAGGATTGAAAACGCGAGCGTGGCGGTCCCGATGGACGTGATCGTTCCGAGGATGGCCGCGATCCACCGGGAGGCGGAACCCCATCGACCTGCGTCGGATGCGACCAACATGAGCGAAGCTACTCCGCCGACGGTGCCCGCAACCGCGACGATCCCGGGCGGGGTCAGCGCGTTAATGGCCGGCCCGGTGGTCAATGCTCCGATTGCCTCGCCGGCAGCCCAGGCGGCAATCGGAAGGGCGGGGTTGACGGGTGACCGACGGATCGCGGTTCCGCCAACGGCGCCGAGGGCGAACGTGACCAAGGCGGTGCCTGTAGTCAGGATCAGCGGGTGGACTAATTGGGGTACCTGCACCATTGGCACCGCAATCAGTGCAATTCCGAATGCGAGCAGCACCGCGGTGACGGCGGTCAGGTGATTGTCCGTACGAGTGCGACCACCGTAGCGGTGGGACGTCAGGAGCCCAAAAACGAAACCGAAGCGTCCAAGCGCGGCGAGCCACCAGACGTCCGGTACGAGCGCGACGAGGGCGATGAGGCGAGACGCGCCTGCGCCCACCCACTGATTGGCAAGACCGATCCCGATCAGGGACGCAACGGCAGTGAGCGCGGTGGTGAGTGGTGGCAGGTCAGGCGTTGATTGCTGACGTGCTTGAAGGAACCGCGGGAGCGCGTCGGGCACAGGATAAGGATTGAGCGCGAATGCCTGGGTGGTCTCAAGGGGCGTGATCGGTGGGGTAACGGTGTCATTGGGATCAGCGTGGTCCTCGCCGTGCCCGTGTCTGGTGTCTGGCGTGGAGGCCAAGGCTGCGTCCTTCCGATGGCAGTGACGAGTCGTGCATCATCGCGAGTGTGGGTTGTGACCCCGTACCCATGGCGCAATCATACGCTTGGACAAGACAAGTCTCACTAGCGGATCATCTTGAAGTACGTCGACATTGTTATTATTCTCACAATGTCACGAATTCTAGTAGCAGATACTCTGGCAAAGGCGGGCCACGACATCCTTCAGGCCGAAGCGGATGTCACGGTTCGCACGGGCCTATCGCCTCAGGCGCTCGCCGAATGCATTGGTGACTTTGATGCACTCGTCGTGCGGAGTGCTACCAAGGTCACTCGTGCCGTCCTCGAAGCTGGAACCCGGTTGCGGGTGGTGGGGCGCGCGGGTGTCGGTGTTGACAACATTGATGTCGACGAGGCGACCAGAAAGGGTGTGGTTGTCGTCAATTCGGCGGGTGCATCGACGATCGCCGTCGCCGAACACACGCTCGCGCTGATGCTTGCCCATGCGCGGAACATCGGCCCGGCAAGCGCGTCAGTCGGTCGAGGCGAGTGGACACCATCCTCGTTCGTTGGGGTGGAATTGCGCGACAAGGTGCTCGGCATTGTCGGTCTCGGTCGGATTGGCACTCAAGTGGCACGGCGAGCTCGTGCGTTCGAAATGCGGGTCCTCGCCCATGACCCGTTCGTGTCGTCGGCAGTGGCTGCTGGATGCGGTGCTGAGCTTGTGGGCCTGGACGAGCTTCTGCGATCGAGCGATTTCGTTACCCTGCACGCGCCATTGAGTTCGGCGACTGGTGACTTGATGGGGGATGCGCAGTTCGCGCAGTTCAAACGTGGTGCCACACTGATCAACTGCGCCCGAGGTGGTTTGATCGACGAGGGGGCTCTGCTTCGCGCACTCGATGCGGGGCTTGTAGGTGGCGCCGCTCTTGATGTCTTCACCGCCGAACCGCTTGCATCCGATAGTCTGCTTCGGGCACATCCTCGGGTACTGGTCACGCCTCACCTCGGGGCAAGCACGCGTGAGGCCCAGCTTGAGGTCGCCACAGACGTTGCCAAGCTCGTTCTGGCTTGCCTCAGGGGTGAACATGTCGCCGGCGCAGTCAATGCACCCCTGCGCATTCCCGAGGAAATCGCGTATCTGGAGCCATACCTCCGGCTCGCCGAGCATCTTGGTCGCGCGCTAACCCAACTTGCGGTCGCGCGTCTTGATTGCGTTGAGGTGACTTACCACGGGGAACTTGCCAATCATGACACCGGGCCAGTGACCGCGGGGCTTATCAAGGGTCTTCTGGCACCGGTCACCGAGGAGAGGGTCAACTTGATCAATGCGCGACTGGTGGCCCGGAACCGCGGACTGCGGATTTCCGAGCGGAAGGTCGAACGCCACGATAGCCCTTACGCGAACGTGATCGCCGTGACAATGGGCGAAGGTGAGACGCAGCGGGATATTGCCGGTGCGCTGGCTGGGAATGAACCACGGATCGTTCGTCTGGATGGGTACGCGGTTGACGTCGTGCCGTCCGGCCATGTGCTGGTCATGCGCCACCTTGACAGACCGGGCATGATTGGCCGGGTTGGAACGATCCTCGGGGCGAACGACGTGAACATCTCGGCGATGCAGGTTGGCCGGCGCGTCATCCGGGGTGAAGCGGTGATGACGATGTCGCTTGACGAGGTCATCCCGCGCGAGTGTGAGGCGGAACTCACGGCAGTTCCCGGCATCCTTTCTGTCAAGCTGGTGACTCTCTGATGCCCATCCCTGATCCAACCCCCTCGGGAATCCTGGGGAATTCCGCTTTGCGTTCGGGAGTTCGCCCGGACCGCCCGCGATGACCGTCCGCCAAGTGCATCCAGGTCTTGCATCCAGGGTCGACATACTGGTGATCGGGAGCGGGATTGCCGGGCTGTTCTCGGCCGCACGGGCCGCGGCCCATGGCGCGAGCGTGGCAGTGGTGACAAAGGGCGGACTTCAACAAACGAACACCTCGTGGGCGCAGGGTGGCATCGCCGCAGCGATCGATCCGACCGACTCCGCGGATGCCCATGCACGTGACACATTGGATGCCGGTGCAGGGCTTTGTGATCCGGAGACGGTTAAGGTGCTGTGCCGTGAGGGTCCCGCGCGCGTGCGTGACCTGATTGCGTACGGGGTGCGGTTCGATCGGGAACACGGCGCGGGCGGTGCACCCGGGGAAATCGCGCTCGCCCTAGAGGGCGCACACTCGGCGCCTCGAGTGCTTCACGCTAGAGGCGACGCGACAGGCGCGGAAATTGAGGCGTCGTTGGCAGCACACATCCGACGGACGGCGACGCACCTTCACGAGCGCCACCTCTTGCTGGATCTGGTCACGACCGGACGACCGGGGGACGGGACGCTTCGTTGCCATGGAGCGCGCATTGTTGAACTAGGCACCGGTATCGTTCGGACGATCGAAGCAACGCATACCGTCCTTGCGACCGGTGGCGGAGGGTACCTCTTCTCGCAGACGACGAATCCGCCCGTGGCCACTGCCGATGGCGTGGCGGCGGCGGTTCGCGCGGGGGCGGTGGCGTGTGACCTCGAGTTTTTCCAATTCCACCCCACGGCGTTGGCAGTCGCAGGTGCCCCACGGTTCCTGATTACCGAGGCGACCAGGGGTGAAGGTGCGTGGTTGCGCAACGCATCTGGGGACCGGTTCATGACCCGGTATGACACGCGTGCCGAGCTCGCCCCCCGGGACATTGTTGCCCGGTCGATCCTGACCGAGGTCGGTGGGGGTCGGGCGCCCGGGCATGTGTGGCTGGATCTCACGCACCTCGATCCCGAACGGGTGCGAACGCATTTCCCGACCATCAAGCGTGTGTGCGCACGCTACCGCATTGACATAATGCGTGATCTGATCCCGGTTGCTCCGGCGGCCCACTACATGATCGGGGGCGTGTGGACGGATGCAGACGGCCGGACTAGCGTGCCCGGTCTCTATGCGGTTGGAGAGTGCGCGTCCACCGGTGTGCACGGTGCCAACCGTCTCGCCTCAAACTCCTTGCTTGAGGCGGTGGTCTTCGGGGAGCGAGTGGTGGCTTCGGTGTTTGGTCGGCCTAGTCAGGCGACTGTCGCTTCCACCGAGGGAAACCTCGTCGAGAGTGATGTCGGGCCCGATACGCAGGTCGAGACAATTGAACGGTTGTTCGCAAGCGACCGTGAACCCGCGGTCCAACCGCAACTTGCACCCGGGGAGACGATCTTCCGGGCGACACGGCGTCAGCTCTGGGAACACGCGGGGATCGTGCGGACCCCGGAAGGGCTTCTGAGTGCAATGGGCGCCTTCGGATCGTGGGGACGGATGTCCCGTCCCGCACCTGTCACGAGACGTGGTGTCGAAACCGTTAACGCCCTGACCGTTGGCTGGCTGATGACCCGGGCGGCACTTGCAAGGCACGAAAGCCGTGGTGCGCACTTTCGCTCGGACGCACCGGAGAGTGACCCAGCGTGGCGTCGTCGGCTCGGAGTGCGCCTGGCTACTCCGGCCCCTGTCTCGTGAGTGTTCTTCCGGGTTCCGTCTCGTTTGGAATGGGCATCGCAGGCGCAAGTCCATCAGGCACACTTCGAGGGCCATGAAAAAACCAGAAACGGCACCTGCCACCACGCGTCACGACCTGTGGGTTGATGGCCATGAGATAGCGCGTGTCGTTGCCGTAGCGCTTGCCGAGGACATTGGTTCCGGCGACATCACAACCATCGCGACCGTTCCGGCGGATGCGCGGTGCGTTGCACGTCTGAGGTCACGGGTCGCGGGGATTGTCGCGGGATTGCCCGTCGCGGTCGAAGCATTCCGACAGCTTGATGAGACCCTTGCCTTCGAGGCGCACGTTCAGGACGGTGCGGTCATCGCACCGGGTGACGTATTGCTCACCATCCGCGGCGCTGCGCGACCGGTCCTTTCGGCCGAAAGGGTTGCATTGAACTTTGTCCAGCGGTTGAGTGGCATCGCGACTTTGACCTCGAGGTACGTGGCAGCGGTTGCCGGTACTGATGCGATTGTGGTTGATACGAGGAAGACGACCCCGGGGTTGAGGACACTGGAAAAGTATGCAGTCCGTGCCGGAGGCGGGCAAAACCACCGGACGGGCCTCTACGACGGAATACTGATCAAGGACAACCACCTCGTTGCCGCTGGTGGCATCACGGCGGCGGTCCGCGCGGCACGACGGCACGGGTCGCACCTCCTACGCGTCGAGGTGGAAGTCGACACCCTGGATCAGGCACGTGAAGCCGTCGGAGCTGGGGCTGACGTCATCCTTCTGGATAACTTTGATGCAACCGGGCTTCGGGAAGCTGTCGAGATGATCGCCGGTCGCGCCATGACGGAGGCATCCGGTGGCATCAACCTGACAACCGTCCGTGCGGTGGCCGCGTCAGGCGTAACGCTGATCTCCGTCGGGACACTCACGCACTCGGCGCCCGCGATTGACGTCGGGCTTGACTTCGATTTCGTGCCCGCCTGACACGGCAGGTGAAGGCGCGGCGCCGACGGTGCCATGCGAAGTCTTGCGGAAACTTCGGATTTCCTGAGGGTGATGGTGTTGCGCCGGAGTTTGCGTCTCCGTTCAGCTTTGGCGTTGGGTTAACGAACCCTGAGCGGGGTCGGTACGATACTGTAGGTCCGTCGACGGATTGCGGTCGGGGGCCGCATCCATTGGCCGGAGTTACCACGAGGATGACGACTACGACGCCGGCAGGGCGCACACGCTTCGAGAGGCAATATCGCACAGCAACGTCTGAGGGCTATCACGTCTTCGGTGGCGATGTTCGTGTTGGCCACATTGACTTGCACTTCACACTTTCGAGCGTGTACGCCACCCTGGTGCTCGAAATGGACCTTGCTGAAGAGGCAATACTGGACATGATTGACACCATTGACGATACGCTCGTGCTTTCTGCGGAAGTGCCACGGGAGGACTTCGTAGTGTCGGTCTACCGAGGCCGTGCCGCGGGGTTGTACACCGACGATTTCCTTGAGGAACGTCGGCGCCGACGTGGGGGAGGGGTGTCAAAGCCTTCGGGAAAGGACACGAACGATGACAGCGTACCGGAGACTGCTACGCGACGACGTCCGAATTAGGGTGAACCAAAGACGCAGTTCCAATTGTTTGGGAATGGCGTCCGAGGGGATGTCATACCCGGATAGCGCGTGATCCGGGAACGGGCACGGTTTCCAGTGCCTGCCGGATAATGGTGCGTGGTTCAACATTCCGCATGCGTGCGCCCGGTGAGACGATCAGGCGATGGGCGAGGGTGGGTTCCGCGAGAGCCTTGATGTCGTCCGGACTTACAAAGTCGCGACCCTGAATGACTGCGCGCGCTTGGGCCGCCCGGATCAGCGCGCTTGAACCGCGAGGTGAGGCCCCCAGATAGACTTCCTGATGGTCACGGGTTGCCGTCGCGATATCCACGACGTACTCCGTGATCAGCCGGTCGACGTGCGTGCGTGCGACCGCAGCCTGCAAGTCGCGCAATCCATCCGCCGAAATGACCTCGCTGATCGTTTCGATCGGATGCTGTTCTTTCTGCGCCGTCAGGACAGCGATCTCGTCGGCGCGGGCGGGATATCCAAGCCGAATTCGCATCATGAACCGGTCGAGTTGGGCCTCGGGCAGAGGGAAGGTGCCTTCGTATTCGATCGGGTTCTGCGTCGCCATGACGAGGAATGGGGCAGGTAGCGCGTAACTCGTCCCGTCAACGGTCACCTGTCGTTCCTCCATCGCTTCCAGAAGCGCGGATTGCGTCTTCGGCGTTGCGCGGTTGATTTCGTCTGCGAGGACCATCTGGGCATGCACAGGGCCCCGACGGAACTCGAACTCACCGTGCTTCTGGTTGTAGACGGTCACGCCGGTCACATCCGAGGGAAGCAGGTCGGGTGTGAACTGAATGCGCTTGAAAGTGCATCCCACACTCAGGGCGAGTGCGCGCGCAAGCATGGTCTTGCCCGTTCCAGGCACATCTTCAATGAGGATGTGTCCTCGGCTTAGGACTGCCATCAGGGCGAGTTCGATTTCGGTGTGCTTGCCGACAATCACACGCTCAACATTGGCGGTGATGCGTGACGCAACTGCTAGGAGTTCTTCCGACATCGGTGCCTCGCTCAAGTTGCAGGTGCCTTCAGGCATCCCTGTTTGCAGCCCGGGAAAACACCGGTGTGTTGATTCACCTGACCTTGTCCGAGTCTACCCGACGACCGTCTAGGAACCTTCTGGTGGAAGGAGGCGTACCACTGCACCGCGAGCCGCTTCATTTATTGCGGTTTCCCGTTTGGCGTCATTCCACATGTTGTCGAGATCAGATGCATCAAGCGTGGACCAGTCGACACCGCGGGATGCGACACTGGCCTCCACATGGCCGAACCTCACCCGGAAACGGTTGGCTGACCCACGCAAGGCTTCCTCGGCATCGACACCGAGACGGCGGGAGAGGTTCACCAAGGTAAAGATGAGATCCCCAATCTCGGAGGCCCGCCCGGCATCATCTGCCTCGGTGAGTTCCCGCGCCTCTTCGACAATCTTGTCAAGGACGCCCGTGATGTCTGGCCAATCGAAACCGACACGCGCCGCACGGTCCTGAATTGACTGGGACTGCGCAAGGGCTGGAAGCGATCGGGGCACACCGTCAAGCATCGAGTTGCTAACCTTTCGACCCCTCTCGGTTTCGCTGTCGGCAACGGCATCACGTTCGGCGCGCTTCGTCACTTCCCAGTTTTGGAGAACGGCGTCAGTCGTTGTAGCTTCCGCAGTGCCGAAGACGTGAGGATGCCTCCGGATCATTTTGGAGACAATGCCGGCGACGACGTCACCGAAATCGAAAGTGCCCGTCTCGGTTGCAATCTGAGAGTGGAAGACGACTTGGAGCAGGATGTCACCCAGTTCCTCCTCCAATCCGACGACATCACCGGCGTCGAGTTTCTCGAGCGCCTCATAGGTTTCTTCGAGGAGGAACCGACGGAGACTGTCGTGGGTTTGCTCTCGGTCCCACGGGCACCCATTCACCGCTCGCAGTCGGGCCATTACCAGGGCTAGAGTGGCTGGTTCCCGGACAGCCGACAGGGGGTCCAGGGCCTTTACAAACAGGGTTGTGAGGTGGTCGAGATCATCACGGTGATCGAGTTCCCAGAGTTCGACGGTGTTCGTACGCATCTGTCCCGTGACGCCCGACGCCTGAATGATCATGACAGGATGCGTGTCGGGATAGTGCGACGCGAGGGTCAGTTTCACGTGTGTCGCAACCCGGCGGCTATGGATTTGGCAGATAACAACGGCCACAGTTGGGTCAATGCGGCCCATCGAAAGAGCGTCAATGATGTGCAATCCGTCCACGATATCGACTTCGAGGTGCGGAGCGATTGCGTCGATGAAAGAGAGACCTGGAACGATGGTGACATTGATGCCAAGAGTTCGGCATTTTTCACGCAGCCCAAGGACCGTTGCTTCGCCGATCGTCGGGTGTCCGGGAACCGCGTAGACGAGTGGGGTATCGGACTGCTGTCCGACACGATCGAGAATGGCGTCGACAATGTCTCGGTAGACGGTATCGAAGCTTGAGGAGCGTTCATAGATGTGATCGAACGAAGGGGCGGTGGCGAGCAGGGACCATTTTTCGACAGTTGGATGGATGCGGGTACGTAGGACAAGTTGTCCCGCCGATGCGGCGGCGTCGATGACCGCGGTGGCCCGCATAGTCAGAAGGTCGGGGTCGCCCGGGCCGAGACCCACGACAACTACTTCTTTCCAAATTCGCGACTGGCAGACACCAATGGTCGATGCGTCCGGAGTTTCAGCCACGAAACGCGTCCAAGCCAGTCAAGTGCCGTCCGATGATCAAAGCGTGGACTTCGTCGGTCCCCTCGTACGTGAGTTCGCTCTCAAGATTGGCCGCGTGGCGGAGCGACACGGTCGTGTCGAGGATGCCGACCCCACCGAGGATTGTCCGTGCGGTTCGGGCAACGTCGAGGGCGTCGCGAACGTTGTTCAGTTTGCCGAGAGAGACATCGGTGTGGTGGAGGACACCTCGTTCCTTGAGACGCGCCAGATGCAGGGCCAGCAACTTGGACCGTACGACCGAAACGTACATGGTGGCGAGCTTCGACTGGGTAATCTGGAAACCAGCAATGGGGCGTCCGAACTGGATGCGCGAGGATCCATAGGCGAGCGCCTCCTCGAAGCAGGCCTCAGCGGCACCTGCAACCCCCCAGACAATTCCGTAGCGAGCCTCATTCAGGCATTTCAGGGCATGCCCAAGTCCGCGTGCGCCAGGCAACCGATGCGTTTCAGGAACTTCGCAGTTCTCGAGGAAGATCTCACTGCTGGCGGACATCCGGAAACTGAGTTTTCGGTGAATTGGTACCGGACGGTATCCCGGAGTGCCGGCGTCCACCAGAAATGCTCGGATCGCACCGGCGCCGTCCCGATCGTCCGGAGAAACCTCGTCGTCGACTAGCCGTGCCCATATCACGGTGACACCGGCGAAGGTAGCATTCGTCGCCCACTTCTTGTGGCCGTTTAGCACATACCCGGATGCCGTTCGTTTCGCGGTCGTTTCAAGGCCACTTGGATCAGACCCGTGACCCGGCTCAGTGAGCGAGAAGGCGCCGATTATCTCGCCACGCTCCATCCGTGGGAGATATGTGGCCTGTTGCGCGGGGGAACCGAAGAACCGTATGGCTGACTGCGCGAGGTGAGTATGTACCGAGACCATGCTTCGGACCCCGGCGTCCGCACGTTCGAGTTCGAAGGCGATCAGTCCTGCCTCGACGGGGCCGTGATGTTCGAACAATCCGGCCTCGGCGGAAGCATCCACGATTTCATGCGGGAACACGCCTTTTTCGTAGCAGTCTGCGACGAGGGGCAGGATCTTTTCCCGCACAAACGAACGCACACGGGCTTTCAGGTTGAGTTCGTGTTCACTCAACATGGTGTCGAAGTGGGAGTACTCAGGTGTTGGGCGGATGGGACTTATCATGCGACACTCAAGGATAAAGGCCACGAAGTGCAAGGGCATCGGCGACGCGCTTGATGGCGATGCCCAGGGCCATTTCGCGCAAGGTCGTGCGCCTTTCCAGCGAGTGATCCCGCGTCCTTGTGAACGCGACTGCCATGATTTGTCGGAGGCGTTCGCTCACCTTGTCCTCGGACGAGAAGAAGTGCTTCAGACCCAGGACCCAATCGAAGTTACGGACGATTACCCCTCCGCTGTTGCAGTTGCTGTACGGGAAGACACTGTTGTCACGGGGATCGACATCCTGATCCGAATCCGGGGTTGTCGGCCCGTTTGGCTGTTCGATAGACAAGCGGCGCGAAATGTCGCGCGGGTTTGACGCCTTGATCTGCCCCTCGACCGCCATTGGGATCAGGACTTCGCTCGGAAGTTTAAGGAACGCTGTCCTCCTACCTGACGATGCACTCGGAAGCCCAACGACTGACCCGTGATGCCAAACGTGGCCTGCCAGTGCGGTGATGTCGATCCTGTCAGTGCGGGAGATGCACCCGTGCTAGTCGCTCACGTTGCCGACATTCGCTCTCACAACTGTCGACAACGTTGGAGTGGTTGCCAGACTTTGCGGAAACCTTTGACAACAACACGCTCGGAGGCAAGTGGCATATCGTGTCTCTCGCAGGCCCAATCGTCACAATTTTGAAGACCTTCTCCCGTTACTTCGCCGCGATTTTCCAACCCGCCGACGCGAAAAGGTTTGTAGGACGACCCCCATTTGGGCCTGCCAAAGATGCACTGAACGCGTGGGTATTCGCCACGCCATCTC
>SXGR01057020.1_pt1 | contig 17586 bp, 12 predicted proteins | sample 3174711 | NCBI WGS metagenome assembly SXGR01 (sample SAMN11356860, study PRJNA531348) | freshwater metagenome | isolation source: freshwater sample F1-60 | place: China: Fuxian Lake, Yuxi | collected 2017-12-25
GACCACGCTCTACGCGGCGCTCACCGAGCTCAACCGGCCGGACGTGAAGATCATCACCGCCGAGGATCCGGTCGAGTACCACATCTCCGGCCTCAACCAGGTGCAGGTGCAGCCGCGCATCGGGCTGTCGTTCGCGCGCATCCTCAAGGCCATGCTGCGCGCCGCGCCCAACATCATCCTGGTGGGGGAGATCCGCGACGCCGAGACGGCGGAGATCGCCATCCAGGCGGCGCTCACGGGCCACTTGGTGTTCTCGACCCTCCACACCAACGACGCCACGAGCGCGCTGACGCGCCTCGTCGACATCGGCGTCAAGCCGTTCCTCGTGTCGGCCTCGGTGCAGGCGGTCATCGCCCAGCGCCTCGTGCGGCGCCTGTGCCGCGAATGCGCCGTCTCGTACGAGCCCACGGCGGGCGAGCTCTCCGCGCTGGGCCTCGACCCGCGCGGCGCGGGCTCGACGCGCTTCAAGCGCGCGCGCGGCTGCCGCGCCTGCGACGGCACCGGGTACAAGGGGCGCGTGGGCTTGTTCGAGCTGCTCGAACTCGACGCGCAGCTGCGCGAGATGGTCTTCGAGGGCGCGTCGCTCGACGCGGTGCGTTCGGCGGCGATCGCCAGCGGTCGCTTGCGCCCGCTCGTCGCCGACGGAGCACGCAAGGTCGCGCGCGGCGACACGACCACCACGGAGGTCGTGCGCGTGACGCGCCTCGCCGCCAGCCTCGAGGCGCAAGCCGAGAACCTCGCATGACGCACCAGATCCGCGACCTGATGACCAAGGCCGTCCAGCTCAAGGCCAGCGACCTGCACCTGAACCCGGGCCGTCCGCCGGTGGGACGCGTCAAGGGCGACCTCGTGCCCATCGCCGATGGCGTGCTCGACGACGAGGCGGCGCGCGGCTTGTGCCTCGAGATCCTCGACGAGAAGCACAAGGCCGAGGTCGAGTCGGTGGGCACGACCGACTTCGGCCTGGCGCACGGCGATGGTGCGCGCTTCCGCTGCTCGGTGATGCGGCAGCGCGGCCGTTGGTCCGCGGTGCTGCGCCTGATCCCGAGCACGTTGCTGTCCTTCGAGCAGATCGGCCTGCCCGAGGCGGTCAAGCCGCTGCTGCGCAAGCCGCGCGGCCTGATCCTCGTCACGGGCCCGACCGGCTCGGGCAAGACGACCACCCTGGCGACGATGATCGACTGGATCAACGCCACGCAGAAGCGCCATGTGATCACGATCGAGGACCCGATCGAGTACTACCACTCCCACAAGGAGGGCCTTGTCACGCAACGCGAGGTGGGCGGCGACGTGCCGAGCTTCTCGGAGGCGATGCGTCGCGCGTTGCGCCAGGACCCGGACGTGATCCTCCTGGGCGAGATGCGCGACCTCGAGACGATCTCGGCCGCCATCACCGCGGCCGAGACCGGGCACCTGGTGTTCGGCACGCTGCACACGACCGGCTCGGCGCGCACGGTGAACCGCATCATCGACGCGTTCCCGGCCAACCAGCAGGAGCAGATCCGCGCCCAGTTGTCGGTCGCGCTCCTGTGCGTCGTGTCCCAGGCGCTGCTGCCCAAGAAGGACGGCTCGGGTCGCGTGGCGGCGTTCGAGGTCATGATCATGAACCACGCGATCGCCAACCTGATCCGCAAGAACGAGACCAACAAGATCCCGAGCACCATCCAGACCTCGCGCAAGCTCGGCATGATCACGCTCGACGACCATTTGCTCGAGCTCTTCAGGAAGGGCCTGATCTCGCGCGAAGTGGCGCTCGACGCGGCGCAGGACGACAAGGACTTGGAGACGCGCCTGTGAGCACCGGCGGCGCCAAGCCCGAAGGCCGCAAGCTGCTGGGCCAGGTCCTCAAGGCGCAAGGCGTCCTGAAGGAGAGCCAGGTGCAGGAGGTGCTCGCCGCGCAAAAGCTGCGCGGCGGGTTGTTCGGGCGAGTCGCCGTGGACCTGGGGTTGGCGGGCGAGGCGCAGGTGGCGCGCGCCCTCGCGGAGCAGTCCGGCCTGGTGGTCGTCGATCTCTCCGCCACGCAGCCCGAGAAGGCGGCGCTGGCGCTGGTCGATGGATCGACCGCGCACGCCTTCGGCGTGCTGCCGCTCAAGGTCGAGGGCCGCACGCTGGTGGTGGCTTTGGCCGACCCGCTCAACACCGCGGTGCTGGAGGACCTGCGCTTCCAGAGCGGCGTCGACGTGCGCGCGGTCCTCGCGGAGAAGCGCCTGCTCGAGGAGGCCGTCAAGCGCCACTACGGCGAGGAGCAGGGCCTCGCCGACGCGATCCGAGACGCCGCGCGAGCCACGGCCGGCGGCGACGTCGCGCAAGCCGCCTCCAGCACGCCGGTGGTGCGCCTCTTGAACTCGATCTTGCTGCGCGCCGTCAAGGACCGCGCCTCGGACATCCACTTCGAGGTCTACGACGACGCCTTCAGGATCCGCTATCGCGTCGACGGGTCCTTGTACGAGGTCGAGGCCCCGCCGTCGCACTTGGCGCTGCCCCTGGTGGCGCGCATCAAGGGCATGGCCGACCTCGACATCGCCGAGACGAGAATGCCGCAGGACGGCCGCATCGAGATGGCCATCGATGGACGACCGGTGGACTTGCGCGTGGCCACCTTGCCGGGGATCAGCGGCGAAGGTTGCGTCATGCGCGTGCTCGATCGCACCGCCGTGGCGCTCGACCTGTCGGTGCTGGGCCTGCCGAGGCGCGAAGAGGACGCGCTGCGGCGCTTGACGCAATTGCCGCATGGCATCGTGCTGGTGACGGGTCCCACCGGCTCGGGCCAGACGACCCCGCTGTATGCCATGCTGCAGGCGGCCAACGATCCCGAGACGAAGATCATCACCGCCGAGGACCCGGTCGAGTACGACATCGAGGGCATCGTGCAGGTGCCGATCAACGACGAGATCGGCGTGAGCTACGCGCGCGTGCTGCGCACGATGTTGCGCCAGGACCCCGACAAGATCCTGATCGGCGAGATCCGCGACGGCGAGACCGCCTCGGTGGCGGTGGAGGCGAGCCTGACCGGCCACACGGTGTTCAGCACGCTGCACACGAACGACGCGCCGAGCACCGTGACGCGCCTCGTCGACATGGGCGTCGAGCCGTTCATGATCACCGCCACCCTCGAGGCGGTGGTGGCGCAGCGGCTGCTGCGCACCATCTGCCCGGATTGCCGCGCCAGCTACGAGCCCGCGCCGGAGATCCTGGCCGAGCTCGGCGGCGAGCAGCTCGCGATCGGCGCTGGATCCGAGGGCCTGCGCTTCTGGCGCGGCAAGGGTTGCGCCAAGTGCTTCCACACCGGCTACAAGGGCCGCACGGGCGTCTTCGAGATCCTCTCGATGGACGACGAGCTGCGCGCGGCCGTGCTCTCCGGCGCCTCCACGCAGGAGCTGCGCCTCGCCGCCAAGCGCGGCGGCATGCACACCTTGCGCGAGTCGGCCGTCGAGCTGCTGCTCGCCGGGCGCACCACCATCGAAGAGGTGTTGCGCGAGACGGCGGGCCTGTAAGCTCCAGCCCCCAGGCGCCCGCGCCACCAAGACCCATGGCCAAGAGACTTCAACGCTCGACCGCGCGGCCCGCAGCCGCCTCCGTGGAAGCCGCCGCGCCGGCCGGCCCGGCGCCGCGCCGCAAGGGCCGCGTCGCCGGCGAGATGGTGACGGAGTTCACCATCCAACTCGCGACCTTGTCCGAGGCTGGCATCCCCATCGTCAAGGCGCTGGCGATCCTCGAGGGCCAGACGCGCCCGGGGCCGTTCAAGACCGTGCTCGTCGACCTCGTCGAGGATGTCAGCTCCGGCACGCCGCTGTCGGAGGCCATGGGCAAGCACGAGAAGGTCTTCGATCGGCTCTACTGCTCGATGGTCAAGGCGGGCGAGGCGGGAGGCGTGCTGGACAAGGTGCTGCTGCGCCAGGCCGCCTACCTCGAGAACCGCGCCAACATGCGGGCCAAGATCCTGCAGGCGACGATCTACCCCTCGGTGATCGTGTTCGTGGCCGTGGCCGTGGTGGCGGCGGTGATCGTCGGCATCGTGCCCAAATTCCAGGAGATCTTCGACAGCTTCAGGATCGAGCTGCCTGGGCTGACGCGCTTCCTGCTCGACGTGTCGGAGTTCGTGGTGTCCTACTGGTGGCTGGTCTTCGGCCTGCCGATCGCGCTCGCCGTGGCGCACGCCACCGCCATGCAGCGCAGCCGCGCGTGGCGCTTGCGCACGCATGGCCTCGTGCTCAAGCTGCCGGTGGTGGGCCAGGTGGCCTCGAAGGCGTTGATCGCGCAGTTCACGCGCACCTTCGGCACGCTCATCCAGGCCGGCGTGCCGCACCTCGACGCCTTGGGCATCGTGCGCGACTCGACCCGGAACGAGGTGCTGGCCGACGGCATCGAAGATGTGCGCCGCGTGGTGCGCGAGGGCGAGGGCATCGCCCGTCCGATGGGCGAATCGGGGTTGTTCGACGACCTCGTGGTCAACATGGTCGACGTGGGCGAGGCCACGGGCGAGTTGGACAAGATGCTGTTGAAGGTCGCCGACGCCTACGAGGTGCAGGTCGACCGACGCATCACCAACATGTTCAAGCTGATCGAGCCGGCGCTCCTGATCGTGGTCGCGGCCTTCGTCGGGTTCATCGTCGTGGCGCTCTTCCTGCCGCTGCTCGAGATCATGAACCAGGTCGGCAGCGTCTGAGCCGCGGGCGGGGGAATCAGCTCGCATGCGATCCGCGACGGGAGGAAGGGGCTTCGCGCCGCGCCTGTCGTTGCGCTTGCGCGTGCTGTCGTTGGTGGCGCTGGTCAACGCGCTGGTGTTCGGCGCGGGCTTCCTGCTCCTGTCGCGCGAGTTGAAGCAGCGCATCGGCGGCTACTACGCCGAGGCCTTGTTCCAACGGCTGGCCGACTCGGTCGGCGATGGCGGCGCCGTGCAGGTCGCTTCGTTGCTGGCGACTTCCAACTGGAATTGGTTCGACGACGCGCTCGTGGCCCACAAGAACATCGTAGTCGACGCCGCGGGCCGCCCCAGCGCGCGCGGCGCGTTGCTCAACCCCTTGGGCGCGGACCGGCGCCCGGCCGACTGGGACGGCGCGGGCGTCTTGCGCGCGGTGGCCGAATGCACGCGTGAACTGCGCCCGGTGACCGCCGCCGGCGGCGTCGCCGTGCCCATCTACGGCAACGACGGCGAGGTGTGGGGCGGTGCGTGGTTCGTGCTGCGCGACCTGCAGGTCGTGCAAGGCGTGGGTTCGACGCTCCTGCCGTGGTTCCTGGGCTCGACGTTGCTCTTGACGGCCGGCACGTTCCTCCTGCTGCGGCGCCACGTGCTCGTGCCGGTCGAACGCTTGGCGCACGGCGCGCACGGCATCGCCGAGGGGCGCGCGGGCGTGCGCGTGGCCGTGCCGCCGCGCGACGATGAACTCGCCGAGCTGGTGCGCGCCTTCAACTCGATGGCCGAGCGCGTCGAGGGCCACCGCGCCGAGCTGGTGCAGGCCGTCGCCGATGCGCGCGATGAGACGCGCCGCGCCGAGGCCGCGGCCATGACCCAGCGGCGCCTCGCCGCCACGGGCGAGCTGGCGGCTGGCATCGCGCACGAGATCAACAACCCAGTGGGCGGATTGCTCAACGCCATCGAGGCGCTCGAGACGGGCGCGCTGCCCCTCGAGAAGCGCGCGCGCTACTTCCAGCTCGTGCGTTCCGGGCTCGAACGCATCCAAGCCACGGTAGGCAAGGTGCTGCGCCTCACGCCGCGCACAGGCGGCCGCGCGCCGTGGAACCCAGCGACGCCGCTCTCCGATGCGCTGGCGTTGGTGGCGCACCGCGCGGCGAGCCAGGGAGTCGAGCTCGCGTGCGTGCACGCGGGCGGCTCCACCACCGATCGCGACGCGGGCGCGCAGGCGTGGAGCGCCTTGCCGACCATGCATGGCGAGCCGCACGAGGTCGCGCAGGCGGTGCTCAACTTGCTGGTCAACGCGCTCGACGCGCTCGAGGGCCGGCCGCGCGGCCGCATCGAGGTGCGCGCGCGCGTCGACGGGCCGGACCTCGTGCTCGAGGTCGTCGACGACGGACCGGGCGTCGACGAAGCCGAGTTGGAGCGCGTCGCCGACCTGTTCTACACGACCAAGGATCCCGGCCGCGGCACGGGGCTCGGCCTCGCCATCGTGCACGGAGTCGCCAAGGAACACGGTGGTCGCGTCGAACTCTGGTCGCGGCCGGGCGAGGGCTTCCGCGCCACCCTGCGCCTGCCTATCGCCGCTGGAGGTGGCGCGTGAACGGGCTCGAGTGGACCCTGCTCCCGATCGTCATGGCGGTCTCGTTCCTCTTGTCGGGATCGGAGACGGCCCTGTTCGGGCTCGACGACGACGAGCGCGCGCGAGCCCCCGCGCGCGTGCGCGTCCTGCTCGATCGGCCGCAGGCGCTGTTGGTGTCGCTCCTGTCGGTGAACCTCGTCGTCAACATCCTCTACTTCTCGTTGGTGGCGCGCCTCGCCGACGGCGCGCAGGGCCCGGCGACCCTGTGGTGGGCGGGCGGCGCGCTCGCGGCGCTGGTGATCTTCTGCGAGATCCTCCCCAAGGCCATCGCGTGGCGGCTGCGCGAGCGCTTCGCGGCCCTGGTCGCGCCGGCGGCGCGGGTGCTGGTGCTGGCGACGACGCCCTTGCGCTTCGTCGTGGAGAAGTTGCTCGAGCTGATCATGCGCGCGCTGGGCGTCGATGCGCGCGAGAGCGAAGGCGTCGACGCGGACGAGCTGGGAGAGGTGCTGTCGCGCAGCCGCGGCCGCGACTCGCTCGACGCGGGCGAGATCGGCATGCTCGCCGAAGTAGTGGAGCTCGAGGACATCCGCGTGAAGGAGATCCTCGTGCCGCGCGTCGACATGATCTGCGTCGACCTCGACAGCGACGACGAGGAGGTGCGCTGGTTCCAGTGCGCGCGCGCCTTGTCCCGCCGCTTGACCTGGCTGCCCGTCGTGCGTGGCGGCCCCGACCATGTCGTCGGGCAGGTGCAGTTGCGCGATGTGCTCGCGCGCCCCGACTCGCCGCTCTCGGAGCTCGTGCGGCCCGTGCATTTCGTGCCCGAGGTGGCTTCGGTGCTCGATCTCCTGCGCAGCTTCAAGGAGCATGGCGCGGCCGAGGCGATCGTGGTCGACGAACATGGCGGCACCTCGGGACTCGTCACCATCGAGAACGTCTTCGAGGAGATCGTGGGCGACCTGCGCGTCGAGGGCGAGCGGCCGGCGGCGCAAGTGCGCCAGGTGGCGCCCGGTCGCTATCGCGTGGACGGCGACCTGCTCGTGCGCGACTGGAACGAGGCCTTCGGCCGCGACGTCGTGCCCGAGGGCTTCGAGACGATCGGCGGCCTGGTCACGGCGCGCCTCGGGCGCGTGCCCAGGGCCGGCGACATGGTGGTCAGCGGCGGCCTCGCCTGCCGCGTCGAACGCATGAGCGGCCGGCGCGTGCTCGAAGTCGAGGTATGGCCCTCGGACGCCGACGAGGAGGCGGGCGCGGCATGAGCAGCTGGCTCGTGATCCTGCTCGTGCTCGCCTGCGTGCTGGGCAACGCGATCTTCTCCGGCGCCGAGACGGCCTGGTATCGCGCCAGCCGTGTGCGCCTCGAGATGGAGGAGCGACGCGGATCGCGCGCGGCGCGCGCCATGCTGCGCTTGGCGCGTTCGGACACGGCCTCGGTGGTGCTGTTCGTGCTTGGCGTCAATGTGTGCGTCGAGTCGTCGATCTTCCTGGTCGAGGGCCACTTCGACGAGCTGCAGGCTCCGGGCTACGTCGTCGAACTGGTCATGGCGTTGGTCTTGACGCCGCTCTTCTTCCTGTTCGGCGACCTGGTGCCCAAGGAGATCGCGCGCCGCAGGCCGCACGCCACGCTGCGCCTCGTGGGCCTGCCGGTGGCGGCGCTGCGCGTGCCGCTCTATCCGTTGGAGCTCGCGCTGCGCGGCATCGTGGGCGTCGTCGGGCGGTTCGTCGGCACCGCGCCGCGCGAGGAGGCGCGCATCAAGGGCCGCGAGGCGGTCTTGAGCTTCATCGCCGAGGGCCGCAAGAGCGGTGCCGTGCCGGCGCAGGCCGAGGAGCTGGCGCGCAACGTGCTGCTCCTGCGCTCGATCCCCTTGTCGCGCTGCGTCGTGCCTTGGAAGGACGTGGAGCACCTCGACGCGGCGCGCGACGACGAGGCGCTGTACCAGGCGGTGGCGCGTTCGACGCGCACGCGCCTGCCGTGGCGCGACGCCAAGGGCCTCGCCAGCGGCTACCTGCACCAGCTCGACGTGCTGGGTTCGGGCGATCCGCGCACGATCCGCGACCAGGTGCGCCCGCTGCTGCACTTGCCGGCCTCGATGCCGGTCGACAAGGCGCTCGGGCGCATGCGCGCAGCAGGCGTCCGCATCGTGTTGGTGGGGGAGCCGGCGGCGCCAGTGGGCATCGTGACTCTCAAGGACCTGCTCGAGGAGATCTCCGGCCCGCTGGCCCGCTGGTAGCAACTGGGCGCCGGCCGGCGTGGCTGGTGGTGCTGCCGCTGATGTCGTTGCTGGTGTCGCTGGGGGGGGCAACTGCGCCGCCGGCAGGGGGTAGAGGCGCTGTGCTGTGGCATCTGGCGGCCCAGCCGCTACACTCCTCGGACTCCGGTCCTCCGGGGCCCCGTCGTTGCGAGATGGACGACCCACACCCGATGCAAACCCCCGACCCTGCGCGCAATCCCGACCCTGCGAGTGATCACGCCCCCGCAAGCGTCTGCTTGGAGTCTGTCGCCAGCTCCGGTGCGCGCGGCGGCTGGCGCCTCGACGGTTTCCATCTGTTGCTGGGCGCGGCGCTGCTCGTCTTGGTCGCCACCAACCTTCCGGGCGTGGCCCAACAGGGCGGCGGCACTGGCAACGGCAATGGCAACGGCAATGGCAACGGCAACGGCACCGGCAATGGCGGCACGCTCCCGCCGCCGATTCCGCAGGTGGTGCCTGGCGTGGGCGCCATCGCCAACTCGGACTCGAACGGCTCGATGATCGCGGTCACCGGCACCGATGTGACCGGCAGCTGCGTGCTGTACCTGATCGACACCGAGTCGAAGCAGCTGGCCGTGTACCAAGCCAGCGGCGGCACCAAGTCGTTGCGTGGCGTGGAGCTCGTCGGCGCGCGCCGCATCGACCTCGACCTGCAACTCGAGGGCTACAACGACAAGAGCGAGTACAACTACGCCGAACTGGACAAGCAGTTCCAGAAGACCGGCGTGCGCTGAGCGCGACGCACAACGTCGCGCACGCGCGGCGGCCCCCCCCGACCGGAATAGACCCGACTTAGGAAGACACAGGAGACGATCGTGGCCGAGAAGGACTACTACAGCTTCGATGAAGCCCTGCGCGAACTGAGCTTGCGCGAGGAAGAGCTCAAGCGCCTCGTGTCCGAGGGCGAGATCCGCGCCTTCCGCGAAGGCCAGACGATGAAGCTGCGTCGCGCCGATGTCGACACCCTGCGCAAGGAGTTGTCGGGCGGCGATGTCGTCGACCTCGGCGAGGGTGGCGAGACGGTCGTCTTCGAGGACGACGCCATGACCACGCAGGAGATCGGCATGACCACCGAGGAGATCGTCGGCCTCGCCGACGAGGTGGGCACGGTCACCGAGGAGATTCCGGCCGCCGCCACGGTGGTCGACGAGGCCGAGCCCGAACCGGCGGCCGCGCCGGTGCGCACCGAGCGCACGCGACCCGTCGAGGTGCCCGAGGAGTACGAAGGCGGCCTGATGCGCGCCCTCGTCATGGTGGCCTCGCTGGTGATGCTGCTCACCGTGCCGCTGGTCATGGGCGCCGCGTCCATGTCGCTGTCGGGCGTCGGCAACGCCATCGCCGGCTTGTTCAAGTGACCAAGCGCCCCGCCTGACGGGGTCGCTACTCATGCGCAGGGACGCCAGGCGTCCCTGCGGTCGTTGGAGTAGGTCGCTCTGGCCGTGGCTACGCGGGCCGTGGCTGCGCGGGCCGTGGCTGCGCGCGGCGCCATGCGCCTGCGCGTGACGCCGAGTCGGCTCAGCGCCACTCGACGAGTCGAGCACATGCTCGGCCAGCACACGCGACCTATCTTGCGCCAAGCACGAGGGGCTGCTGTGTCACTGCGCGCCTTGGGTGTGGTTGCCGGGCGTGGACGGGGATGTGCGTGGGCTGCTTGCATTCCAAGCGGGAATTCCTGCCTTCCCCGCGCAGGATGTGGATTCCCTCCGTGCGGTTTGCCAGTCTCGCCGCGGGCTCGCACGGCGAGGCCGCGCGCTCCCGGCGCCGGTCGCGCGCGGCGCGCGTCCGTCCGGTCGCGGCGCCGCGTCGCGCCCCCGGGCGGCGGCGCTCCTCGCGCTCGTGCGCGACCCGACCGCAAACACTCGACCGCAAACACTCGACCGCAACCACTCGTCGCTCCCAACAACTTCCGCCGCCCGAGCGGCGCCAGACACCAAGCACCTGACCACAACGATGATCGGCACCCAACTGCGTTCCGCGCGCCTCCCAGTCCTCCTCCTCGCCCTCGGCACCGCCTCCTGCGTCAGCCAGCAGCAATACGACGACGCCGTGGCGCTCGCGAAGCACCACCAGACGACGCTGCACGAACGCGAGCAGCTCATCGCGCGCCTCGAGTCGGAGCGCGACCAGCTCAAGCGCCAGTTGGCGCTCGACCAGGTCGCCGCGCTGTCGAACGCCGGCTATGGCGATGAACTCGACTCGCGCTTGTCCGAACTGCAGAGGAAGATCGACGGCCTCGGCCGTCCGCTGAACGACATCGAGCGCTTCGATGTCGAGGGCGGCTACGTGCTGCTGGTGCAGGACAAGATCCTGTTCGATCTCGGCAGCTCGGAGCTTTCCGGCGAAGGCAAGTCGTCGGTGACCAAGGTGGCCGAGGAGATCGAGTCGCGTCCGCACGGCCGCGTGTGGGTGCGCGGGCACACCGACTCGACGCCGATGGTCAAGCCTTCGACCAAGGAACGCTACCCGCACGGCAACCTGCAGTTGTCGGCCGCGCGCGCCGTGGAAGTCGCCGCCGCGCTGATCGCCTCCGGCAAGGTGCCGCAGCAGGACGTGGTCGTCGCGGGCTTCGGCCAGCACGATCCCGTCAAGCCCAACGACAACGCCGACAACAAGCGCATGAACCGCCGCGTCGAGATCTTCGTCGCCGACGCCGCGGGTTCCGGCTCGAAGTGACCTCGGCGCCGATCCTCGCGCCGCGTCTTCCCGCGCGGGAGGGACGCGCAAGAGCTCGCCCGCACGGCGCGTCCCGGATCCTCGGCGGTCCGGTGCGCGCCGTGGCGTTGGGGCGCCCGTGCGCCTCGCGGGTCGCGTACCTGTCATGTTTGCTTGACAGACTGCCCCCTGCCGCTCGATCCTTCGCGGCAGGATGCTTGGCGGCTGGCACCTTCGCCGCACCCACCTTCGCCGCGGCGTTGCTCGCCTGCTTGGCATCCTGCGGCGACGCGCCCGAGGAGGACGACGCCGCGTTGGTCGAGCTCGAGCGCTTCGCCTTCGTGCCGGCGGCCTCGGTGCGCCTCGCGCCCGGCGTGGTGGTGCAGAACGCCCGGCCATTGCTCGTCGAGCGCTTCGAGACCACGCGCGAGCAGGCGGCGGCCTTCCTCGCGACCTTGCCCGAGGATGCCGTGCGCTCGCGCCTGTCGGGCGAGGGCGATGGCGCGCGCAGCCTGCCGCAGTGCGGACTCGACCTCGCCGAGGCGCGCCAGTTGTGCGCCTCGCGGGGACTGCGCTTGTTGACGGCCTCCGAGTGGTTGCGCTGCGCCGTGGGCCGCGGTGGCTCGGCCTGGCCCTTCGGCGCGCGCTGGGAGTCCGTGGCCAACACCGCCGAGTTGCGCCTGTCCCGCGCCACTCCGGTCGGCTCCTTCGGTCAGGGGGCCTCGCCCGAGGGCGTGCACGATCTCGTGGGCAACGCCGCCGAGTGGGTCGATGGCACGCTGGATGGAGGGGAGTCGCTGGCTTGGGCCATGGGCGGCTCGTGGGCGAGCCTGCAGCGGCCCATGGTGCGCCTCGGCGACGGCGGCGCGCTCGAGGTCGCGCGCGTGGAACTCGATCCGCGCACGCGCGACGAGACGGTCGGATTGCGCGCGTGCGCGGACGCCGAAGAGCTCTTCGTGCGACTCGCGCCGCGCTTGCCACGAGGTGGTTGGGCGGCGCCGCGCTTGCGGGCGCTCGGGCGCTCGGTCGGGCCCGAGGCCAAGGACGTGCTGGTCCGCGCGCGCGAGCGCGTCGACAACGCGGCGCTGCGCCTCTTGGCGGAGGGAGCCGGCTCGTGAGCCTCGCGGGACGCGACGATGGCCGCGCGGCTTGGCGCGACTTCAAGGGCGAGTTGGACGCGCTTGGCTTCCGGCCATCGCGGCGCTTCGGCCAGAACTTCCTGATCGACGAGAACATGGTGCGCGCCATCGTGCGCGACGCCCAACTGGCGCCCGGCGCGCGCGTGCTGGAGATCGGCACTGGACTGGGCTTCTTGACGCTGCACTTGTTGCGCGAGGGCTGCGAGGTCGTGACGGTCGAGGTCGATGCGCGCCTCTTCGAGCTGTCGGGGCGGGCGTTGGCGGCCGAGCGGCCTTGCACGCGGCTCCTGTGCGACGCCCTCGAAGGCAAGCACTCGCTGGCGCCCGCCGTGCGCGCGGCGCTGTGGTCCAGCGGTGATTGGCACCTCGTCGCCAACCTGCCCTATTCCATCGCCTCGCCGCTCCTCGTGGTCCTCGCCGATCTCGACAATCCGCCGGCGAGCTTCACGACCCTGGTGCAGAAGGAGGCGGCCGAGCGCGTGGCGGGGACACCCGGCGGCGCCGATTGGGGCGCCTTGTCGGCCCGACTGCAGGCCGACTACGACTGCCGCATCGTGCGAGCCGTGGGACCGGGGCTCTTCTGGCCGCGGCCGCAAGTCGACTCGAGCGTGGTGCGCGGCGTGCGTCGCACTGCGGTGCTCGAGCGCGAACGGCGCGTGTTGCTGCAGGGGTTGCTGGCGCGTCTCTTCCAACGCCGGCGCCAGACCTTGGGTCGCGTGCTGACGGACCTGCTCGACGATCGCGCCGCCGCCCAGGCATGGCTGGACGAGGCGCATCTCGTCGGGGGCGCGCGGGCCGAGGATCTGGATTTGGACGCCCTGCTGAGGCTGGTCGACGCCGCGCGGCGCGAGGAGCGTCGTGCGCAGGTCCTGCGTCAAGTCGCCCCTGCTGGCTGCAAGGACGACGCGCAGGCCGAGGCGTCCGACGCGCCGGAGCCGGACTGACAGAAAGGGCGGGAATCGCACGGGTACGGGAAATGGCGGCAAGGTGCAGGGGGAGGACTGCCGCCCCGGCAGCCAACGGCCTCGGCCCAGCTAGGCGCGCTTGACCCCGAAGGTGCAACGTCGCGAAGAGCTCGAGGTGTTGGAGTCGCGCCCATCTCCGGCTACATTAGGCGGCTCGCCCGGGCGGCTTGCGTTGCGACTCAAAGGTCGTGCTGCACGTCCCAGGGCGACACCGGGCCGGACTCTCGAGGGTCCTCCGGATCACGCCAACCGCAGCCCCTGCCACGCCCCGCCGCGCGCTTCATCGCCCCGGGCCAGACCGACAGTCCCAAGCTTCGCGCGTGATGGCCGCCATCCCCGGTGGTCGACCTCGAACTCCAAAGTCTCCGTCCTCGGTGCGACCGCGCTCGCCGCGTCCGGGCGTCCTGAACGCTCGGGCGCAACGTGCATGGACACGCCGTGGTGCGCGAGGCGCGCCGATCTCGACCACCGGGTCGCGTCCTTCGTCCACGACGAGGCGCGCAGCACAGGTGGATGAGCCTCGGCCGAGGCTGGTTCTATCTCCTCCGCATCGATCCTTCGCCCCTCCTGACAACCCGGCTGCCGCGGTGCTGCTACTGCCGCGCTCGCAGCCCAGTGCAGCTGCGCCGAGCGACCACGCTCGCTCGCACGCGGCTCGCTCGACCACTCTCGTCCAGAGGCGGCGCGCGCGAGCCGGGGCGCGCGAGCCGGGGCGCGCGCGTCCGCGTCGATCGGTATGTCAAGCAGGTTTGACGCCGACCGCCAAGTCGTCGCCGAGCCGCTAGAGGCTCGTCCGAGCGGGCACGCGCAGCTGCGTGTCTCGACCGCGTCTGCTCGAGACGGGCATCTTGGCGCCAACCATCCCATCCGAGGGACGGTGGTTGGATTCCCGACGCGAGTTGACCGTCTCGTGCGTTTGCCCTTCCACGAGAGGGCGCGCCACGCGCCGGCCAACACGCGCCAGCCAGCACGACCACCACCTGGACATTCATCGCCCTCACCACGCCTGCCTCCACCACTCGACCACGCCTAGACCGCCACCTTGCTCGACGACGACTTCAAGCGCGCCCTCGAGGCCATCAAGAACCGCGCTCCCATCGAGGATGTGGTGCGCGAGCGCGTGCCCACCCTGCGCAAGGCGGGGGCGCTGTGGCAGGCTTGTTGTCCTTTCCACGACGAGCGCACGCCCAGCTTCAAAGTCGATCCGCGGCGCGGCACTTGGCATTGCTATGGATCGTGCGGCGCGGGCGGCGACCAGATTTCCTTCCTCGAGCGCGTCGACAACCTGAGCTTCCTCGAGGCGGTCGAGATCCTGGCGGCGCGCACTGGAGTCGAACTTCCGCGGAAGAAGCGCGTCGACCCCGCCGTCAAGGAGGGCGAACGGCGCCAACGCGCCGCGCTCGAGGCGGCCGCGAGCTACTACAAGAAGTCGCTGCACTCTCCCGAGGGACGACGCGCAGCGGAGTACCTGGTCGGGCGCGGCCTCGGCGCCACGACGGGCGACGTCTTCGGCGTGGGGTACGCGCCGAGCGCTGGCACGGCCCTATGCGAGCACCTGCGCGGCCAAGGCCACGAGTTCGAGGCGCTGGAGGCGGCCGGCTTGGCGCGCCGCAACGACTCCGGCCGGACCTACGACTTCTTCCGCGGACGCCTGATGATCCCCATCCGGGATGTCGAGGGCGGCGTGCTGGGCTTCGGCGGACGGCGACTCTCCGACGACGACGAGGCGGGCCCGAAGTACGTCAACACGCCGGAAACCGAGCTCTTCAAGAAGGGCCGGCTGATCTACGCCTGGGACCGCGCCCTCAAGGAGGTGCGCAAGTGCGGCCGCGTCGCGCTGGTCGAGGGCTACACGGATGTGATGGCCGCGCATCAGGTGGGCGTGCCCTTCGTCGCCGCGGTGCTGGGCACCTCGACCACCGAAGACCATGCGGCGTTGGTGCGCAGGAGCGGCGCGCGCGTCGTGCAACTGGTCTTCGACGGCGACAACGCCGGGCGCAAGGCGGCCTTCAAGGCGCTGCACGGACTCCTGCCGCTGGAACTCGAGCTGCAGGTGGCGGTGTTGACCGCTGGCGACGACCCCTGCGACATCTGCGTGCGCGAGGGAGCCGCCGGGTTCCTCGCGCGCCTCGATATGGCGGTGCACTGGTTCACCTTCCTGATCGACGGCTTGCGCGAGCGTCGCGGGCTGGAGTTGTCGCAGGAGGTCGACCGTGTGCTGGCGTTGTTGTCGCGCATCAAGAAACCGGTGCTGCGCCAGTCCTTGATCGCCGATCTCGCCAAGGCGATCGACATGCCTGTATCCGCGCTGCGCGAGCAGTACCAAGCCTTGCCCGACATCATCGCCCGCGAGCGCCAACTCGAGCGGTCACCTCGTCCCGCGGCCTCGCTGGCGCCGGGCGCGACACGCACCGTCCAAGATGGCAGCGTCCAAACTCGATACGAGGGCGAGGCGGGGGCGCGCATCGCTGGCTCGGGGGCGGCGACGAGTGCTTCGGTCGGCCAAGGTCGTCCGACGGAATCGCCTGTGGCTCGGGAATCAGGTGCGGCCAGAGGTGGGGCCGGCGGAGCTGGCGGGGGCCCGGGTGCGTCAGGTGTTGGATCGCGCGCCGCGGTCGCCTTGCGTCCCTTGCAGGCCAAGCCCAAGCAAGAGGGGGTCTACGCCGACATCTTGGCGGGCCTGCTGCATCGCCCTGAGTATCTGCCGCAAGTAGTTCACCAAGTTGGTGTTGCACCTGATCCCGAGCTCGGCCACCTGTTGCAGGTGCTCGGGTCCTTGTACCAGCAGGGGACGCTGGTGGCGGATCCCTCCCAAGTGGAGGGGGTCGACCTGTCGCGCCTGCTCGCGGCCTTGGGTGACCACCCGGTGCGCCACAGGGTGCTGGCGCTGTGGGAGCGCGGCGCGGCGGCCGAAGACCCGCAAGTGCTGTTGAACGGGGCGCTAAAGGCGTACTACAAGCTCGCCCTCGATGCGGAGCAAGCCCGGATTCTGCAGCGCGTCAAGGAACTGGACGGGGTGCCGGAGGCGTCCGACGAGATCGGATCGCTGGCGGCCCGGCTACGTGAGATTCAGGCCCTGATTCGGGAGGTCAAGTAGGCACGGCCCCCTCTCATGGGCCATACTGCTTGGTGCGGTTGGCCCGGTTGGGGCGCGCAGACTAGGCCTTCCGAGGCGGGGCGAAGGACGAGGAGACACCCTCCCCATGGGCGAGGGTTCAGGCGGAGAGAGACATGGCTGAAAAACCCGACGACATCGTCAAGCAGTTGCTGGAAGAAGGGAAGCGCAAGGGCTCCCTCACCTACACGCAGATCAACAACCTGCTGGAGGACCAGTTCCTGCCTCCGGACCGCATGGATGCGGTCATCACGGCCCTCGAGGACGCCGGCGTCGAGCTGATCGACGATCCGGAGGCCGGCCCGGGCCGGATCGCGGACATCGAGGAGGACACTTCGCGCGTCCGCATGGAGAGCGACGATTCGGAGGACTCCGACGAGCCCGCCGAGCCGCTGTTCCCCAAGGGCAGCATCCCCGAGAAGATCGACGATCCGGTGCGCATGTACCTGACGCAGATGGGCGAGATCCCGCTGCTGACGCGCGACCAGGAGATCTTCCTCGCCAAGACGATCGAGATCACGCGCAAGCGCTTCCGCAAGAAGGCCGTGGGTTCGGGCCTGACGATGAACGAGGCCTTGAAGGTGCTCGACGCGGTGCAACGCGGCGAGCTGGCCTTCGACCGCACGCTCAAGGTCAACCCCAACCCCAAGCCGGACGACGATCCCAAGATCGTCGAGACGCTGGGCAAGAACTTCCTCGCCAAGCGCCTGCCGGTGAACCTCGAGACGATCCGCCGCATGGTGGAGCGCATCCGCGAGGAGTACCGCCCGCTGCTCGACGAGGAGCTGCCGCGCGCGCGTCGCTCGGAGCAACTCGAAAAGGTGCAGTCAATCCGCCGCAAGCTGGTGATCCTGATCGAGGAGTGCCACCTGCAGGTGAAGAAGATCCGTCCCTGCATCGAGAAGATGGACAACCAGTACCGCGAGATGCGCACCATCGAGCGCAAGATCGCGGCCTTGAAGGGCCTGCCCAAGGCCAAGGATCAGGTGCGCGAGTTGCAGGACCGCTTGATGGAGCTGGAGCTCGAGGCCCTCGAGCCGACGCACCGCCTCAAGCGCCGCCTCGACCAGGTGCGCCTGCACTTCGCCGAGTACGAGGACGCCAAGCGCAAGCTGAGCTCGGGCAACCTGCGCCTCGTGGTGTCGATCGCCAAGCGCTACCAGGGCCACGAGCTCGCGCTGCTCGACCTCATTCAGGAGGGCGTGATCGGGCTGATCCGGGCCGTCGAGAAGTTCGACTGGCGCCGCGGCTACAA
>SXGR01474744.1_pt1 | contig 17586 bp, 22 predicted proteins | sample 3174711 | NCBI WGS metagenome assembly SXGR01 (sample SAMN11356860, study PRJNA531348) | freshwater metagenome | isolation source: freshwater sample F1-60 | place: China: Fuxian Lake, Yuxi | collected 2017-12-25
GCCCAACTTTCATTTCCACGCCGTCACCGCCTATGACATTCTGCGCTCGAAGGGCGTGCCGCTTGGCAAACGCGACTACGAGGGGCAACTGCGCACTGGGTCGACCTCGCCCAAGTCGGACTCTGCGACACACGGCTAGGGCCGCTTCTCACATTTGACTTCCGGCCCGGACCCGGAAGTTCGATCGATAGCATCGCCACCGGACCGCCGGGACTTGAGCGTCAGATTTTGACCACTAGCCGGCGGGTTGGGCGGCCTCGTTCGAGCCAACCTCGCGGCGCGCGTATTCCAAGGCTTGGCGCAAGATGTCGGGGGTCTGCGCGCCCGACACCATGACGCGCCGGTCGATGATGAAGCAGGGTACGCCCTGAATTCCGAGCTTGCGCGCCAGCATGTCTTCGGCGACGACCGCGTGGCGATCCGTTTCGGAGGCAAGGTAGGCACGAACGTCCAAGCGCGGCAGACCGGCCCCTGCCGCGATGTCCGCCAGCACGTCAGCGTCGCCGATGTCGCGGCCTTCCGTGAAATAGGCGAGGAACAGCCCTTCGACGACGTCGTCTTGCCGCCCGACTTCGCCCGCGTGGCGGATGAGCTTGTGCGAGAGAAGCGTATTGGGCGTGCGCACGATCTTTTCGAACGCGAAGCCGATGCCCTCGCCCGTGCCCGCCTCGACGATGGGTGCGTAGATGTGCGCGGCGCGCTCGGTTCCGCCGAACTTGGCGGCGAGATAGGCGCCGCGTTCCATGCCCTCATCGGGCATGTCCGGATTCAGCTGGAATGGCCGCCAGCCGATCTCTATGGGGTCGGGGCCGCGCTCTTCGGCCAACGCGCGCTCAAGCCGCCGCTTGCCGATGAAGCACCACGGGCAAATCGTGTCCGAGACGATATCGATGCGCATCGCACCATTCTACGCCGCCAGAGATGGGGGCGGAAGAATGGCGCGCACGGACGGTCGTGAGCTAGTGAAGGGTCGTGCGCGCGCGTTCCGCGATGTGGCCCCAGCTCTCGACATCCTTGAACGAGGCGATACCGGTGCGAAGCCAGGGACGCACGGCGCCTTCGACCCCCGGCAGGCCCATGTCGGTGTGGCGGAGGATCGCGGCGATGCGCCGGGCAACCTGCTCGGCTGCGTCGGGAGCCGTGCCGGGCAGAAGCATCAGCACCTCGCCCTCGTTCGCGCGCGCGACCGTGTCCTCGGCGCGGACAAGGCTGGCGATCCACGCGGCCACCTGGCGCATGAGCGCGCGCGCTGCGTGCGGACCGAGCGCGTAGGCCGTGTGGCGCATGGCGTCGAGCGAGAAGAGGGCGCCCACAAGCGGGCGGCTGCGCGCGGCGGCGGCCAGCGCCGGCGCGTGGGCGTCTAGGAAGGAGCCATCGGGCAGACCGGTCAGGGGATCTTTGGGCATGACGGAAAGCGTGTCGCGGAGCGCGCTGCGTATGGCCGCGCGCTGCTGCTTGCGCCGTTCGAGCGCCTGGAGTGCGAAGCGCACCTCGAGCGCCGCCGCGGCCGAGGGCAGCGTGACGCTGGCGCCGGCGCGGTAAAGCTCGCGGTGGCCCGCATCGACGTCCTTGCCGTCGAGAATCACGATCGGAAAGTCGTAGAAGGCGGCATGCGCGCGGATACGTTCGATGACGGCTAGATCGGACTCGCTCGCGCGCCCAAGCACGAGGGCGTCATACTGTCCCCCAAACAGGGCTTCGAGAGCGCCCACGTCGAACGCGCCCTGATGGATGAGGCTTGGCGCCCCCACCGTGCCGATGCCGAGCGAGTGGGCCATCGCGGAATCGGCACCAACGGCAAGAATGCGGCGCGTGCCGGCCTCGACGGACGGCATGTGGAGGCCCGGGCCGGGAATGTGGAGGCGTTCGCGGGTGTCGATGCGCCGGCGACATTCGGCGGCCATGGTCGACAGACGAACCAGTGGCGACAGCCGAGCGGCCAAGATGTCCGCGGGCACGGGCCGGGCGAGCACGTCGTCGAAAATCTCGGGACCCGCGCCATAGGCGGCGAACTCGGGGCCCTCGGCCGATGCCGAGACCACGGCGATATGGGCGGTCTCCGGGTGAGCGCGCAGCTCGGAAACCAGGCGGCGGTCCCAGCCACCGCTCCGGCCCCCTTCTAGGACCAGGATGTCGGGGCGTTCGGCGCGAAGTTGGGCACCGAGATTGGGCCCGGCGGCCACGATTCCGACAAGGAATCCATTCCGCGCCAAGCCATCGCCCAGACGATCGAGGCGTGCCGGATCAGGTCCGGCGAGGACGACATGGGCCCCCAAATGGCCGGGCGTCCTGGATGCGGCAAGCTTGGCGGCGATACGCTCGGACACAGACTCCGTCAGGACCTCGCTCACTGGGACTCCCCCTTCAGGCGATTTTCGGCTTTCCATGCTGGGGGCCCAGCGTTAGGAAACGGTTAAACCCCCGAACGATCTTGGAAAACCCCTGATATCCGCGAGCGCGCACGCCCCATGACCGACCCCTTTGACCTCGCCGCCGAACGCATCCTTCTGACCGGAGCGTCGAGCGGTCTCGGCCTCCATTTCGCCCGTCGCCTGGTGAAGAGCGGCGCGCGCCTCGCCATCGCCGCCCGAAGCGCGGGCAAACTCAAGGAGTTACGGGCAGAGATCGAGGCCAAGGGCGGGGTGGTCCACGCCATCGAGATGGACGTGACCGACGGGGCCTCGATCCGCGCGGGGGTGGGGGCAGCCGAGGCGGCTCTTGGCGGGATCACCGCCCTGGTGAACAACGCAGGCATCGCCATCGTGAAGCCGCTGCTCGACTACACCGAAGACGATTGGGACCGGGTGGTGGATACCAATCTGCGCGGCGCTTGGCTCGTCGCCCAGACGGTCGCCAAGGCCATGGTCGCCCGTGGCCAGGGCGGGAATATCGTCAATATCGGCTCGGTCCTGGGCTTGCGGCCGATCGGCCAGGTTCCCGCCTACACGGCCGCCAAGGCTGGTCTCATCCATCTGACCAAGACCATGGCAATGGAACTGGCCAAGCACGGCATTCGCGCCAACGCCCTCTGCCCAGGCTATATCGAGACCGAGATGAACCGGCCCTTCTGGACCACCAAGGGCGGCCTGGCCCTCATCGCGCGCATCCCGCAAAAGCGGATCGGCCAGCCGGACGATCTGGACGGCGCCTTGCTGCTCCTTTGTTCGGATGCGTCTCGCTACATGTCGGGCAGCGTCATCGCCGTGGACGGCGGGCACCTATGCAGCTCCATGTGAGGGGCGGCCAGGATCTGTGTACAAACCGGTTGATGAAACGCAATTCGCGAGTCGCCGGAAATGGTTATGACGACATTCTACGACTTCGTCCGAATCAGTGGACCGTTCCGTTTGCGGCCATTCTTTGAAGGCATTCACCGGGGGAGTTGAATATGGACTTCAAGCCGTCGCTCGAAGCCGAGGACTATCGCAAGCGAATTCGCGTCTTCCTCGAAAAACATGTGATGCCGCTTGAGGGCAATCCCGACGCCTACGACGAAGGCGAGAACATCAAGGACGAGTACCTGATGCCGATTCGCGAGAAGGCGAGGGCGGAGGGGCTTTGGGCGCTTCAGATGCCGAAGGAGCGGGGTGGACAGGGCCTGTCGGTCGCGGACATGGCCCTCTGCTACGAGGAGATGGGCCGCTCGATCTTCGGGCCGGTCTGCTTCAACTGTGCGGCGCCCGATGACGGGAACATGATCCTCCTCAACAAGGTGGGGACCGAGGCGCAGAAAGCGCGCTGGCTGCAACCCATTGTCGACGGCAAGGTTCGATCGGCATTCTTCATGACGGAGCCCATGCCCGGCGGCGGCTCCGACCCCACGGCCATGCTGACCAAGGCCTCCCGCGAGGGGAACAAGTGGGTCATCCGGGGGCACAAGTGGTTCGCCACCGGCGCGGGCGCGGCCTCGCACTTCATCGTGCTCGCACGCACCTCCGACGACACCCGAAAGGGCCTAACCGCTTTCATGTTCCACAAGGACCAGCCCGGCTGGCGCATCCTCCGGCGCATTCCCATCATGGGACCTGAGGAGCACGGCGGCCATTGCGAAGTGATGTTCGACGGCCTCGAGGTGCCCGACGACGACCGCCTCATGGAGGTGGGCGACGGCCTCAAGGTCACGCAAATCCGGCTGGGCACCGCGCGCCTTACCCACTGCATGCGTTGGTTGGGCATGGCGAAGCGGGCCCTCGAGATCTGCTCGCCCTACGTGAAGGAGCGCGTGTCGTTCGGGACGAAACTCGCGGACCATGAGGGCGTTCAGTGGATGCTGGGCGAGGCGGCCATGGAGATCGCCATCGGCCGGCTGCTCACCATGCACGCGGCGTGGAAGCTCGATCAGGGCGATTTCGCAAGAAAGGAAGTCTCGATGGCGAAGGTCGCCGTCGCCGACGTGCTCCACAAGGCGATCGACACCGCCATCCAGCTCATGGGCGCGAAGGGCTATTCCGGCGACACGCCGCTCGAATGGATGTACCGCTACGCACGCTGCGCGCGCCTCGTGGACGGTGCCTCCGAGGTCCACAAGATGGTGCTCGCGCGCAATTTCCTCGAAGAAGGCGACGGATTTTGGGCGTGGGACGGCAAGCCGCCCAAGCGGCGGAGTGCTTAGGCCCTAGTACCACCCATTGCAGCGGTCCCAGCGGTCGACGACCTGGGTGCCGCCCGCCACCACGTCATAGTGACCGTAGGCCGCGGCGGTCATGCACGAATGATTGGGCACGATGCGCACGCGGCTTCCCACGGGCAGCGTGTCCCAGTTCATGACGCCGCGACTCTCGATGACGCCGTGCTCCTGGCTCACGCGCGCCACGCGCAGGTCCGCGAAGCGCGCCGTGCCCGTGACGTCGTACACCCATCCGTAGTCGGTGCCGGGCAACTGGTCGTTGGCGCCGGAATCCTTGGAGAGTGCAAGCGCGCCCGCGTCGATGAGCAAGCGCCCAGCGCTTCGGTTGTGCCCGACCACGGTGGCCATCACCGTGACCGCGATGTCTTCGGGCGCGCAAGCGCCGATGCCCACCTGGTGCAAATCGAAGAACACGTAATTGCCGGGCCGCATCTCGGTGGCGCCGTCGAGCCGTTCCGCGTGAACCGCGGTGGGCGTGGAACCGGGGCTCACCTGCGGGCAGGGAAGGCCCGCTGCGCGCAAAATTTCGGCCGCCTTCACGATGGCGACTCGCTCACGCTCGGCCGCGGCGCGGCATTCGGCAGCGCTGCGGCAATCATAGCTGTGCCCGCCATGGGTGAGCACGCCCGCGAGCCGCAGGGCACTGGACGCCGCGATGACGCGCCCGAGCGGCTCCAGGTCCGGCGAATCCGGCGCGAGTCCGCCGCGGTTCTGCCCGCTATTGATCTCGATCTGCACGTCGAAGGCGGCGCCCAGCGCCTGGGCGCGCGCGGCCACGTTCTGCGCACTGCCCATGTCGTCGAGGAGGAGTCCGATGCGCGCCCCGTTCCGTCGCGCGATGTCGTGGAGAGCGTCCACCTTCGAGGCGACGACGGGGAAGGCATAGGTGATGTCCTTGAAGCCGCGCGCCGCGAAATAGCCGGCCTCCACAACCGTCGAGACGCAGATGCCGCCGGCCTGGCCTTCGGTGGCTTGTTTGGCCACCGCCGCCGACTTGGCCGTCTTCATGTGGGGGCGCAGGGCAACGCCGTGGCGCTTCATGCGCGCCGCCATGGCGGTGGTGTTGCGCAGCAAGACGTCCCGGTCCAGCACCAGGCAGGGGGTGGGGAGGTGGTGCAAGTCCATGGAATCCGGTCCTTCGCTGGCATTGGGCGCATCCGAAGCGCCGTGCCTCAGGTATACTCCGCCGTGAGGACCGATTCCGCCTCTTTTCCCGAGTCCGTCTGTCCCGAGTCAGTCTGTCCCGAGTCAGTCTGCGATGAACGCCGCCGCCGATCCCCTGCTCGACCTGTTGGCCGCCACGGCACGCGGCGACCACAAGGCGTTCGCGCGGCTCTACCAGGCCACCTCGGGGCGCCTCTTCGGCCTGGCCCTTGCCATTCTCCGCCGCCGCGACCTCGCGGAAGACGCGCTGCAAGAGGCCTTCACGCGCATTTGGCGGGCCGCGCCGTCCTACGACCCCGCCAAAGGCGCGCCCATGGGGTGGCTCTCGACCATCGTGCGCAACCGGGCGCTTTCCGCGCTATCGCGCAAGCACGTGGAAAGTCCGGCGGACGACGAGACGCTGGCAGCCATCCCGGATCTCTCGCCCGGGCCCTTGGAGCGTGCGCTGGCGTCTTCGGATGCCAGGGCGCTGGGCCATTGTCTCGATACCCTCGACGGCGATCAGAAGACCAGCATCCTATTGGCGTTCTACCAGGGCCTGACCCACCCGGAACTGGCAGCGAGGCTCGGTCGGCCCATCGGCACGGTGAAAAGCTGGGTTCGCCGCGGCCTTCTCGCGCTCAAGGAGTGTTTGGACCGTGACGCGGCGTGATCCCGAAACCAAACGCCTTTTGGCGGGCGAGTACGCGCTGGGTCTGTTGAGGGGCCCGGCGCGCGCGAGCTTCGAACGCCTGCGGCTGTCGGACGACGAACTCGACCGCGAGGCCGAGGCATGGGAACGGCGTCTCAACGCGCTCGCCGAAGGCGCGCCCGCGACGGCCCCGCCGGCCAAGGTTTGGCGCGCGATCGAGGCGGCGACCAAGCCGCCCGCACCGGGCCGCGATTCGCTCTGGAACCGGGTCGGCTTCTGGCGGGGCTTCGGCCTTGCCGCGGCAACCGCGGCGACGGCCCTTCTGGCCCTGGTTGTCACCGGCCCTCAGCATGAGATTCCGGCGCCGCCCGCGTTCCAGGGCAGCCACGTGGCCGTGCTGGCGGGCGAAGACAAGCAGCCGGCCTGGCTGGTGCGGGCCGACTTGGGCGCGGGCCGTGCGGTCGTCGAATCCCTGCGCGTGGCCGGCGTACCCGAGGACCGAGCGCTCGAGCTTTGGATCATCACCGGCGCGGACAAGCCGCCGCTATCCTTGGGACTCCTGCCAAGGGCGGGGGGCAAGGCCGAGGTGAGCTTGGCCCACGTGGCGCCGGGCGAGCGGGCAGGCGCGGCCGCCTTCGCGGTGAGCTTGGAGCCGGCAGGCGGCTCGCCCACCAAGCTTCCGACGGGCCCAATCCTCTACGTCGGCTCGGTGGTTCAAACGAGTCTTTGAAATTTCTCGGGCCGGGCGCATCCGGCCCGGCCCCTCCCGGGTAAGGGCTTTCGAGGGGTGCCACGGGGCACCACAGTTTCCTCGAAAGTACATGAGAAAACCGGGAGAACTTTATGGAAATTCTATCTAAATCATCGCCACTCAATCTGTCGCGCCGGACCCTTTTCCGCCGCGCGGGCCAGGCGACCCTGTCCGCCACCGCCATCGCCCTTCTGGCGGGCGCGCCCTCCCTTGTGGTCGGCACCGCAGCCGCCCAGGGCATGGACGGCGACGTGAAGATTCTCAACACCGCACTCGGCCTCGAGTACGAGGCGATCGCCGCCTACCAGGTGGGCGCCGAAAGCGGTCTGCTGCAGAAGCCGGTCCTCGACCTGGCCGTCCAGTTCCAAGGCCATCACAAGGAACACGCGGACGTGCTGGCCGCCACGATCAAGAAGCTGGGCGGCATGGCCGTCGGGCCTAAGGCGAAGTACGCCTTCCCCGTTGAGACCTTGAAGAACCAGGCAGACGTGTTGCGCTTCGCGGCGGGTCTGGAGAAGGGTGCGGCCAGCGCGTACTTGGGCGCGGTGCCGCTCTTCGGCAATCGCGATCTGGCCAAGGCCGCCGCCAGCATCATGGGCGACGAGACCATGCATTGGGCCGTGCTCCGTCAGGCGCTGGGCGAGAACCCCGTGCCCTCGGCCTTCATCTCCTAGGCCGCGCCGAACCCCGCCGGCCTTTGCGGCATCCCCTCGCGCGCGGCCCGCTCCACACCGTCGCGCGTCGCCCAAGGCCGGCGGGACCCGTCCTCCCCCTCCACGAACACGAGATCGTCCATGTCCGGACTCTTCTTCCTCACCATCGGCATGCTGTGGGCCGCCGCCTTCATGGCGGGCCTGGGCCTTCTCATGGTCACGAGCCGTCTTGAGCGGAAACCCGCGCGCCGCGTGGCGCCACGCCTGCACGCGACACTGTAAGCCATGCATCCCGCGATTTTCTCGGCGGCGATTCTCCTCCTTCTTCTTGTTGCCGCGCCGGCCCACGCCAAGGGCGATCCCAAGCGCGGCGAGGCCATCTACGAACGCTGCGGGGGTTGCCATTCCCTCCAGTACGACCGCATCGGGCCGCGCCATTGCGGCCTCATCGGGCGGAAGGCGGGGCGCGTCGCGGATTTCGACTATACGTCCGCCATGCGGGCCTCGGGCCTCACCTGGAACGCCGCCACGCTCGACGCCTTCCTTGCGGCCCCCACCAAGCGCGTACCCGGCACGGCCATGGGCTTCGACGGTATCAAGGACGCGGGCGAGCGCAGGGACCTGATCGCCTTCCTCGAGGCGGCCAACAAGGACCGCGCGCTCTGTCCTTAGAGGCGGCTGGCCCTAGGCGTCTGGCACGGTTGCGGCCCGCGTGCTATCGCGGGCGCGACAAAATGGGGAGGGCACCATGGGCACCAACACCATCACGCATATCGGGCAGCCGGGAGCGCTCGCGTCATCCGTGCTCGAGGATTGGGGTGCCGTGGGCGAGCCCCTGGGCACACCCGTTCCGACGCTGCGCGGCAAGGAAAGCCGCGAGAGCCCGGATGTGGGCGTCTGGGAATGCGTGCCGGGCAAGTTCCGCCGCCAGGTAAAGGGTGCCGAATTCATGCACTTCGTCGCGGGCCGCGCACGCTTCCATTCCGACACCGGCCAGGTCATCGAGATTCGCGCGGGCGACGCGGTCTATTTTCCGGCCAACACCCTCGGCACCTGGGAGGTGATCGAGACGCTGCGCAAGACCTACGCCATCTGGTGAGCGAGCCGTGGCGGCCCTGGCCGGCGTGAAGGCGCTTCTCTTCGACGTCTTCGGCACCGTCGTCGATTGGCGCAATTCTGTCGCGCGCGAGTTGGCCGCGGTCGCGCGCGCCAAGGGTGTGACGCTCGATGGGCACGCGATGGCGGATGCCTGGCGCGCTCTTTACGACCCCCAGATGGCGCCCATCCGCGCGGGCAAGCGGCCCTGGACGCGCCTCGACACCCTTCACCGCGAGAGCTTGGTGACGCTCCTGCCGCGCTTCGGGCTTCAAGATTTGAACGCAGCGGACATCGACGATCTCACCCACGCGTGGCGGCGCCTCGATCCCTGGCCGGATTCCGTGCCGGGCCTCCTGCGCCTGAAGCGCCGGTACGTCCTTGCCACGTGTTCCAACGGCAATATCGCGCTGATCGCCAACATGGCCCGCTGGGGCGGCCTGCCGTGGGACGCGATCCTGGGCGCGGAGGCCACGCGCGCTTACAAGCCGCAGCCCGAGGCCTATTTGGGTTCGGTGGAAATCCTGGGCCTGGCGCCTGCGCAGTGCGCCATGGTGGCCGCGCACAATGGCGACCTCGTGGCGGCCTCGTCCGTGGGGCTGCGCACGGTGTTCGTCCCGCGCTCGAGGGAACACGGTGCGGTCCAAATCAAGGACGCCGCGCCCTCCGGCGCGTGGGACGTGGCTGCGGCGGACTTCAACGCGCTTGCGGACGCACTCGGCTGCTGAGGCGGCCTAGACGTCCACGAAGGCGAGGATGCACAGCGCCCCGCCGGCGATCAGCACCAGGAACGTGAAGATCATGCCGAGCAAGCGCAGCACGCCGGGGCCGGGGTCGCTCGTGATCGCGATGGCGTGCAGCGAGCGGCCCGCAAGGAGCGAGGCACCCAGCGCCCAGACCACCCACGACGCGTAGAACGCCATCTCCACGAAGGCCATGACCAACAGACAAAGCGGCACGTATTCGGCGAAATTGCCGTGAACGCGGATGGCTTGGGTGAGATCGCCGTGCCCGCCATCGCCCAAGGTCACGCGATGCTTCACGCGACGAAGGATCACGTTCGCGGCCAGCAGCACGTAGAGGAGGGCGAGGATGCCCGTGAACAGCACGGTGATGCTGGGCAGCGTGTCGAGCGAGATGGTCTCGATTCCGGCCGGCGTGAGCGGCTGCATGGACTGACTCCGTTGAGCTGTGGCGGGGCGAGATTACGCGAGCCTCGCAGGGATGTCAGCGCGCGAACCACATGCGGTGGATCTTGCCGTCCTTGACCTTGTGGACGGCGATGGCGGTCTGCGTCTCGCCGGGGACGAGGTCGAGCAGGCTCTCGCGGTAGATGACCGTGTCGCCGTGCGCGATCTCGTCGTGCAGCACGGCGCGAAGAGCCGGGATGTTGAATCGCTTCGTCGCGTAGAAATCCCGCACCGCCGCGTGACCCTTGAGGAAGGGCGCGGCCTCGCCGAGCGCGAACATCTCGATGTCCGGCGCGAAGCAGTCCATGTACGCGTCGATGTCATGGGCGTTGTAGGCGTCGAATTGGCGCCGAACGACGGCGGACGGATCGCGGCTCATGCGGGACTCCCGTGTCGCCCGCGACGCTAGCACGATTCACGCCTTCGCGGACTGCGCGAGCCAGGTGCCGGCGAGCACGAGCGGCGCGCCCAACGCGAAGCCCAAGCCCAACGTTTCGCCCAAGAAGGCCGTGCCCCAGAGCGTGCCGAACAGCGGGATGAGATAGGTGACGGTCAGGGCGCGCGTCGGCCCCAAGTCGGCGATCAGGCGGAAGTTGAGAAGATAGGCCGCCCCCGTGCAGACGAAGCCCAAGGCCGCCGCCGCCGCCCAATCGCCAGGCGCGGGCGCGAACGCGTGCGGCGACAGGATCGCCAAGGGCAACACGACCAGGGCCGCCGCCCACATGGCACCATGGGCGTTCTCGAACGGCGTCACGTTTGCGGCGCGCCATTTGATGTACGTCGCCGCAATGCCGTAGAGGAACGGCGCGAGGAGGGCGGCACCCAAGGCGAGCAAGGTTGCCGCGAGACCGTGATCCAGCGAGGCCGTGGTTGCGCCCTCGTAGCCCAAGGCCGCCACGCCGGCGAAACCGAGTGCAAGCCCCAACAGCGTGTGCGGCGCGAGCGCTGTCTTGAGCCAGACGCGCGCGACGAGCGCGCCCATGAGCGGTGCCAGCGCGTTGAAGAGCGAGAGGAGGGAGGCCGGCAGGACGAGTGCGGCATGGGCGAAAAGAAGAAAGGGCACCGCCGAGTTGAGGGTGCCGACGAGCGCGTGGTGGCGCCAATTGGCGCGCTTGAGCGTGCGGCGCGTCCACACGGCGACGACGGCAAGCAACGCGGCCGCCAGGGACAGGCGCAGCTCGATGAGAACGATCGGGCCGAAGGCCTCGACCGAAGCACGCACGAAGGCGAAGGAGGCCCCCCAGATGGCGCCCAGCGCCACCAGGCGGGCCGTATCCACCGCCGTCATGACACCTGGGCGCGGTCCGTCCCGGGGAAGACGGCGTCGAGCGGCGCACGGGAAAAGTTCGTGCGCGGCTCCGCCAAGACCGCGCGCTCCCATTCGAGAAAGGCCGGATCGGCCAGGAGCGTGCGCGCATAGCCGTCCGAAGCGGGCGAGAGAGAGACGGCATAGGTGCGAAGCCGCGTTGCCACGGGCAGGTAGAACGCGTCCGCCATGCTGCGTTGGCCGAACAGGTAGGGGCCGTGCGTCCCGTGAGCGCGGCGCATGCCCGACCACAGCGCATCCAGGCGCGCGAGATCGCGCCCGGTGTCCGTCGGCAGATTGGAGGCCACGCAGCGCCGGCGGATGTTCATGGGCAGATCGCGGCGGAGCGCCGGGAATCCTGCGTGCATCTCGGCCACGGCTGCGCGCACCTGGGCGCGGAGGAGGGGATCGGACGGAAGAAGACCGGCGCCCGCCTGCTCCGCCGCCCACTCGGCGATGGCGACGCTTTCCCAGATCGAGGTGCCGTCCACCTCCAGGAGCGGCACCTTGCCGTTGGGCGAGAGCGCCTGAAGCGCGGCGATGCCTTCGGCACCGTATCCGGGCTGGTCAAGCTCGAAGAATCGTTCCTCGAATGCCACCTTCGACCATTTGAGGCAGAGCCAGGGCCGGAGCGACCAGCTCGAGTAGTTGCGGTTGCCGATGGTCAAGCGCGGGGTCATAGCGATGCTCCGTCAGGCGGTGAGGCTGAAACCTTCGTCGAGCCAGCCGGTGACGCCGCCCAGCATCTTCTTCACGGGCCGGGCGAGGCGCGCGAGGCGAAGCGCCGCACGATCGGCGCCGTTGCAGTGGGGCCCCGCGCAATAGACGACGAAGAGCGTTTCGGCCGGATAGGCAGCGAGGCGCGCCACGTCGATCTCGCGGTGGGGCAGGTTGATGGCGCCGGGCACGTGGCCTTTGGCGAAGGCGTTCGGCCCGCGCACGTCGAGGAGGACGAAGTCGGGTGGACCAGCCGCGAACGCGGCTTGGATATCGGCGCAATCCGTTTCGTGGCGCAGCAGGGCGTCGAAATGGGCCTCCGCCTCGGCGGCGGACGCGGCGGGGATTTCGGCGACGGCACTGGGCATGGCGTCCTCCTTCGTCACACGGTGTTCTTGCCGAATCGGGCGGCCGAGCGGGAGTGGCGCGCGCGCCAATGTATGGTAAGTTTCGGCCAGATCGTCCCGCCACGGTCTCGTTGCATCCATGAACGCCATCCGTCCCCGAAAATCGGCACACCATTCGGCGATCAAGGCACCCGCCGATCCCGGCCTTGTCGCCGTCCTCGCCTATAACGGCCTCTGCACCTTCGAGTACGGTATCGCGATCGAGCTGTTCGGCCTCGCGCGACCCGAACTCAAGGTGCCGTGGTACGAATGCCGCGTGGCGGGGCTCGACGGGCGGCGCCTCAAGGGCACGGGCGGCGTGGTGGTCGAGGCCGATGGGGGCCTCGAACTCTTGGCGCGTGCGCGCACCATCGTCATTCCCGGCTGGCGCGACCGGGGCGAATCGCCACCCATGGCGGCGTTGAAGGCGCTGCGCGCCGCCGCCGCGCGCCGCGCGCGTCTCCTCACCATCTGCTCGGGTGCCTTCGTGCTGGCCTATGCGGGCTTGCTCGATGGCAAGCGCGCCACCACCCATTGGCGCTACGTGGCGGAACTCAAGAGCCGCTTCCCCGCCGTGCGCGTGGAGGAGGATGTTCTCTACGTCGATGAAGGCAATGTGATCACCTCGGCCGGGAGTGCCGCCGGCATGGATGCGTGCCTGCACCTCATCCGGCGCGATTACGACGCGCGCGTGGCGAACATCGTGGCGCGTCGCCTGGTCATGCCGCCGCACCGCGAGGGCGGACAGGCGCAGTACGTGGAGGCGCCCGTGGCCGCGCGGCCGGGGCGCACCATCGGCCAGGCGCTCGACTGGGCGCGCGGGCGGCTCCACATGCCTTTGTCCATTTCCGCGCTCGCCCAGCGCGCGGCGATGAGCCCGCGCACGTTCTTGCGCCGCTTCGAGGACGCGCTCGGCATGAGCCCCATCGCCTGGCTCCAGCGCGAGCGCATGGCGCGGGCGCGCGAGCTGCTCGAAGGCACGCGGTTGTCCTTGGCGGACGTGGCGGAGCAATGCGGCTACGCCTCGCCCGAGACCTTCCGCGCCGCGTTCCGGCGCATCGTGGGCGTGGCCCCCGGCGCCTATCGCCACCGTTTCAGCCGCGCGTGATGGAGAGACGATTCACATGACCACGCAAGAAGGGGCCTTCGTGACGGGGGCGGCGTCGGGTATCGGGCGCGCCGTGGCACACCGGTTGGCGGCGCGCGGCGCAGCCGTGACCTTGGCCGACAGAAACGAGGCGGCGATCCACGCGCTCGCGCGCGAGCTTGACGCCAAGGGTGCCCGTGCGCTGGCGGTTCCGTGCGATGTTGCGTCCTCGGACTCGGTCGCCGCCGCCATCGGGCGTGCCCTCGCATCCCTGGGCGCGCTCGACACGGCGGTGTGCGCGGCGGGGATCGCGCGCACGGGTGACGTGAAGAGCACGCCCGAAGCCGATTGGCACGCGACCTTGGCCGTCAATCTGACCGGCACGTACCTGGTGGCCCGCCACGCGATGGCGCATTTGGAGGCGCGCAGAGGCAGCTTCGTCGCGATTTCCTCGGACGCGGGCTTGCGCGGCTCGGCCGGCTTCGCCGCCTACTGCGCCTCCAAGCACGGCGTCATCGGCCTTGTGCGCTCGCTCGCGCTGGACCACGGCCCCAAGGGGGTGCGCTGCAACGTGGTGTGCCCAAGTTTCGTGGACACGCCCATGGCCGACCAATTGCTGGCGACACCCGGCGTGCAGCCGCGCGCCTTCTACGAACGCCGCGCGCCCTTGGGCCGCTTCGCCCGGCCGGAGGAGGTGGCCGCCGCCATCGCGCACCTGACCTCGGCCGAGGCTAGCTACACCAACGGCATGCTCTACGTCATCGACGGCGGCACGACGGCCGGCACCTACGAGGCCAAGGCGTGACGCGCGCCCTCGCGCGCATCGCCTTGGTGGTTGCCGCGCTTGCCCTGCCATTCTCCGCGCGGGGAGCGGAGGAGGTCGTGCAGCTTGCGGTGCGGCCGGGCGCGCAGATGGCGGTCGTGCTCATGCCCAAGCCGGGCGCCATCGGCACGGCGATCCTTCTCTCGGGCGGCGACGGCGGCACCTCGTGGAGCCGCGAGGGCAAGCCCACGAGCAACAACTTCCTCGTGCGCAGCCGCGCGCTGTTCCACGACGAGGGCTTCCACGTCGTGGTGCCGTTCCGCGCCTCGGACAAGCGCACCATGGACAACGCCTATCGCACGACCGCCGAGCACTTGGACGAATTGGCCCAGGTGGTGGCGCTGGCCCGCGCGCGCTTCGGCGGCCCCGTCTGGCTCGTCGGCACCAGCCGCGGCTCGGTCTCCGCCGCCTATGCGGCGCGGAAGCTGCCGCCAGGCACGCTCGACGGCGTGGCGATGACCTCGAGCGTCGCGTGGCGGGTGCCCGGCAATGTCGCCTCCCAGGCGCTCGACGAGATCAAGGTGCCCGCCCTCGTCGTCCACCACGCCATGGACGCCTGCGATTTCTGCCCGCCCAAGGGCGCGCAGTGGATATACGACGGGCTTACGAGCGCACCCGCGCGCAAGCTCATCATGATCGCGGGCGGGTCGGAGCCCACGGGCGACGCCTGCGGGCCCACGCATTGGCACGGCTACATCAATTTCGAGGCGGAGACCGTGCATTTGATGGCGGACTGGATGAAGCGGCCCCCCCAATGAGATGGCCCCAATGACGCGCCTCCGATGAGCGGGGAGGGAGACAGGACGGGCGAGACGACCTTCGACGCACGACGTGTGGCGGATGCGTGCGAGCGGTTGGCCGTCGAGGCAAGTCGAGCCAAGCGGCCCGACGTGGCCCGCATCCTTCTGCGCACCGCGGCCGAGATCGACCTGACGGATGCCAAGCTTCAGCAAGGCTGGGGCGGGCCGCTCAACGGCCAGACGGCGCGCCAACGCCTGGTGGCGGACATCATCGGCGCCTTCGGGCCGGTGGCCATCGTCGAGACGGGGACGTTCCGCGCCATCACGACGCTCTGGTTCGCCGAGCGCTTCAAGGGCCGCATTTTCACCTGCGAGCGCTCGCAACGCCTCTACATTCAATCCGCGACGAAGCTGAAGCCCCATGCGCATGTTTCGATCGCGAACGCCGACTCGCGTGAATTCATGCGCACCCTTTGCGCCAAGTCGCTTCCCGGCGTGCCCGTGCTGTTCTATCTGGACGCGCACGGCAGCGGCGACTTGCCGCTCGCCGACGAACTCGACGCCATCCTCGCACGGCCGGGATCGAGCCTGGTGCTTATCGACGACTTCGCCGTACCCGGCGACGCCGGCTATGGCTTCGACGATTACGGGCCCGGCAAGCGCCTCGATCTCTCCTATTTGGCGCCGTTTCGCGCGCGTCTCGCCGCCATCATGTTCCCCGCCACGCCCTCGGACGAGGAGACGGGGGCGAAGCGCGGCCTGTGCGTGCTCGCCACCGACGACCACGCCGCCCAGGCGCTGGGGATGGTTCAAGGATTGAGGGCGGCGCCGTGACGTCTCCCGGCGCGCCGCCGGGCGGGCTCAGGCAAGGCGCGGGATGACCTTCTCGCCGACCAGCCGGATCGCGCGCATGACCTGCGCGTGCGTGGTGCGGCCGGCCTGGAACATGAACAGCAACTGATCCAGCCCCGCGTCGCGCCACTTGCCGACCTGGCGCGAGACCGTGTCGGCGTTGCCGCCGATGGCCACCGCGTCCTCGATCAACTCGTCGTCCGTGCGGCGCTCGAATTTCTCGGCCACCTGATGCAAGGCGCTGCCGCTGGCGAAGCGGACATGGTTCAGCTCGGCATCGTTCTGGCCGAAATACCAGCGCGCGGCGGCGCAACCGGCCGCGCGCCCCTCGCGATCGTCGTCGAGGCAAATGCCGACCGCGAACGCGGCGGCGTGTTCGTTGTCGACGCGCGAGAGGCGGCCCGTGCGGTCGGGATTGCGGATGGCCGCGCGGTAGGCGTCGATCGCGGGCCTGGTCTCGGCCGGCGTCGTGTGGGCGATGCCGATGGCGCCGACCCCCAAGCGCCCCGCATGCCCCCAGGTGTCGAGGCTGGACGCCGCGACCCAAAGCGGCGGATGCGGACGCTGGATGGGGCGCGGCAGCACGTGGCGCGCGGCCAGGTCGAAATGCTTGCCCTTGTAGCCGGGGAAGTACGCGTCCTCGAACATGCGCAGCACCGCGTCGAGCGATTCGTTGGCTTTCTCGCGCCCCTCGCTGGGATCGAAGCCCAAGCCTTCGACGATGTAGGGGTAGGCGCCGCGCCCATAGCCGAACTCGGCGCGCCCGCCGCTCAACACGTCCAGCGTGCCCACCCGCTCGGCCACCATGAACGGGTTGTGGCAGGGCAGGATAATGACGGCGAAACCCAGGCGGATGCGCGTCGTGCGCTGGCTGACCGCCGCCAGCAACATGTCGGGACAGGCCGCGTGGCCGATCTCGGCGCAAAAATGCTGTTCGGTCACCCAGACATAGTCGAAGCCCGCCTGTTCCGCCGCCACGGCCTGGTCGAGGAAGTTGCGATAGGCTTGCTGTTCGGCATCCGGCTGCCAGGGCCGGGGCATCTGGAGCTGGCACATGAGGCCAAATTTCACGGCGTTTCTCCGGACGTTCGAATCAGTAGGTGGTCGCGCCGGGGGGGCCGCGAACGCAAGTCTCGCTCCGAATCGAGCGCGACAGGGCGAATGACGATGTCCAGAAGCGATCGCGATGTCCAGGCCGATGGCGCTGGACGGCAAGCGACACGGTCGCCTCCGACCCGTGGCCCACGCCTTGGTCTCAGGCGTCAAGGCAAGGCCGTCCGACATCGGTGGCAACCTTGCCCCTCGCCTGGAAAGTTGGCACGCTGCGACATCAATCGACGATCGGGCGCGACCGTGTCGCGTTTCGAACTGAACGGGGGAGGGGACTAAAATGCGATCGGTAACTTTCGGCGTCTTGGCGGTTGCCGCCATGGCGATTGCCGCGCCCAGCAGCGCGCAGGTTTCGGACGATGTCATCCGCATCGGCGTCTTGAACGACCGCGACGGCGTTTACGAGGACGTCACCGGCGCCAAGTCGCTGGAAGCGGCGAAAATGGCGGTCGAC
>SXGR01078824.1_pt1 | contig 17581 bp, 17 predicted proteins | sample 3174711 | NCBI WGS metagenome assembly SXGR01 (sample SAMN11356860, study PRJNA531348) | freshwater metagenome | isolation source: freshwater sample F1-60 | place: China: Fuxian Lake, Yuxi | collected 2017-12-25
GTAGATCAGCCATTTCGACGGATCGAAATTATACCAGCGTGGACCGTTCCGGTAATCGGTCTGGTGCGTGTGGTGGTAGTTGTGGTACCCCTCGCCGAATGTGACGAGCGAGATCAGCCAGCTGTCCCGGCTGGAATCCGCTTGGCTGTGCGGTTGGCGTCCCCATAAGTGGCAAATCGAGTTGATGCAAAAAGTCGAATTGAGGACGGCGAACATCCGGCCGACTCCCGCGAGTATGAAACAACTCACCCCGGCCATCCATCCTCCATGCAGCCATCCGACGACGAATGGAAACGCGAGGCCGGAGAGGACGATCGGCACGTAGTACTGGTGCTGCCACACTACGATCGGATCTTGCCGGAGGCGTGCCGCGTATTTGGGGTCGGCATGGCTTTGATCCGACCACAGCCATCCGCAGTGGCTATGCCAAAATCCAAGCTTCGCATTGTACGGGTCGGCATCCTGGTCGCAGGCGGCGTGGTGGCGGATATGGTCAGCCCCCCATTTGAGAGCGGAGTTTTGAAGCGCCCAGCCGCCGGCAATGAGAAAAGAGACCTTGACCCAATTGGGACAGGTGAAGCTTCGGTGTGAAATCAATCGGTGGTACCCGACGGTAATGCCCAACCCGGTCACGACATACAACAGGCCGAACATAGTCCAGTCCAGCCAGGTGTAGCCGTAGAAGAATCCGAAGAGAGGCACTCCGATCATGGCGCTGCAGGTGACCAGACCGAAGAGCAGCATGGTCACATAAATGGAATAGGTGCGCCGGAGCCCTGTCACGGGGACGACCAATTGACTCTGCGGCAAGAGAGTATCGGATGCAGGGGAATCCTCTGATGGGTTAATCATATGGAAGACGATGCTCTTTATTTTCTGGTTTTTCAGGAAGATCGGTATGTGCCGACAGTGCGTACTGTAACAGGTTGAGGCGTAATTAGCCATTCATTTTCAGAGCAGATGGCGCAGGGTAAGTGCTGAGTAACGAGGGCCAAGGCTGATGCTATAGGCCATCAGCTCTTGCCCCCAGCGCGACAGGCTCATTCAAGCGATGTCGTGATGAACTAACACTAATATGGATAATGCGGGGAGGGGGTCTTGTATAGGTTGACAGGGGACGGTAAGATTTCATATACATACTCGGTCGAAAGCCAGCCTCGCCGACACGTTGTCGATCATGTATGCGACAGCAGTTGCCGTTCCCATATTATTATCTTATGGGCCGGTGAACGAATACAGGGATACGCGGGTTAGCTTTTATAGGGTGGTAGATTAATCACAAGGAGGCAGTCCAATGAAGAGTGCGTTGTCCATAGTGTTGGGCGTGGCAGCCGTCGCGGTCGTCGCGGCGCCTCTCACCTCGTTCGCAGGCGGAACGATTTCCGGCAAGGTCACCTTTGCCGGGAAATCCGAGCAGAAGGAGTTTCTCTTCTCGAAGTTTCCCAACCCAAAGTTTTGCCCTCAGAATCCGAACAAGAGCTTGGCCGACGGGGACAAGCGGTTCTTGAAGAGCATCGAAGTCGGTAAGGATGGCGGGTTGAAGAATGCGGTCGTTGCGGTTGTGGATATCGAGGACCAGGCGTTCATGGGAGGCTATCAGGGTACCGAAGTGACCGCGGCGTTCTGCGAATTCCTGCCGTTTGCCGGCGTGGTGGTGAACAACAAGTCGTTCAAGGTTGAAAATACCGACGCCGATCCGGACGACCCCAAGTCGGTTCAGGGCGTGCTGCATAATCCGCATAGCTTTGTCGTCAAGGGCACCAGCTCAGCTACCGGTTTCAACATCGGTCTCGCCAAGAAGGGTGATAAGCTCGACAAGCCGGTGGTATTTCGTGGGGGCGCAGAGAAGGATGGCTATTACCGCTTACAGTGCGACCAGCATGAATTCATGCAGTCCTTCTTTCTCCCGGTGTCGAATCCGCACTTTGCCGTGGTGAAGGACGATGGTTCGTTCGAGATCAAGGATGTGCCGGCCGGCAAGCACAAAGTGGTGGCCTGGCATCCGTTTGCCGCCAAGGGCAAGAAGATCGAGTTCGAGGTTGATGTGACGGACGGCGGAACCGCCAACCTGAAGGCCGAGATCAAGTAAACAAGCATTTTGCTTGAGCAGCGCAAGCTGCACCAAGGGGCTCAGCGGGGAAACCCGTTGAGCCCCTTGTGTTTTTCTTTGTCTATCGCTGATTGATCCCACCGCATGTTCTTACCGCAGATCTTCTAATTCTCTGCCTTGCCTTTCCCTTTCCGACCTAGGTAAGATTGTGGCTTTCTAAATGATGTGCCTGAAGGGCTAAGGGATTGGTGTGTCACGAGAATTCTCGCTCGCAGAGATCTTCCAGCTGGGCTACTACTGGGAAACCAAGATCCTCTTGACGGCAGTCAAGCTGGATGTGTTTTCCGCGCTGGATGGCAAGCCGAAAACAGCGAAGGAGGTCGCGGGGCGGATCGAGGCCCATGAACCGACCCTTACCTTCTTGTTGAATGCACTTGTGGCGTTGAGGTTGCTGACGAAAGAAGGGGAACTGTACGGGAATTCATCGGCGGCGGAGAAGCACCTTGTCCGCCATTCCTCTCAGTACATCGGGCACTTACTCGTATTGCACGATGCAGAATGGAACAACTGGGGGAAGTTGGAGGAGGCAATCCGAACCGGGCATCGGCCGGTCGACCGGCATGTCTTTGAAACTGATCCTGAATTGGGAAGCAACGTCCTGGCAGTGTTGCATCGCATCGGGCAGCAGAGCGGACCTGATTTAGCCAAGCGGCTGAAACTGTCCGGGCATGAGCGCTTGCTAGATTTGGGCGGCGGTGCGGGAACGAATGCGATCGCATTTTGCCAGGTCTATCCCGAATTGACTGCCACGGTGTTTGATCTTCCCGCGACGCTTCGGTTGACGGAAAGAACCGTGAAAGAGGCGGGGCTGGAATCGCGGATCGCGCTGCTCCCAGGCGATTTCAACCGGGATGCCCTGGGCGGTCCCTATGATGTGGTCCTCATGTCTGACATCTTGCATTATCAAACATTCGAATCGAATGCAGCCTTAGTTGGAAAAGTATTTACCCATCTGGCGCCGGGTGGCCGGCTGGTCATTAAGGATCGATTTTTGGACGAGGCGGGAACGGGCCCGGCTTGGACGACGGCCTTTGCGATGCATATCTTGGTCAATACGCAGCAGGGCGGTTGTTATCGAACCAGCGAGGCGATGAGTTGGATGACCAAGGCCGGGTTCACCTCTGTCACGGAGCTGGAGAAAACAGCCGTGGTACAAGGGGTGAAAAATCGTGAAGCGTGAAACGTATTTTGTGAAGCGCAAACGAGATTGCGAGATACGCTTCACGAGCGACGAACGACGAAGGGTCTGACCTTATGGATTGGTTGCGGGAGCCTGGATTTTTCGGAACGCATGCCACGGTGGGGGCGGATCTGAGCCAGTTTATGGCGACGCTTTTTACCGGCTTATTCGTCCTGGGATGGTTTCAGGCTCGGAAGCGCCGTGCCGATGCCCACCATTGGTTGATGCTGGGCGGTATGATCTCGATGCTCAGTTTTTTCATCGCCTATTACTTGTTCCGGCAACTCGGTGTCCTGGCGTTCGAGGGCAAGGAAGGGTTCGGCGGATCGCAGGCGCTCTACGATTATGTGTTTATCCCGGTGCTGACGCTCCATATCATTCTGGTCATGATCGGATTGGTCATGGCCGTGTACATGATCGTGTTGGGTTTTCGCTCCCAACAGTTCGTGGACGGCATACGATCGCTTCGAGAGTCGCTGTTGCAGACGACCTGGAAGAAGGTGGGGTTGATCTTGGGCGCGATCACGGTCGTGGTGCTCGGCTTGTTTGGATCGCGCGTCGTCACCGCCGGATTTTCCATGCGGAAGTTTGAGGTCTACCTGATCTTTCTGCTCATTGTGGCGTTTGTCTTTGGGATCGAAATGGTAATCCAGCGGATTTGGCCGAACGGCGGACAACGCCATCGCGCGCTCGGCCGTTTCACCATGGTCATTTACTGTGTGCTGTTCGTCACCGGCAGCTTCACCTATACGATGTTGTACATTTTATACCCGGGGAAAATTGGGTGACGGCTGTCAGCTGATAGTTGTCAGCTGACAGCTGGAGGATTCTATGCTGACTTGCGGCTGTGGGCGCTGGATGCATACGGCGGGGATCGAAGAGCGGGCCTACGACGACGAGGCGCTGCAATGGTTCATCCGATCCGAATGCCGTGGGTGTGGATTGAACGTGGGGGTTGATGTCCCGGCGGGGCAGATGCAGGGGTTGGTCGATCGGCTCATGTGGACGGACGAGGCCCTGCACCGCGTAGAGCGGATGCCGCCCTATCTGGCTCCCCTCTATCGGGAGGATGTGGAAGGCGCGGCTCGTGTCCATGGGGAACGGGTGATCACGTATGAGACATTGTTGCGGCCGTCTACCGGAGAACGGATTGAATGGGAGCCTGAAGCAGAACGGCGGCTGGAGAAGGTGCCGGCTCCGGTCCGTGCCATGGCGCGGGTCGAATTGGAGCGCACGGCTGCGGATCGCGGAACGTTCCGCATCACCGTGGCGTTGATGGAAGAAATCAAAGCCAAGTATTTCGGAATGGGCGCGAAGAGCTGAGCGGGGCCTGTCGCCGATCGCAGCTTATCCTCGCACCCCGTCCGGTGTAGGGACCCCGCTGCGGGCAAGCAAACGATCGACGCCACCCGCTCAGCAGGAGTGAGTGAGAGAGAAGAGATGCTGCATCGAATGGCGCTACGAGTATTGCCGAGTTTGAGCCTGGTGGTGACGGAGGACTCTGTCCGCAAGCAGAAGCGGATTGTGATGTTCGTGCCTGGATTCGTTGCGTTCGCTATCTATCGGTTGGCCAAGCATTTCGTTCCTCTCGATGATGCGTTTGTGTTGCTCTTGGTGAGCAGTCTGGTGGCGGTGGTGACGGCGCTGGTCGCCTATCGCGTCGGACGAGCGGTTTCGTGGCCGGCGATGATGCGTGACGATGGGGGGCGGCTGCTCGGCTGGGTAGCCGGTTGGATCGGCGCGGTCTATGGTATCCAGCTGGCACTGCTGGTCTTGGCGATTTTGTGGATGGCGGGCTATAGCTATCTCCAACACCCCGACGGTCCGGCCATGATGGCGATCATCATTTCCTGCACGTCGGTGGCACGCGATGCGTTTGAGATCGGTCACGTGCGGAAGGTTGCGTTGATGGGAAAGCCGATGCCGACGTTTCCGGACGGCGCCGCCTTGCGTCAGATGTTGGGAGAGCATGCCGCACAAGTCGCTCCTTGGGTTGCCGCCGGATTGGCGATCGGCGCAGCGGCGGCTTCGTTTGGGCAGGCCGTGGGAGGACAACAAGCGGCGTTCGTCCAATTGTCCGCTGTGACGATCCTGGGCGGTGCCGTCACGCTCTGCGCCTACTTCGGCGGGTTGAAACCTCAGGCGTCATGGATGGCGGGATTGGCCGAGACCAAGACTGCCGAGTTGCTGAAGTATTGGTGGTGGCCGGGATTGGCCTTTGCGGCTACGTACTATCTGGTTGCGGTCGGCGTTGCCGTATTTGTGATGAAGCAGCCGGAGTTCTCGATGGTTGTTGCGGCGATCGGCGGCGCGCTTGTCACGGGATTGATGGCGCTCTATGGCTATTATTTGGGGTATCGTCGAAATGTGGAAGAGCAACAGGGGCGGAGCCTGAGTCCGGCGCTGCTGCGTTGTCCGTTTGTCATGGGCATTCTTGGAAAGTCGGCAGCCATGGGCGCATCGATGGCGCCTCCTGCTCCGGCTCCGGGATCGAAAGCGTAAGATGAATATCATCTCAAAAGAGAAGCTGACATTCCTCGCGCTGATCGTTGCCGTGATTGCCTTGTGTAGTCTGTTCAGTTCGGCGCTGGATCTTCCTGCCTGTGCCGAGGAGTCGACGGATCTCTACTTCAATACACCCGGAACGCCGCAGGGTCCGGCCGCTCCGGCCCCTCACGAGACGGCCTATCCACGGATCGGTTCCTCCGACAGCCGGTTGCTCGTGTGGTTTGTGACGCAACTGCACACCTACTTCGGTGGCTTCGTTCTGGCACTGCCGCTATTTTGCGCATTGCTGGAATTTCTTGGATTGATCACGAAGAAGCCGGCCTTGGCGCTTCGCTACGACGGCCTGGCGCGGGATCTGGCGAAGGTGGCGCTCCTGGCTTTATCGGTCACGGCGTTCATCGGCAGTCTGATGCTGACGATATTCATTACGTTCTATCCCAGTTTTATGAAATACATGGGCGGCACATTCAAGTCGTTCATGCCGTTCTACGCCGCCGTGTTTGTCGGAGAGTCGCTGCTGCTGATCGTCTATTACTACAGTTGGAATCGGATGGCCGAGCGGGGCAGAAAGTGGATTCATGCGGCGATCGGGATTCTCACGAACATCGTGGGCACCGCGTTGCTGCTGCTGGCGAACTCATGGTCCGCCTTCATGATGGCACCGGCCGGTGTGGATGCTCAGGGGCGGTTTTTAGGCAACGTCTGGCATCTGTTGCACTCGGCATTCTGGAATCCGCTTAATGTCCACCGATTTCTCGCAGACATCATGTCCGGGGGAGCCGTCGTATTGGCCTATGCCTGTTACCGGTTTTTCACCGCCAAGACGAACGAGGAACGGGCCTATTTCGACTGGGTCGGTTATGTCTTTTTGTTTGTGACGGTGTGCGCGCTGCTGCCGATGCCGATCGCCGGCTATTGGCTGATGCGGTCGGTCTTCGTGTTCCGTCAAACGATGGGCGTGACGATGATGGGAGGGCTGCTGACCTGGCTGTTCGTCATTCAGGCTGTGCTCATCGGCGTTCTGTTCCTCGGCATCAACTATTATATGTGGCAGGGGATGGCGCGACTGAAGGGCGCGGAACGCTATCAGCCGTATTATCAGTTCGTGCTCGGCGGCCTGACTCTGGCGCTGTTCATCTGGCTGACGCCGCATACGCTCATGATGTCGGGGAGCGAAGTCAAAGCGATGGGCGGCGCGCAGCATCCGGTGATTGGGAACTACGGCGTCATGTCGGCCAAGAACGGCGCGATCAACGTCATTCTTCTCTGCACCGCGCTCAGCTTTTTGTACTATCGGCGAGCGAGCCGGACCATGACCCTGTCCTGGGTCAGAACCGGTAACATCGTCATCGCTGTGCTGTTCGCTATCGGTCTGCTCAACGTCATCGGGTTGTCCGTGTATGGCTACTATCTGCCGGCGAAGATCCGTGTGGGACTGTCGGCGCCGCAGGCCTTTACGACGTTCACCGTTATTACAGTCAGCCTGATCATCAACCACATCATGCTCAAGCGGGCGGTCGTGCATGGGCCGGTTCAGTGGGGAAAGATTCCGTTCCGCGGCATGGTGGTGCTGTTCGGGTTGTCGGCGGCCTTTACATGGGTGATGGGATTGATGGGTTTTATTCGATCATCGGGCCGATTGTCCTGGCATGTCAGCGAACTGATGGCGGATGTGTCACCATGGGCCTTTACGCCGGACTTGGCCTTTGCCGCCAAAATGGTCACATTGAATATGGTGGTATTTTGGGGGGCGGTGCTGGTTTTGTTTTGGATGTGCCAGCGCGGGCAGCAGCCGGTCATGGGCGAGGAATTCCATAATGCGGAGACGCCGATTCTGTCGCCGGTCCCATCTCAAGAAACGTAACGAAAGGGTGTGGAAGGATATGAAGAGGGTGTTGTGTGGTGCTGCGATCGTGTTCGGCAGTCTGGCCTCTGTGCTCCTGTGGCCCGGTTTCGGATGTGCGGAGGGACCGGTACTCATTCTGGAGGAATTCAAGGCAAAAGAGGCCGATGGATTTCCCTCTGCATGGGAGCATGAGAATCAGCGGAGCCAGTCGAAAGGCCGCGATGCCTATAAGGTGCAGTCTGAAAACGGCGTCAATTTCCTCTCTGCGAAGGATGCGGGGCAGCGGATCAAGAAGAAAAAAATCGAGTGGGATCCCAAGGCCTATCCCGTGCTGACTTGGCGGTGGCGTTTGGTGAAAGCTCCGACCGGCACGGAGCCACTGGCCGCAATCTATGCGTCGCTTGATACCGATCTGTTATTCATTCCGGTCTTCACGAAATATGTGTGGAGCGCGACGAAACCAGAAGGCACGTTGACCGAAGGCGGTATGTTCAGCGGGTCCGAGATCGTCGTCCAAAGCGGGACGAACGAGCTGGGACAATGGTTTGAAGAGCGGGTCAATGTCTACGAGGACTTCAAGCGAATTCATCGGCATGAGCCGGCGGCGAAAGCCTGGGGAATCTCAATTATTTCCAGTTCCGGAGTCGAGATCGATTTCGGCCCCATGACGGCTCTGCCCGCCAAGTAGGGAGATTGTCACGACGCATGTGCGTACGCCTTCCCGACGCACATACGTAAATGGCTGTCGCGTAGGCTGCAGGTTGATGGTATGCCGATTTGGAAAGTGTTGGACATAGCCTTGGGAATGGTGGTGATGGGGACCGTGGGGACCCTCATCGGGGTGACCATGGGTGGGGGATTGTTCCCGGTGGCTGTTGGGATCGGGCTTGTTTTGGGTTGTGTCATCGGGTATTTGGGCGGCCGCCGATTTCTCGTCAGTATCATGATTGGAACCCTATTGGGCGGGGCGTTGGCTTGGTTGGTGGCTGGTATCGACCGGATTTGGGTTGGGGCGGGAGCAGGTGCGGCGATGGGCGGCTTCCTTGGCGTCCAGATTTCAATGCTTCTCGATATGCGCGCGGCCAGAAAGGCTCCGCCTGAAGAAGCTGAGCCCTCCGTGTCTCAACCGTGAACGGGAAGAGGGGATTGCGTGGAAAATAAGGGTGTGTTGTACGGGTCCATTATTTTCGTATTCTCGTCGTTTTTTCTCCTGGTGGGCCTGTTGGCCTATGAGTCCTACAAGGCCAAACAGATGAAGGAGTTGGCCGCGTCCATCAAGTCCGAGGATCGACAGACGGTGAGCAGCGGGACGTCCCAGGACTATTCGATGTACAAAACGAAAATGGGAGATGAGGGACGTGAAATGGTTCAGATTCCTGAAGGGCCCTTTACGATGGGGAGCGTGGATGCCGATCCGGATGAAGCGCCGGAGCATCAAGCCTTCTTGAAGGGGTTTTTTATGGACCGGAAAGAAGTGACTCAGTCGGAATACGCGCGGTTCGCCAAGATGACCAAGCGTCCGATGCCGCGGATCGAAGTATTTGAAGACGATCAGTCAAAGCTGCTCCAGCAGGAGTTTGCCGCGATGAGTGTGTCCTGGGATGACGCGACCGCCTATTGTAAATGGGCCGGTAAGCGCCTTCCGACCGAAGCGGAATGGGAAAAGGCGGGACGCGGCGAAGGCAAGAGGAAATATCCCTGGGGAGAGAAGTTTGCCGTCAATGCGGCGAATGTGGACGGCAGTGAAGATGGCTATAAGTACCTCGCGCCACCCGGATCGTTCGAGACGGGACGGAGTCCCTATGGGCTGTTCGATATGACCGGCAACGTCGCGGAGTGGGTAGCGGATTCATACGATGAGCACTATTATAAAAAGTCATCGTATCGCGATCCCAAAGGACCGGAGAATGCGGATCTGAAAGTTGTGCGGGGAGGGTCATGGCGAGAGACGGAACAGAATGCGCGGCTCTCCAAACGATTTGCTGCGAAGCATTGGCGGACGGATATTACGATTGGTTTTCGTTGCGCGGGAGATCCTGATCTGGTGAGTGGCTCTCCCGCCTCTTAGGCCGGTATGCTCGAAACAAAATTCAAAATTGTCTTTCTGTTCGTTGTGTTGGCCTGCGCGGCCCTCCCCATTGTGGGCATCATGAAAGGCACGACGCTGACGCCATTCGAAGAACCGGTCGGTGAATCGACGAATGTGGTTGAGCGGGAGCCGGACAGCGCGCCGAACGAAGAGCCGGTTCTGGAGGACATGGTGACGATCCCGGCCGGGCCGTTCGTTCGTGGAACTGAGAGCGGCGGGTTCGATGAGCAGCCGTCACGGACTATTTACTTGGATAGTTTTTCGATCGATCGGCATGAAGTGACTAATCATTACTATCAGCAGTTCGTCGTTGCCACCGGCCATCGGAAGCCCGGGTTGCCTGCGCGCTACGTCAAGAGCATCGGTAGGATGAAGGGGACCAATCAGCCGATCGTCTATGTATCGTGGGACGATGCGACGGAATATTGTCGCTGGAAGGGGAAGCGGCTTCCGACGGAGTCGGAATGGGAAAAAGCGATGCGCGGCAGCGATGGGAGGCTTTGGCCCTGGGGGGATAAGGAACAGGCCAATGGCGCCAATTGGGCTCGAGTGGATGACGGGTATGAAGTGTCCGCATCGGTGGGAGGTTTCCACACCGACAAGAGTCCATACGGGGTGATGGATGGGGCCGGCAATGTCTTGGAGTGGGTGGCCGATTGGTACCAGGAGGTCTATTACAAGGAATCGCCGGAGAAGAATCCTCCGAGCCCTGAGCATGGCACGTATCGGGTGTTGCGAGGCGGAAGCTTTACGACGACCGGCGCCGACATTCGGATTACCAGTCGAAGCAAAATGATGCCGGATTTTCGAGATGAAACGATCGGATTTCGCTGCGCGATCTCAAAAATATCGGGAGAAGAGAGGCAGGAAAATCCGTCAGACGCTACAGAAAATCAAAATAGTAGAGAATTAAAAACACGGCTAAGATGATGTTGACAACCATACCAGCCAAAACTATAATGTCGAACGCTTTTGAGTTTTGCGCCATGATTTTTCTTCCGTGATCACGCTCACAATTGAGTCGTGAGGAAGTTGAATAACATAGGGTTCCCTGGCTGTCAAGAAACGCAGAATCTCATTGGCTACTCATCAAATCGATCAGCAATAAGGAGTCAGCGATGGCATCGGCAGCACCTCAAGATAGTGAAATCAAGGTCAAAATCGGCAAGATGATTTTCTACATCACCTGTGCATTTGGGCTATGGTTTTTCTATTGGTTTGCCGGAATTCAGTGTCCCTGTTGATGTCTGATGATGGCGCGATCTGCAGGCCATGCGTTTCCGGAAGTAGCGAGTAAGAAGAACGAAAAAGAGGAGAAGAGGATATGAGTGCGCTGAACAATCCTGTCGTCGCGGTGATCGTCTCCCTCATCCTTGCGGTGGGGTATTTCGCGATGGTCGATCATTATCTGATGGACATGCAGGGCTTGGACTTCTGGTATCTCTTCCGCCAGTAATGGAATGATTCGGTACCGGCCTGAATCGATTGACCTACGGACATCTGATGGATTTATTTGTATTGCATCAAGGAGGTATTTCATGGGTCTCGTAACCCGGAAGAGCCTGTTCGCCATCATGGGGTTGTGTGCGATGGTGGGCCTCCTTCTGCTTCCGATCGTTATGGCGTTGCCGTCACCGGCTATCGGTGAAGAGGTGCCAGCAGCGGACGCGGGAAAGAAGGAAGGTGATAAAGTCGAAAAGGGGCGTGACGTCTATTATAAGACCGAAGGTATCGTGATGGGCGCTCCTGCTCCCAAGACGACCGATGGCCTCAGGGACTATCCCCGGTATAACTTTGAAAGTCGTGTCTTGCTCTGGTTCGCCAATCAGCAGCATCTCTATTATGGCAGCTTCGTGCTGGCCGTGCCGATTTTCTGCATGATCATCGAATTCATGGGGGTGGTGACGAAGGACAAGGCGCTGGCCAAGCGCTATGATCAGTTGGCGTACGACTTCATTAAGATCAGTCTCACGGCCTACTCCTTGACCGCCGTTCTGGGCGGTATTTTGATCTTCACCTTCTTGACGCTCTATCCGGCATTCTTCGGGTATCTATCCGGCATCTTCCGCCCGGTCATGCATATATATGCGCTGATGTTCGTGGCGGAGAGTGGAACCCTCTACATCTATTATTATGGTTGGGACAAGATGAAGGAAGGGTTCCTGAAGTGGATTCACCTGAGCATGTCGGTGGTCCTCAATATCATCGGGACCTTGCTCATGTTCCTGGCGAATTCGTGGATCGGTTTCATGATGTCGCCGGCGGGTGTCGATGAGCAGGGCCGATTCCTTGGAAATATCTGGCATGTGATCCACACCGCGTTGTGGAATCCGCTCAACTTGCACCGCATTCTTGGCAACATGGCCTTCGGCGGAGGCGTCGTGGCTGCGTACGCCGCCTATAAATTCCTGGCGTCGAAGACGGATGAGGATCGCGCGCACTACGATTGGATGGGCTATATCGCCATGGCGCTCGGAGTGGCGTTCTTGATCCCGTTGCCGTTTGCCGGATACTGGCTGATGCGCGAGGTGTATGCCTATCGTCAGCAAATGGGGATCACCCTCATGGGTGGCTTGCTCGCCTGGTTGTTCATTATTCAGGCGACCATGATCGGCATCCTCTTTCTCAGCACCAACTACTACCTCTGGCAGGCTATGGGCCGGATGCGTGGAGCCGAAAAATACCAGCGATACATTAAGTATCTGGTGTTCTTGCTCGCGTGCGGCTACATGGTGTTCATCACTCCGCATACGATGGTGATGACACCGGCAGAATTGAAGGCCATGGGAGGCCAGCAGCACCCTGTGCTGGGTAATTATGGCGTCATGTCCGCCAAGAATGGCGGCATCAACGTCATTATTACGACTACGGTCTTGAGCTTCGTCTGGTACATGCGAGGCAACAAGGTTTCTACCGTGTCGTGGGCCAAGTTCGGCAATATCTTTATGGGCATATTTTTCGCGTGCGCCTATTTCAACATTATCGGGCTCGCCGTGTACGGGTATTACATTCCGGCGAACGTCCGCGTAGGACTCTCTGTGCCGCAGGTGGCGACAACCCTCTCCTGCCTCTTCTTCATGTTTGCCCTTAATGGTGTGATGATGAAGGGGGCAAAGCAGATGGGGCCGATCGAGTGGGGAAAAATTTCAGCCCGTTCGCAATATGCGTTGATCATGTTGGCGACCGCCTTTACCTGGATGATGGGATTGATGGGCTATATTCGCTCATCCGTCCGTCTCTTCTGGCATGTCAATGAGATCATGCGCGATAACTCACCCTGGGCCTATACCCATACGGTGGGGTTTGCGGCAAATATGATTTCCTTCAATGTCTTGTTCTTTTGGGTCAGTATTCTTTTTGTGTTCTGGCTTGGTAGTTTAGCGGCTAAGAAGGCCCCGGTTGAAGCAAAGGCAGGCGTGCCAGGCACGGTGCCGCAACCGGCTGGAAGCCACTAGCCACATAGATATTTATAGATATTCGGCAAGCATGAGTCGGCGGGGAGACGGTATCTTTCCCGCGTGAGCCGGAGGAGGTCAATACCTTGGGTAATCTGATTAGCGAAGCCCTCTCGATGGGTTGGGTGGCGATGGCCATCCTTGCAGGTTTGCTCGTCTATTTTCAGGTGTCTATCAGCGATCCTGCCGCAAAAAAGCGAGCGGTGTTCAAGACCTTTATCGGAATTGTCGCCACGCTTTTGTTGTTCATGGCGATCGCCAACTACATGAACAATTTCTACGGTCAAAATCGGCTGCTGCCTGCATCTCTTGCATTGATTACCGTCACAAGCTTTGTGATGGCGATGTATTTCACCAATCTTGGCGCATTGCTGAAAATCGGCGGATTCATGTTCTTTGTGGCGGCGTTTCTCTCTGGATATGGCAACTGGCTGCCGCAAGTTGAAGGTGGCTTCCCGCCGAAAGAAGAGAAGATAACCTGGGATTCCATGACTCCCCAGCAGCTGGCCGATAAAGGCGAAGAGATTATCTTCGGCGGTATTGGAAAGAGCAGTGTGCAGGGAGAGATCGGCAAGGGCCAATGTCCGCTGTGTCATGGTTTTCAAAAGGGCTTCTTGAGCGAACGGGCTCCGAATCTCTATGGACTGCCTGAGCGGGCGGAGAAGGAACGACTGTCGGATCCCCGCTATAGCATGAATGCGCCGGCAAAGCGCGACACAGTTGAAAAAGAATCCTGTCCTGGTTGCGGAACTGGAACAACTGGACAGGAGTACATAGCCGAATCGCATTCCTGCCCCAATTGTTATGTCGTGGCTGGGTTCGGGCTGAAGGGATCGAATGATCGCGAAAGCCAAATGCCGAAAATCCATAAGCCGCCGATCTCATTGAGTCTTCCTGAGTTGGCTGCGGTGGATACCTGGATATATCTCCGTGAAGGCAAAGAGCCGCCTTCTTATGAAGATATCATCAAGTCGTACGAGAAGTTTGTTCCGGAAGCCGATCGTCCTAAGCAACAAGAAGATAAGCCGGCAGGTGCGGCAAGTTCGTTGTTGGCGGACGGGTCTGAGCCTGTGGATCAGATTTTTGCCAAGGGACAGTGTGTGTCATGCCATGTGATTCCTGGTATCCCTGGTGCGGTTGGTACGATCGGTCCTAAGCTGGAGGAGGGGACGAATGCCCCGTTGCGTCTGAAAGACCCAGGATACAAGGGCACAGCCAAGTCTACGACCGAATACATTATGGAGTCGATTGTTGAGCCGAGCGCGTATGTCGTGAAGCCGTTCCCGGACAACACGATGCCTAAAGTGTTTGGGCAAAAATTGAGCGCGGGCGCCTTGAAAAAGATTATCGATTATCTTTCGCAAGTGAAAACTGGCGCGCCGCCGCCAAAGATTTCATAAGTATTGAGTCATTTATCGCTATTGCAGAGTAAAGGGAGTAAGCGATGAAAGCATTGATGTCACTCGGTGCCCTGGTCGGAGCCTTGGGGCTCCTGCTGCTCGGAGGGATGATTTTCGACGTCGTTCCTTCAAGCTCGGTGCGTTTAGTCGAAGGCTACATGCCGATGCAGATGTTGTTCGAGGTGGCCTGTTATGTCGCGGGTTTCACCGGATTAAGTTTCATGATGAGCGCCATGGGAATGCCGATGCCCAGGTTTTGGCAGGGGATCGGATTCTGGGTGTTTTTCATGCTCTATTTGAAGTTCAGAGTCTATCCGCCGATCCCCTTCAGTGTCCGTGCAATGTATGGGACCGTATCCATGGTCGCGGTGTTTATGTGGATTTCTGCCAGTGAGGAAGATTGGAAGAAATTCAAGCAACCGATCATGAACGTGTTGGATGCGCAGACGGGCATGAACAAGATGATGCGGTATCTCTATCTTGTCTTGATTCCTATCCTGGTAGGGGGATTTTCCTACAACGCCATGGTCCCGAAGTCCGAGGAACCAGTTGAGCTCAGGACGGTCCATCCGGCTCCTCCAGCCAGCACCAAGGTTCATGGCAAGACGTATGTCTTGCAGACGTCACAAAGTCCCTATCGTGTCAACCCCGAAGGGAAGTACGACCAAGAGTATAGCAACGCCAATATCGTGGAACAGGGTATGGGCCGGTTGATGAAGCCGAATGCCAATCCTTGGGACGACAAAAATCAAGGCTATCTGAAATATGTCAGGGAAGGCGGAGAAATATTTTTCCAAAACTGCCATTTCTGTCACGGAGATAATTTGAACGGACGCGGGCTGCATGCCTTCGCGTTCAACCCGATTCCGGCAAACTTTACTGATCCGGGTACGATCGCCCAGCTGCAAGAGACCTTCATTTTCTGGCGTGTCTCCAAGGGCGGTATCGGCTTGCCGAACGAAGGATTCCCTTGGGCTTCGGTCATGCCGCCCTGGGAACAGCATCTGACGGTGGATGAAATCTGGAAAGTAATTTTGTTCGAATATTGGCATACGGGCTACTATCCCCGTACCTGGGATTAATCAGTTGCGACATCTACTGCTAACCTGGATGGACGAGATGAGGATCAATATGATGAATAGCGTCACTCGGAAGGCCGGCATCGGTGCCGTTACTGCCTTCGGAGTTATCCTGATTGCCGGCAATGCGGGAGTGGCCCTTGCTCAGGGTGGTCTTCCTGAAGGTTTTAAAAAGGGCGATCTGGCTCCTGAACCTTCCGCTGAGATGATCGAAGCGGGAAAGCGAGTCTACTTTACCAAGTGCGTGTGGTGCCACGGTGTCGATGGTGCAGGCGATGGACCTGGCGCGGATCGTCTCTGGCCTCGCCCGCGCAACTTCAATCAAGGGACCTTCAAGATTCGTCACACGGCCAGCGGCGAGTTGCCGTTGTTCGATGCGAAAAAGCCAGTTGCCGGCCAGAACGACCTGTTCGAGACTGTGACGCACGGCTTGCCCGGTTCTGCCATGCCGCCATGGGAGGGCATTCTGTCGGAAGAGCAACGGCTTCAGGTCTTGTCCTTCGTCACCACGCAACTCGTGAAGGATCGGAAGTTTACGGACAAGCAGTCTGAATCTCAGACGATTCTCAACCTCGCAGAACTCAAGCCGAAAGCTGCTTCCGATGAGAGTAAGAAGCGCGGTTCAGAATTGATCGTCGAAAAGAAGTGCGTTGAGTGTCACGGGATGGAAGGCCGTGGTGACGGCAATGCCTTCAATCTGAAGGATGACTGGGGCTTTGCTATCCAGCCGGCCAATTGGCACAAGTGCTGGAACTTCCGTGGAAGCCGCCAGGACCCCTATAATGTCGCCAATATTTTTCGGACCTTCTCAACAGGCGTCAACGGCACCCCGATGCCGTCGTTCGCCGACAACACCTCAGTGGATGAGCGATGGGACATTGCCAATTTCGTGAATTCTCTCTGTGAGAGAGATTCTCTCGGCAATCCTCTTCCGATCGATTCATTGTCCGATAAGCCGAAAATCAATTTCGTCATTCCGTCCGATCCTGTTGAGGGAGAAATCCCCGCCGACATCGAACATGAAGCTTGGCAGAAGGCGCCGAAGCGGTATATCGCAATGGGCGGACAAATCACCCACAAGCCTAGAAACTTCGTCAATCGGATCGACGATATTTGGGTTCGCTCGCTCTACAACGATAAACATATTGTGTATCTCGTGGAGTGGGACGACAGAACGAAGAGTGTTGCGGAAGGAAAGCTGCCGTGGGCTCCAACGCAGGTCAATATCGATATCAAGGAACAGGATCCGAAGACCGGGGAAGAGGGGTCTATCGCGGCCAATCAGAATAAGTACGTGGTATATAACGATGCCATCGCCATCGAAACAGCGGTGAAGTGGAAAGATCTTCCTTCTCCGATCAAGCCGCGCTACCTGTTCGGTACCAACGAGCAGTTCCCGGTCGATATCGTGAAGTGGGAGGCCGATGGCTCAGTCCGGGCGTTCCTGGGAACCGGATGGGATAAGGACTTTGTCGAGCGTGATACCTATGAGGAGAATCTGAAAGTCCTCAAGAGTGAATGGAAGAACGGCCGCTGGTACGTGATGATTCAGCGTCCGGTGGGTAATAAGAAGGATCAGGATTACGATGAAGATACCTTCTTCGAAGTTGGACAATACATCCCCACTGTCTTCTTCGCATGGGATGGGCATAACGGCGATGCAGGACGGAAGATGGCCGTATCGGCTTTCTATTACACGTTCATGAATCCTCCGATTCCACAAGAGACGTACATCTATCCGGTCGTGATTGCGTTCGGCGTTGTCCTGTTAGAAGGATGGGTGTTGACCCGCCGCGCCAATAGGAAGAATGGCAAGACGCTCTAATCTGAACGAGACGACTATTGGAAAAGTAGAGGGAGGGGGTGGGGAAACTCACCCCCTCTTTGTTTTTCAAGGAGGCGCGTTGTCGAAGA
>SXGR01149708.1_pt1 | contig 17578 bp, 20 predicted proteins | sample 3174711 | NCBI WGS metagenome assembly SXGR01 (sample SAMN11356860, study PRJNA531348) | freshwater metagenome | isolation source: freshwater sample F1-60 | place: China: Fuxian Lake, Yuxi | collected 2017-12-25
GAAATCTACTGCGTGCTCGACGACAGCGAAGTGCTGCTGAAGGCGGGCGACACCATGATCCAGTGCGGCACCAATCATGCGTGGAGCAATCGCTCGAATGCGCCGTGCGATATCGCTTTTGTGCTGATTGATGGCAAGTTCTCGCCAGAACTGGTGAAGTCTCTCGAAGGCAAGTGAGCCGGGCCTGGCGCCTTGACGTGTCGTTCGACCCAATGCAACTTGCTGTTCGTTAGTCAACAAAAGGGAGTAGAGACCATGGCCGGACATCTGAAAAATTTCCAGACAGGCATTCTTGCCGGCGTTCCACGCGCCGCACGTTACCTGACGTTTGCCGTGGCAAATCCCCGGCGGTTGCGCCCCGCACTGGCTGCGCTGGCTGCGGCAGTGGATGGCGAATCGGTGGTCATGGGTGTCGGTGCGAATCTGGTGGATCACTTGGGAGCGTCCATTGATGGGTTGCGGCCTTTTCCGCGCTTGCGAGGCGCCAAAGTGCAGGTACCCACGACACCGGCGGTGCTCTGGTGCTGGTTACGCGGCGAGGATCAAGGCGAACTGCTGCATCGCTCGCGGGCCATCGAGGCCGTGGCGGGCGATGCATTTAAAGTCGATTCGCTGGCCGCTGGCTTTCGCCACCGCGAAGGCCGCGATCTCACCGGTTACGTGGACGGCACTGAAAATCCCAAGGGGGCGAAAGCGTCGCGCACCGCCATCGTAACCGGTAAAGGCGCGGGTCTGGATGGTTCCAGTTTTGTGGCTGTGCAGCGTTGGCAGCATGATTTTGAGGGCTTTGATGCCATGAGCATGCGCGATCAGGACAATGCCATCGGCCGCCGCCGCCGCGATAACGTTGAACTGGCTGGCGCGCCGGTATCGGCGCACGTCAAGCGCACTGCGCAGGAAAGTTTCGAACCGGAGGCTTTTGTCGTTCGCCGCTCGATGCCGTGGGTGGACGGGCAGCGCGCGGGCCTGATGTTTGTCGCGTTCGGCGCGTCGTTTGATGCATTTGAAGCGCAGATGCGGCGCATGGCGGGCGTTGACGACGGTGTGGTGGATGCGCTGTTCCGGTTTACGCGTCCGCTCACTGGCGCTTACTACTGGTGCCCGCCGGTCAAGCGCGGCAAACTGGATGTCAGCAGCTTGCTGACGTAGGGATTTTATAACTAATTGATTTATAAGGATATTTTAAGGAGATATTGTGAGCGCAGTCAATCCCCGCATTGCCATCCTCGGCATGCATCTCGAAAGTAACGCGTTCGCACCGATCTCTACTGAGAATGATTTTCGCCAGTCGTGCTACTTCGAGGGCGAGGCGATGTTGGCCGAGGCTGCTAAGCCCGCACCCAACATGCCGGCCGAGATTCCCGGGTTTATCGAGGTGATGAACGCCGGCGGGCCCTGGCAGCCGGTGCCCATCATCATCGCCGCCGTCGAACCCGGCGGTCCGGCCGAGCAGAGTTTTGTCGACGCCACACTCGCACGCATGCGAACCCTGTTGGACGCGGCGGGGCCGTTTGACGCGATCTATATTTGCAACCACGGCGCAATGACCGCCTCCGCCAGCGAGGATCCCGATGGCGCTTTGTATGCCATGGCGCGCGGGGTGGCCGGCCCGAAGTTGCCGCTGTTGAGTACCGTCGATCTTCACGCCAACATTTCGCAGCGCATGTTCGACAGTGCCGATTGCATCCTGTCGTATCGTACCAATCCGCACGTTGACCGGCGTGAGCGCGGCTGCGAGGCCGCCACGCTGATGCGGCGGCTGCTCGCTGGCGAGCGCTGGGAAAAAAACATGATTCGCATGCCGATCAAGCCGCCGTCGGTCACACTGCTCACCGCGCGCGGCGCGTATGCCGACATGATTAACGAAGGCCAGCGTCACATTGCCCCCGACTTGCCAGTGGTGTCGATTCTCGGCGGCTTTGTCTTCGGTGATGTACGCGAGGGTGGCATCACCATACTCACCTACGGGCGCGGCGAAAAACCCAAAGCGCTGGCGCAGCAGCTCGCCGAATTCGCCTGGGGCCAGCGCGAACGCTTTCGCATGACGCTCACGCCTTTAACGGAAGCCATCGCTCGTGCTGCGCAGGCAGGCCGCAACGGGACACGCACGGCAGTGTGTCTGGCAGACGTGGCCGACAACCCGGGCGGCGGCGGGCGCGGTAATACCACCGATATTCTTGAAGGGTTGCTCGCCGAGCGGGTTGAAGACGTGCTGCTCGGTAATTTTGTCGATGCGCAAGCGGCAGCGCGCTTTCACGCGGCGGGCGTGGGCGCTACCGTGTGCGTGACGCTGAATGAAGCGTGCGCCGATGCCTTCGGGCGCGCGGTGCCGATTGAAGCCACTGTGCTCGCCCTATCGCAGGGCACGGTCAATGGCAGGCGCGGCATTTACGCGGGCCGCAGCGTAGACCTCGGCCTCGCTGCAGCCATCCGCGTCGGCGGATTGACGATGATTGTGTGTTCGCGCCGCATCCAGTGCGCCGACCCCATGTTCCTTGAAACTTTTGGCCTCGACATCAGCAAGTTCGCTACGCTGGTAGTGAAATCACGTGGCCACTTCCGCGCCGGATTTGACACGTGGTACGGCGACGATCGCATCGTCGAAGTGGATGCCGGAGGCCTGACCTCACCAGTACTCGAAAACTTTGCGTGGAAACGCATGCCGCGCCCTGTGTGGCCGCTGGATTTGGAGACGCGTTGGGATGGAGCCGCGTTGAACTGAGCGGGCGGAAATGCCGGGCTGCGTCAGCTGTTGGATAGTCGTCAAGCGCTCGAAAATAATAAAATAAATCATATAGTTACAGCGACTTCAATTTTGCCTCCAACGCCTCCAGATAAACCGGAAACTGATGAATATCGTTGTGCCCCGCGCCTTCGACGAGCAGATACTCCAGCGGGGAGCGTACCAACGGACGCAGTTGCTCGCTGTCACTATAGGGAATCAATTCGTCCTGTTTGCCGTGGATCAACATGATCGGGCTTTTGATGTCGCTGATGAGGGTGTCGGTACGCAGCGGGTATTTAACAACCCAGCGCGGTACGATGGGGAAGGCTCGCTGGCTGGCGGCGATCAGGCTGGCGTAGGACGACACCAATACCACGAGATCGGGATGGACATCGCGCGCGAGTTGCACGGCGAGGCCGGTGCCCCGCGAACGGCCGTAGATGACGATGGGAATATTGCGGTCGCGGTATTGTTGCGCGACGGTGTCCCATGCAGCCCGCACGTCGGCGTGCAGTTGCGCTTCGCTTTCGATTTTGCCCGTGCTTTTGCCGTAACCGCGATAGTCGAATATGAACAGGTCGTAATTCACCTTGCGATAGAAATCCACACCGGTGGTCCATGTGCTGAGATCGCCGCCGTTGCCGTGGATGAAAAACAGCAATCCGCGCGGCGACGGTTGGGTAATGTGCAGCGCATTGAGCGAAGCGCCGGGTACGGCTACGTTCACTTCCCTGAACGGTTGATTGAAGCTGAACTTGTAGTCCGGTGGCAGTTTTGAGCCGGGAAAGAGAATTTTCTCTTGCGCAAAATACAGCGCCGCCACGACAACGGCGTAACCGAGCAAGGCCAGCACGGAAAGCCCAATCAGAGCCTTGGCCACGGAGAATCCTTGCGGGAAAAAAAGGTCGGTCACGGTTGAAGCGTCATCCACGGGTAGGGGTGAATCTGCCGCGTAGTTTACCGTATGCACGCGCCGCGAAGCGGTGCAGGTGGCGCAACGCTATTGGCGCTTAGATGCCTGGCACCGTTGCGCTCGCCGCCACTGAATGGCGTTGCGTCTTCGTCACGCACGCTTCCTGTGTCAGAATCCGCGGTCAGCGCGCGTTCCGCGCAACAGGAGAACTCAAATGACCCAAGCCGCGCGCGGCACCGCGCTTTACGCAACGGGCGCAATTTGCTTTGTTATGTTGTCCTGCCAGCCAGCGTTGGCTGCCGCCGCCGAGCCCTGGCCGGCGAGTCCGCTCAAGCTGGTGGTGACGTTTCCGCCGGGCGGCAGCACCGATGTCACTGCGCGGCTGGTGGCCGACAAGCTGCGTGCCGATTTGGGAAGGCCGGTGATCGTGGATAACCGCGCGGGCGCGGGCGGTAATATCGGCGCCGATTTCGTGGCGAAGGCCGCGCCGGATGGCTATACGTTGCTGATGGCCACCAGCTCGCATGTCACCAACCGCACGCTCTACAAATCGCTGCCGTACGATTTTGTGCAGGATTTGACGCCGGTGTCGCGCGTGGCGTTTATTCCCAACATGCTGGTGGTGAATCCGTCGAATCTGCGTGTGAATACGCTGGCGGAATTCATCAAGGCGGTGAAGGATACCGGCAACAAATCACGCCTGAACTATGGCACCGGCGGCAACGGTACGTCGCATCATCTGGCGGCGGCGCTGTTCAGCAGCATGGCTGGTGTTGAAATGGAACACGTTCCTTATAAGGGCGGCGCACCCGCGGCAGCAGCATTGCTCGGCGGACAGGTGCAGGTGCTGTTCGCGCCGCTGGTGGAGGTGCAGGGGTTCGTCGAGGCCGGCAAGCTCAAGGGCTTGGGTGTCACCACGCGCAACCGCTCGCCGCTGTATCCCCAAGTGCCCGCCATCGGCGAAGTGCTGCCGGGTTATGAAGTGGCGTTGTGGAATGGCATCATGCTGCCAGCCGGCACGCCAGCGGATATCGTCGCAAAACTGAACGGCGCCGTTGTGAAAGCGTTAGCGCAGGCGGATATCAAACAACGTCTGGCCGAACAGGGTTCCGATGCCGCGCCGAATTCAGCAGCGGAGTTCCGGCAATTTATTGCCGGTGAGTTGGGCAAGTGGGCGAAGCTGGTGCAGATTTCTGGCGCTAAAGTCGATTGACGGCAGACAGGAAAATTGGGGGGAACATGAGAAAATATTATAAGTATTTGATTTTATTAACTATTTTTTGCGGCAATGCCAGCCTGGCTGCAGACGCCTGGCCCGTGCGCTCGATCCGCTTCATCGTGCCGTACCCGCCGGGCGGCCCCACCGATTTGATGGCGCGCTCAATGTCCGGGCGGCTGACCGAGGCGCTGGGTCAGACCGTAGTGGTGGACAATCGCGCGGGCGCGGGCGGCAACGTGGGTACGGAGGTGGCGGCGAAAGCGCCGCCCGATGGCTACACGATTTTAATGGGTGCGATCAGCACGCACAGTATCAACATCAGCCTCTATCGAAAACTCGCGTTTGATCCGGTGAAAGATTTTACACCCATCACGCAGGCGTCGATTATTCCGCTGGTGATCAATGCGCATCCGTCATTGCCGGTGGCCAACGTCAAGGAGTTGATCGTACTGGCGAAAAAGAATCCGGGTCAGTTGTCGTACGGCTCTTCCGGCAACGGCGGCGGAACGCATCTGGCGGGTGAGTTGTTTAAAACCATGACCGGCACCCAGCTACTTCACGTGCCGTACAAAGGCTTGAGTCCAGCGACGATTGATGTCATGGGCGGCAACATTCCACTGTTGTTTAATGACCTCACCACGGCGATTCAACCCTATAAATCCGGGCGCGTAAAAATTCTCGGCGTCTCCACCGCCAAACGCGTGCAGCAGATTCCCGAGGTGGCGACCATCGGCGAATCCGTGCCCGGCTACGAGGCGCACACCTGGTTCGGTGTGCTGGCGCCAGCAGGGACACCTCAGCTGGTGATCGACCGGCTAAGCCGCGAGTCGATGAAAATTCTGCAAAGCGACGAAATCAAAAAACGTTTTGCCGAAGTCGGCGCCGAGCCGATCGGCGGCACGCCGCAGCAGTTCGCCGCGTTCATGGCTGCCGAGACGATAAAGTGGGCGAAGGTGATCAAGGCGTCCGGCGCGCGTGTGGATTAACCTGGTCAAGGTTATCCATCGAGGAAAATTGACATGAGCAATAACATCCCGGCATCACCTGCGCCACGTTTTGGCCCGTTGCCGGAAAGCGAAATGACCGAAGCGCAGCTAATAGCCGCGCGCGAGCTCGCCGGCGGTCCGCGCGGGCGCATGAGCACGTCGGGGCCGAACATCGTGCTGCTGCGCTGCCCTGATCTGATGAGCCGCACGCAAAAGGTGGGCGAGTATTTGCGTTACGGCAGCTCGCTACCCGCGCGCTTGAGCGAATTTGCCATCATGGTCACTGCGCGTGCATGGACAGCGCAGGTGGAGTGGCTGGCGCATCAGCCGCTGGCGTTAAAGGCGGGCCTCGATCCGTCGGTGGCGGACGATCTTGCGCAAGGCAAACGCCCCGCGAAAATGAAGGAAGACGAAGCCGTCGTTTACCAATTCTGCAAGGAGCTGCACGACACCAAGGCTGTCAGCGATGAAACCTACAAGGCCACCGTGGACAAATTCGGCGAACGCGGTGTGGTGGATTTGATGGGCATCACCGGCTATTACACCATGCTGGCGATGGTGCTCAATGTGGCGCGTCAGCCGCTGGCCATCGGCGTGGCGCCTCCGTTGCCGGTGTTGTAGTGCACAAGCTGGAACCGCCATTTGTTCCGGCCTGCGGTGTATCAATCCACGCGTATTCCCGCCGCCTTGATCACCCGGCTCCACTTCGCGGTTTCCACCGCATTGCGTTTCACTGCTGCATCGGCATTGCCGCCCAGCGGCGTAATGCCGAGATCGCTCCAGCGCTTTTGCAAATCGGCGGCCTTGACGAAAGCATCGCTGTCGGCGGCGAGTTTGCGAACGATGTCGGCCGGCACTTTGCTGGATGTCGATAGCGTGTAATACGGTACGGCCTCGTAATCAGGCACGCCCGATTCGGCGATGGGCGCGATGTCCGGCAGGTTGGGCGCGCGGCTTCTGCCGGTGACGCCAAGTGCGCGGACTTTGCCAGCTTTGACGTATGGGGTGCCGGAAGCCACGTTTTCAAACATGACCTGGATATTGCCGCCGATCAGATCGACCATCGCCGGTGCGCTGCCCTTGTAGGCAATGTGGGTGAGGTTGACGCCGGCCACCCACTTGAAGAGCTCCGCTGCCATGTGGATTGCCGTGCCCGCGCCCGCCGAGCCGTAGTTCAATTCGCCGGGGCGCGCCTTGGCGAGTGCGACGAATTCCTTGACGGTTTTCACCGGCAACGACGGGTGCACGATCAGCACGCCCTGCGACTCGCCCAGCAAAACAATCGGCTGCAAATCGCGGCCAGGATCATAGGTGAGACCCGAGTACATCGCGTAAGCAGCGTTTTGCGCAATGGTAGCCTGCAACAGCGTATAGCCGTCAGGTGCCGCCTTGGCCACCAGATCACCCGCGAGATGGCCGCCAGAGCCATGGCGATTTTCGACGATCACCTGCTGGTTGTAGATCGGCGTCAAACGTTGCGCGGCGATGCGGCTCAACAAATCGGAAATGCCGCCCGGCGCGGCGGGGCAGATGATGCGGATCGGCTTGGCAGGATATGCCGCCGTTTGCGCATGCACCGAAGCGGCGCTAAACGCGCCTGTCGTACCACCAACTGCACTCAGTACCCAACCGGTAATAGCGATACACTTGGACATTACAATCTCGTTACGAATGTTTTTGGCTGATCGAATCAGCAGTGCCGCATTTTCGCGCAGCCGCGCGGGCGTGACCAGTGCAGCAGCAGGGCGTGCGCAAATTCCTGCGATGGATGACGTTTTTGCGACGGTGAACATGAATTTAAAAATATCAATTAAAACAGTTAGTTACATGAATTCACGCCTTGACGGAAGCATTCACTCGAAGGCGCATCATGGCGATTGATTTCAATGCGTTTACGCCACTGACTGCGCTGGCAGGCGGCGCGCTGATTGGTCTGTCCGCCGCGATGCTGATTTTGTTTAACGGACGCATCGCAGGTATCAGTGGTGTGCTCGGCGGATTGTTGCGGCCCCGCGCAGGCGACGTGGGCTGGCGCGTTGCCTTTGTTGCCGGGTTGCTGATGGCCCCGCTGATTTGGCAGCTTGTGGTGCTGCTGCCGGCGAGCCGCTGGTTGACTGTTTCGGAGTACACAACCGTTGCGCTGATTACCGTAAGGCAAATCGATGCCAGTGCGGCGTTGCTGGTCGCGGCCGGATTGTTGGTCGGCATCGGCACGCGTTACGGCGCGGGTTGCACCAGCGGCCATGGCGTGTGCGGCCTGTCGCGGTTGTCCCTGCGTTCGCTGGCGGCGACACTCACCTTCATGGCGGCGGGTTTTGCAACGGTGTATGTGATGCGCCACGTGTTTAACTGGGCGTGAGGAGGCGAGGCGAACATGAACACCGCACTGTCATTTCTCGCCGGCCTGATATTCGGTATCGGGCTGCTGGTATCCGGCATGACCAACCCGGCAAAAGTGCAGGGCTTTCTGGACCTCGCCGGCGCGTGGGACCCTTCGCTGGCCTTGGTCATGGCGGGCGCCATCGGCGTTGCCGTGGCAGCTTTTGCGGTGGCCAAACGCCGTCACGACACGTGGCTGGGTTCGCCGATGCTGCTGCCGGCAGCGACACACATCGACAAGCGGCTGATCGGCGGCAGCGCGCTGTTCGGCGCAGGCTGGGGGCTGGCAGGGATTTGCCCCGGGCCAGCGCTGGTGCTGCTGGGCACGGCTTCTGGCAAGGGCGCGGTATTTTTTGTGGCGATGCTGGCGGGGATGGGCGTGTTTGAGTGGGTGGAGCGGAGCTGGCGGACGAGTTGATGTAAGTGCTGAATTACATTCCAAGCGATGGTCACAAGTGATGGTCACAAGCGATGAATAAAATGCCCGGTCGTGTCTGTGCTGCGCTATTCGGAATGCTGGCGGCGGTCAGCGTGGCAGCGCAAACCTATCCCGCGAAAATCGTACGCATCATCGTGCCGCATGCCGCGGGCGGCGGCTCCGACACAGTGGCGCGGCTGCTCGCGGCGGAACTCACCAAAGCCTGGGGCCAGCAAGTCATTGTCGATAACCGTCCCGGCGCGGGCGGCATCATCGGCTCGGAGCAGGTGGCACGCGCATCGGCCGATGGTTACACCTTTTTGGTGAACGAGGTGGGCGGGATGTTGATCCGCTTGAGTGCACACGCGAAGCTGCCGTTCGATCCCTTGAAAGACCTCATGGCCGTGGGCATGGTGGCCTATGGCGCGAACGCTGTGGTCACGCATCCGTCGATACCGGTGCGCGGCCTGAAAGAATTGATCGCGCTAGCCAGGGCGCGGCCCGGACAGCTTAATTTTGCCGTGCCCGGCATGGGTAGCGTGGCGCATCTGGCAGGGGTTGAACTGGAGCAACGTGCGGGCGTGCGCTGGACCTACATTCCCTACAAGGGCGGTGCGCCGGCCATTATCGACGTGGTGTCAGGGCAGGCTGACTTTGGCGTAAATGGCATGTTCTCGGTTTTTCCGCACTGGAAAAGCGGGCGGCTGCGCATCCTCGCGGTGGCCAGCCGCGAGAGGCACCCGATGGCACCGGAGTTGCCCACGCTTGCCGAGGTTATCGGCGGCAGCCCCAGTGGATCATGGCAAGGCGTGCTCGCGCCGGCGGGCCTGCCGCGCGACATCCTTGCGCGCTGGAACAGCGAGATCGCACGTATCAACACCATGCCCGCCATGCGCGAAAAGCTCGCGGCGTTCGGCGCAACAGCGGAAAGCATGACGCCCGGAGAGATGCAGCAATTTCTGGCGGACGAGCGCACGCGCTGGGCGCGTATTGTGCGCGAGGAGAAGATCAAGATCGATTGAGGCGGGCGGCGAATGAACGTTGCTTGCATCAATGACGCTTTTCCTGATTGTGGCAAAGGGGAGACCCGTTGCAAGTCTTGCACATTACCCGGGCATAGGGTTCCCCCGTAAGTGCGGGGTCGCGGTAGAAGCGAATGTCAAAGAAGGAAAGGGTGCGCCCGCAAAGGTGCGACAGCACGGGTGCTCGTGCTGCGCTTTGCAAACAGGTCAGAACCGCACGCCGATGCCCACACTGTAGAGGTCGATGTTGGTGCGGCCGGTAGCCGCTGCTTCGCCAACGCGCGCGTAGCGATCCCAGCCTGCCTTGCCGAACAATGACTTGCTAAAGTCGTAGGTAACACCGGTACCGATCAACAATCCGGTCGTCGAAGCCGAGGTGTTCAGCGGTGTAGTAATGCCGGTGGTCGAGGCCGAGATCAAGTCGGTTGTGGTGTGTGCAAGACCCAGTTTGCCATACGCCGACCAGCCCGAAGCAAGTGGCAGTGTGCCCACAGCGGCGAGCGACCAGGCACTGGCCTTATACTCTCCCGTGAGCGTGTCAGCCGCCGGTGTTGTGGCGACAGAAGTATAGCCATACTGGCCGAGGCGGTTATAAGCAGCCTCAACGGCGAACCTTGGCGTTAGCCGGTAGCCCAGGCTCAAACCACCCGCGGTGTCGCGACCGGAAAGGGACGCGGCGCCGGCGATGCCCTGGCCTGCGAGCGCACCGTCGATGTCACTTCCCCCCAGCCCGGAACTGCTGCGGCCGAGCTGAAGGCCGATATACCAGTCTCCAGCCGCGGTTTGTGCACCCCCAGCTGCTGCCGGTCCCGATCCGGGCGCACGCTGTGCCAACACGGGGGCGCTGATGCCGGCGAACAGCGCAGTGATACCGGCAAGTACTTCTGCGCGGCGAATCCATTTACGGCGTTTGGTGCAAGTGTCGTTTCCATCATTCATGTGGTTCTCCTTGGGTATGGGCGCGGACGAGGTGACCGCTAAGAACCAGTATCGTGTGTGGCGGTAAAGTAACCGTGTCGTGGGCGTAAAGTTGTGTAAAGCCGACGCATCACACGGGCGGTCTTCCGATATTTTCGTATCGGCCCGAAGTTCGTGTCCTGCGACTTAGTGGATGGAATGGCTACGCAGCCAATGTCACGTGAAAGCCGTCGCTGCCAACCAAGGCGTCGCCACCGTGCCGCCGTGCGATCTGCCGCACCAATGCGAGGCCCAGGCCAGCGCCGCCTTCCGTGGCGCCAACTCGCCGGTAGAAGGGTTCAAATACCCGTTCGCGTTCGTGCGCGGGTACGCCAGGGCCGTGATCACTTACCACGATTTCTGCGTGACCTGCCGTGTACATTATTATGACGGTGACCGGCGGCACGCCGTGGCGGCGCGCGTTTTCTAGCAAGTTGCGGATGAGGCGGCGCAACAGCCGCGCATCGCCCCGGATCGTCACTGCCTGCCCATTGAGCGTCACTGCCTCAAAACGCGCGCACTCCTCGGCGGCGAGCGCCAGCAGATCGACATCCTCGAAGGCTTCGCGCGTGGCCGCCGCATGCGTGGCGTCAAGGCGGCTGGCCAGCAGAATTTCGTCGATCAATGCGTCGAGTTCGGCGATATCGCGTTCGAGTTCACGCTGGCGATGCGCGCCCCCGCTGTGCAGCAACTCCAGACCCATGCGGATGCGCGCGAGCGGCGTGCGCAATTCGTGCGAGGCGTTGGCGAGTAGCGTCTTGTGCGCGCCCACCAGCGCTTCAATGCGCGCGGCAGCGTGGTTAAAACTCTCCGCCAAAAGAGCCACTTCGTCATTGCCTTCGACCGGCACGCGCGCGCTCAAGGCGCCCGCGCCCAGAGCCTCGACGCCCGCTTGCAGGCGCTCAATGCGGCGGGTGAGCCGCCTGACCACGGGATACGCCCCTGCCCCGATGGCCAGCGCGAGCAAGGCCAGTAACGCCAATACACGGCCGCCTGGGGGTGGATGGTTTTGTGGCATGTGCACGGCCAGCCAGCGCCCATCGGTTAGCGGCAGCAACCAGCTTCCGCCCTTGCCCCAACCATGTATGGGGCCGCCTCGAAGACGCTGCGGCAAAGCGACAGGCTCGCCAATGGACGCGATCCGCTTGCCGTCCGCCGCGTAGAGGCTGACATCGGCGGCAATGCCCGCCCAGGCTTTGACCAGCGCTGCCTGCTGCACATCGTGCGCCGCGCCAGCCGGGGGCAGGGCATTTGACGCCAACGTGGCAGCGGTCTCGATAGCGCGCAGCGGTGGACTGTCCTGTGCGAGTAAATAGACGGTCAGGCCAGCCACCAGCGCCAGTACCGCCAGACTTGCCAGCACCGCCAGATAAATGCGCAGATACAGCCGCTTCATTCCTGCGCCTTGGCAAACACATAGCCCGCACCACGCACGGTGATGATGCGGCGCGGCTGCTTGGGGTCGTCCTCAATGGCCTGGCGGATACGCGAAACGTGCACGTCTATCGAGCGGTCAAACGCTTCCAGTTCCGCGCCCTTCACCTGATCCATCAGCTGCTCGCGCGACAACACCCGCCCGGCGTTTTCCGCGAGTGTGGTGAGCAGGGCGAACTGGTACGAGGTCATCGTCCGTGCTTCACCGTCGATGCGCGCTTCGCGCGCGGCGCGGTCAACTTCCAGCCGTCCAAAGCGCAGTACATCACCGCGCGGCAAACGCCCGCGCCGCAAGATCGCACGCAATCGTGCCAACAATTCACGCGGCTCGAAGGGTTTGGGCAAATAATCATCCGCACCCAGTTCCAGCCCCAGCACACGATCGGCGGCATCGCCGCGCGCGGTGAGCATCAACACCGGCACATCGGACCTTGCGCGCAGTTGTTTGCATACCTCAAGACCGTCGATGCCCGGCAACATCAAGTCGAGCACCACTGCGTCAAATGATTCGCGCGCCTGAATCGCAAGCCCTGCTTCGCCCGTGCCCGCGGGTGTGACGCGATAACCCGCCGCGCCGAGATACTCGGCGACCATTGCGGCGAGGCGGGTGTCGTCTTCGATCAGCAGGATGCGATGGCTCATCACGCCAGTTTAACCGCCATGGTGCATAAATCCACCCCGCCGTTGCTGCATGCGTTCGGCAAACTTCTTGCGTTGCGCAGGCGTGAGGATCTCTGCCACGTCGCCCATTGCCTGCGAGATGCGCTTGCTGACCGCCTCCATGCGCTGCAAGCGCTCGCCGCGCATGCGTTCGATGGCTGCGCGGTCGATGGTGTCCGCGGTCATCAACCCCATCGCCTGTTTGCGCGTCTCCATCATCTGCCCGCGCATGGGCGCGAGTTCCTTCGCCAATTGCCTGACGATGGGCGCGATGCGTTTTTGCTGATCGGGCGTGGCGTCGAGCTCCACGTACATGTGTTTGAGCATGCGCTCGGTGCGCTCTTCGATCTGAGCGGGCTTCATCGGGCCGCCTTGATATCCACCGAACGGCCCCCCAGGCCCGCCGTGCGCTTGGGCTTGCAGGCATAAGCCGCCGGCGAGTGCTGCGATACCGGCAAAAATCCCGGCGCGCCGAAACCAGCCGCGGCGGCTGCTACTGAGAGTGTCTTTGCAATGGTTCATGATGTTCTCCTTGGGTTGTGGAGCGGAAGAAATTTCCGCTGGTAATCAGTCTGGCGTGCCGTGGTAAAGCCATCGTGTCGAGCAGGTAAAGATATGTGAATCCATCAGCGCCGGTACATCGCCCCTAGCGGCGCGCCCGCGTAGCTGTTTGGCAGGACTGTGATTAGCCGCGCGTCCGCCGTGGTTTTTTGATCGGGGGCCAATGTATCGTAGAGCGCCTTGGCGGAAGCGGCGACATCCTCCATCGCGGTCAGCCGGTTGCGCGCGGTGTCGGCAAGGGCGTTGATGTCGCGTAATGCATTGCGCGTAGCGTAGACGGGAACCGGGCGTTCACGCGCCATATCCGCGGCGAGCGCCTTTACTCGATCGCTAAACGACGCCCAGGATTGATATTGATCGGGGTGCAATTTCAGCTCCTCCTGCAGGGCATTGAGCCGGTATTCGACTTGTTCCTGTAGAGTTTCAGACGGGACGGGACGTTGCTCGCGTTTCACGTCCGCTTCGGCGGGGCGGCCGCGTCCCCCGCCGCCGGGCTTGCCACCGCCAAATTGCGCCAACACTTCATGCGTCAGCAACACGCTTGTTGTCAGAGCCAATACGGCTTGTACAATCCATCGCCGAGTCATGTTTAGCGGCTCCTGCTTTCGCTGGAAACCACCGTGTATCCATTCGCAGCAAGGTGCTCCTTGATCGATGTGAGTTTTTCGTTGACAGGATTACTCAACGAGGGCATGCGCCAATTGCCCGTGACGCTTCCAATCAGCTGATACTCACCGTGTCTGACTTGTTGCAGTTCAATTTGCACGCGACTCGCGCGAAACTCGCCACGCGCGTACAGATCGCTGTTTTCGGTCACTACGCCGCCTGTCTTGATGGTTGACTCGCGAAACAACTCATCGGGAAAACGGGGGCCGTTGACGGTGATAGTTTGCGGCGTGGGCTGCATCAGTTGCGCACCAGCCATCGGCAACACCATGCAGCCCGAGAGTGAAATCAGGGCGCCGGACGCCATCATCTGCGGGACCAGCTTGTTCAACGGCAGTTTCATGGGACACTCCTTTACGTAGTAAGCAGGGACAACTACGCAGACTACCGTGAGTGTATTTTGGGTTTGTTGTCGCGAACGTAAAGAAATGTAAAGTTGCAACCGCTGTGTATTACACGGTCAGCAAGAGTCCATCAAGAATGACGCAAAATGCCCCTATCGATATTGCAAGACGCCGGATAGCTTCGATGCATGGCGTTTAACGAGATGCTGCCGCATGCTTTCATCAAAGTACGGGCAGGCAATGGTGCCGGCAGAAATCTTGTGCAGCATCTTGTGCAGCCTAGAGGCGCAAGTTGAATACTTATTGGGGCATGGTGAGGCGTGCTTACTAGGAGTCTATCGAGGACTTGAAAAACATCAATTAAAACAAATACTTAATTTTTTTCACCTTTCTTCATCCCCACCTCAAACACCAGAAAATACTGGTTGGGCAGCAAGCCGTGCTCTTGCGCAAGCGTGTAACCGGCCCCCGCCATTTCTTTTTTCACGCGATCCGGTGCGATGCGTGCCTTGGGCGGCGGGCCGACGGGGGACTCCATCGTGAAATCGACTACCGCGACGCGTCCACCGGGCTTTAGCGCGCCCTGCAATTCGCGGAAGTAACGCTCGCGCTTGTCGATGTGATGGTAGGTGTTGACCAAAATGACGAGATCGGTTTTTTCCGGCAGGCGCGGATTGCCCGCTTCGGCGGCGATGGCAACAAGGTTGCTGAGTGATTCGCGCTGGGCGCGCGCGGCGAGATATTTGACCATGTCAGGCTCGGCATCTACGGCAAACACTTTGCCGCCCGGAACCGCGCGTGCGAGCTTGGTGGCGAAGTAGCCGGTGCCCGCGCCGATGTCGGCGGCGATGGCATCGGGTTTTAGCTGCAACGCTTGAATGACTTCATTGGGCTTTTGCCACGCATCGCGTTTAGGGTCATCGAATTTTTTCGCCCAGGCTTCGGCGTCTTGAAAACGGTGATCGGCGGTGTGATGCGATTGGGTGTAGGCCATCGAGGGCATCAGTGCCAGACTTGCAGCGGCCACTAGTACCATGGTGTGTGTAATGAGATGCATAAAATATCAATAAAATTACATAGTTATGACGATATCCCTTGAGGGCGATCGGTTACTTGAGGCTGAATTTCTTCTCGCGGATAAACGCCCCAAAATCCGCCCGCTCCGGCATCGCGTAATGCCGGGCCTTATCTTCGGACCAACCGTAAAACGGCGAATCGGGGTATTTATTCCTGTAGCGTTGTTTTGTCAGCGCAAACAGTTTGTGGCGGCGCTGGTCGTAGGCGTCGATTTTTTCTTTGAGAGTCGATTCGTCGCCGGCGTAATATTTGTCGGTGTGGGTGGTGATGTTCAGATCAAGCCGCGCGGTAATGTGGCCGCGCTCCAGCGGGTAGCCCACGCACAGGCCGGCGACGGGGAATACGCCGTCGGGCAGGCCGATGACATCGCTGGTCTCGCGAGGGAAATTGCGCACGGCGCTGATCGGCACCGTGCCGAGCCCAGCGGCTTCGGCGGCGCGGATGAATTGCGTCATCACAATGCCGGCGTCGACTGCCGCGTTCATGAAGTGATCGAGGTGCTCGTTGACGAAGGGCTTGCCGCGCCATTCGCCGATTTGGCGGATGCGCCGGTTGTTGCCGCAGAACATCAGGAATACCGGCGCGTTGTTGATCCACGGCATGTCGGGAATGGTGTCGGCGATGGCCTTGATTTTGCTGCGGTCGGCGACGTGAATGATATCGGCCTGCTGCAAATCGGATTTGCTGGGCGCGGACAGTGCTGCCGCCAACAGCAATTTAAGCAGTGCGGGTTCGACCGGCTGCGGCGTCCACTTGCGGTGGGAGCTGTGTTCGAGCATGCGCCGCAGCTCGCCTGCGCCATCGGCCGGCAGGCTCGAGGGCGGGGAAATGGCCTCCCCAAAGCGGGTTTGGGTGGCTTTTTCGATACGTTCAGCGTCGCCGGCAGTGGGCTGGGTCATTGCGTTTTCCAGTTATAAATATATCAATAAAATCAATTAGTTAAGATACTTCATGCGGGTGGTCAATAGACTGGCCGTATGCCCGCAATTGGGCGACGAATTGTCCGGGAGTTGCCTTCACGCAGCAAATTTTGTGCAAAAAATCAGAGTTCTACGAGAGATTTCCCCGGCACATGCCCGTAATCCATCTTGCGTTTTGGCCTTAAAGTATCGTAGAATTGCGCCCTTTCGATTTTCGCCGCCCGGCTATTTGCATACTCTACAACAGCGTGTCTGCAACGGCGTAAAGGGCAGAGCAACCAAAGGATTCCCATGGTAGTGATTCGTTTAGCGCGGGGCGGCGCCAAAAAGCGTCCATTTTTCAACGTGGTCGTAGCGGACTCCCGCCGTGCGCGCGATGGCCGGTTTATTGAGCGTATCGGATTTTACGACCCGAAGGCGCCCGAAGGCCACGAAACTTTTCGCTTGAATCGTGAGCGCCTGACGCATTGGCAGTCGGTGGGCGCGCAGCCTTCCGATACCGTGAGCCGCCTCGTCAAGCAGTTTGCAAAAACTGTCGGGGCTGCGCCCGCTGCTGGTGAGACCGCCGCTGCGTGATTTGCCGGAATTACCGGAAGGCGAGTCACCAGTAAAACGAGTGCAGGGTACTTCGCCGGAAAGACTGGTGCAGAGTACGCCACCGGAAAGACTGGTGCAAATGGGGTATATCAGTGCCCCGTTCGGAATCAAAGGCTGGGTCAAGGTACATTCGTATGCCGGCGAGGATGGAAGGCTGGCGGAGTACCCTACATGGTGGTTGGGTAACAGCAGCGCCGCTGGGAACGAATGGCGAGAAGTTGCGGTAGAGCAGTCGCAGATGCATGGCATGGATGTCGTGGCCAAGCTGGCCGGATGTGATGACCGGGATGCGGCGGCGAGTTTCAAGGGCCAGACGGTCGCGGTGCCGCGAGATGCGTTTCCGCCGATTGAATCAGGTGAGTATTACTGGGCCGATTTGGTTGGGCTTAGAGTCAGAAACAGTGAGGGGTTGGTTTTCGGCGTGGTCTCGTCGATGCTGGAAACCGGCGCCAATGCGGTCATGGTAGTAAGACAGGTTGTGCAGCAAAGTGTGGTTGATGGTGTGAAGAACAGGCACGATAGGTACGGCAGGTACGATACGCAGGAGCGGCTGATCCCGTTTATCGCCCCCGTTATCAAGCGTGTGGATATTTCAGAAGGCTTGATCGAAGTAGACTGGGGCGCCGACTTTTAGCGCAGGCTTGGAAAGGTTTTAGCGCGGACAGCCGATGCTGCAATTTGATGTAGTAACCCTGTTTCC
>SXGR01544290.1_pt1 | contig 17577 bp, 17 predicted proteins | sample 3174711 | NCBI WGS metagenome assembly SXGR01 (sample SAMN11356860, study PRJNA531348) | freshwater metagenome | isolation source: freshwater sample F1-60 | place: China: Fuxian Lake, Yuxi | collected 2017-12-25
CGCGCTCGCAAAATTTTCCGCACTTGCTTTGTGCGCCGCCGGTGTCGCGCTGGGCGCCGCAACGCTGGCGTACGCACAAACGTATCCGCAACGCCCCGTGCGCGTGATCGTCGCGTTCGCGGCGGGCGGTGTCGCCGATCTGCAGACGCGCATCGTTGCGCAAAAATTGAGCGAGCTCTGGCAAACCAGTGTGGTGGTGGATAACCGTCCCGGTGCGGGCGGCAATATTGCGGCAGGCATAGCCGCCAGAGCACAGCCCAACGGCTACACGCTGCTTACTTGCAACTTCGCCACGCATGGGCTGAATCCGGCGGCGTACAGCAAATTGCCGTACGATCCGCTGAAGAATTTTGCACCCATCGCGCTGATCGGCACCGCGCCTAGCGTTCTCGCCGTGCATCCGTCGCAGCCGTCGCGTTCGATGAGTGAATTGCTTGCTTTTGCCAAGGCGCATCCGGGCAAACTCACCATGGGTTCGTCGGCGGGTGGCACGTCGCAGTATCTGTCGGTGGAGTTGCTCAAGATGATGACCGGCGTGGACCTCACTTACGTGCCGTACAAGGGCGGCGCGCCAGCGTTGACGGATTTGCTGGGAGGGCAGGTGCAATCCATCATTGCCGCATTGCCGACGGTGATTGGTTTTCTGCCTGGTGGCCGCATGCGCGCACTGGGCGTGACTTCCGCAGCCCGTTCGCCACAGGTGCCGAATATTCCCATCATCGCCGAGTCCGGCGTGCCGGGGTTTGAAGTGGTCGGCTGGAACGGCCTGTGCGCACCCGCCGGAACGCCGCCTGCGATCATAAACAAGGTGAGTGCCGACACCACGCGTGCGGTGAACGCCCCCGATACGCGCCAGCGCTTGGTCGAGCAGGGCACCGATACGCGGCCCATGACACCTGCTCAGTTCGACGCTTTCATGCGTGCCGAGATTGCGAAGTGGGGGAAGGTGGCTCGGGCGGTGGGTCTTAAACTGGATTGAGCGCGTTACAATCCGATTTTATCGATTCCACGGACGATCACGCTCATGGCCATGCGCATCTGGCATCAAAGTTTTACCGTATTGCAGGATTTGCCCGCGTACGACGACGCATTGAAAGCGCACTTCAAAAAAGTCGCACGGCCCGATACCGAGATCGTCATGCACGGCATGGCAGAAGCTACGTATCCCACCAACTACCCCGGTACGGACATTTGCTTTGAGGTGATCCAGCGGCTGCACGGCCCGCAGTTTTTGATGGCGGGCATCGCCGCCGAAGAGGCGGGTTTTGATGCCTACGCCATCAGCAGCATCCCCGATATCATGTTGCGCGAAACGCGGGCATCGCTGAATATTCCCGTAGTGGGCTATGGCGAATCGGCGATGCTGTTTGCCTGCACGCTAGGCGAGAAATTCGGCATCCTCAATTTCATCGAAGGCATGCACGGGCAGCTGGCCGACAATGCCGTGCGCTACGGGCTGGCGAGCCGCTTTGTCGCCGCGCGGCAGGTGGGTTTTACCTTTGCTGATGTGCTAAAAGGTTACAGCAACCCGGCGCAACTCATCGAGCGCTTCAAGGCGTCCGCGCGCAAAATGATTGCCGACGGCGCTGATGTGATTATTCCCGGCGAAGCGCCGCTGTGCGTGTTGCTGGCGAACAACGGTGTCAGCCGTGTGGACGACACACCGGTGATGGATTCGCTGGCAGCTTGGGTCAAGTTGGCGGAATCACTGGTCGATCTGCGGCGCACCAGTGGCCTGTCGCCCAGCCGCCGTGGTTACTTTCAGGGCATGCCGCCTCGTGAGCGGCTGAAGGAACTGCTGGCGTTTTATGGGCAGGCGCGCCTCGCACCCAAGCCCTGACGCATGAAAGGCGGGTGCTTGCAGCGTTCGTGGGCCGCTTCACGATGGCTCCTGCTCGCGGTCCTGTTGCTGTCGCCCGGCCTTACCGGCCACGCTGCCGAATACTGGTACGACGGCCCCAATCCGCCGCGCTATGTGGCGCCACGTGCGGGCGAGCCGGCGCCACGCGTGGCGCTGGTGCTCGGCAGCGGCGGGCGGCGCGGCTTTGCGCACGCCGGTGTGTTGCGCGTGTTGGAGTCTGAGGGCATCAAACCGGATTTGATCGTTGGCGTCAGCATTGGTGCGGTTATCGGCGCACTCTACGCGGGCGGCATGACTGCGGCCGGTGTCGAGCAATTGGCGCTACAGCTTGATTTGTCGGCGCTGCGTGATTTGTCGTGGTTGTACTGGGGCCAGATACGCGGACAAAAATTGCAGGATTTCGTCAACGCACGCGTGGGGCAAAAGCCGCTGGAGGCTCTCGGTATGCGATTTGCGGTAGTGGCCACACGCCAGGGCGATGGCAAACCGCAGATTTTCAATGCCGGCGACACGGGGGCCGCGGTGCGTGCGTCCAGCGCAGTACCCGGCCGCTTTTATGCCTTGCGTGCTGATGGTGTGGCGTATGTGGATGGTGACGTAACCAGCCCGGTACCGGTGCGCGTGGCGCGCACTCTCGGTGCAAGCGTGGTGATCGCTGTGGACATATCGGCGCGTGTCGAGGGAGCACCCCAGGGCGTGCCCGATGACTGGCTGCGGGCCGACCGCGAACGGCGTCTGCGCATAGATGCCGAAACACGATTTGCCGACGTGTTGATCCATCCCGACATTGGCTACTTCGCGGGTTCGTCCGGCAACTACCGCACGCGCGTGATTACAGCGGCGGCTGAAGCTACGCGTGCGGCTCTACCGCGTATCCGCAATGCCATGACGGGAAAGCAACTACCTGCAAAGTAATCGGGTAAGTGCTATGCTAAACTATTGTTTTAAAAGAGATTTTAAAAGAAAATCAGGTAGCTGATCTACCATCTCGCAGTAATTGCCGTAGGGATGGCAAACCATAGGGCGCAGTTCGGACGAGGACGTCGTGAGACTGGTGCGGTTGGGGGAGAGCAACTCAAACTATGACAGGGATTCCACATCGGCGGCAAAAAAGCCGCCACGTGCTGGGCTGGAAAGCGGCTATAGCCTTTGATCCGTCGTCGAACAAGCCCGTGGTGCACACGCAAACGCAGGACGTTTCCGCAACCGGCGCGGCGGTGTTCACCGATTTTGGCGATTTGACGGGCACCCTGGTGACGCTGCTGCTGGCGATTCCTGAAGTCAAGGGCAAGCAGGCGCCACGCGTACTGAAAATGCGCGCGCGCGTGGTGTCGACCATGCGCACGCCCGGTATGAGCAAGCATCGCCACGGCTTGGTGTTTGTGCGTATGCCGGACGACGACGCCGAGACACTTACAGCAATGCTGGCGCGCATGCCGGAACCCGATCCGCCCACCACGCCGCCGCCCGATTTGTCCACGGTCAGTCGGTTGGAATGGCTGCGGCAACGCGCGCAGACCAAGCTCGCGGAAGAGGCAGCAAAACCACCCGAAGTGCCGCCTGCCGCCCGCATCGATGAGGCGCTGCGGCGCGCGTATGCCTATCTGCATGATCTGGCCACGCAACTGAATGTGGTCAAACCGGGCTATCCCAAAAGCTATGGCATTGCCGGCGTGCCGGAATTCAAAGGGCTCGCGTGGGAGTCGGGGCATGCCAACTTTCATACGCGAACCGTCGGTTACCAGACCAAATACTACGAGCGCGTGATTTTTCAGTTTCTGTTGTCGAGTGGCGGGCAGATCCGCGTGGCGCGCGAAGTGCCGGCGAGCGAGCGGCTGAAAAATCTGCTGGTCGATTGCAAGATTGATTTTTCCCTGCAGGACGTGCGCAATCCGCGCGGCCTGGTCGAGCGTGTCAACTTTGAATTTCCGTGCAAGGTGGCGGCCAGCCTACTGCTGACGGCGGAGCCTGACAGCGGCAAAATTATGCTGCACGCCAGTAATGTGTCTGGTTACGGCACCGTGCAACAGCTACTGGCGCCCGAGGCCGTCGATGACGCGTCGCTCAATGAGCTGTCGGGATTCATACTCGGTGAGGCCAAGGCATTGGGGCCGCTTTTGCTGCGCGGCGCGTAGGATCAGTTACATTTTTGCGTTTTGCCTGCCCAAGCGCCGCGCGATCAGCCACGGCAGCAGCGCCAGCAACATCGCCAGTGCCGCGAGGGGCATAATAATCAACAGCCGTTCCGGCCACGGCCCCAACAGGTCAACGATGCTGGGATTAAGTGGCCGCGAGGGCCCGGTGAAACCATAGTTGCTGCCGAGCATCAGATTGACGGGCAAGGTCAGCGCGACGTAACCGGCGCTCGCCGCACACGCGATGCCATAGTCGCGCCATCCAGGGCGGTATTTGTTGACAGCAAGATCGTAGATCGCGGCCATCATCACAAAGCCATGCAAAAACCAGAATGTCCAGAACACGCCGGAGGTGGGCGGCTCCACCAGACTCGGCGTAATCATCGCCTGTGTGCATAGCGAGAATGCCCAAAAGTACAACACCGCACGTGCCACGTGATACCGTGTCAGGAGGACAATGCTGGCGATCAGCGACGCGATATGGCACATCTGGAACGGTAGCGTGGTGACTGGATCGAAGCGTCCCGGCAGTTGCCACCAGCCATGCGCGATGAGCCACACCGCGAGGTTGGTGAACGCCAATGCGCGTTCGAACGGCGTTGGCGTTAGCGACACTTTTAGCGTGTTGCGTTGCTTGCGGCCATAGCGCACGGCCAGCGCAATCAGCACGGTGATGCACAGCAGCGTGAGGCCGTGCGTCAGCGTGAACGGACGGAACGGTTCCATAATCAAATCAGCCGCTGGCGCGCGCGAGCTGCAACACTACCTGCATCGGAAACATAACTATTTGATTTTATTAAGTAATTTTTCAATGAGCTGTGGCGGTAACGAGGCTGCCTCCAGCCCGATGCGCCGCTGCATTTTGATCGCGGCTTCTTCGCTGCGATAGTAGCGCGGCACGGTGCGCACGAATGCAAAACCAAGCGATTGATAAAACAATCGCGCCACCTGATTGGTGGCGCGCAGTTCCAGTTGAATTTCGGTGATGCCCGCAGTGAGCGCGGATTGTTCCAGCCACGCCATCAGCGCGCGGCCTATGCCCTGACGCTGATGTGCGCCGGCCACTGCCAGCAGATTCAGATGCAGTTTGTCGTCGCCGAATTCTCCGATGGCAAATCCCGCAATTTCACCGTTGACTTCGGCCACGGCCACGCAATGTTCGCGATGATGAAGAGCGCTCAACACGCGCTCGGGACTCCAGCTCCAGCCGCGCAGGCCCACTTCAATCAGGCAGCGCGACATGACCGCGATCGGCCGCGCATCCACGTCAACCGCCAGGCGGATGGTGGGAGCAGGCGCCGTCAAAATTACGCCTTGTTCTTAGGAATGAATTTCAGCGCAACGCCGTTGTTACACCAGCGTTCACGCGTGGGCTGCGGGCCGTCTTCAAACACGTGGCCGTGGTGGCCGCTGCACTTGACGCAGTGATACTCCGTGCGCGGAAGCACCAGTTTGTAATCCGTTTTTTTGTTGAACGCGCCGGGGATGGTGGTGAAAAAACTCGGCCAGCCGGTGCCGGACTCATATTTCATCGCCGAGGTAAACAGCGGCAGATCGCAGCCGCGGCACACAAACACACCGGCGCGCTTTTCTGCATTGAGCGGGCTGGTGCCGGCGCGTTCGGTGCCTTCGTCGCGCAGCACGTTATATTCGATGTCCGACAAACGCTTGCGCCACTCGTCCTTGCCGAGTTTCAGCGGCGGTGTGGTCGTGACGGGCGGCGTGCCGTCGGCGAGCAGGGCCTTCCAGTTTTTCTGCATGTCGTCGATGGCTTTTTTGTCGAGCGATTGCGCCTTGGCACTGCGTCCCGATAAAGCGCCATAGGCTGCCAGCGCCGCCATACCTTGAATAAATCCGCGTCTTTCCATGGGTGTCTCCTGAGTCCTGAATTTCAGACCGCTGGCGCCGGGAAAGATTCCCCGGCGCTTGCCTACGTGCGATTGCGGATTGGTCGGTGGCAGCGGCCTGGCCTTACAGTCTTACCACTTACAATGAGGCTTCTGAACCAAAGATGACGGTGCATTCGCTTGAAAGGACACCCCCATTGCCTTGCGCCAGCGCCACGTCGCAGTTCTTGACCTGCCGCTGGCCGCATTCACCGCGAATCTGGCGAATGGCTTCGATCATGACCAGCAGGCCGTACATGCCTGGATGGCAATACGACAACCCGCCACCGCTGGTGTTTACCGGCAGGGAGCCGCCGGGCGCGATGGCGCCGCTGGCTACGAACGGTCCGCCTTCGCCCTTTTTACAGAAGCCGAGGTCTTCGAGGAACAATATCGGCGTGATGGTGAAGGCGTCGTAGAGCGACAGCATTTGCATGTCCGACGGTTTCATCTTCGCGGCCGCGTACGCCTGCGCGCCCGATTCTTTGGCCGCGCTGACTGTGAAATCCGGCATGCTCGAAATATTCGCGTGCGACAGCGATTCGCCGGTGCCCAGCACATACACCGGTTTCTTTTTCAGCGACTTGGCGCGGTCGGCGCGCACCATCACGATCGCGCCGCCGCCATCAAGCACGAGGCAGCAATCGCGCACGGTGAACGGGTAGCTCACCATGCGCGCGTTGAGCACCTGTTCGACGGTGAGCGGGTCTTTTTCCCATGCCTTGGGATTCATCAGCGCCCATTTGCGCGCCGACACCGCGACTTCGGCGAGTTGTTCGCGCGTGGTGCCGTATTGATGCATGTGGCGTATGGCCGCCATGGCGTAGGCGCTGCCCGGCAGAAACGGCCGGTAGGGCGACTCATAGGGATTGAAATCGCGCGGGCTGGCGGCGGCGCGTGACACCGAGCGCTGTGTGCTGCCGTAGGCGATGACTGCCACGTTGCACAGGCCGAGCTGTAGCGCAGCGTGCGCGTGTGCCACATGCGACATGAACGAGGAGCCGCCGATGATGGTGCCATCGAAATATTTGGGTTTGATGCGCAGATATTCGGCAAACGCCATCGGCCCCATGCGCACCTGCGTGGCCGCGATGAACAGGCCATCCACGTCTTTTAGCGTGAGGCCGCAGTCTTCCAGTGCGCGCAGCGTGGCTTGCGCCATCAGGTCCATCGGGTTGGTGTTGGGCGCAACCTGGCCCAGATCGGATTCCGCCGCCCCCACCACGGCAACACTGCCGCGTTGCAGTCCCGCGAGATTTGCGTTGGCCATTATTGTTTCTCCACGGGCGTGAATACGGGATACGGTGCGGCTTTTTCCGTGGCGGGATGCACGCGGAATTTCACGCGCATGCCGATCTTGACCTGCATTGGGTCGATATCTTCCACCCGGCTCATCATGCGAAAGCCTTCGTCCACATCGATCATCGCCACATTCAGCGGCGGTTCACCTTTGTAGTGCACCACGGTGGTGGTGTAGACCGTACCCAAGCCTTTGGACACGCGCCATTCGATGTTTTCGCTGCCGGTGCCTGGAGCACAGGCGCGAGGGTAGAAAAACGGCTGGTTATCATCCAGGCAAACCTGATAGGCAAGTTCGCCCTTCACGAGGTGGGCCTGAAAAACCCCGAGCGGGGATTCCTTTAATAAACTGGGCATGGGTTGTCCTTCGTGGGTTGTACTTGAAATGGTCCGTGTGGAACGGTACGTGTGGGGCAGGTGTAGTTAAGGCGCAATTATTTTAACGCTGAACAGGCGGCGAGGCTCCGTTCAATTGACCGCGCAGCAGCTGGGGGGTAAATTACGTTTCGCGAAAAGCCCTTGCCGATGCCGTTTGGGCCGGCCGCAAAACGTCATATTGTCCAAACGTAGTACGCAACATCAAACAACGAAATTCCGCCCCCTTGAATCGTATCGAAGAACTCGCTGAAGAGTTGTCGATGACCGAGTTGGTCCGGCTGCAGGATTTGCTGTCCAAGGCCATTGTGCGGCGGTTTGAAAAGCGACTCGCGCTGGCGTTTAGCGACATGGTGGGATCCACCCCGTACTTCGCGCGCTTCGGTGATCAGGAAGGGCGCAAGCTTCAGCAGCGTCACTATGATTTTGTCGGTGCCGCCATCGCGCCCGAGGGCGGACGCGTGGTGGATACTGCGGGTGACGGCGTGTTTTTTGTGTTCGATAGCGCGACGCAAGCCGCGCGCGCCGTGGTCAATCTGCTGCGCGCCATCGCACAGGACAACGACAGCCGCGCCGCTGATCACCGGTTGAACGTGCGTGCCGGCATTCATATCGGACCGGTGCTGACCGACGGCGTGCTGGTTTCCGGCGATTCGGTCAATTTTGCCAGCCGCGTCGGCAGTACGGCGGGCACGAATGAGCTGCGTCTGTCGGCTGCGGCACACGCCGAGTTGTCCGACATGGAACTGCGCATGCGCGGCCGGCGATTACCTGGTGTGGTTTTAAAGGGCGTGGACAAACCGCAGGATCTGTTTGCGCTCGACTGGACCGATGCAAGCAAGTTTCCAACACTGCTGCGCTTTGAAAACGGCACCGAAATCCGCCTGCCGCAACTCGACGTGATTCGCTTCGGCCGTCTCGCCGAGCGCGACGGTGTCGCCGCCAACGACATCGTGCTCAACCTGCCCGACCCGGAAATGAATGGCTGCATCAGCCGCTGGCATTTCGAGCTACACCGCCGCGCCGACGGTTTTCAGTTGCGCTCGGTAACCTCCAGCACCACCACCGAAGTCAACGGGCAGTTGATCGAAGGCAACGGCAGCGTCATCGTGCGTCCCGGCACGCGCGTGCGGCTGGGCGGCGTAATGACGATTCAGTTCGACTCCGAAGATCCGTCAGGTGACCGGACACAGATGCCGACTATCATGGGCGCCAAGTCCTAGCAGGTTGGTTGCATTTTGCGCTTTCACTTCACAGCGTCTTTGTCTGTTGCTGGTGCGGCTGTGACTCGCAAGCGGTCGCTTGAATAAGAGCGGCGTAGGGATTTAAAAAAATCAATAAAAACCAATAGTTAGGTTTCTCCAGCATGGAATCCCCTGCTGCCTGGGCATCGATGGCTCCGCCGCCGGATTTTTCGAACAAGGCGGTTAAATGACAACGTGTCAGATGGGCTGATGCTCCGTCCAGCATTCACCACAAAAAATTCCCTTCGGTGTGGAGTAAGCCAGCGATGCCCGCTATTTCCCTACACGCTCTTGCACCGCAATACTCACGGATGTGCCGCCCGATGGACGGGGCATTGCTGAAATGCTCGCCTCCATATTTACAGGGGAGGTACCGCCGATGAAGAGCATCAGCCCCGTCTCTGATTGGATTTCGTTGCTTTTCTTTCCGGTGCCGTCGACTTTCCCCTTGTAGAAGGCGATCACCTTGTCTGGCGTATCGGGCGTTTGCTGCGTGATGATGTGCTGTTTTACGCTGGTGCTGATATTCATGTCCACCACACTTTGCACCGTCGCGCCCGGATATTGCGGTGCATAGGCCGGGAAGCGCGCATTCTTGCCGCCCTGCGTACCCTCAGCCTTGATGACGCCGTCGGCGCTTGTTACCGTCCGTTTACTACCACTTTCGGTCACTTCCACTGATCGGGTTTTACCCTCGCCGTCCTTGACACTGACGCTCTTTCCACTTTGTCCACTAGGGCCGCTTTGCCCACTTTGTCCGCAAGCCACGAGGGAAATTGCAAGGGAAAAGGTGAGAATTGAGTAACGCATTCTGGTTATCCTTGGATTTCAATTGGAGCGTGGGCGAAATTCTTACGACATCGTTTACTACGAATCAAATTTACCGATGATCGTGGCGGGCGTCAACGACGCTGTTTGCTGCAGCCAGCAAACATCAGAGAATTGCGTACGCCGATTCCCATCGGCACGCGTTGGTTCGCGCACTACTCCGGCTTGATCCCCGCAGCCTTAACAATCTTCGCCCAGTGCTGAATCTCAGCCTGGATGTATGCGCTGAATTGCTCCGGTGTGCTGGACACCGCGGTCATTCCCAGATTGGCGTAGTGCGATTTGACGTCTTGCAGCGAAAGGATGCGGGCAGTTTCGGTGTGCAAACGCATGACGATGTCGCGGGGCGTGCCGGCAGGGGCAAGCAGACCCCACCAGGGTGCGACCTCAAAACCGGGGATGGTTTCGCTGATGGCGGGGATTTCCGGTGTTGTGGGGTCGCGTTTGGCAGCGCTGATGGCGATTAGGCGCAGGCGGTTGGCACGGATGAAGGGCAGCACCGCTGTTGAGTTCGCAAAAATCAGATCGAGCCGGCCCGCCACCAGATCAATCGCCGATTGCGGACTGCCTTTATAGGCCACGTGCGAGATCGACACGCCGGCCATCACCTTGAACATTTGGCCGGCGAGAAACGGCGAGGTGCCGATGCCGGCCGAGCCAAATGTCAACTGGCCTGGGCGTGACTTTGCCAGCGCGATCACTTCCTTGACTGTGCGCACCGGCACTGACGGGTGCATGACCAGCAGCAGATGGCTGGTAGCCACTTGCGAAATCGGTGCGAAATCCTTGAGCGGGTGAAACGGCATCCTGGCATACAGTGCGGCGGTGACCGCATGGGTGCCGATGGTGCCCAGCAGCAGCGTGTAACCGTCAGGCGGCGCTTTTGCCACCAGTTCGCTGCCGACATTGCCCGCAGCACCCGTGCGGTTGTCGACGATCACCGGCTGGCCCCAGGTTTCGTTCATCTTTTGTGCAATGGGCCGAGCGAGGATGTCCGCCACGCTGCCGGGTGGAAACGGTGCGATGATGCGCAGGGGCTTTGCGGGGAATGCCGGGGATGGCTGTGCAGCTGCGTGCGGTGCGAGCACGCTGATGGTGGTCAGCACCCACGCGCAAGGCAGTGCGCTTTGGGCAATGCGCGTGGTAACTGTCATAAAATATTTAATTAAATCAATTAGTTATATCAAAGTGTGGATGTCTTCCCCGGTTCCATTTCCGGCTTTAACGCAAGTTGCGCCATATTGATCGCAGTGTAGTAGCCGCAAGTGAGCGTGAGATCAACCACACCCTGCGTACCGAGCATTTTCTGAACGGCCGTAAAAGTGTCGTCGGGCACGTTTTTCTCGCGCAGCAATTGCAGCACAAAGCGCGCGATGAGTTGTTCATCGGCGGTCAGTGTTGCGTGCGATTTTCCAGTGCGTATGGTCTCAATTGACGCAGCGCTCACGCCCGCTTTGGCAGCGAGTGCCGCGTGCGCCGTCCATTCGATATCGCTGTTCCATTCGCGCGCAATGACGATGATGGCGAACTCCTTGATGTTCTCCGGCATCGCGCTCTTGAAGCGCAACACGGCACCCATCGACGTCAGATGGCTCGCTGCATCGGGGCTGTTGAGCAGCGCGCGAAATTGCAGGCCCACGGCGGGCGAGTTGCGATCATTGCGAATGCGGTCGTAAATGACCTTGCCGGCGGCATCCATGTCTTCGCGGTCAACATACGGTACGCGTGGCATTGGGGTCTCCTGTTGGGGTGTCTGTTCAGGTAGGAGGCATTATAGGATGATGTCTGGCACGCAGCATAAAGATTGCTGGCGCATGAGTGGATTGAAATTCAGAGCAAGCTGTTTGTGTTGGAAAACAACCCCGGTGCGGGCGGCGCCATTGCTGACGAGGCCTCGGTCCGTGCGTGCGGCAAAGGCTGGGCGCTGCCGCCGCTAACGCGCGGGCGCTGCTTTCTTGAGCAACGCGCGGATCGCAGGCAGCTCTTCAACGGACTGCTCGGGACGCATGACCAGGAGGACGTCGTCGACGCCGAGTTCGGCGAGTTGTTGCAGGCGCGCCGCCGCTTCTTGCGGGCCACAACGCAGGTTGAAGGGTTCGTCACCGGTCAAAGGCTTTGTCGGTGCCTGCAGGTCGATGCTGACGGTTGCAATGAGCACCCGTTTGCCACCATTGTCGCGGTAGACCTTCAGCCCTTCGGCCAGCGTCCGAAACTGGTTGTTGTGCCGGCCGGACGCAATCCAGCCGTCGTAACCTTGGGCGGCGCGCTTGACCCAGATGCCGCTGGCCCAGGCACCGATGAGCATGGGCGGCCCGCCCGCCACTGACGGCCACGGGCAAAGGTTCGCCGCACCGAATGGCTCGCCGTTGCACAGATGCCGGATTTCCGGCAGTGCCGCTGCAAACAGCTTGAAGCGATTGGCGTAATCGACGCCACAGCCATCGAAATCGGCCTGCGTGGAGCCGGCTCCGAGGCCAGCGGCAAAACGCCCACCGGAAAGCGCGTGCAGCGTCAGCAGCCGATGCGCCAGTTCCGCTGGCCGGCGCAGCGGCACCTGTAGCACCGCCGACCCGAGTTCGATCCGGCTGGTCGCGGCAGCCGCGATCGAGAGCACTGCCAGCGAGTCAACGGAGGGGCGGCCGCGGTTTATGTTCTCGCCCAGCCAGATGCCGTCGAACCCCGCAGCTTCGATAGCGCGAGCTCTTGCCATGACGTCGGCGGCGTTATAGGGGCGACCGTCCGAGTGTTCACGCGGTATGTTGATTCCTAGTCGCATTTGACTTTCCTCAGCTGCGGGCGTCCGCTGTGGTCTTTCTAGAAAAAGACGAAAGCCCGCACCACGACGTTCCTGCGATTGCGGGCGTCGGCGGGCGCGGTCGGGTCGATGCACGCGGTATGAAATGACCAGCGTGAGACGGAGCCGTCGGTCACGGAGTCATAGCATTTGAGCATTGAGACCTCGTTGGGCTGTTGCCGGGGAAACCAGTACCATTCATGATCGGGACGATAGGTGAAGCGGGTGGTCTCACCGACCCGGTCGTCGTAGATGCGGTAGTTGGTGATGTACGGCTGGTCAGCGAAGGACGGCCAGGCGCAGAGGATAAAGGGAAACTGTTCGACGGTTTCCATTGGCTTAGCAAGATTGAGCGACATGAAACGCCGCGACATCTTTTTGTCGGCCTCTTCCTCCGTGTAGCGCTGCTCGCGGCCGAAGTTGCGCAGATTTTTTGTGAGCAGTTCGCGGCAGCGCACGCGGCCGCTGTTGTCGTTCAGGTCGTTGTGCACCAGGGTGGCGTACCGGGCGTTCACACCCGGATTCTTGTTGGCCTGGTCTTCAGTGCGGTCGCCCGTGTAATCCTTGTCGAAGACATCGTGGTTGAAGACCAGTGCATCGGTAGCGTCCGGAAAGAATTCGAGCAGAAGCTTTTCGATCTCGGGGTAGAACACGCGCTCCACTTCTGCGGCATCATAGAAGTTTTTGCACTGCGACGACTCAAGGTAAGCCAGTGACACACCCAGGCGGTCCATGCATTCGGGGCTGTTGGGGGAGAGGCCCGGGTAGTACTCGCCGATGCGCCGCGCGTCGCGCATCACCTGCGGGAACCACAGATCGCGGCGCTTGTTGTTCTGCTCGTTCTCGCGCAGGAGCGCTGCAACCTCGGGCCGCGCCGGGTCATGCCAGATCGCGTTGGACGGCACGACGCTGTAGGTGTGCCGTTCAAACACCGTGTAGGGCAGCGGCACGGCAACGCCGCCTTCAGGAACCTTGATTGGGTGGGTCTTGCGGATATGGTCTAGGCACTCTTCGTATTTGCGGAAGCCGAGGCCCCACTTTGTCTGAATCGGATCCCCCGGTGGCGCGTTGCGAACACTATCGGCAATGCGCTTGCCCTCGCCGTCGGCGATCTGGGCGAGCACATCCGACAGCGCTGTGGTGGTGCCTCCGTCGCCGTTGCGGTCGAACGACATATAGGACAGGCCATCATTGGCCGCGATGGGTGGCGGCTGTCCTGCCGTGCGCTGGAGTGGCGGCACATAGGCCGACGAATTTTTACTCGCTGCATCGTTGTTCCCGGCGACTTTGCTTTGGTTCATGGCACACCTCCGATCCATTTGTGTAGACTGTAGCACAGAGAAACCGCGAATTCGAGGCGGCCAAGACTTCCAGAGTGCCGAGTACCCCGGCGCTGATTGCGCAAAACCAGATGTGCCGTACCGTGCGTGCGTTGGAATCAAGGTTCATGGCTATAACGCCGTGGTGAACCAGCCAATGCAGCTCAAGCCGAGCGTAGTACTACACCGGGAACTGCCCCGGTATGTTTGCCGTATTCAAACAGCAATTTCCCGTTGACCGCCACCTGTGAAATCCCTTCGGCCCTTGCGTACAGGCGCATGCCGCCCGCGGGCAAATCCTTCACCGGCGTGGGTCGCAGCGGTGAGTTGATGGTGTGTTCGTCGAACACCACGATATCCGCTGCCGCGCCCACTTGCAGCCGTCCGCGATCCTTGATGCCGAAAAAATCAGCAGGTTCCGACGTCATACGCTGGATCGCGTGTTCGAGGGTGAGCGCCTTTTGCTCTCGCACCCAATGGCCAAGCAGATAAGTGGTATAGCCTGATTCGCACAGCATGTCGAGATGCGCGCCGGCATCGGACAAGCCAATGATCGTGCGCGGGTCGCGCAGCGCGGCCGCGAGCGCGGCTTTGTCGGTATTGGCGCGAGGCACCACGTATTTGACCTGCAGCTGGTCTTCGACGGCAATGTCGAAAAACACATCGTTGGGATCCTGATTGCGCGAGATGGCGACTTCGCCGATGGTCTTTCCTTCGAGGGGTTTTAATGCGGGGTTTTCCACTGCGACGATGATGATGTTTTGTGCGAGGCCTGCCCACTTGCGGCCAAGTTTCAGTTCTTCCTTGAACGCGGTGCGGAACGCTGGATCGGCGTATATCGCCATTTGCGTTTCAAACGAGGCGTCAAACACGTCTTTGGCTGCGAGCATTTCGGTGAACATGAAAGGCCGCCGCAGATTCATGTCGTAGAGCAGGGGCCGTGTGAGTATCTGCGGCCGCGCGCCACGCTGAATCAATGGCGTTACGCGGTCAAGAATTTGCGCGATGGCATTGGGTTTTTCGGCCAGATTGTGCAACGACAGCCAGGTGACGGGCCGTTCGCTGGCATCCAGCATGAATTTGAGGAAAGCCTCTTCGTCCTCCGCCAGATTCGAGTATTGCTTGGTCAGCGCCATTTCGATCACGCCGCGTTTCAAGTCTTTCAGCACGCCGCAGTACGCCGAAAGCTCGTCGCGACTCGCCAGCCGCGCTGACAATGGTTTACCGCCGTGGCCGATATGCTGGCGGCTGGCGGTAGTGCTGAATCCCCATGCGCCCGCGTTCATGGATTCACGCAGCAGGCTGGCAATGGCGTTGGTTTCCTCTGCGGTGGCTGCGCGCTCGTTGGCTTCAACGCCGATGACGTAGGTGCGCAGCGGCGCCAAGGGTGCCAGAAACGCGAGGTTGATCGCGCTGCCGCGCCGCGCGGCGGCATCCATGAATTGCGGAAAAGTTTCCCAATCCCAGCGAATGCCTTCGGTCAGCACCTCGTTATCGATGCCTTCAACGGTGACGAGGTCCTCGGTGAGCAACTGGCGCACGGCAGGCCGGCATGGCGCGATGCCCACGCCACAGTTGCCCATCATCACGGTGGTGACGCCATGCTCGCTGGAACTCGACAGCAGTTGATCCCAGGTGATTTGTGCGTCGTAATGGGTGTGTGGGTCGATGAAGCCGGGACACACGATCTGGCCGGTGGCGTCGATGGTTTTTTTGGTTGCGTTACTGGTGTTGCCGATAGCTGCGATCTGTCCGCCTTGCACGGCGACATCGGCACGAAAGCGCGGCAGGCCACTGCCGTCGACTACCGTGCCGTTCTTGATTATCAGGTCGTATGTCATGCCGCAGTCTCCAAAATGCGCGATCGCAATGATTTGTCAGGGCACAATCATAAACCGCCTCAAGTGCGGATGTGTATTTGTCACCGGGCGGGGTTTCGCGTCATACTGTGGGTAGTCGAGACAAAGCGAGGAGCGAAAGATGAAAACCGCAATAACGCTGACCAGCGCCGTGGTACTGGCCGCCCAGTGCGGCTGGGTCGCCGCACAAGGCAAGGACGCCTATCCGAACAAGCCCATACGCATGATTGTGCCGCAGGCGCCTGGCGGCAGTAACGATATTTTTGCGCGTTTTATCGGTAGTCAGGTGGCGGAGCGGCTGGGCACGCAAATTGTCGTCGATAACCGTCCCGGTGCCGAAGGCATGATCGGCAGCGAGTTGGTGGCACGTGCGGCGCCCGACGGATACACCATGTTGATGGCTTCAACCGCGTTCACCATGAACCCGGCGGTCATCAAAAAGCTGCCCTACGATTCGCTCAAGGATTTCACCTTTGCCGCCACGCTGGGGCGCGGCCCGGTGGTGATCGCCACCGGGCCCTCGTTGTCGGTCAATTCGGTCAAGGAGCTGGTCGCGCTGGGCAAAGCCAAGCCCAATCACATCACCATGGCGTCGGCGGGCGGCTTCATGCACTTTGTGTCGGCGATGTTCCGCAGCCAGGCGGGGTTCGATGCGGTGATCGCGCTCTACAAAGGCGGCGGCCCGGCATTGACGGATGTCACCGGCGGCCACGCGCATATGGCGGTGGCGACCATTCCCACGCTGGCGCCGCACTTGCGTGTGGGCAAGGTCAAGGCGTTGGCCGTTGGCAGCGCCAAGCGTATGTCGCTGATGGCGGATCTGCCCACGGTGTCGGAGGCCGGCGTGCCGGGTTACGAGGCATCGATCTGGTGGGCGTGGGCCGCGACGGGGGGCACGCCCGTGCCGATCATCAACAAGATCAATGCCGAGGTTGCGGAAGTGTTGAAACGCCCTGACATCGTCAAGCGCTTTACGAACGAGGGTGCCGAAGTCGAACCACGGACCCCGGAGGAAATCCGCGAAATGATTCGTACCGATCTGATCAAATGGGAAAAGGTGGCTGCGGACGCAAAAATGCCAAAGCATTAGACTTGATTGTCGGAAGCTACCTGTCTAGGAACCGCCCGACGCTCGCCGCAAACGCATCGGGCTGATCGGTAAACAGCGCGTGCCCTGCTTTTTCTATGCGCTCGATCGTGCACTGAGGCATTGTTTGTCCCAGTTTTTCGGCCAGCTCAGCCGAAACGACCTTGCTGTGGCTGCCGTACTGTAACAACGTTGGTGTCGGGATGGATTGGACCATGCTCCACAGATCAATCGTGGCCGGGGCGCGTTGCAGCAGCGCGGGATCGTACTTCCAGGTGTAACGGCCCGAGGCGGTCTGACGCATGCCAAAACGCACGCTGTCTTCGATGACGTGCGCGGGCGCGCGGGACAACAGCTTGCCAAGATACGCGATGGCTTCGGCTTCGGATTCAAAATCGCGCGGGCCGGGCGTTTCGGTGATACGCGACAGGTCGGCGCCTGGCGTCGCAGCAAACGGACGACCTGGCGTGATATCGACCAGCACCAGTCGCTCCAGTTGTGCATGGTGTCGCGCGGCATACAGCATCGATACGCGCCCGCCCAGTGAATGCCCAATCAAAGTGAAGCGGGTGAGGCCGCGTGCTGCGATCACTGCCCGCAGGTCTTCGTAAAAGTCCTCAAGGTCATAGCGGCCCCGCGTGCACCACCCGCTATCGCCATGCCCGCGCTGATCCACGGCGACAATGTGAAAGCGATCCTTGAAGCGGCTGCTGAAGTCGTTCCATACATGCGCGTGCAGGCGGCTGCCGTGCACCAGCACGATGGGATGTTGGCCTTCGTTGCCCCAATCCAGCTGGTGCAGTTTGACTTCGTCGCGGATCAGGGTAGGGCTTTTGGCGGACACAGATGTCATGATCGATTCTCGTTGGGGAGAAGGGGATTATTTATTC
>SXGR01386596.1_pt1 | contig 17571 bp, 17 predicted proteins | sample 3174711 | NCBI WGS metagenome assembly SXGR01 (sample SAMN11356860, study PRJNA531348) | freshwater metagenome | isolation source: freshwater sample F1-60 | place: China: Fuxian Lake, Yuxi | collected 2017-12-25
AGACTGCTCATGATTTGGTCAACGCTGGAAAATTTGATTTTGTCGCCGCGCCCGTGGCGGTTGGTGCAACAGATTTCAATACATCAAAAATTTCATATCAAATCGATCGTGGATTGTTGCGCACTACGCATGTAGATGGCACCACGTTTTCACCAGTCGCACCGCCGATCAAGTTTGATTTTGATGATTTGTTCAATCCACGAGTGATCGATTCGGCAATCGCGCCGATCTCTGCTGAATTAATCGACGAAATTCTCTGCATTGCCCGCCACGCCCGCACGAGTTCAACGGCGCAAGACCCCGCAGAGTAATTCGGCGGTTGTGCTTGGTCAAACACCACTTTAGGGTGCGAGTGTGTTTCAATATGCTCTGGCTGGTGTCGTTGCGTTTGGTGCCATCGCTGAATCTGATGATTTGAGAGTTGCTCGGCTATTCGCAGTTAATACGATGTGCATTGGAAAGCTTTGAGTGCTGCACTCTTTGTCGAATTCAGTGGTAGTGATTTGAAGAAAAGTCAACGATAGACCGACAATCAAGACGGTCGCTTAATCTTATGCTTCATGTATGATTCATATAACAAAAACAAAATTAGTACGCGAAAAATTTTCAGTTAGGAATATGTCATCAAATATGAATTTTAAGAAAATTAGAGATCAACAAGGTTGGGCGGTATCGATAACTGGTCCAGAGGTTGTTGATCTATTGCCGTTCGATCTACCGAGGACTGAACTTGCTCCGGATGAAGTTGAGGGATCAACGGTTTCATCCCTTGTCAGCCCCGGAACTGAGGTTAATTGGTATTTTAAACCCAGTGAAGTTGATGTTGCCAGGACCAAGTACCCCATAATCCCCGGCTATGCAGCTGTTTTTGAAATTCGGCGGGTGGGCTCTGCAGTAAAAGCATTTGTGCCGGGTGACCTGGTCTTGGATATTTCTGGTTTGCATGCAAGTTGGCAGAGAGCGCCAGCAGCTCGTTTGCTGAAATTACCAGAGGGGTTATCGCCCAACCACGCAACTTTTGCTCGAATGATTTCGATTCCGATGGCCGTCCTGAGTACAACTATGGTTCGTCCGCCTGAGCCAATCGGAGTTAGCGGTCTCGGACTAATAGGCAATTTGTCGGCAAATGTCATGGCTATCTCAGGTTACGATGTGGTCGCTTGGGATTCGGATACTCGAAGACGTAACTTGCTGAGAATTCCGTCAGTTTTAGTGTTGCCAGAGGCACCAAAGCCTTTGGGTTTTGCATCTGACGACCCAGACGCTATTGGTCACCTTTCAATGGTGATCGAATGTCGGGGCAATCCTTCTGAAGTGATTAAATCATGCGCAACAGTGCGTCGAGGTGGTGAAGTTGTGCTAGTCGGTGTCTCATGGCGGGCGTCCACCGAAGTTTCTGCTCATGAGTTACTGCGAACTATTTTCCATCGATACGTGAGTGTAAGGAGTGGGTGGGAATATCAGATTCCATTTGAAGCAAACGGCTTTCGTGGAGCTAGCACGCGGAGTAATCTCATCACTGCACTCGATTGGTTAGCCACTCAACGATTGCTCGTTGACCATTTGGCAGAAAATGTCTCACCCGCGAGAGCCACAGAAGTTTACCAGGGACTGTCCTCTAGGTCTTGGCCTACGCTTTCAGCAGTATTTGACTGGAGTCAATTTTGAGACGTGATCTAATTTTTGGGTGCTAGCAAAATCAGTTTACTCAGCCACACCACACCAATTCATAGCACAGATAGATAAGCAAACTGCCGCATCAATTATTTCGTCAAGATTAACGTGCTCGTCAACACAGTGTGCGAAGTTGATGTCGCCAGGCCCGAAAGCAATTGTAGGGATGCCTGCCTTTTGCAACCAAATACCATCCAGAGAGCCACCAAAATTTGCGGGAAAGAGAGAATTCGGAGTGGGCAATGAATCTCCGGTCATCGACGTCCATGCTGAAGCCATCGCCTGGGGAAGTGGATGTTCCCACGGAGTTTCCATAGATGGAAAAGCCATCCTCCACTCCATTACTGGCGGGTTGGCTACCAACCATGGGTCAAGCCGACAAGCATCAAGAATAATTGACTCAATTTCTGATTGCACACTTCTCTCTGATTGATCTGGAGGATAGAAGCAAAACCAATGGATCTCTGCTCGGTCTGGGATGGAACCTAAACCAAGACTTGAAGACGACTGGAACACTCCAGGCATGATTGAGAAACTGCCATCAGGAAAATAGGGATGCGTTTTGCTGACAATCCATCTTTTTTCAAGCTCTTGTAGAGCCGTGAGAATTCTTAGCGAGCGTTCTACCGCGTTCACACTTGCTGTGTCACCAAGGCCTCCAGGTCGAATGCTTAGACTTCGACTCGCACCCTCACCTGAACGACCTTGGACTGTGATTACTAGCCATGCCCAAGGTGCGGCTGTCACGGCAATTGTTAGAGGGCGCGGTGGAGCTGTTGGTTCGGTCACGATTGCAGCATCTGTACGAAAACCCCAGTTCACACAAGCTGTTGTACCAATCTCATGATCACCGGATTCTTCTCCAGGGACTGAGTGAAGTTGAAGATCTCCAAGAAGTGGGACGTTAATCTCTGAAATTGCTCGGATGGCCAGCCATGCTGCAACAAGTCCACCTTTCATATCGCATGCGCCAAGTCCGTACATCCATCCGTCACGGATTACTGGTTCCCAAGGATCGCCATAAGTCCATGAACCGTTTTCGGAGGCTGGGACAGTATCTATATGACCATTGAACATTAGAGATTGCCCTCCTCCTAAACCTTTTCGAACACCTACTAACGCTTTACGGTGAGGATCTGGGTCAACCCAGTTAACGTCTAATCCTGCTTCATTAAAGTATTTTGCAAAAGTTTCATTTGCTCGAGTTTCTCCACCGAGAAACTCGCTAAAGTCCTTGCCAGGATAGGTTGGGTTAACAGAATTTATCCTTACTAATAAGCTAAGAAGTTCAATGGCTTCGGTGCGCCTCGCTCGTACCCTTTCTGAAACACGACGTGCCCAATCATTTTTAGTCTGAGAATTCATATTTTTATCCAGCCCAACCAGTTACAGTTTCAAGAATCAAATTTTTGATATCTTTAACTTGATCCACATCTAAATTTGTTTGACGAGACCCGCTTGCACTTTTTGCCCCACAGCCCAACAGTATTGTTGGCGTTCCTGCGGCAGAGTAGAACGCGCCATTTGAGTTTTCGACAAATGACGATTCCGCTTTAGGCTTAGCTGAAGCTATCGAAAACTTAGCGATAGCAGCACTCACACATTTTGCTAGCTTGTGACCAGGATCCAAATCAAAGGCGGGATAAAGGTTTAACCAGCTGAAGCTTGGCGGATGATCTCTGAGCCAAGGATCTTGGCTTACAACCGCATTAACATGCCTTTCGATTTCTTCTCGAATCTCAAACTCGGATTCATGTGGTCCGTATTCGACGCGAATATCAATTTTGGCTGAATTTGGGAAAGAGAAGGGAACTAGTTGACCAGAGTCTGCACGAAAAGAGGATATTCCGATGGTGCAACTCGCGAGAGGTAGCCGTGGGTGAATTTTTGTCCGTATCCAAAGGTCGTCAAGATGGCGAACGGCCGAGATCACCAGCAGACCTTTTTCGAGGGCGTTCACGCCTGCAGCGTCGCCCAGACCACCCGCACGTATAGAGGTAGCGCGATTTCCACAGTGGGTCGCAACTCCTTCAACTTTTATTGTTCCGACGAGGACGCCGGTTGCTGTAGCAGAAGATTTAATTTCATTGCCAATTTGAGCAGCTTTAGCAACAACTGCGTCAACTCTATTACCAGAACCAATGATTGCTGACGTTGGTGTGCCGGGAAGGCAATCAATATGGCGAAGCCCAATATGAAATTGAACATCGGATGGGTGATTAACCACTGACAATTCTTTTGCAGCATTTAATTGGGCAGCGAGAAAAGTAAGACTGCTTAAAATTTTTAAATTTTCACTATGTTCTTCCGGTTCGCCAAGTGCATTCGCCTGTATTGAACAGAGATTTGACTGATAGAGAGAATTAACGAAACCGATTGAGAGTCCAGATCCGTTGCCTTTAGCAATCGCAGTGACAGCTACTGGAGTACCATTATTGAAGAGCGTCTGGGTCTGGAGACCCATTTCAGAGAAGGCACCTTCAATAGAGCCAGCGACTTCTCTAGCCCAGGCTTGTGGATCAACGGTTGTGCGACTGGCTTTATCGATTCGCTCAATGGAGTCTGAGAAATATTTATTATCCATAAACACACCCGCTACCTGCGAAGCGATCCAAAAATATTCCGCTCATAGAGGTTCGAATCTTCAATTTATATGCCCCAAGATAGTTTCAACTGGAACCTCTAATCCTGCCCCAATTACCTGCGCTAAGACGCCCGACGCGCCAGCTTCAAGTTCAGACTCAGTTTTATCGGTCTCAATTATTAATATAACATCACCTATTGTTACTGATGCGCCGTCGGAAATGACCCACGATTGAATAGTCCCAGACTCCATGGTAAGCCCCAGCTTTGGCATTCTGATTTCATACGACATTGAATCCTCCAAAAAAATCTTTTACTTTTTACTGACTTCAGATTTAAAAGCGAGAGTCTCTAGTGATGCTCGAACAATGTCGACTACTTGGGGCAGAACAGATTGCTCAAGTTTAGGACTGAACGGGCTCGGTGTATTTTTCGCAGCAACTCTCTTTATCGGACCTTTCAAACTACCGAATGCTTTGTCCGAGGCAAGAGCCGCGATCTCCCCACCATGGCCACCACGTTCCCATGCCTCGTGGACAACAACAAGGTGGCCTGTTTTACGCACCGACGAGATAATTGCATTCTCATCAAGAGGATTTAGGGTGCGCGGGTCAATGACTTCAGCTTTGACGCCTTCGTCTATCAAACGATCAGCAGCCTGTATCGCACGGCTGACTTGAGCTCCCGTGGCCAAAATAGTCACATCGTTACCCTCACGAACAATTTTTGCACAACCCAAAGGGACTCGAAAATCTGATCTATCAGGTACGTCACCCTTTAAGGAATACAAGCCCTTATGCTCGAGGAAAAGGACAGGATTCCCATCCTGAATAGCACTTCTTAGTAGTCCGAAAGCATCAATAGGATTTGATGGCATTACGACTTTTATCCCCGGCAAATGTGTAAACCAACTTTCTAAAGATTGCGAATGTTGGGCACCTGCGCTCATATAACCGCCGATTGTGGTCCGAATGACCACAGGTACTCGAACTTGCCCACCAGACATGTACCTAATTTTTGCAACTTGGTTGCATATCTGATCCATACACATTCCTAAAAAATCGCCAAATGGTATTTCTGCAATTGCGGGATTGCCTGTCATCGCAGCACCTAAGGCTGCACCAATAATTGCAGACTCAGAAATTGGCGCATCTCGAACCCGATCTTCTCCAAAACGTTTATAGAGACCCGCAGTCGCGCCAAGTTCACCTCCGTACCGCCCTATATCTTCGCCGATTGTAAATAATGCCGGATTAGCGTCCATTTCAATTGCAATAGCATTACGAATCGCTGCTGCAAAACTCATTACTGTCACAATGTTTCTCCACTTTCCGCAAAAACATCAGTTAAAGCTGCCGCCAAGTCAGGCTCTGGACTTCGTTCAGCAAACTCAACAGCCTCGTCAACTATTTGTCGAACCCCTAGGTCAAGGCTTTTAAATAAGTCCTCGTTAATTTGATTTGTAGAGAGCATCAAAGCTTTGAAAAGATCAATCGGATCCCTGGCAAACCAATAATCTCGCTCTTCTTTGCTCAAGTAAGAAGGGGTTTCTCCCTCGTAATGACCGTGGTGACGGAAAGTACGGCATTCCAAAAATGTTGGTCCATTTCCTGATCGGGCTTCTGAAACTGCTTCCAAAGCTGCAGTTCGAGTTGCGATTACATCATTTCCATCTACCGAAATACTGCGCATAGAGTAACCACGCGCTCTTTCTGTGAGATCCGAAGTGGGTGAAACACGATCAAGACGAGTTCCACAACCGTAAAGATTATTCTCACACGCAAACACCACTGGAAGCTTCCAAGCAGCGGCCATGTTCAGGGCTTCGTGGAAAGGACCCTCATTGGTTGCACCGTCTCCAAAAAATGCAACCACGACTTGGTCTGTTTTTCTGAGTTGTTTGGCACCATAAGCCGCCCCTACTGCAATCGGAAGACCACCGGAAACTATTCCGTTCGCGCCTAGCATCCCGATGCTCATATCCGTTATATGCATCGAACCTCCTTTGCCGCCACAATAACCAGTGGACTTTCCGTAAAGTTCGGCCATCATAAATTTTGGGTCGCCACCCTTTGCGATTACATGCCCATGTCCGCGATGGGTACTTGTAATGTAGTCATCTATACGAAGCGCCGAGCAAACACCAACAGCCGAAGCCTCTTGCCCTATGCAGAGATGCACGAATCCGGGCAATTTGTTTTTTTTGAATAGATCTCCAACCCGTTCTTCAAAACGACGGATCAAAAGCATTCGATTCAGTAGAGCAAGCTCAATGTCAACTTCTGAAAATCCAGAATTAGCAGATGGCGATGGAGCGGTCATTGTTTCATTGGCGAATTTTTTTTAGATCAAACTTTTTGGTAATCATTTGGCCCAATTTAGCAGGCAGATCTCAAACTGTCAAATAGTTTTTAACTTATTTCCTTAATTCGGTCAAATTCTTTTGAGATAAATCATTACGCAAGAATGGGTTGAGAGATTGGAGTTGAAACGGATGGGACAGGTACTTGAACAATAATCGGTGGACCGACAAGTGGGAGATCATGACAACCATCTTCAGCTAAAAAATACTTTTAGCGACCGGCCAGATAGCCGCCGTCAATAACGAAAACCGAGCCTGTTGTCCACGACGATTCACTAGTTGCTAAAAAAATTACGGCTGAAGCAACATCCGATGGTTCTCCAATACGACCAATCGGAATTTTTGATTTTCTCTCCGATCGAACTGTATGAATCTCTGATGAGGACAAAGTTGATTCTGTTGCAGCAAGCATTGGGGTATTAACTATTCCTGGACAAATACAGTTAACTCGAATTCCGAAGGATCCAAAATCTAAAGCCATTGATTTAGTCAGAGAAATCACAGCACCCTTTGAAGCGCTATAAGCGCTACCCCCTCGGTTGCCGATTAATCCTGAGATACTCGCGATATGGACAATAGACCCTTGGCTGTTAGATAACATTAAAGGTGTAAAAACGTGTGAAGATAGGAATGTTCCAAATAGATTTACATTTAGTACCTCAGTCCATGCGGCTATTGCATCAGCACTAATTACAGTTCCAGATCGCCATATGCCAGCTGCTGTAACAAGCACATCGAGCCGACCGTGGTCGCGAGAGATGATGTTCAATACTTGTTGGAGACTTTCAAGATTCGTGACATCGGCTTGAAGAAACTTCACTTCACTCGCAAAACTTGAACTGATATTTAAATCAAGACCATAAACAGTACCACCTTCAGCAGCTAATGCTTTTGCGATTGCTAATCCGATACCAGAAGCAGCACCCGTAACTAAACAGACTGAACCTATCAGACGTTTATTTGAATCCATTGAAGCTAGTCTAGGTGAAACCGTTATTAAGCTTCTATAAGACCCTAAGGAATGTCTCGCGTTCCCAGTCTGTAACCGTTTCTTTTCCACCACCGGTTTCGCGGAGATAAATCTCATGCTCTTCTCGCTTAACTGTCAGATACTGATTTGATATCTCGGGGCCAAGTGCGCTTGTCAAAACAGTGTTGGCACCGAGCAGTTCGAGTGCTTCTGGCACACCTCGCGGCAGCGGCTCAGCGTGAGTGGCAGATATTTCAGCTTGACTCATGAGAGATAGATCTTTGTCAATTGGCTTAACCAACGCGTCTGAACTGCCGATTGCATCGCAAACAGATGCAAGAATTCCTAAAATGTAGAGATACGGATTACCGCTTTGGTCTCCAGATCTATATTCAATCCTCCTTGAGTTTCCGGACCCAAGAATCCGGATTAGTGCAGAGCGATTGCCAAATGACCAGGAAGCATAAGTCGGCGCAGCCTGACCTGGAACAAGTCGATGAAATGAATTAGTTGATGGCGCAGCGAGGGCAATCTCGGCAGGTGCGTGGCGGACTAATTTTGAGACTATTTGTTCACCAAGGCCACTAAGTTTGTTCGCATCATTTGGGTCAGCAAGGATATTGTCGCCACGCAAATTCGTGATACTTATATGGGCATGTAATCCACTGCCAGCACGATCTTGATAAATTTTGGGCATAAACGTAGCAATGATTTCTCTTGGCATCGCACCTTTAATGATTTGTCTTGTAATTAAATACTTATCGCATGCGGACACTGGGTCTAAGGGCATCAGACTGCATTCAAATTGTGACTCAGATCCTTCGCGAGTGAACTGATGGACGGGAATTTCGGCGGTGATCAAGGCTTGAAGAGTTTTTTGAATCCACTGATTCCATTGATCCTCAACTGCCCCTACAGACCACATCGGAAATCGCTCACATGGTGACCATTCTGTATCCGAAGTCTTGGAAACCACATGAAATTCACTTTCAAAACCGACCTGGATCCGATAACCAAGGCCAATAAGTCGATCGCACATATTCCTTAGGCGACCTCGTGGATCCCCATCCCACTCAATGCTATTCTCGTCATACAAAAAAGAAAAAACCTGCATAGCACCCAAGGCATGCGGTAGAGGTGTCATGGTGTCCTTGTCAGGAATGGAACTGAAATCTCCTGACGCCAATGTCCATCTCGGATTTGGAATTGATGTACCATTAAAAGTATAATCCCAAGCATTGTAACCAAAATTAACTCCCACGCGCATTACCTCTTCAAAACGATGTCGCGGGATGACTCGGACTCGGCCTATTCCAGAAAAGTCGTGGTGAATCACCCACAGATAGGTCGCATCTCGTAACGGGTCTGACCTTTTCACTACGAACCCAGTTTCCAAACCCAATCAGTGGGTTCTGGACTGCCGTTGGACCACATCGCAAATTCAATTTCTAATGCTTTTAAATCTCTGTGTGCTTTTTCAAGATGTTCAGCTTCGAGTATGAGATGAATACCGCCACCACGACCATCGCTCCTTATAAGACCTTGCCGTAAGAGTTCGCCCGGTTGCGGCTGATAGCCATTAAATCCTCGGTGTTTGGCACTATCAAGCAGTAGCAACCATGGCTGGTTAGAGCCAGTCCACAGACCACCAACGCCCACAAAATGTCCTGCATCCCAATCATCCAGGGGTATAACTGAAGTTGGATCTTTCAGTTGTAGGTTTTCTTTTGTATACGCGATGTGCACCGGATTGAGCGTCGATGTTAATTGATAATTGAGAATCGCATGCCAATTCCAAACATCAATTTTTAATGCAAGCAGATTCAGCAACTCATGCCAAACCACTTCATTTAATTGAATCGAACCATCGCTTCTGTGGGCTGGAATTGGTAGAGATACAAGCGCGCCTTGAGTTCCTAGAGCAATTGCTCTTGCGACTCCAGAAGGACTAGTTCCTAGTATCGCTTCATCCAAACTACTTTGCACTGGGTAGCGATACCAAACCTTTGGGAACAACTTACGAGCCTCATCCTCTGCTAATAACCCGCGCGAGACAAGAAGTCCTACTGCTTCTGATGGGGCGACTTCATTTTCCTCAACTACAACATTTGCGAGGTGAGCTAAATAATCCTCAGCCGATAAATCGTTACCTTCATGTCTCACAAAACCTAAGGGGCCAAAAAGATACATTAAAGCGAAAGCACCACAAGTACAGGGTCTTTGATCTGGAAGGCTGTCAAAGCTTTCACTGATTTCGTCAAATCGATTTACGACTAACAACTTTTGGGACGGAAAGAGGCTGGCCAAATGCATTTGCTCGATACCAGAAATGCTTTTATCTATCTTTTTCAAAATGATCTCCTGTCAGTTCTATCTTGTTGGTTTCCTATTGCGAGTTGTTGAGTTAAGACTTTTTCTCGTTTGATTTTTGTTTTGTATAACACGACTCGAGTTTCGCACCTTACTTCTTCTTCCACTATTTAAATTAGCAACACTCCAGACAAAGCTATGAAGTGAGTTCTGCAGGTGGGCAGTCATTGCGTCAGCGGCAGCTTCCGGGTCTCCTACCTCTATCGAAATGAGAATTTTTTCATGCTCGCTTACATTTGAAGCAACATTGTCGGGCATCGGATGTAGATCTCTATACCTCAGGAACTCTGCTCTTGCGTTTGCTATTGCAGCAATCAAATGAAAATTTTTAGTTTGCTGTGCAATTGCAAGATGAAAGACGGTGTCAGTTCTGCGAAACTCTGATGGTCGAGTCGATCTTGCGTTTTCTTCAATTGACAGTCTCAATCTGTTGATGAAATCGGAATCAGCCGCTCGGGTAGCGATACGCACCGCCGCAGTCTCTAGTGCGATTCGAAACTCCATGATGTCTTGAATTTCCCGTCGAAAGTTTTTTAATAGATAAGTCTTACGTTGTCGTGCAAGTGGGTTTGATGTCGTTCCGGAACGGGAATACGGCCCTGAAGATGTTAAGCCCGCTTTTTGAAGCGTATTAAGCGCTTGACGCACAGTGGGTCTGCTGACAGAAAATAACTCCGCAAGTGCACGCTCGGAGGGCATCCTTGCCGTTGGAAAAACTCTTAAGGTAAGGGCGCTTCCAATGGCTCGAGCAACTCGATTTTGAATCGGCAAATTTGCGTCCATGGAAAGTGCCCTCAGGATTTGCATGAGGTCACCATCAGGAAACGAGATTTGCCCTCTAGTAGACAAAGAATTTTGTCTATAAGGTATTGAAACCGGCGCCAGTTTTGTTGATTTTTTTCGAGATTCAGCTTTTTCTTTCATGATTTTGGCTCAAGACTACTTGAAAAATTGGCGTGTTCTGTAGATATTTAATACGTTTCTATCAATCTTTTGGCTAAAATAAAGCCCAGCTATTGGAGATAATTTGGCCCATTGACAAGCACAGGGTCAACCGACTAGGTTTGCGTAACTAATGGCAAAAAAACACATATCAAAAGGAGAGATCAATGATTAAGCGTAAAAGATTAAAATCTGTCGCTCTGGCCATTGCTGCGTCTGCACTAATCACGGGTGCATGCGGAAGCAGTGACACAGCAACAGAAGAGGTTACCGAAGAGACAACCGCAGCGGTTGAGGAGTCAAAGGGCACTTTGAAAATAGGAGTGCTGGCCCCTCTGACTGGTGATGTAGCTGCAGACGGCCAGGAGATGGTTGATGCAGTTAATTTAGCGGTTAAACGTATCAACGAAGAGGGTGGAGCTTGCGGTTACTCATTTGAAGTCGACGTCCGTGACGTTCAGTATGAGCGACCAGACGCTGTTTCTTCGGCAGTGGAAAAACTAACGTCTGATCCAGATGTTCACTTTGTGATTTCGGGTTATGCCAGCGGAACCAATTTTGAAATCGACTTACTTGCAAAAGCAGGAATGCCTTATCTAATCGGAGCCGGCAGCACGCAAACTCGCGACATAATCGCGAAGGACCCATCGAAGTACCCAACTGTTTGGTCGTTAGCACCGTCTTACGAGGGATATAACACTGAACTTCCAAAAGTGATTCAACAGATGATCGATGAGAAACGCTACGTGCCTCGCAAAAAAAGTATATATGTGTTGACAGCCGATAACCCATATAGCACAGGCATTAGTGAAGGTCTCAAGGAAAACTTTGCGAAGATTGGTTGGACATTAGCCGGTGAAGAAGCAATCGCGACCGGCAAGGTTGAGGACTGGAGAATCATTTTATCAAAAATTCGCAAAGCAGACCCAGACCTTATAATCAACACAGACTACACGTATCAAAATGGTGCAATGTTTGTAAATCAATTCATGGAAAACCCAAGTGATGCTATGCTGTTTATCCAGTACGCTCCACAAGTTCCAGAATTCGTGGACTTAACAAAAGGCACTAGTGATGGTGTTCTTTACAACGTCCTACTCGCTACGGTGCCCGACAGTGAACGGGCTAATTTTCTTAAAAGCGAGTTTAATAATGCTTATGGACGCGACGGTGGTATTTACAGCGTGGCCCTCCAGGAGGGAATGGAGCTCTATAAGGCAGCGGTCTGTGCGGTCGACCCTACAGATCACCTCGCCATCGGTGAGTGGATCGGCAAGGCAGAAATGGAAAGTGCTTTAGGGCCAATCGCATTTGATCCAATGACTCACCTTGCGTTGCAAGACGCTGACCATATGCCAATTCTTTTTTATCAAATTGGAGCGAATGGTGAACGAGCCCTGATTTGGCCGGACAACTATAAGGATGGAGATTTCCGAGTTCCACCTCACATCGGAAAGTAACTTAAAGACACTAATTTGATTCTGGGGACTACTGTGAGCCTAAAAAACGGCGACACAGTAGTCCTCAGTCAATTATGAAGTCAAAAAGGTTGTAATATTGTTGCACTTAAATAACGTCTGCAAAAATTTTGGGAGCCTAGCTGCGGTCGACGACATCTCACTCAGAATTGAACGTGGGGAGACCTTTGGTTTAGCAGGTCCAAATGGCGCGGGTAAAACTTCTCTTTTCAATGTAATCTCGGGAATCCCATATCATTGTGATAGCGGTCAGATCATTTTTGAAGGCGTTGAGATCCAGTCCCTTGAACCACACTTAATTTGCCGACGAGGACTTACTCGAACATTCCAGACTGAGCTTGCTTTTGAGTCCCTGACAGTCGAGCAAAACATCATGATCGGCGCGATGCATAAAAGTAAAATATCTGAACAAAAGTGGAAAGTTGCTGAAGTTCTTGACATGTTTGAACTCGCGCAACACCGAAGCGAGCCTGCTGGGTCACTCCCACTTCATCAGAAGAAGAGACTGATGCTTGCTACAGCTATTGTCTGTAACCCGTCACTTCTTCTGCTGGATGAACCAGCGGCTGGACTCGACCGCGATGAGTATTCGGAATTGGCAAAGTGGATTAAACTTTTACGAGAAATAGGTGTAACCGTGATAATTATTGAACACGTTCTACCACTGTTATTGTCAGTGTCAACCAGAGTTGCCGTGATGAGCCAAGGAAAAATAATCGCGATGGGTTCACCTGCCGACATTATGAGCAACGATGATGTGATCGCGGCATACCTCGGCCAAAGCGGAAAACAACGTAACAAGAAGTTTGGAAGTTAATGCTAAAAGTTGATCAAGTTTGCACCGGCTACGGACGTGTTCAAGTCCTGCGCGGCGCATCACTGACCGTTGACGGCGGGGAGTTCGTCGGACTTTTTGGCCCTAATGGACATGGAAAGACAACACTACTAAGACTCATTAGTGGTCTTTTGCCAGTTTGGACTGGAACAATTTTATTTGACGGTGGAGAGATCAAGAGACACAGTCCCGGTCCCTTGTTGAGGCAAGGTCTAGTTCACGTGGCTCAGGGCAACACACTATTCAAAAATATGACCGTGGGGGAAAATCTTGCACTTGGCGCATTTGCAAGTGGATGGCGTGAGCGACATCAACGCATGGATCGAGTTTTCTCAATTTTTCCAAAACTTGCCGAGCGTCGTAAGCAACTCGCCTCTACTTTAAGTGGCGGTGAAAGACAGATGGTCTCAATCGGGATTGGACTTATGTCTGAACCTAAAATGCTAATGCTCGATGAGCCTACTCTCGGATTGGCACCGAAAATACGAGAGGAATTGTCGCACACAATTCGAAGTCTTGCGGCAACGGGGGTAACTCTCCTGATCGTCGATCAAGATTTGGAATTCTTGCAAATGTCTACCCAGCGAAGTTACTTACTAGAAGGCGGAAAAATCGTACTCGAAACTGATTTATCGAAAGAGATCTCGGATACCGAAATTTTGAAACACTATTTTGGTTCTCCAGCATGAGTACTGATGACGTTACCGCCATCATCGTAAGTGCCATTGTCTTGGGGTCCCTTTACTCACTCATGGCGAGCGGGCTGTCAATTGTGTGGAGCGTTACTCGTGTATTCAATTTTGCACACGGGTCCTACATTATGCTCGGCGCTTACTTTGCTTGGTCCCTCATCGATATCGGTCAGCCACTTTTCATCGCTGGCATCGGCGCTGTTGTTGGGACAAGCTTATTAGCGGTCGTATACGAGATCGTCTTAATTCGACCACTACTCAAGAGCGAAAGTGCAGTTTTAATGGTGAGCGTCACAACACTGGCCGCTGCGATGATAAACATAAACTCTGTACAGATGATTTGGGGGCCGAGAGTCAAACAGATACCTCGACTTGCGAACGGCACAGTTAAGATCTTTAATACAGCCGTCGGAGTGCAAGACATCGTAATTGCTGTCGTTGCACCTCTTGCAATCGTTGTTCTGGCCGGCTTTCTTCGCTGGACAAGACTCGGATTTGCGCTACGAGCAGTGGAGCAGAACCATGACCTCTCGAAACTGATTGGCATCTCACCAAAGCTTGCTTACAGCGTTACCCATGCCGTCAGTGGCGCACTCGCTGGCTTTGCAGGATTCTTGCTTGGGGCCGTAGTCACAGTTGTTCCTACGATGGGCAACGACCCACTACTGAAAGCATTCATTGTTGTTGTACTTGGTGGACTCGGTTCTATCACTGGTACGGTCGTTGGGGCTTATGCCGTGGGTTTTGTAATCGCATTCAGTCAGTACACACTGGGACTTTATTGGACACCGGTAGTCCTGTTTTTTATCCTAATAGTTATCCTCACCTTTCGTCCCACTGGCATAATGGGAGATCGTAAATGAGTTCTATAAAGTCAGGTATGCGACTAATCATACTAATAACAGTTATTGTTTTCGTTGCCGTTTTGCCGCTAGTCATAAATTCACTTTGGCTCCACTTTCTGAACTTGTCCCTAATTTTTGCCATAGTCGCTTCTAGTTGGGACATAACACTTGGATATGGAAAGATTTTCAACTTTGCGCACCCAGTTTTTTTTGGGATTGGCTCATACACCTACGCGATTTTTATGACTCGGTATAACTTCCCTGCACTGTTGTGTCTCGCACTGGGAGGAATTTTTGCTTCTATCGGAAGCATTCTGGTCTACGCTCCAGTGTCAAAGGTAAGGGGTATTTATGTCTCGCTTATAACATTTGCAGTAAGTCAACTCTGTACCGTTTTAATCATTTCGCAACGCGGCATCACAGGAGGTACAAGCGGGCTTGTCGGCGTTCCATCGGTTTCCATGGGAACTTACAATTTAGAGTCAAAAAAGTCTTTTTTTTTCGTTGCTTTGTTTGCCTTGATACTGAGTTCTTTGTTGTTGCGGCGATATATAAAATCTAAATATGGTCTAGCACTTGTCGCCACAAGCGTTTACGAAGATTATGCTCGAAGTCGAGGTGTCTCGGTTGGGCAGACGAGGCTTGTAGCATTCGTCGTCAGTTCATTCCCTGCGGGAGTCGCTGGTGCCCTTTACGCCTCATACCTCACTATGGCATCAACTGAAGTCATAAGCTTCTCTTTTGCAACCGTCCTGCTCACCATGGTGCTTGTTGGTGGAGCTTCCAGTATCTTTGGTCCGATAGTAGGTGCTTTTTGTTTAATAGTTCTTACCGAATCGTTAAGCGGTGTCGGATTAATGAGATTTATCATAGTTGCGGTGCTGATGGCGGCAACTGTGTTGCTCGCACCTAGAGGAATTTGGGGAGGACTTAGTTATGTTTTTCAAAAAGCGCGAATAGCAAGAAAAGTTTAAGACATCAAATCCTCTGAAAACATAGAAAAATCCTCAAAGTAACTAGGCGCGGTCACTGCAAACTTAAAATCGTGCCTGAAAGAATTTCAACTGCGAGTTGAACTTCAGACGATGTTGTAATCAGGGGTGGTATCAAGCGAACAACCTGTCCAGCGGTACCCGCAGATAAGACAATTAGTCCTTCGCTCAGCGCAGCAGACAGGACTGCTTTCACCGCCTGGGGACTCGGATGGACTAAGCCAGCTGCGTCTGTTCTGACTAACTCAATACCCACCATCAGCCCCAACCCTCGCACGTCACCAACAATTGGCGAGCCAGAAAGGTTCGCGCGGAGGCCTTCAATAAGTTCTGTTCCACGTTGTCTCGCGTTAAGGACCAAGTCATCCTTCTCGATCACATCAAGCGTCGCCAATGCTGCGGCACACGCGACAACGTTTCCACCGTAAGTTCCACCGAGCGTTCCAGGTTCAAGACGTTCCATAATCGACGCTTGACAGATGATGCCAGACAAAGGCAGTCCAGAAGCTATTCCTTTGGCGAACACAAGTAAGTCTGGAACTACTCCGCTGTGATCAACACACCAGAACTGTCCGGTTCTTCCAACCCCCGTCTGGATTTCGTCGACAACAAGTAAAATCCCATGTCGCCTCGTTATCTCGCGCAGACGAGGAAGAAAGTCTACAGGTGGCACAACATATCCCCCCTCCCCAAGAATTGGCTCAACTATAAATGCAGCAATCTGAGATGGATGCACGATCTGCTCAAAAAGCTGGTCAATGTCAGACTCCCACGAGCAAGCGCAAGTTTCCGATGAATTCGTGTAGTTATTGCTATTCCCTCCACAGGGATACTTAACGTGATAAACACCTGATGGCAGTGGATCGAATCCTGAGCGGATAGAAGCTCTGGAAGATGACAGAGCCATCGCCTGCGCAGTGCGACCATGAAAACCACCTCTAAACCCGATCACGACAGGACGACCAGTTGTAATGCGAGCTACTTTTACGGCATTTTCAATCGCTTCAGCACCCGAGTTAGCGAGAAAAACCTTCCAGGGACCACCCGGCAGAGACTTCGCCAATCGATCGTGTAACAGTAAGCCGGGCTTATGAAAAATTATGTTCTGTTGCCCGTGAACAAGGCGACTTGCTTGTTTTGATATCGCATCAACAACTCGTGGATGTGCATGACCAGTGCTCGTCACTCCAATTCCGGATGAGTAATCAAGAAATCGACGACCGTCAAAGTCTACGAGCCATGAACCCTCACCATATTCAATTACTAAGTCCGTATAACGAGACCAGACCGCTGGCACTACATCTTTCGATAATTCTCCTACGGAAAACAAGTTTGTATTGCTTAAACTGTCCATGGATATAATTTAGCCCAAAAAGGTAGGTGTTGGGGCTCGCGTTAGTCGGTCCACCTGATACTGAGTTGACACACGGTTTTTGGTCTGCCCGTGAGTGGCTAACACGATGGGAGTGAGATAGGAAAGAGCTCTGGGTAGTTGCAGTTATTGATTTTTAAAAGATAATCGTATTTCTCACATCGAGTCAAAGACTTCACGGGTTAGTAGTTGGTCTCTGAGTCCCAAGTTGAACGATCCGATCCTACCGTTTTTTCATGATGAACCGGAGTCGGAAGAACTGGCTTGAACGTGTTGTTCTTTGTGCCTGACACCCAGGTGCTCGAGGCTGCGCAAGAAGTTGCTGTGGAAATGCGACTGCCGAAGTCTTGGCTGAATAATCAGGCCTCAAGTTATGTTTCTGGTGTAGCGGGGCGGGGTACGCCCGTGTTTGACCATGCAAATTTGCGGGTGATGATCACGCCGATTGAGCACTTG
>SXGR01349188.1_pt1 | contig 17563 bp, 14 predicted proteins | sample 3174711 | NCBI WGS metagenome assembly SXGR01 (sample SAMN11356860, study PRJNA531348) | freshwater metagenome | isolation source: freshwater sample F1-60 | place: China: Fuxian Lake, Yuxi | collected 2017-12-25
CTCATGAAAGCCGGACACGATCAAACTCAAATAGCCAAGTTGCTGGATCGGCACAAGTCCACCATCAGCCGGGAGTTGATTCGTAATACTGGTTCTCGGGGCTATCGACCCAAACAAGCCTGTGAGTTCTCGGCAGAGCGTGCGCAAAACAGTCGCAATGCCCCAACCGTTGAGCCGTGGGTAAGGGAAGAAGCCTGTTCTTTGCTACGCATGCAATGGAGTCCGGAGCAAATTGCAGCAAGATTGCCCATCAGTCATGAGACGATGTACCAGCATGTTTATGCGGACAAGGCTCAGGGCGGAGTTCTTTGGAAGAGTCTGCGCTGCCAGAAACAAAAGAGGAAACGTTATGCGGGCGGATGTGACCGTAGGGGGCAGATCCCCAATAGAAGGCCGTTGAGCGAGCGCCCCTTGCATATTGAAGCTAGACGCCAAGTGGGTCATTGGGAATGCGATACCGTCATTGGTGCAAGCCACAAAGGCGCAGTTATGACGATGGTCGAACGCAAGAGTGGGTATGCCGTCTTGGCCAAGGTGTCTAACAAAACCTCTGAATTGGTTAGTTCAGCCATAGTAAGCAACCTCAAGCTCTTCTCCGTAAGGGTCAAGACACTGACCTATGACAATGGGAAAGAGTTTGCAGCGCACGGGTTGATTGATCAACAACTCAACAGCACTCCTTACTTTGCCAGACCATTTGCTAGCTGGGAGCGAGGCAGCAATGAGAACCTTAACGGCTTGCTACGCCAATACATTCCGAAGAAGCGAGCCATGTCTACGGTTAGTGATGAGGAAATTAGAATGATTCAAAACAGATTGAATAACAGACCCAGAAAACGATTGGGATTCAAAACACCCCGCAGAGGTGTTCCATCAATCACTCAAGCGCGTTGCGCTTCGAACTTGAATCCACTTTATTCTTCAAGCGCCACCACAAAATAAATGCGCCTGCATTGTCGGCAGCTGCCATCAATGCTCAACAAGAAACAGATCGGAAATATCAGGCGGGAGCTTCCCAGGCACCAAACGTGGAATGGTCTTATTCTTGAAATCTTGGGTTACGAGATCATTGACGGACAACCCAAATGCCGACAACCTACCCGCCCAATAGTCCGACTCCTTAAGCTTCCTATCCAGCCGATCAATAACGTCAGAATCAATGCGACCATTTAGTTTACATTGAAGATAGCCAATGAAATAGAGTGCCAGACCATGCTCCGGTGATATGACGTCGCATAGATTGGCAAGATGTGCAAATTGCTGATTGATCTTAATCTTCCGCTCTTCGCTGAAGAGCCGGTGGAAATTCAAATGATAATTCATGTAAAACCAGATATCCGTCAACTGCGCGCTTGTGGGTACCGCATCAAGAGGAATTGAGCAAAATGCACTTTCGAAATTTTCAGAAGCCATACGGAGCCCCAAGTCAATCTCATCCTGCTTGCCATATCCCCCTGCATTAAATCTAGCCTCAGCACGGTCGACATTCTTTATCAATCCCTGCTCCACCATCGAGTCATAGATCGGCGTGTTCGGCAAAGGCTGCAACACAGTTATCCCAGACCAATCTAGGTCCATCTCGCGTGCCAAGTTAATTGTGTCATTGATCATTGACAATGTCTCACCGGGAAAACCAATAATCAAGAACGCACGCGCGTGAATCTGTGGGTAACGCCGTAGCGCATCTGCCGCAGCCATAAATGTTTTGATTGTCCCAGGTTTCTTGATCTGGCGCAGAATGTGCGGGTTGCCAGATTCCACGCCAATGTTTAAAGCGATACAACCACTGTCAGCCATGGCATGCACGATGTCTTCTTTGCAGGATGCCGCGATGACGCCGTTCGTAGCATCCCATGTGATGCCCAAGTTGCGCCGTACCATGCCGTCAAACAGCTCCAGCGATCTCTTGTGGTCCTTGAGAAGATCGTCATCAAGCCAGACGATGTGGCCGATGCCATATTCATTTTTAAGAATTGAAAGTTCCTCTAAAACGGAGTCGACCGAACGTTGCCGGACACCCTCTCCGTTAAAATTGCGCACACTGCAAAAAGTGCATTGCGCTCGACAGCCTCGAGTAGACAGAACGGTTGCGAAGCGGGTACCGGACGGCTTAAATCCATAAAAATTACCAATGATACCGAAACGGGATAACTGACCCACATCCATCAAGTCATAGGACGGAATCACGTCCATTTCTGACGACGTCGGCTGGCATGACGCCGAAACACGGTACCGCCAACCATCCTCGTTAAGGATTACCTGGCACAGTTCAGGTTCGTCTATAGTACTAGCAACCGCCTCACAAAAACGCTTCAAGGACACGTCCCCCTCACGCAAAAATGCTACCGCCGCCCAAGGAATATCGTCCAAAACATGATCGACATCGTTACTCACATGCACGCCGCCGATTGCGATCGGGACGGAATACGTTGAAGCATATTCGCAGACTCTTTTCATGGAGCCGTGCGTCATAGTGAACATACACGTCACACCAATCAAGTCCGGCTGAAATTCATGGATCGCCTGTGACAGCTCAGCTTGCCATGCCAGGTCAAAGTCAAACTCCGCCTGCAAGGATGACGCATAGCAACTGGCCAAGACCGAGTGATTGAGATTAAGGACACGCGGAACAATTCCAATACTCCTAAGCCCTTGAGCCAGAACTCCCAGACCATAAGGCGGGTAGTTAGGATACCGCCTGCGCTTTGCCGTGGCGTACCTAAACAACTCTGACGGACCATCGGGCGGGCTGACAAGGAGAACTCGACTGATTTTGCGCTTAGGGAAATGGCGCGCCAAAAATGAGCGAACCTTAGCCCAGCTCTCTGCGTCAGACTCAAGCTCCAAGGTATTTTTTCGTGGAGTTATATCAATCACCGCGTTTTCCTAATTTTTCAACATATCGGCTCTACTGAAAGCCGGCTAGCTTTTCAAGCTAGTCTTTTTCCGCCGACGGAGAAAAGCATCTGGATTGGACGTAACCAACAACCGATTATAGTACGGATCAATTTCCCAGTCCGAATGGTGCTCTAAAAATGTGTGAATCGCCCTCAGCGGATTATCCGAACTCCACTCAGGCTTGCTATCGGGCAGATCTTGCAAAAGGCCCAGCGTCCCATCCATCACCACCATGTAGCTGTCCTTTGATACCAAGGAAGCGTACAGTTCCATTTCACCGAGGACATGTGCAAACGAATGATTTGAATCAAATATCACGAGCACTTTCTCATCTTTGTGTACTCTCTTCCGCACCTCCTCAGCAATCCCAACATCTACCGAACTGCCCTGGATTAGCTCGATCCGATGGGACAGCGGATGACTGCTAATTGCCAAATGATTATACTTCCGTATCTCGACATCAACACCAATAACTCTGCCCTTGCCCAGCAACTCCAGTATCGAAGCGTACAAAATAGCACTTCCGCCATGCGCGATGCCAGTCTCCACGATGACATCAGGGCGAACCTTCCAGATCAACTCCTGCATCATCACAAGATCGCAAGGAAATTGAATAATCGGGATACCTAACCATGTTGGCTCGTACATTAATCGATTATGGACAAATACATTAGTCCATAGGCGCGTCAGCGCTTTAAGTCCTTCCGGACTATACAAATCAATGTCCCTATTTTCATCATTAACAAGTTTTGGACTCAAGCTTCAAACCCCTTGTTGTTAAAAATAATTCCTGAAACCAGTCACGGTAGCCGCTCACGTCTGCTCACAAGACTCAGCTCATGACTTAAGAGTATCACCTCCAAGCGGACAGTCCATTTCGCGCTGATCCGACAACAGGCATTCAACATAACTCACACAGTCAGTGATATTATTTAAACCAATACGACGAACATCCAACCGCTGAGGCGCACTGGCACGCTGACCAAAATTCATTACGCCACTCAAAGCTTCAGCTTCCCGCTTCACTGTGCGACGAAATCGACGCAGCGGCTGCAACAAAACCAATGACCGTGCATGATGGCTGAGAATCGCTCCCCACACTCTAATCCGCAAAAAGAACGGGGAAAGACGCAACGCCATCCTAAAAAGCTTGCGCACATCATCCACCACCAAACCTCGACCTTCCAACTCACGTATTGCAGCATAGCAATTTGCAAAAAAATTCGCCCAATTTAATCGATACGCCCCAATCAGATCTGGCAAAATGCTTTGCATATGCAGTACAGTTTCCGCCGCAGTGCAAGGGAAAAGCACGGCAGTCTTTAACGGAATATGCCTGAAGTTCATCCCGGCAAGCATTCTATGGTAAGTCGTCGGATCCGCAAAGTTTCCCGCTGCCGAATTCCTGTGTGACCCCTTAACCACCAGCGGCAGATCAATTCTTAATGTGTAATTGGAGAGGGCTAGTGCAATCAATGCAGCAGAGGTCATCGGACATATTGGCTCAAACAAACTCCCCCCTAACCGTTGGCGGATGCGTGCAATAATTCGCCTGGAGTACATAGCATTAGCCATAATAGGAACCGTTTGCTTAACAGGGCCAGCTAACCCAGTACCAGACTTAAACATTTCAGCTATAACGCTTCTAGAGTCCAGTTTGACACGTCGGCCAGTAAATGACGGAATAGTAAGATAGCCCCGCTGATCTGCAATCCACCAGTCCTCATCAACATACGTCGCCGACCCCCAAATGAGAGTATCAACATCCCGATTCCGCTTAATTTCTTCATCAAGTATTGTGAGGAGACTAGGAAGAATGGCGAAATCGTCACATAGCAACATTTGCCACTCCCCCACCGCGTGCGAAAATGCGAAATTCCAGTGATCAACCAATGGAAGATACCGTGGCGGACGAACGCACCTCAAGCGGCCATCCGTAAAATCTATCAACTCACGGCAACCAGCATCACTATTATCCGATACAATAATTTCTACATCATTAAAATCCTGCGCGAGCGCAGAACGGACGGCACTAGCAACAACATCAGGCCTTGTCGCTGTGATTACAATGGAAAATCTTACCATGCACTCATTACGCACTACTTATGCCTCATTATACCTTTAGAGCAACTACGATCCTCGACAACTATTTACGCACAGATTCGTCGGATATCAATATCATGGCGGATTGCGCCTGCATTCTCAGGGGCATACCCTAAATCTTCCGCAAGTTGCTCAAGACCATTAAAATAATGGACTTCACTAGCATCAAAGCATAGTTCATATGTTGGAAACTGATTACTGCGGCGCTCAGACCAATTTGGGTTATAATTCTCGAACTGACCAGGGATCAGTCTCTCCAGCCCAGAAACCTCGCTCAGCCCCGTGCGTGCAAACAACTCTCTGATGGCACGATGGCCACTTGCAACTAATTCCTCGTACCGGAAAAAGATCAGCCGATCACCAAGCAATGTCCGATAAGACGCCCCTTTTTTGATCAAGGCTTCAATTTGCCAACATAACACCTCAACTAACGACTTCCCAAGCATCTCCCGGTATCCATCTGGACGCATATATGAAAAAAACCCATCCGCGTACGCAGATTCATACTGTTCCTTCCCTGTAAACCTAGCGATCCGAAGAATTGAATTAACCGTTGCTCGCGGATCCCTAATGCAAAAAACGTGAAAGGCATCAGGAAACAACTGATTGATCAATTCAATCATCATTAAATACAAAGGTGATTTATCAAGGAAACGATATTCTTTTTTTATCTGTTGCCATTTCCATACTGTCGCCAAACTCTGATACTTTGAGTTTATAATTTCCTTTGTAACCATCGAAACATTACTGTTTTCCATGAACCCATGAAAATCAAAATGAACCCCGCTCCCTTCCCATATATAAAGTGGTCCCTCCACAGGAATCGGATAATCATTTAGCTGCTCCGGAACTTGTTCCCCATGATGCATACCTCCCCACACACCCTTCTTCCAACGTTTGGTAGCAGCCACGAAACAAAGGTCAGGGTGCACTGACATGGCATCGTAGAGTAAATGCGTACCACTTCTCCCTGTTCCCCAAATGAATATCGGCCTAGCTGTCGTTACACAGCTTTGACGAAGCCACCCCAATGAATAAGCTGCAGCACGAGGAATAATTGACCTCATTCCACTATCGGCCGCATAACTAAGTGGCTTAATTAAGTTCGAAATTTCCTGCATCAAAACAAACACCTTTCGCTAGGCCCAACTGCCGGCGATTTAACCATAGTCAACATGTCCTGCTCGATACGGGAAACAACATGCGAGGGCGAGAATTTATCCTGCAATGTTCTTAAGCCTGTCGCCCCGAGCCTCCTACGCAATACGCGATCTCCTGCAGCCACTGCAACATGATTAGCCAGGTCAACCGCTGATTCAGACAGCAGGACATTCACACCATGCTCCATTTCCGGCATGGCCTCTCGGAATCCAATAAATCCAACAACGCATGCACCAAGAGACCACGCGTGCAATACTCTCGTGTGCCCCACACGAAAATCTGTCAGATTATTGGCAACCAGGAATATGGGAGCAGAAATAATTTCAGCATCCAAGTCCTCAACAAACCCCCTGAGCTTAATATGCGGATCATCTAGGTAAGGAACAACGAAAGGCCTTGGGCTACGCCCACCATATACATGGAGCTCAAAGGTGCCATCCCCCAATCGCCGTTTAAGCGCAGGCAAGATCTCGCTGGCCAATGTGAGCAGACCGAAAGTATTCGCCGTCCCATCAAGACTACCAACACTGGCAATAATTTTTAAGGGTTGCACTTGCTCTGCCTGATCACGTTCGGCAACCCAATTCACACGCTGTGCACTTGGCCAGATGTTATTAATGTAACTCGCCCGAATTCCCCACTGAGCTTGCGCATGAGCATCGTTAGCTGCAACATTCCATACGTGGGCATAACGACGCATCAACGAGATGTGACAACGTTTTGCCAGCCAAGGCATGAAAATACATTGCACTGCATTCCATAATCGAGCACCACGACTCGCGCGGCCGCCTTGCAACCGTAGCATACTGAGATAAGCTAAGACTAAGTTATGATCAAGATCCCCGTAATACGCAAACTTGGGAAGAGGCAAAGAAGCCACAACTGCCGTGGCAAACTCACTCCAGATTGTCAAAACAGCATCTGGCTTCCAATCACGCAAAACCGATGTGAGCGCCGCGGTCGATTCATAGCCTGGCACAAGCCGCTCCCATTGCCCGCTTAATAACGCCAACAGGAACGTACCTAAACGATGACGCAACCGTGGTAAGGGTGCGACTGTGACTTCAGGCAAAAAGTGCACCCCGAGAGCTTTCAAATCATCAATGTCCGGCTGCCCAGCCAATGGCATGACAACTGGCCTCTGATTAAGACATAAAAACGCCAACTCAAATGCTCCGCCTCTGGCGAGATTAAGCATAATAAGATACGAGATAACATTAGCGGCTTCTCGATTGGCACGAAAGTGAGGCCATAGCCCACTAATCACAAGCAATCGTGGCTTCGCGGTGGTCATGATTGTTGACCTAGGATCTCTATTCTGTTACGCATGCAAGACTGCTCGGGCTCTGGCTGGAAGCTGCATCCACACTTTCTTCAATCGCTCCACAGTCCACGTTTTCTCAACTGCATCTTTAATAGCCATTAGCTCGTTGTCCGAAAGAAACCCAGCTTCCCTCAGAAGCTCAAACGCAAACGAAATAAAACCGAATGACAGGGAGATCGCCGCCAACCGTTGCAAGTCCAGCCTTGATAACTGGTTTCGGTCAGGATCAAGGGCAAAAAAGGCGTCCCCACCATAAATCAACGATCTATCTACGGTGGATGAAAAATCCGTAGCACCTCGCCGATATCCCAAGTGCCCAAGATCAAGATCCAGCAGTCGATACCCGTGCTCCGTCAATAAGGCATGCTGGTAGCCAAACACATCATGGGCTTTATAGTATGGCAAGGCGGCGAATTCGCTGTAGATGAACAAGACGCCTTTCCGCTTAAGCAACTGCCTCGCACCCTGCAGTACTTGATGCTCCGCTCCCTCAACATCCATCTTGAGAAAATCCACCACCGTGTTTGGCTCTAATAGTGCATCTAGCGGTTGGCACGCAACAGGCTGCGTGCCAACCACCTCCGTGTGAAGATCCTGATATGATTGATGACGAAGATCGCTGGAGTAATCTAAAAACATATTATTGGTAACTCGCTGATCTGCAGCACCCAGTAACGTACAGGCACCAGGGCCCTTTGTAATATAAAACGTTCTATCCTCTTCTTTATCCCACAACGCAAATGGGAAATACTTTTCTGTCTTAAAAGGACTGATCCTGGCACCAATCTTGTGGGCATCTGTATCCCCTGCGACTAATTTTCCATACTCCTCAAGATTGGGCTCGAATCCTACCAGCCGCGCACGGCGCGTGTAGGAATCTGGAAGCAGCATCATTCCGTTCCTGGCACCAACATCAACGACCATACAGTCTACCCCTGACTGCTCCAAGGGCGCAGTCACCATGTCACCAATAGTTCTTCCCTCACGGGTATTAAAATCAAACGGGGAGCGGCGGAGCTTGGCCATAAGACGTTTCAGCATTACAAGTCCTCTCAGATTAGTTGAATCCCCTTAAAGACGGCGACCACCCGCTCAACATCTGCCTCTGTAATATCAAAAGCTGACGGCAACCATAATCCACGATCAGATAATTGCTGAGCCACCGGGAAACGGTCCACCAGACCTCGATACGGACCCTGCGTGTGCAAAGGAAACCAGAAGGCCCGATGCCCGATACCAGCCCCATCCAATGCCCGGCGTACCCGATCTCGCGCACTGACGAGAATATCGGTCCACCCATGCACTTCGCCAGGCTGTCCACCACAGAGATCAGGAAACTCAATGCCCGAGACATCGGCCAGCAGCTGCCGATACCATCCGTCCCTCTCAACCGCCTTACGACATCGCTCAGCCAATCGTTCTAACTGAGCAAGCCCAACGGCAGCTTGCAGATCCGTAAATTTAAAATTAAACCCCAGCACTGGATGGAGATCATCTCCGCCAGTACCTCGCTCACGACGGCCTTGGTCCTTGAGCTCGAGCAATCGATGGTATAAACTCACATCCTTTGTGGCAATCACGCCGCCCTGCCCTGTCGTGACCAGCTTGTTTGGAGAAAACGAAAAACACCCTGCATTGCCATACGAGCCCAGCGGCCTTCCGCCATAGAAAGACCCAATCGCTTCAGCAGAATCGCATACGACCTTAAGATCGTACTGATGCGCTAAAGCTTCAATTTTCTCATAATTAGCACCTCGCCCATTAACATCTACTGGAACAATTGCCCGTGTGCGAGGGCCAATAGCCTCCTCAACTCTCGTTGGATCGAGAGTCAACCTGCCAGGCTCGACATCAATCAATTTCACTGTTGCTCCAGTCATACGGACTGCATTAGCCGTCGCAACAAACGTCAAATCTGGCACCAACACTTCATCCTCTGCCCCAACACCAAGACCAATCAGTGCAAGTGCTATGGCCGCGGTGCCACTCGTGACTGCGACACAATACGATACATCGACTAATTCAGCCACAGCCTTTTCAAACTCCCTCGTCACCGGCCCATCATTAATAAAACCAGAACGAATCACGGAAATGAGCCGCGTTTCTTCTTCCTTACCAACATATGGAGAGAACCAGGGCAATATTGGGCGATAATGTGTCATTCACGTACTTTCTTGGGCACGAATGGAGCGCGCCATTTGAGCCTCAACGCTAATTTCATATCAGCATGCTCAACAGTACCTAGAGAATGCGAGGGGACGGGAGCGGCGAGATAAATCGTCCCTTGTAGCCCTTCTCCCTGAGGATTAGTGCCAACTCATCAGCAATGTGCCACGACAGCAGCAACGCATATTCTGGCTGATCAACAAATAGTTTCTTCTCGTCAAGAACAGGAATCCGTGTGCCTGGCATGTATTTATTAAGCTTATGAGACGACGAAATCTCAAGGACGCAATCCAAAACTCCCTCGTCAATACCGACATACTTAATCAGCGTGCTAGCCCGTGACGGTGCCCCAATACCATATACCCGCCCACCTGCTTTCTTGATGGGGGCCAACAACGCCATCAAGTCTAACTTGGACTGCAGAGCTCGCGTGCGGAACCCCTTCAAAGCTGAGCCGTCTGCGATGCCACGGGCCTCCTCGTCAAGTAATCGTTCCGCCACAGATGACTGAATCTTTCGCTGACCTTTTCGAGCGGCATAGACCCGAAACGAGCCTCCGTGCGTGGGGATCTTCTTGACATGAAAAGGTTCAAGACCATGATCCCCCAGTAGACGAGAAAGACTACCGAGCGTATAATACCTAAGGTGCTCATGATAAACAGTGTCATATTGCAACGTCTCTATAAGGTCTAACAAATAGTGCGACTCGGATACAAAAACCCCATCAGGCGCCAGCAGGTCCAGCAGTGCGTCAACAACGTCGTGCACGGAGCCCATATGAGCAAAAACGTTGGCTGCGGTGATTACTGAGGCGCCCCCATGCTCAGCCTTCACCTTCGCCACCATTGCACGGTTAAAATAGGCCGTGAGCGTCGGGATGCCATTGTTTCTGGCCACCTCCGAGGCTTGAGATGGCTCAATGCCCAAAACTTTATAGCCCGCCTGCTGGAACGGCGTCAAAAGAGTCCCATCGTTTGATCCGATATCAACAATAAGATTCCCAGGCTTAAGATTTAGGAGTGCCCCCGCCTCCGTGCACAATTGAGCAAAATTATCCCGCAAAATCCGCGTCGCCCCTGAAAGATATGGATAGCTATGAGGGAATAACACGGATTGATCCACCTCCAGACCAATCTGGACCAGCGAGCAATCCGCACATCGAAACAATTCTAGAGGATAGGACTTTTCTTCCCTAGCAGGCCGCCCAATCTGCGGCATGGTGTTGACAGGCGGAATATAGCCAAGAAAAAGAATCGACACTAGTCGGCCACTAGCACATATCTGGCATCGTTCTACCGGCCATGATGTCTTGAGCGTCATAATCTTTCCCCTCGCTTATTTATATCCGCGTGCCAATATTCTTTGCGTACCAATCCACGACACCCGTCAATCCCTGATCAAAACCGATGACAGGCTTATACCCAAGAGCACTCAGCTTGGAAATGTCTGGACACCGCCTTTGCGTGCTTCCTTGGGTCAGTGGCCCTTCCATGATTCTCGCCTTACGGCCAAGCACTTCAAAAACCTTCTCCGCCACATAGCGAATAGTAACCTCCTCAGGGTTTCCAACATGATATACGTTGAGGTGCGCCCCTCTCTCTAACATGCATACAACCCCAGCTACGAAATCATCAATATGAACAAACGCTCGCGTCTGACTCCCGTCTCCCTGAATAGGAAAGTCTACAGGGCCACAAGACGCCGCACCAATGGCTCTCGTGGCTCGCACCACAAATTGAGGGAGGACATGCTCCCATCCCATATCTGGGCCATAAACATTATGGGGACGAAATATCATAACCCGTTCAAAACCTGTTCGCCCATAGTTGATGGCCATTAACTCACAGGCAAGCTTTCCGCCTCCATATGAATACCGTGGATTCAATATGTCCGGCACAATTAAGGGAGCATCTTCAGCCGTCGGAATGCTCGGCGGTGATTGATACACCTCCGAGCTCGATGCAAGAACAAACTCCCCGACACCATTGTTCTTACAGGCATCAATAACGTTCAGCATCCCACGCACAGCTATATCGAGAACTAACTCCGGCTTGCTATAAAAAAACTCCGTGCCATTCACATACGCAAGATGAACGATGCTATCGATATTTTTGGCTGCACGACTAACCGCGGCTGCATTACGGATGTCGGCCTCAACAAAATCCACGACATTCGCAACCGAACCAAGACGAACCAGAGCCCCGCGTGAATTATTATCAAGGACTCGCACCTTGTGACCATCACGCACTAGCCGCTTAACCAAGGCAGAGCCAATAAATCCTGTCCCGCCCGTTACAAGATACCTCTTCGACATTAAACCTTCCATTCTGGAATCGTCGCTTTCCCATGACTTCCAATGGCCATATACCCGATACCTTTAGGCAGATGCGCCTCAGCTGCCATGAAACAATTCCAAAAGTCATAAATGAGCCCTGGCCTAGCCATCCCCTCAGCCAATTTCTCAAGAGACATCGCGGAAAAAACAGGATGATTATTGAGAATAAGAACTAAACTCGCTTGATGAAACGCCTCATCAAGCGTCAAGACAGGTCTTAAGCCAAAACTCCGTATCTCCCCAACCTTTACCACCGCATCAAACCCTAAAAATTCAGCACTCGGAAATTGTTTACGAAGCTCACGAAAGACAGGTCTTGCCATAGTCCCCCTGAGATCATCAGTAGGAGGCTGCCCCTTAAAGGCAATACCAAGAAGTGTAATGATAGGACTTTTTGAAAAACCAGATATTCCAGAAATTACTTGCTCTAAATAACGCACCACCTCGGACGGCTGACGTTCATTAATCCGCCTGGCGGCTACTGCAATCTCAGGTTCGAGGCCCAACTCCCTCAACCCCTCAGCCAAAATATGGGAATCTTTTTCAAGGCACGGACCACCCACGGGCCCGGGCATCGGCAGATTTGTTCGCGGATATCCCAGCTTCCCTGCCTGAATAACTTCCGCCGCACTAATCCCTACGGCATCACATGCTCGAGCCACCTCATTCGCATAGGCAAACGCTACATCCCGCTGTGCATTATCAATCAGCTTGATCATCTCCGCAGTTTCCATATCGGCGACACGCACGACCGTAGGCGTCACAAATTGAAACAACTGGGACGCTCGGACCGTCGCTTGCAAGGTGCGTCCCCCAACAATCTGCGGAAGTTGACGCAATTCGCTCATCGCCTTCCCCTCCAACGTCCGCTCAGGACAAAAAGCGAGGTCATAGCGCCGCCCTCCAGAATCAAGTATAGGGGCAATCACCTGCCGAGTAGTTCTCAGCTTGACCGTCGAGCGCATTATCACCAGATCCCCATCCTTAATGTGACAAGCGACTTCCCTGCTAACGTTCTCCACCATATCGAGCCGTGACCGCCCATCCGTCCCAAGTGGCGTCCCGACAGTAATGATGAATACCGTCCCCTTCCAATCCAACGGAATCTTACACGTAAACCTGAAATGGCCTGTGCGGATGACCCGCTGTAGGCGATCATCCAACCCTGGCTCGTGGAAATGCGCCTTTCCTTTCTCTAGCGCATCAATCACCACCTCCCGAACTTCAACCCCCAGAACGCGGAATCCCATGTCAGCCATGACTACGGCAAGAGTCAGCCCCACATAACCAAGGCCCAAGATACACACCTGTTGATCTTTAAACTCTTCCATAAGGCTCCTGCGCACCCCAATCAAACACGCCACGCATTACGGCCAATCCAATTAACGCAACATGTAAAGCATGATCATATTGACCATCAAGAATCCATTTTCGTAATTCGTTCCGACTACATAAAAAACTCTCAACCCCGATCTCCGGTTCCCATCCCTCACCTGATTGAGGGCCTACCCGTGCAAAGAAACACCAGAGTCGATTTTCAAGCCGCCCTGAATCTGGCGTGAGACTGCCAAGCAAAATTGGGGTGCCCGTCACAATCATCCCCGTTTCCTCAAACAGCTCACGAATCGCCGTTTCCTCAGGAGTATCGTTCTCATCCCGTAATCCACCTGGCAACTCCATAGTCACCCGCTCTAAGGCCGGTCGATACTGTCGGACCAGAGGGATGCGGCCATCTTTCGTCACAGCAAGAATGCTGACATAATCCGCCTGACAAAAAGAATGAAACTCTTCTCGCTCTTCTCTCCCTGGACGAACTAGTGTCCGGCTCATAACCGAAAGCCAAGGCGACAGCTTTCTAAGCTGACGATCAAGAACCACAGGCAACAGATCACTCATTACACAACTCCTAAACTTAGAATGGACTGCTCAAAATCACCTGATAAACCTAAGCATTACCGTCCACAATTGGATCAATAGAATTAGGGTACGGTGCGCCAAGCAATAACGTTTCCCTGTACAGAATAAGCTCCAGCATAGTCTTCGCGCACCCCATAACAAGTTCTGTTATTTGCTAGGAATCATTGAACCTATCTTTCTGAAATCGTTTCTGCTCCACATACCACCGATAGGTGCTGCTGATACCCTCGTGGAGCGATACGCGTGGCGTCCAGCCCAGGGCTGTCATTCGGCTGCAGTCAAGGAGCTTTCTGGGAGTGCCATCGGGCATGGTTCGATCCCAACGAATCTCTCCTGTATAGCCCACCACCTCTGCAACCAAGGTGGCCAACTTGGCAATCGAAAGGTCTGCTCCCGCTCCCACGTTGACAATGCCCTCCCCCGAATGCCGTTCCATCAAAGCCAAACAGGCTTCGGCGCAGTCGTCTACGTGCAAGAACTCGCGATAAGGACTGCCGGTCCCCCAGAGGGTCGGTACTTCGCTGCCGTCCTTCGCTTCATGAAATCGCCGAATCAAGGCCGGCAATACATGGGCGGTAGTGAGCTCAAAGTTGTCGTTGGTGCCGTAAAGATTCGTAGGCATGGCAGCAATAAAATCACAACCGTATTGTCGCCGATAGGCCTGGCACATTTTGACGCCGGCAATCTTTGCAATGGCATACCACTCATTAGTCGGCTCTAGAAGTCCTGACAGCAAATATTCCTCGCGTATTGGCTGGGGGCAATCCCGGGGATAGATGCACGAAGACCCCAGCAATAACAATTTCTTGACCCGGTGGAGATGGGCCTGATGAACGAGATTGGTTTGAATCGCGAGATTGTCGTAGAGGAATTCTGCGGGGAATGAGCTATTAGCAAGAATTCCGCCGACCTTAGCCGCCGCGATGATGATGTATTCGGGATTCGTTTCAGCAAAAAATTGCTCGACCTGTGTGCTATCTCTCAAGTCCAGTTCTTTACTGGTCCGACAGAGCAGGTTCCTGTACCCCTTGGCCTGAAGAAGCCGCACGAGAGCCGACCCTACCATGCCCCGATGACCGGCTACATAAATGCGTGCATCTCTCTCCACGTCTTAATTCTGCTCCTAGGGAATATAGTTTTTCGTTCCGTCAAGCCTCTCGCGCTCAGCCTTGAGATCCGCATCCACCATCATCTTGGCCAGCTCCTCAAACCGCACTTTCGGCTCCCAGCTTAACTGCTTCTTCGCTTTACTGGCATCACCGATGAGCAGATCCACTTCAGTCGGGCGATAATACTTCTGGTCAATCTTCGTGTATTGTTTCCAGTCAAGATTCAGATACCCAAATACCATCTCCAAGAATTCCCGGACCGTATGCGTTTCGCCTGTCGCGATCACATAATCATCCGCATGGTCCTGCTGGAGCATCAGCCACATCGCCTGCACATAATCGCCCGCATAGCCCCAATCCCGTTTTGCATCCAAGTTACCCAGATACAGAGCCTGTTGTAATCCGAGCTTGATGCGAGCCGCACCCTTGGTGATCTTCCTCGTCACAAACGTTTCCCCACGGCGAGGCGACTCATGGTTAAACAAAATGCCGCTGCAGGCAAAGAGGTCGTACGCCTCACGATAATTAACGGTAATCCAGTGCGCATACAGCTTGGCCACGCCATAAGGGCTTCTCGGGTAGAACGGGGTAGTCTCCCGTTGCGGAACCTCCTGAACCTTGCCGAACATTTCACTTGAGGAAGCCTGATAGAACTTTGGTCTGAGCCCTAATTCTCGAATGGCCTCAAGTAAACGAATCGTCCCGAGGCCTGTCACATCCGCCGTGTACTCGGGGATGTCGAAACTGACCCTCACGTGACTCTGAGCACCCAGATTGTAGATTTCATCAGGCTGAACAGTCCGAAGAATCCTGTTGAGCGAGCTGGCGTCGTTCAAATCCCCATAGATTAATCGCAACCGCACATCCGGCACATGAGAATCTTGGTAAAGCGAATCGATCCTGGCCGTATTAAACGAACTTGATCGCCGAATAATGCCGTAGACTTCGTAGCCCTTACCCAGAAGGAGTTCGGCAAGATATGATCCATCCTGGCCCGTAATGCCTGCAATCAAAGCTTTTTTCATTGTCAAACTCTCCTAACTTCTTGCCGATCTCGATGAAAGAGCCAAGACATTTCGGGTGTCGATTTCTACGGAAGCAGCCTGCTGAATCAGACGGACACCCAGCACTAATCGGCAGCATGAGTCTTTTCGCAAGAGAATCCCGTAAACTCCTTGCAGCGGACCTCGAACCACTGAGCTCCACTAACTACCGTCTAGTCTTAGTGAATGATCATCGAGGCAATCTCGAGGCAATGACCTTGGCGAACTCATAAAATCGCTCAAGTTATTCAGCGCGATACCGTGGACCATCGCCCAGTCGATTTCTTCATAGTGATGCACGGCGATGTTCCTAAAGCCCACTGCCCTCTTGAGGTGTTGGGCCAGAGATTCTTGGATCACTCCAACGCGGGCCAGCGCCTCGAAGGTTTGGCCCATCGTATCTGGTGGCAGCACCTCCAGGTCGGCAATGAGGTGCGCGCCAATGTCCACGCACAATTGCACAGCTCTGGTGGATTGAGGGTGACGATATCCTGAAGATCGGGGTCACGACCCAGCGTAGCCGGATCGGGTGGACATTTCTCTACGACGCGCTGGGACAGCGACGCAAGGATTCGAGCTTCTGCTCGATTACTTCCCGATCCATGCCCGCCTCCTTTCGGCAGAATTCTGCTGCGATAGGGCAGATAGTCCGCCTGATCGAACAGGTGTCGTCGAATGAGGTCGGCATAGCACGTCCCGCCGCCCAACAGTCTTTTCCCATGTCGAAGGATTTGGCCTAATAACGGCTCACCGACGACGTGGAGGTCGACCAAGTCCACCGGCCTGCCTGTTCGCTTCGCCAACTCGGTTATGAGCACCAGCTTTTCGTCAGTCGTGATGCGGCGGCCAGCATCTATGGCCAGGTCAAGATCGCTGTCTACTCGCTCTCGACCTACCGCCAGCGAACCGAATAAAATGGCTAACCGGATCCTCGGCTGCGTATCGATAGCGGCTCGGATCGCTCCCGTCAGACTCTCGCCTTGTGTTAGCATCCCTGCCCCTCCGATACACGACACAGAGGAATTGCGCCATCAAACATCTCTCCCCTCACGCTGGCACCACATCATTCACATCGATCTCTACGGCTGCGGCTTGCTGAATAAGGCGCACACCCAACACCAGTCGATGGCGCTTTTCCTTGCGCAACAGAATTCCTCGTACCCCTTGGAGTGGCCCACGAATCACCTCAACCATCATGCCTTCATGGAGATAGGGATGGGAGTCATAAGGCAACACACTGGTCATCAGGCTTCTAAGCCCCGCAATCTCCTCGTCGGCGATCGGCTCAGGATTATGGCCAGCGCCGACAATATCGACCACTCCTATAGTCTTGAGTACCGGCAGCTTATGATCTTCAGCGAACCGCACAAAACAGTACCCTGGAAAAAGAGGAACCTCGATTTCTTTTTTGCGATCCTTCCACTGACTAAGACGCTTAACTGTCGGCAATAACGGCTCAATGCCTTGGCTGGCAAGCTGATCGCGCACAATCTTTTCGTGGCGTGAC
>SXGR01573081.1_pt1 | contig 17561 bp, 16 predicted proteins | sample 3174711 | NCBI WGS metagenome assembly SXGR01 (sample SAMN11356860, study PRJNA531348) | freshwater metagenome | isolation source: freshwater sample F1-60 | place: China: Fuxian Lake, Yuxi | collected 2017-12-25
CAGCTCCACGCCACGCGCGAGCCGCTGCTGGCGCAGGTTCGTTTCCTCGAGCACCGCATCCGCGGCTTCGAGACCTCGACCTCATGGCGGCTGACCAGGCCGGTCCGCGCCTTGGGGCGGGTGCTCGGCCGTGCCCGTCATCTCCTCAGATCGGCGCGCCATCAGGCCGAACTCGTCCGCTGTCCGCCGGTCGAGCTGACCGACACGCCGACCGGACACGCCGACTGGTACGAGATCGTCTCCTCCAGGGGGCGCCCGCCGACCCGCTGGGTCTCCTTCACCTATGCCGGGCCGAGCTACGACGGCACGGTCTTCCTCACCCTCTATGTCGACCATGGCGACGGCCGCTGGCAGCCGCTCGGCCTGCCCTCGATCAAGGGCCGCCTCGACAATCACCTGCTCAGGCTGCCCGACAGCGTCGCCGGGCTCAGGGTCAAGGTCCAGGGATCGCGGGACGCGCTCGCCGGTGCGCCCGAGCTCATCTTCCGGGAGATCGGCCAGGCCCAGCTGGCGCTCCGCCTGCTGTGGCGCCAGCGCCAGCGGCTGCCGAACGCGCTCCGCTATCTGATGCGCAATGGCGTGACCGCGACGGTGGCGCGGGCGACCGAGGCCTATGGCGAGCAGAACGCCGATCTCTACCATCGCTGGATCGACAGCTACGACGATCTAACCGACGCGGACCGGGCGGCGATCGCCGCTCACATCCGGGTCCTTCGCGATCCGCCCCTGATCTCGGTCGTGGTGCCGACCTACAACACGCCGGAGCCCTATCTCCGCGCCATGCTCGACTCCGTCCTGGCCCAGCACTATCCGCATTGGGAGCTGTGCATCGCCGACGATGCCTCGACCGCGCCCCATGTCCGCTCGGTGCTCGACGAGTATGCGAAGCGCGACGCGCGGGTGAAGGTGACCTACCGCGAGCAGAACGGCCACATCTCGGCGGCCAGCAATGCAGCGCTCGAGCTCGCCTCCGGCAGCCACGTCGCCCTCCTCGACCACGACGATCTGCTGGCCGAGCACGCACTCTACCTGGCGGCGGTCGCCATCGGCGAGCATCCGGACGCCGACGTCTTCTACTCGGACGAGGACAAGATCAACGACGAGGGCCGGCGCACCGAGCCCTACTTCAAGCCGGACTTCGCCTTCGACCTGCTGCTCGGCCAGAACTACGTCAGCCATCTCGGCATCTATCGCCTCGATGCGATCAGGGGCGTGGGCGGCTTCCGGCTGGGCTTCGAAGGCAGCCAGGACTACGACCTGGTGCTGCGCATCCTCGCCCGGACCAAGGGGCCGGTCGTGCACCTGCCCTGGGTTCTCTATCACTGGCGGCTGTTTCCCGGCGCCGGCACCTTCTCCTCGACGCAGATCGAGAAGGCCTCGGCATCGGCGCGGAAGGCGCTCCTCGAGCACCTCCAGGGCAAGGGCGTGGAGGCCACGGTCGAGCCCTGGGTCCACGCCTATCACAAGGTCGTCCGCGCCGATCTGCCGACCTGGCCCCGGGTCTCGGCGGTCGTGCCGACGCGCGACCATGTTTCCGTCCTCAAGACCTGCGTCGAAGGCCTGCTCGAACGTACCGACTATCCGGACATCGAGCTGATCATCGCCAATAACGACAGCACGGAGCCGGAGACGATCGCCTATTTCGACCGGCTGAAGGCGGATCCGCGGGTCCGCATCCTCGACTGCCCGGGCGCGTTCAACTTCTCGGCCATCAACAATGCCGCCGTCCGCACGTCCACGGGCGAGATCGTGCTGCTGCTGAACAACGACGTCGAGATGATCGACCGCGGCTGGCTCAAGGAGATGGTCAAGCATGCGGTCAGGCCGGAGGTCGGCGCCGTCGGCGCCAAGCTCCTCTACCCGGACAATACCCTGCAGCACGGCGGCGTCGTGCTGGGCATGAACGGCGTCGCCGGGCACCTGCATGTCGGCGTACCCGCCGACTCGCCGGGATATTTCGGCTGGCTCAAGATCGCGCACGACGTCTCCGCCACCACGGCGGCCTGCCTGGCGCTCCGGCGCTCGGTCTATGACGAGGTCGGCGGCCTCGACGAGGTCAACCTCAAGGTCGCCTTCAACGACGTCGATTTCTGTCTCAAGATCACCGAGAAGGGCTACCGCATCATCTGGACGCCGGAGGCGACGCTGTATCACTGGGAGTCGAAGAGCCGCGGCAACGACCTTTCCTCCCAGCACTTCACCCGCTTCCAGGGCGAGGTCGCCTACATGCGCCAGCGCTGGGGAGCGCGCCTCGACAACGATCCGCTGTACAACCCCAACCTCTCGCTCTCGACCGCGCATCCGGTCATGGCCTTCCCACCGCGGCGAGCGGTCCCGTGGCAGCCCTTCCTCGCTCCGCCGACCGCGGCGGCCGCGTGAGCGAGACCGCCCTCCCGGCGGGACGCGAGAGGCAGCCGCCGGTCGCGACGAACGAGACCCGTGCGCGGATCGATCCGAGCCCCATCGCCCCCTTCCTCGATCTCTGGCAGAACCGCGCGCTCCTGACGGCGCTCACCCGGCGCGAGATCGAAGGCCGCTACCGCGGATCGGCTCTCGGGCTGGTGTGGTCGCTGGCAACCCCGATCCTGACGCTTGCCGCCTACACCTTCGTCTTCAGCGTCATCTTCCAGGTGAAATGGGGCGCCTCCCCGATCGGCCACGGCGAGTTTGCGCTGGTCGCCTTCGCCGGCCTGCTCGTCTTCTCCTGCTTCGCCGAATGCGTGACGCGGGCGCCCGGCCTCGTCCTCTCCCAGGCGAACCTGGTGAAGAAGGTTGTCTTTCCCGTCCAGGTCCTGCCGGCCGTCATCCTCGGCGGCGCGCTCTTCCAGCTCATCATCGGGGTCGGCGTGCTGCTCGTGATCGGCCTGGTCATGGGCAGGGTGCCGGGGGTGACGGCGCTGGCGCTTCCGGCGGTGGTGCTGCCGCTCGTCCTCGGCATCCTCGGCGTCACCTGGGCAGTGGCAGCGGCGGGCGTCTACTTCCGCGATCTCGGCCAGGTGGTCGGCCTCGTGGTGACCCTGCTGATCTTCCTGATCCCGATCTTCTATCCGTCGAGCGCGGTGCCGGAGGCCTTCCGGCCGCTCGTCACCTATAATCCGCTGGCCGTCCTGGTCGAGGAGGCGCGTGCCGTCCTGCTCTGGGGCCGGTGGCCGGACTGGGGGCAGCTCGCCTGGGTCGGCGTGCTCGGCTGGGCGGCGACCTGGGGCGGTTATCTCTTCTTCATGAAGCTCCGCCGGGGCTTCAGCGACGTATTGTAGCCGATGACGAGCGACCCCATCCTCCGCGCCGGCCATCTCTCCAAGTGCTACCGGCTCTACGGCAATCCCCGCGACCGCATCGTCGAATCCCTGTGGCGCGGGCGGAAGAAGCTCCATCACGAATTCTGGGCGCTCACCGACGTCTCGCTCGAGATCGACCGCGGCGAGACCGTCGGGGTCATCGGCCGCAACGGCGCCGGCAAGTCGACGTTCATGCAGCTCGTCACCGGCACGGTACAGCCGACCTCGGGCACGATCGAGGTGCGCGGTCGGATCGCAGCACTGCTGGAGCTGGGCGCCGGATTCAATCCGGACTTCACCGGCCGCGAGAACATTCATCTCAACGCGGCGCTGCTCGGTCTCTCGCCGCGTGAGATCGGCGAGCGCTACGAGTCGATCGTCGCCTTCGCCGAGCTCGGCGAGCACATCGAGCGGCCGGTGCGCACATATTCGAGCGGCATGTACATGCGACTTGCCTTCGCGGTCGCGGCCCATGTCGACGCCGACCTCCTGATCGTCGATGAGGCGCTGTCGGTCGGCGACGCCTTCTTCGCCCAGAAATGCATGCGCTTCCTCCGCAAATTCCAGGAGACCGGCTCGATCCTCTTCGTCAGCCACGACACCTCTGCCATCCTCGGCTTCTGCAATCGCGTGGTGTGGCTCGACCAGGGCCGCGTCCGCGCCATCGGCCCGGCGAAGCCCGTGGTCGAGGACTATCTCGCCGATGCCGCCCGGGCGGCGCAGGGCGATAGCGGAGACGGCGTCCGGACGCGCCCCGCCGCCAGCGACGAGTCCGGCAGCCCGGCCTCGGCGATCGACGGCCGCCTTCCCTGGATCAATGCCAGCCGCCATCGCAACGACCTCGAGATCTTCACCTTCCGGCGGGACGCGGCCTCGTTCGGGCGCGGCCAGGCCGAGATCGTCGGAGTCCGGCTCGAGGCCGAGGACGGCTCGCCCTTCGCCTGGTGCGTCGGCGGCGAGATGGTGACGCTCGCCGTCGACGTCCTCGGCCACGCCCCGATCACCCGGCCGATCGTGGGGTTCCTGGTCAAGGACCGGCTCGGTCAGCATCTCTTCGGCGACAACACCTATCTCGCCCACGAGGGCGACGCGGTGCCGGTCCGCGCGGGCGAACGGCTCCGCGCACGCTTCCGCTTCCGCATGCCGATCCTCGCCGTCGGCACCTATACCGTCGCCGTCGCCGTCGCCGACGGCGATGAATCCGAGCACGTCCAGCACCATTGGATCCACGACGCGCTCGCCTTCACCTCGCACGCCTCCAGCGCCGCCACCGGCCTTGTCGGCGTTCCCATGCACGAGATCTCGCTCGAGAGGACTGCCGGCTGATGCACCTCAGCTCTTATCAGCACATGCAGGACCTGGTTGGCCGCTATCTCGACAGGAGCCGCCGGCTCGAGATCCTCGATATAGGCTCCTGCGACTACGGCACCGCCGATGCCGAGCTGCCCGGAAGCTACCGGCCGCTGTTCGAGACTCCCGGCTGGCGCTATCGCGGCGTCGACATGGTCGCCGGTCCCAACGTCGACGTCGTGCTGCCCTCGCCCTACCGCTTTCCGCTACCGGGATCGACCGCCGACGTGATCGTCTCCGGCCAGGCCTTCGAGCATGTCGAATATTTCTGGATGACGTTCCTGGAGATGGCCCGGGTGATCAAGCCGGGCGGTCACATCTTCCTGATCGCGCCGTCCCGCGGGCCCGAGCACCGCTACCCGACCGACTGCTGGCGCTTCTATCCGGACGGGTACCGGGCGCTTGCCCGCTATGCCGGGATCGACCTGGTCGAGGTCTCGACCGACTGGGCGCATCATCCGGTTGCCGACAGTGCGCAATGGGGCGATACGGTCGGGGTCTTCCGCCGCCCTCCCGGCGGATCGTGGCGGGCGGCGCTGAGGGGAGCCCTGGTGGGACTGGCCAGCCGGCTCGATTAAGGCGCCAGATCGCCACGACTTTGCCATTCCCATGTGCTCTGCTGAGATGAGAGCCTACCGACGAGCCGCCCCGTGAGCAGACAGAAATCCATCGGCATTGCCGTCGTCGTCGCGCTGCTGGCCGCCGAGGGGCCGGCAGCGGCGGACATCTCCAGCTTCGCCCGGACCCTGGACGACGGCAGCCTTTCGGTCGGCGGGCGCCTGGTCCGCCTTCAGGGCATCACCATCCCGCCGACCGACCGCATCTGTGGCGCGCCGGACATGCCGACGACCTGCGGACCGCGGGCGGTGCTCCAGCTCGCCCGCAAGATCGGCGCCGAGTTCGTCCGTTGCCAGGACCTCGGCCGCGACGACGCCGGCGCCATGCTCGGGCGCTGCTCGGTGCTGGGTGAGGATCTCGGCGGCTGGCTGGTGCTGAACGGCTGGGCCATGGCCGGGCACGATGCGCCGTTCGAGTATCGGCAATGGGAGCGGCTGGCGGAGTCGCGGCAACTCGGCATCTGGGGCCGGCCGGTCGACAACATCGTCCGCTCGCCGCCGCGCCCGCGACCGCAGGTGCCGCCGGCGAAGCCGGCCCCGTGACCAACGGCGGCACCAGCACCGACCCCGGAGCGATGGGAAAGCCTCTCGTCGACTGGCTGATCGCGGCGGGCTCCGGCTTCGAATCGACCCCGCTGTTCTTGGAGCAGCTTGCCGATCGCTTGCGCCGCATGGGCGCGCCCGTCAACCGCCTCACCCTGACCTTGACCCAGCTCCACCCGGTGTTCCGGGCCGTGACCTTCGAGTGGGCGGAGGGCAAGCCCGTCAAGGAGATCCGGCGCCGGCGCGATCTGATGACCTCGCGCGTCTTCTCCCATAGTCCGATCGCGCAGGTCAGCCGCACCGGAGAGCCGCTGCGCCGGCGTCTCGTCGGTCCCGATGCGGAATTCGACTTCCCGGTCCTGGAGGAATTCCGCGACAAGGGCATGACCGACTACTACGTCATCCCGCTCGATTTCGGCCCCCGGCTCCAGGGCGGCGTCGTCACCTTCGGCAGCGAGCATGCCGGCGGCTTCGAGGATCATCATATCCGGCTGTTCGATGCGATCGCCCCGGCGCTCGCCCTGGTCGGCCAGATCCATGCCGGCCGCCGCTCGATCACCGGCCTGCTCACGACCTATGTCGGCGACGAGCCCGCACGGCGGATCCTCGGCGGCGAAGTCGTACAGGGCGTCGGACACACGGTCCGGGCCATGGTCTGGTGGTGCGACCTTCGCGGCTTCACCCCGCTTTCCGAAGCGCTGCCGCGCGACGAGATGCTGGGCCTGCTCAACACGTATTTCTCCGCCGCGGTCGAGTCCGTCGCCGAGGCGGGGGGCGAGGTTCTGAAATTCATGGGCGATGCGGTCCTTGCCATCTTCCGCTGCGAGAACGGCGACGGCGACGCCGCCAACCGGGCCCTCGCCGCCGCCCGCGCCCTCCTCGACCGCCTGGCCGCCGCCAACGCCGGGCGAACCTCGACGGGACAGCCCGAGATCGAATGCGGCATTGCGCTCCATCTGGGGCCGGTCACGTACGGCAACATCGGATCGGCGGAGCGGCTGGACTTCACCGTCATCGGTCCGACGGTGAACCTGGTGAGCCGGCTGGCCCAGCTCTGCCGGCCGCTCGGGGAGCCGATCGTCGTTTCAGCGGAGGCCGCGGCGGCGGCGGCCTCAGGCATGCGGCCCCTCGGCGCGCATGCATTCAAGGGCATCGCCGGCGATCGAGAGGCCTTCGCGCCGGCTTAAGCCGTGATGGTGCGCGCCGGCGGAAAATACAGGGTCGCAACCGATCCGCGCCCTGGCGCCTGGCCGACGCTCAAGCGCCCGCCGTGGCGCTCGGCCAGCGCCTTGACCAGCGGCAGGGTCAGCGCCGAGGCGCCGCCCGGCCCGTCGGTCCGCGACAACGCCACCTCGGCATCGGGATGGCCGAAGCCCTGGCCCGCCGTCTCGACCGAGAGGGCAAGGCCGCCCGCCGGTTCCCGCGCCACCCGCACATGGACCTGTCCGCCGCTCTCGCCGGCGCGGATCGCGAGATCGATCAGGCGGCGCATCATCTGGCGAAGCCGGCTTGGATCGGCCGTGAGCATGGGCATCTCGACCGGCAGGCTGTGCATGAGGGCGATCCGGCTGCGATCGGCCTGAGCCCGCATCTGGTCGAGGGTCTGGGCGATGAACGTACCGAGATCGATGGTCTTCTCATCGAGCCTGAGCTGGCCGGCATCGATCAGGGCGAGATCGTGCACGTCCTCCAGCAGCTGGGCCAGACGCTGGCCATCGGCGCGGATGCGCTGGGCGTACTCACGCTGCTTGTCGTTGAGCGGTCCTGCCGCGCCGAGGGCCAGCACGTCGGAGAGGCCGACCACGGTCTTGACCGCCGCCGCCAGCGTCTGCTCGAGGCGGAGGAGGAACTGGGAGAGGTCCCGCCGGCTGGCGTCGGCCGCAGCGGTGCCGACGGTGAGCCGCGCCGCCTCATCCTGAAGCGAGCGGACCTCGGCCGCCGCCCGCCGGATGGCAGGCGCGATCACGATCACCGACAGCAGCAGCACAGCGAACCCGCCGCCGGCCGTGGCCCAGTGGATCTGTTGCAGGACCTCGGTCCGGGTCCGGCCGTCCGCCTCGTTGCGGGCGGCCAGCCGGTCGAGCATGGCCGGCAGGCGGTCCGGCCCGAGTTCCATGACCGTGCGATAGACGGGACGCTCTGCCAGATCGGCGGCATCGCTGTCCACAAGCGCTTTGCCCGCAACGAGGAAGGACTCGAGGGTCCCCTGGATGTCAGCGGGGATCGCCGCCCGTCGGGACAGGCGCTGGCGCTGCTGCGCTATCTCATCGAGCGCGACCGCCAACCGAATACGGGCCTCGCCGCGCACCCCGTCGTCGGGGGACTGCGCCAGGTCGCGAGCGGCGAGGCTCGCCTTTACCGCCAGTGTCCCCAGCCAGCCGGCGAGGCTGACCGCGACCGCCGGCTCGCCCAGCGTCTCGACGGCCTTTCGCTGAGCAACCAGCCCGCCCGCAGCGACCGCCGCCAGGGCCAGTACGGCGACGACACCCCCGATGGCGAGGGATCGCACGCCGCGGCGGGTCTTCGGGCTCGCGTCGGGGGCGGTCATTGCTGCTTAGAATGCCAAGGCTTTGGCCGGGACGGAACCCGATTCGTCCGCGCCTGCCGACAACGCGTCCGAGGGACTAGGCGCGAAACAGCCGGCCACGGCCCGCAAACGGCTCCGACACGCCGGCGAGCCTGAGCGCATGCCAGGCCATCGCGTGGTTGGACGAGGTCACCGGCTTGCCGAGCTCGGCCTCGAGATCCTCGACCAACGCGGCGACGCGGAGGCTGGTGCAGGCGACGAAGACGCCGTCGACCTCTGGATGGCGGCCGATTTCGAGCGCCGCGGCCTGGACCGAGGCGGCATCGATGCGCGCCACCTCGTTGTCCTCCTCGTGGTTGAAGGAGCCCATCGCCGGCACCGCGAGATCGCGCGCCAGCATGTAGTCGCGCATCATCCGGTTGATCCGGTCGATATAGGGGGTGAGCAGCGCGACCCGCTGGCAGCTCAGCGCCTTCATCCCGGCGATGGCGGCGCCGATCGGCGTCGTGACGGCGATCCCCGGCCGCGCCTCGCGGACGCGGGCCGCGACCTTGTCCTCGCCGATCACCATGGCGCCGGAGGTGCAGCCATAGGCGACGACGTCCATCGCCTGGCCCGGCCGGATCACCGCGGTGGCGGCGGTCAGGTCGCGCTCCATGCCGGCCAGCGTCTCCGGCGTGATCGCGCTCGCATTGAAGATCCGGCTCTCATAGAAGGCGACGCCGGGGATCGCCAGCAGCGAGCGCCACTCATGCTCGATCGTATGGTCGGTCGCCAGCACGATGAGGCCGATGCGGGCGCGGGCACCGATGCCGTCATCGAGGGTGAAGGGCAGGTTCTGACGATTGACGAGAAGATCTTCCGCGGCCGCGGCGAGGGTCATGACGCCACCTCCATGCCGGTGAGATCCAGCTCCGGCCTCCGTCCGGCGACGAGGTCGGAGAGCGCCTGGGCGGTGCCGCAGGACATGGTCCAGCCCATATGCCCGTGGCCGGTGTTGACCCACAGGTTCTCGTAGCGCGAGCGCCCCACGATGGGCGTTCCTTCCGGGGTCATCGGCCTGAGGCAGGCCCAGTAGCTGGGACTGTCGAAGTCAGCGCCGTTCGGGAAGAGATCGCGGGCGAGCCGGATCATGCCGTCGAAGTCGCGCGGCTGGTGATCGGTGTTGAAGCCGGAAAACTCGGCGGTGGCGGTGAGGCGCAACTGGTCACCCATCCGACAGAAGGCGACGAGGTAGCCTTCGTCCACGCCGCAGATGGTGGGCGGCTTGTGCTCCGGGCGGATCGGCAGCGTCAGCGAATAGCCCTTCACCGGATAGACCGGAAGATCGATGCCCATCTTGCGGACCAGCTTCGGCGACTCGCTCGCCAGCGACAGCACATAGGCATCCGCCGTCATCAGCCCGGCCGAGGTCTCGACGCCGACGATGCGGCCGGACTCGGCCCTGAGCCGGTTGACGGTGGTGCCGTAGTGGAAGTGGTGGCCCTGCCCGGCCAGGCGCTGCGCCAGCTTGCGGGTGAAGACGCAGGAATCGCCGCTCTCGTCGTTGGGGGCGAAGACCGCGCCGGCGAATTTGTCCCGGGCGTCCGCCAGCGCCGGCTCGACCGCGACCGTCGCCGCCGCATCCAGCGTGCGGAGGTCCATGCCGTTGTCCTGCAGGATCTTGATGCGGCCGGCGGCGCGCTCCAGGGCTTCCGGCTCGCGATAGAGGAACAGCGCGCCCTTGCGGGTCGCGTGGTAGTCGATGCCGGTCTCTTCGGCGACCTCGCGCAGCTTCCGCTGCGAATAGAGGCAGAGCCTGGCCTTCCGCTCGGTATTGATGCGAGCCCGCTCGGCCGTGCAGTTGGCGAGGAACTTGAGCCCCCAGCGCCACATCTGCAGGTCCGGCACCAGCTTCAGGCGGAGCGCCTGGTCGGATTTGAACAGCGACTTCAGCAGGATCTTCGGCGCGTTCGGATTGCCCCAGGGATAGGCATGGCCGGGGGTGATCATCCCGGCATTGGCGAAGCTGGTCTCGGACGCCGCCTGGTCGTGGCGATCGACCACGGTGATCTCGTGCCCGTCGCGAGCGAGGAAATGGGCAGCGGTAACGCCGGCCAAGCCCGCGCCGAGAACGAGGATCCGCATCAGAGCACCGACTTCAGCGCCGCCAGCACCGCGTCGGTGTCCTCGGCGGTGCCGATGGTGATACGGATGTGGTGATCGTAGGGCGGGCCGCCGACCGGCACGATCATGATGCCCTGCCGGGCGAGCGCCCCCACCACCTCGGCCGCCGGCTTCGGCGTCCTGACCGCGACGAAGTTGGCGGCGGACGGCAGCGGCGAAAGGCCCAGCCCCTTGAGGCCGACGGCGAGGCGGTCGCGTTCGGCCGCGGTCCGCTTCTGGGAGGCGCGCGCATAAGGCTCGTCGCCGAGCGCCGCCAGCGCCGCGGCCTGGGCCAGGCGATTGACGTTGAAGACGCCGCGGACGCGATTGATCCCCTCGACGATCTCGTCATGGCTGGCCAGCGCGTAGCCGACGCGGAGGCCGGCGAGGTTGTAGGCCTTCGAGAACGTGCGCAGCACCAGCCATGGCCCCTTCCGCGCCTTCAGCGCGCGCAGCACGTCGGGACCGCCGGCGAGCTGGCCGAACTCGAAATAGGCTTCGTCGATCACCAGCAATACCGCTTCCGGGACGCCCGCGATCAGGCGGTCGAGGGCGGCCTGCGAGAGCAGCGCTCCGGTCGGGTTGTTGGGCGTAGCCGCGATCACCATGCGCGGTGCCGACGAGCACGCCGCCAGCAACGCATCGACGTCGTTGGCGCCGTCGCCATCCAGCGGCACCGCCACGACCTCGGCGCCGGCGATCTTCGCCGTCGACTGGTAGGGCTGGAAGGAGGGGTTCGGCACCACGATGCGGCTGCCGACCTCCATGAAGGCGGTCCCCATCAGCATGATCAGCTCGTGGCTGCCATTGCCGAAGACGATGCGGGAGACCGGGACCTCGGTGCGGTCGGAGATCGCCGCCGCCAGCGCACGTGCTCTGGGGTCGGGATAGCGGTTGGCGCCGGCGACCGCCGCCTGCACCGCGGCGATCACCTTGGGCGACGGCGGATCGGCGGATTCGTTCAGGCTCATGCGCCGAAGCGGCCCGGCGACGCCCGGGAAATCCTCCTCGATCTGGGGGCTGCGATGGGGCGGCAGCGCGGCGACGGTGCGGCGAAGAATGCCGGCGGCACCGGGCGTGGTCTGATCCATAAAGACGAACCTCGACGGAAGGGGCGGCGCTGGCGGCGAGCTTAGCTCAGCCGCCTCAATGCGCGCCATGGCCGCGGGCATAGCCGCGCAGCCGGTCATAGCTCGTCCGCTGCTCGACGCTGAGCACGTCCCGCATCGCCACATGGGCGGCAAGATGGACCGACCGCAGCTCGCCGCGAAGCCGGGCGACCCGCTCCGTCGCAGACGCGATCGTCACCGGCGAGGCGACACCCGAGGCGAAGAGCTGACCGAGCGCGGCCTCGGCGGCGATCACCCGCTCGCCGAGCGGCATGGCCTTGTCCCGCATCCCGGCCAGCGGGCGCTCGGCGGCCGCATGCTGCGACGGGGTCAAGCCGAGACGGTCGGCGAGATCGAGGACATGCCGCGGACCGGGGTAGCCGTTCAGTTCCGCCGGCAGCGCCATCGAAATTCCGGCGCCGCTGCGGAGATCGGCGATCTCCTGCTCGGAGAGTGCGGCGATGACGCGTCGCTCCTGGCCGGCGTAAGGCGAAGACGGCGCGTGCTGATGGGGCGCTGCGGCTAGCGCCGTCCCGCCGAGGACCAGAAGCAGCAGCGAACGTGCGATCATGTCTGGGCGCTCCTCGGAATCTGGACGACTCGGCCCCTAGATCGGCCGTATCGTCGGCGGGGTCGGCATGGCGATCGCCTGGTCGATGTCGGACTCGTAGGGCCCGAGCGCGTTCTGGACGCCCTGGATCGAGCCGATCTTCAGCGCCGCCTTGCAGCTGTCGGTCCAGGCGACGCGGGTCGCGTACATGCCTTCGACCGCCTGCTTGTTCTCGTAGACGTAGATGATGAGCAGGAGGCTGTCGATGTAGAACTGCTTGCCGCCGATGACCGTCGCCTTCAGGCGATCGAGGTTGCGGAGGTGCTGCTGCATGACGACGATCTGGCGCTTGAAGGCGGCGATGATCTTGTCCACCAGCGCTGCATTCGACGGGAGAGCCTTCACCGCTTCGCTCGAGCGAAGCTCCGTTACCGGCACCAGCGCCTCGTCGAAGGCACGCCACACCCGATGCCAGACGTCGATGCGCACGCAGGCCCTGACCGTCTCCTGCTGGATCGTCGTCAGGATCCGGTCGGCCGTGAGCCGATGGCGGGGAATCCCGCACCCTGCCAGCCGCACCGCGATCGTCCGATACTTGTCGGTGAAATCGGCCAGCTCGGCCGGGGAGAGCGCGCGAAAGCGGGAGAGCGCGCCCATGACCACGTCGACGCTGGAGCGGACGGACTCCTCTTCGCTCTGCGGCGGCTGCAGGAAGATCAGCACGCTCTCGGGCAGAGGCTGGCCGATCTCGATCGCGTCGGTGATCCCCATCGACAGCAGCTTGGTGATCACCATCAGGACGCACGCGTTGTAGGGATCGTCGAGGCCGTATTCCTTGAGCAGGCCCGCGGTCCGGCCGTGCCGGATGAACTCGACGCCCTTGATGCCGAGAGGGTCGACGATGTTGACGTTGCCCTCGACGATGCTGAAGCTCAGCTTCGCCCCGACCAGGGTCGTCCTGCGCTCCCGGAGGCGGAACGCCTTGCCTTTCTGCAGGTCGGCCAGGACCTCCCGCTCGATCTCGCTGTAGTCGACCTTGACCTTCCTGAAGTCGAGACCTTCGAGCTCCCTGGCGCAATCGCGGAGGAAGCCGGAAAGGAGGGCGCCCTGCGTCCTTCCGATCTCAGTGGGCGCGCTCAGCGTGTTCTCGACGGCCATGGCGCTCTGCGGGGCTGGACGAAGGCTCGAAAATAGAAGGAAGGGTACACTCGGCTCAAGCAACCCGTCTCAACCCAGTCGGTTGAGGCCGTCGAAGGCGGCAGTCTTGTAGCACTCGGCCAGGGTCGGATAGTTGAAGACGGTGTTGACGAAATAGTCGACGGTGCCGCTGAGGCCGATCACGGCCTGGCCGAGATGGATCAGCTCGCTCGCCCCTTCGCCGATGATGTGGACGCCGAGCAGCTCGCGGGTGTCGTAGTGGAACAGCAGCTTCAAGAGGCCGCCGGTGTCGCCGATGATCTGGCCGCGGGCGATCTCGTTGTAGCGGGCCTTGCCGACCTCGTAGGGAACCCCGGCCTCGGTCAGCTCGGCCTCGTTCTTGCCGACGGTCGAGATCTCCGGGATCGTGTAGATGCCGTAGGGAAACAGGCCGGGCATCGACTTCGCCTCGATGCCGAAGGAGTGGCTGGCGGCCAGCCGCCCCTGCTCCATCGAGGTGGAGGCCAGCGAGGGACAGCCGATGACGTCGCCGACCGCGTAGATATGCGGCTGTGCCGTCTGGTAATTGCCGTTGACCTCGACCCGGCCGCGGCTGTCGGCCTTGACGCCGGCGGCTTCGAGATTCAGCACCTCGGTCGCGCCGGTCCGGCCAATCGAATAGAGCGCCGCATCGGTCACCACCTGCTTGCCCGAGGCCAGCTTGATCCGGACATGCTGGCCGCGATCGTCGGTGAAGATCTCGACCCCGCTCACCTCCTCGCCGAGGCGGAGCGTCACCCGGCTCTGGTGCATGTGGTAGGCGAGCGACTGGGTGATCTCGGCATCGATGAACGGCAGAAGCTGGGTGCGCTTGTCGATCAGGGTCACGCGGATGCCGAGTGCTGCAAAGATGGTCGCGTACTCGATGCCGATGACGCCGGCGCCGATCACGGTCAGCGTGCGCGGGAGTTTCTCGAGGGTGAGGATGTCGTCGCTGATCAGGATGCGCTGGCCGTCGAAGGGGATCTTCTTGTCGCGCGTCGCCATGGTGCCGACGGCGATGGCGATCTTGTCGGCGGTGACGTTGCGCGTGCCGCGGCCCGGCACGTCCTCGATGCTCACCGTATGCGCGTCGACGAACTTGCCGTTGCCCACGACGACCTCGATGCGGTTGCGCTGGAGCTGATGGCGGGTGACGTCGATCTCGTGGCGGATGACATGGGCGGTGCGGAAATGCAGGTCGCTCATGGTGATGTTCTGCTTCACCTGATACGAGGCGCCGTAGATGCCGCGCTCGCGGTGGCCGGAGAGGTGCAGCACGGCCTCGCGCAGGGTCTTCGACGGGATGGTGCCGGTGTTGATGCACACGCCGCCGACCACCGCCTGGCGCTCGACCAGCATCACCTTCTTGCCGAGCTTGGCGGCCTGGATGGCGGATCGCTGGCCGGCCGGACCCGAGCCGATGACAACGAAGTCGTAGTCGTAGGACATTGGACGGGACCCCCCAAAGGTCGTGGCCTGCCGGCATCTTAGGGCCTGGGGCGTAACGATGCATTAACGGCAATGCTGCCCCCCGCCCGCCGGGCTAGGGCGGGGCAGGACCTCGCGCTACCCTGCCGCCAATGACAGTCCCGGGGAGCGATTCGCCGCGCAGCGCTGCCGCCTTGAAGGGGGCGCGCGACACGATTCCGATGATCGTCGGGGCCATCCCCTTCGGCCTGATCTTCGGCACGCTGGCGGCGCAGGGGCCGCTCGCCGCCTGGCAGGGGCAGACGATGTCGGCCTCGGTCTTCGCCGGCTCGGCCCAGTTCATCGCCCTCGGCCTGGTGGCCAGCCACACCGGGCTGCTGGTGATCTGGATGACCACCTTCGTGGTCAATCTGCGCCACATGCTCTACGCCGCTACCCTGCTGCCGGCCGTGGCCGCCCTGCCCTTGCGCTGGCGGCTGGGGCTCGGCTTCCTGCTCACCGACGAGACCTTCGCCGTGGTGGCGGCGCGCCGGCAGCTCGCCCCCGATGACCGGCAGCTGCACTGGTATTTCCTCGGCTCGGGTGTGGCGATGTATGTCAGCTGGAACAGCGTGACGCTGGCCGGGCTGGTCTTCGGCAGCGCCTTTCCCCAGCTGCAGTCGCTGGGGCTCGAATACGCCATCGTGGCGACCTTCGTGGCCCTCATCGTGCCGCAGCTGAACCGCCTGCCGCATCTCGCGGCCGCACTCGCCGCCGGCCTGCTCGCCTATCTCTGGCAGGACATGCCCTACAGGCTCGGCCTGCTGGCCGCGGTCGGCGTGGGGGTCGCGGTCGGCTTGGCGCTCAGCCGACTCCGGCGGCGTGCGGCATGAGCTACACGCTGATGATCGCCGGGATGGCGCTGGCGACGCTGGCCTGCAAGGCGTCGCTCTTCCTGTTGGGATCGCGCGTCGTGTTCCCGTCGCTGCTCAGGGAGGCGTTCGAGTTCGTGCCGGTGACGGTCCTCACCGCCATCGTCGTGCCGCTGGTCGTGGCGCCGGAGGGCACGCTCGACCTTTCCTGGCGCAACCCGCAGCTGATCGCCACGGCGGCGGCGATCGGCATCGCCGCGGCGGCGCGCCAGCCGCTCATCACCATCATCGGGGCGATGGCCATGTTCTTCACCTGGCGCTTCCTGGTGATCGCTTAACGCGACCAGGCCGGCCTTGTCTCGCGCAGCCAGCCGGCGCGGCCGCTGTCGATATCGTCGCTGGCGTTGAGGCGGCCGGCCCGGGCGCTCTCCGGCATGTCCTCGTACTGCGCCAGGTTTCGGCTGCCGCCGCAGCCCGCCAGCAGCAGCGCCAGCAGCGCGGCGGCAATCGTCATCTTCGACCAGATCGGCGTCATGACTCAGCTCCTCACGGCCGGAGATAAATCCGGCTGTAATCCCATTCGTAATAGGCGTTCTCGAACTTCGACACAGGCACGTCGCGCAGATTCACCGACGCGACCTTCTTGTGGCCCCAGGCCGGGTCGAAGATGAAGCTCATGTTGAGCGGCTGGCCGTCGGGTCTGCCCTTGAGGGTCCAGTGGATCACGCCGCTCTGCACTTCCTGGCCGTTGAACCAGACTGTGTACGACTCATCCTTGCGATAGACCCAGGTGAAGACGTTCCATTGGGTGAGGTCGGCGCGGCGGCCGGGGACGTAGGCTTCCCAGTGCGTGGCGCGCACGCGATCCTTGCCGCCGACGCTGTTCACGTGGAAGAGCCGCGCGTCGTAGTTGGTGTAGCCGCCGCCATTGTCGAAGCCGAAACTCTCGACCACGTCCATCTCGGCCCCGCCATCCCATTTGTTGCCGACGGTCCAGATGGCGAACCAGTAGCCGGGCGGCGGGTTGTTGAGCCGCACGCGCGTCTCCCAGAGGATGTCCCGCCCCAGCCGGCTGCCGCCGGCAGGCAAGGTAAACTTGGGCATGACGAAGCCCGAGCCGACCTCGCGGCGCTCGACCGTGACATGTGAAGCGCGCGGATCGAGCGGGCGCAGCCAGGAGCGCATCGACTGCGCGGTGAAGTCGCGGAACGGCCGGGCCGGATCCTCGACCGGCTGGCCCGGCAGAGCGAGGGCGCGGCTCGGCGCCACCGATTTCACGCCGTAGAGCCCGCCCTGGTCGAAGGTGTTGAAGTTGTCGCGGAAGTGGAACTCGCGGATCAGGTCGTCGCGGTTGCGCACCGTGCCGCCGCTGCCGAAATCCCAGTTCTTGACCAGCAGCCAGCCCGGGCCGACGTCGCCCAGGGCCGGCGGCGGCCCCTCGGCCGGATCGTCAAGCCCGCCGCGCCCGACCGATTGCGGGCCCGTGTAGGCGACCGGCTGGGCGGCCTGTGCCGGAGCCGGCGCGTAGAGCGCCAGGACGCGATCGACGATGCGCTCGCCCACATGCTCGACGTCGAGCTGCACGGCCAGCGAGCCCAGGGCAAACGCCGTCACCGAACTCGCCACCAGGGTGCTGAAACTGGCCATTGGGTCCTCGATCGCCAAGCGCTGCGCTTGACCATAGATCGGGGTACGGAGGTGTCCGGGCCACCCCTCCAACGGCCAAAAAACCCTCTACCCCTATCGGGAAGAAGGACTCACAAATCGAAGAGTTCCGGGATCAGCCGCCCAGTCTTCTAAGAGCCCGTTTGAAAATGGCTTCAGGCGAACTGCCTTTGAGCTCAACCTCATGCTTCTGTGATTGTGGGTGAGTGAGTCAATGGGGGAGGCGGGTTCCGGGCGCCGAGCTTCTGTACGCGGTCGGCGTAAAGCCGCCGCAGGATGGCGGTCGCAGGCCCGGAGCGTCGATCTGAGGAACGCGCTC
>SXGR01203074.1_pt1 | contig 17560 bp, 14 predicted proteins | sample 3174711 | NCBI WGS metagenome assembly SXGR01 (sample SAMN11356860, study PRJNA531348) | freshwater metagenome | isolation source: freshwater sample F1-60 | place: China: Fuxian Lake, Yuxi | collected 2017-12-25
ACCGCTTGCGCCTGTTGTCGCCGACGCGTTCGTGTTTGTCGACCACCAGCGTATCGACATCCAGTTGGCCGAGCCGTGCAGCAATCGACAGACCCGCCTGCCCGCCGCCCACCACTAGCACCGCCGGTTCGCGATCGGCGTACGCCTGCGCCTTGTTACGTTGATCGAGCCAGTTGCCGCCGCGAAAATCACGCGAATACGGCTCGCCTTTCGGTTGCAGCTTGCCGGTTTTTTCCTCGTAACCGCGCAACACTTCCAGCGTGGTCAACAACACCCACGCCTGCGCCGGCGCTTGTAATCGATCATTCACTAGCAGACGCAGCACGCCGCTGCCGCTGCCGACGGCGGTGTCGAACTGAATGATCGCCTCGATCACATCCACCGCGTGCCTGCGCACACGGCGCGGCGGCGTACGCTCAAACGAAATGTTGAAGGCCTGTGCACGCACGAGGGGCTGCGCTTTCGCCAGCGTCGCCGCGATGTTTTCCACGCCGAGGCATGGCGTGAGATCCCACGTGAACGCGAGCAAATCGCGCCAGTGGCTGTCCGCCACAAACAGCTTTGCGATAGTCGCAGCGTTGCCGCTGGCCAACGCCGTTTCAAAGGCATCCAGCCACTGCCGCACCGCCACCGTTTCTTCCGAGGCGTCAGGGCGGGTCAACACAGCACTGTCAGGTGAATTCATGTAAGTATTTGATTTAATTAAATAATTTATGAGAAGCAAAAAGACCTTTTCATGCGGCGTTAAAGCCATACAACTTTGCCGCGTTGGTGCACGTCATCTTGCGCATATCGGATTCCGACACACCGGCGAAATCATGCGCGATGCTCTCGCGCGATTTCGGCCACGTGGTATCGGTGTGCGGGTAATCCGACGACCACATCAGATTGTCCACACCGGTGAATTCGCGCGTATAAACGCCGACGCGATCCTTGATGAAGGCGGCCATCACATTGCGGTGAAAATATTCGCTGGGCTTTAACTTCAAATGAATGCCGTTTTGTGCGCCGTAACGTTCCTGCCCGCGATCCGCGCGCTCGAGCAGCCACGGCAGCCAACCGGTGTCGGCCTCGGCCAGCACCAGTTTTAGTTTGGGGTGACGGTCAAACAGCGGGCTGGTCAAAATCTCACCGAGTGTCAGCATGACTTCCAGCGGATTTTCCGGGTAACTCGCCGCACCCCTTCTATCGCGCGGGAAACGATGCACCACCGCGCGATTACTGGTCAGCGTATGGATGCTGATGGGCACGCCCATTTCCTCAGCAACCGCCCAGAACGGTTCATACAGCGCGTCGCTGTATTCGGTGCCTGCCGGCGGCACGTTGGCGATCATCGCGCCGATCAGTCCACGTGAATGCCAGTGCCGCAGCGCCTTCACCGCGTTGTCAACGTTGTAAACCGAAATCAACGCCAGGCCCTTCAACCGGTCCGGCGCGTGGCTGCACAGCTCGACCATCCACTCGTTGTAGGTGTGAAACGCCGCTTCCTGCAATCCGGCATCCTGAATCTGGTAAAGCTGCATGGCATAGGTGGCGTAGAGCACTTCACCGGAAACACCGTCGATGGCCTGATCTTTCAGGCGCTCCACAGGATCGTAGCCGCCAGCGCGCAGATCGCGGTGATGCACATCCTTGAACTTGACGAGCTCTTCCTTCGGAATGCCCGCCGCCGCGATGCTGGCGATTGCGCGCGGATTGATGCCGTCGCAGACAAAATAGGTGCCGGGCTTGCCCTGCCAATCCGCCACGAAACGCGGCCCGCGCTCGCGGTACTTTTTGTCGATGCGCGTCTCCCACAAATTGACTGGCTCGAACACATGCGAATCTGCGGAGAAGATGATGTTGTCAGCCATGATGCACACTCCTTTGAATGAAAACGTGAAAATTGCCAGTTTGTCTGCCTGCAATGACGCACCTGCGTTGCCTCAGTTTGCCTTGATCCCCGCCTCGCGTACCAGCTTGCCCCACTTGACGGTTTCCGATTTCACGTAAGCCGCGAATTCATCGGGCGCACTACCCACGGGGTCGAGTCCCATCGACAGCAGCCGTTCGCGCGTGGGCGCATCGGCCACCATTTTGGCGATTTCACCCTGCAGCTTCATCACGATGTCGCGCGGCGTGCCCGCCGGCGCGAACAGCGCATACCATTGATCCACCGCGAAGCCGGGTATGCCCGCTTCGGCGACGGTCGGCAAATCAGGCACCGACGTTGAACGCTTCGCCGCACACACTGCCAGCGCACGCAGCCTGCCGGTTCGCACGTGCGGCAGGGTGGAGATCGAGCTCGCCGCGGTCACCGAAATACGTCCGCCGACGATATCGGTGATGCTCGGTGCCGTGCCCTTGTACGGCACATGCACGAGTTCGATGCCGGCCATGCGGTTCAACAACTCCATCGCCAGATGCTGGCCGCTGCCGTTGCCCGAGGACGAAAACAGGATTTCCTTAGGCCGCGCCCTGCTGAACGCCACCAGCTCCTTTACCGTTTTCACCGGCACCGAAGGATGCACCACCAGCACACTGGGCGACAGCACAAACAGCGAAATCGGCGCGAAATCCTTGATGGGATCAAAACTCAACTTGTACATCGCCGGCGTGATCGCATGCCCGGCCGAAGTCATCAGCAGGGTGTAACCGTCGGGCGCCGCACGCGCCACCAACTCGGTGGCAATGGTGCCGCCGGCGCCAGGCCGGTTCTCCGACACCACGGTCTGTCCCCACGCATCGGTGAAGCGCTGTCCCAGCATGCGGCCGGAAGTGTCCACGCCGCCGCCTGGCGCGAGCGAGATGACCATGCGCATGGGTTTCGCCGGGTAGTTGCTCTGCGCGTAAACAGCGCTCACAACGCTTGCACCCGCGCAAACTGCCGCAGTCAAAAATAACCGTAAGTATTTGTTTTTATTCATTATTTTTAAATGGAAAGAATAAGTGCCTGTTCATTATCGCACCCGCACATGCTTGACGATACGCCGCCGCCGTCCCCATGGCCCGGCGCGCACCACATACAAATCACCCCGTGAATCGCCCCAGATACCGTGGCACGATTTGAACGACGCGTCCCCCCAATGCGCGAGTCGCTCGCCTTCCAGCGTCAACACGCTCAGCATGCCGCTGTTGTGTTCGACGATATACACGATGTCATTCGCGTCAACGTAAATTACCGCCGGGCCGATTAATTTTATCGGCCAGATGTGCAGCAGCTTGCCGCTTTGATCGAACAACTGCACGCGGTCGTTCTCGCGGTCGGCGACCAGCAGACGGCCATGGCGGTCGATCCATACTGCGTGCGGCAGATTGAACTGCCTAGGCGCCGTGCCCGGCTCGCCCCACGACATGAGATGTTTGCCATCGGCCGAAAATTTGTGCACGCGCGCGTTGCCATAGCCGTCGGTCATGAACATTTCGCCCGACGGCGCCACGTCGATATCGGTCGGCAGATTGAACGGATCCCCGCCGTGGGTGACATCCCGGAAAGCCGTCGAGCGGAAATCATCAGGCGCCACACCGGTATCCGAGCGAAAACCTTTCACGCCGATGGTGCGCACCAGCTTGCCCTCCGGCGTGAATAGCATCATCTGCGCATGATCGCGATCCACCAGCCACAGATTGCCGTCGCGCGCCATGCGTATGGTGTGCGGAAACGCAAACAGCCCCCTGCCCCACGACGACAGATAATTGCCGTCGCGGTCGAACACGATCACCGGGTGTTCCGTACCGCGATTGAAACAATAGACGCGATCCTGCGCATCCACCGTCACGGAAGCCGCCAGCATTTCGCAATCCGCCGGCGGTTTCGCCCAGTCTTCATGCACGGTAAAGGTGTGGCGGCCACTGCCGACCACGGCGTTCGCTGCTGGCATATCGTCCTCCCGTACTTCCGTTGATGCCGCTTTGACCATTCTACTGCGGCTTGATTTTCGCCGCCGCGATCACCTTACGCCACTTCGCGATATCGCGGCGCACGTAGTCCGCGAATTGTTCCGGCGTGCTGCTGATGGCTTCCAGTCCCAGCGTCGCATAGCGTTCCTTGAGATCCGGCGATTGCGCGGCCTTGGCCACGGCGGCGCTCAGCTTCTGCAGAATGTCGCGCGGCACACCCGCCGGCGCGACCAAGCCGTAACGCGCGTCCACCTCAAAATCCGCAAAACCCTGTTCGGCGAATGTCGGTACGTCGGGCAAGCCGCGCGCCCGTTGTGCGCTGGCGGTGGCGAGCGCGCGCAGCTTGCCGGCTTTAACCTGTGGAATCGCCGGCGGCACCGAAATAAACATCACATCCACGTGCCCGCCGATCACATCGGCCATCGCCAGCGACGCACCCTTGTAGGGCACATGCAGCATGTCGATGCCGGTGGCAAGCTTGAGCATTTCACCGCCCAGATGCAGCGAGCCGCCAGTGCCTGACGAGGCGTAGGTCAACGCGTTCCTGCGCGCCTTCGCCACCGCAATGAATTCGCGCAGCGTGCGCGCGGGCACCACCGGGTTCACCATGAAGGCAATGTCGCTGTTCGCTGTCAGACTGACCGGCGCAAAATCCTTGATGGTGTCGAACGGCAATTTGGCGAACGTGTTGGGGTTCATGGTGAAACCCGACGTCGTCGCCAGCAGCGTGTAGCCGTCCGGTGCCGATTTCGCCACGGCCTCGGCACCAATCACGCCATTTGCGCCGGCACGGTAATCGACCACGAACGGCTGACCGAGCATCTCATGCAGCTTTTGCGCCACCGGCCGCACCACCAGATCGGCCGGGCCGCCGGGCGCGAAACCCACCACGATACGCACCGTCTTGACGGGGTATTCCTGCGCTTTGGCGCCGCCCCAAACAACAAACGTCACCCCTATCGCGACACACAGAGGTTTCACAGGATCTCCGCACGCCCGTTGTTGAGCACCACGATGTCACCCCGTGCGGGCACGGTGCACCGGAACGACACCACGTTGCCGCTTTTCCACATGTGCGTGCGCAGGGTTTCGCCCGGATAAACCGGCGACGAAAAACGCGCTTCCATGCTTTTGAAACGCGTGGGATCGTAATCACACAGTGTTTTGAGCATCGCGTGGCCCGCCACGCCGAATGTGCACAGGCCATGGAGAATGGGTCTCGGAAAACCGACTTTCTGCGCGTGCGACGGATCGGAGTGCAGAATGTTGTAATCGCCCGACAGCCGGTAAATGAGTGCGGCTTGCGGCAAAGTCGCCAGATCGCAACTGAACTGCGGCAGTGTGTCTGGCGGCGGCATGGCGTGCGGTTCGCGCGAAGGGCCGGTGGGGCCGTCAAACCCGCCGTCGCCCCGGCAAAAGCTGCTCGACATCAGCGTGCTGATCAGATCGCCGGTTTTCTTCTCATACACCTTGCGTTCGGTGGTAATCACCGCGCCGCGATTCTTACCGCCCTCGATGCCTTTGTCGACCACGCTCGCCAGTTTGGACACGCCCACCAGCACACCCTCCACCGGGATGGGTTTGTGAATGGTAACCATTTGCTCGCCGTGCACGCTTTTGCTGCCAAAGCCGGTGTCGGTTTTCTTGAGCCACGCGTTCGGCGCGGCGAGCACCACGGCCATGGTCGGCAACGCAGTCAGATTTTTTTCATACACGTAACGCAACGGCTTCTCGTCCATCGGATCCGCGCCGAGGCCCACGCCCAGCGCGTAGAGCATGGTGTCGCGCTGCGTAAGGTTTTGTTCCACCTCGGGAATTTTGTATTTCAGCAGCCGTTGATACGCGGCATGATCGATGGCCATGACCTGCACTCCTGGTTAACCCTTTGAAAGTGATTGCAGCCGCTCGTAAATCTGCCGCGGCATCGTAAAACCATCGCGGCGCCGGCGCTCACGCTCGGCAAACGCGCGCTCCGACGGGATGCGAATTTCGCTCACGCCTGGCTGGCGCGGCGTGGTGCGAACTTCGCCAAGCAGCGCGGCGAGGTGCTGTTTGAACTGCGGCAGAGGCATCAGCAGTTCCGGATCGAACACGATAAACAAAAAACCGAAATCCGCCGGCCTGCCATTGGTGAGCACGGTGCCCGCCATCAAGCCCATGGCCTGCGTCATCAACGACAATCCAAAACCCTTGTGGCCGAATTTTTCGCCACCGAAGGTTAGGATGCTGCCCGCGATGGCGGCAGCCGGATCGCGCGTGGGGTTGCCTTCCGGGTCGATGGCCACGCCTTCCGGCAGCAACTGATTCAAGCGCCCGGCAAGGATCACATCGCCGTTGTTGGTGGCGGAGGTGGCCACATCCAGCACCAACGGATCCGGTTCGCCGGGAAGACCAAACGCCATCGGATTGGTGCCAAGCAACGCTTTTTTGCCGCCCAGCGGCGCCACCTGATCGCCGCTGCAGGCGAAATGCGCGCAGGCAAAACCGGCGCGCGCGATTTTCTCCACGTAGTACGCACTGCGCCCGCTCATCCAGCAATTGCGCATGCCCACTACCGAGAAACGACTGGTTTGGGCTTTCGCGATGGCAAGCTCTGCTGCGCGATACACAGCATAAAAACCCGGGAAATTGCCGCCATCCATACGCGCGGACACCGGCGTTTCGTGCTGCATGCGGATCGCGCCGCGCGGCTTTCTGAAATTTTCATGTTCGGAAATCGTGAGAATACGCGCGAGTCCCAGCGCAGGATAACCGCACAATTCCGCGTCGATCTGGCTGGTGGTGATGACATCAGCCTCTTCAAGCGTGAAGCCGATTTTTTGCAGCGCCGCCAGTCCCAACGCACGCGCAGCGTCAGCTTGCAACCGCACGGCATCGCCGCCGCTCATCGTCTGACTCCTGTGGCCGACGCAGCCTTACCTTGATCGAAGAAACGTAAGTATTTGTTTTTATTCATATTTACATGGGTTGCCGCTGGTGTGCCAGCAGCGCGTCACGGCTCGCTGATGCCTGCGATCTTGATGATCTTGCTCCACTTGACGATTTCGGCACGCAAATAGTCGGCGAATTCCTTGGGCGACGTGGGCGCGAGTTCGACGCCGAGTCCGGCAATTTTCTCGCGCGTATCGGTTTTCAGCGCCGCCGCGATTTCGCGGTTCAGCACGTTGATCGCGGCGGTAGGCGTGCCACGCGGCGCGGTCAGGCCGTACCAAGTGCCGGATTCAAAGCCGGCGACGCCGCTTTCTGCCAGCGTTGGCAACTCCGGCATGGAGGTGGCGCGCTTGGCACTGGTCACGGCCAGCGCCCGCATGCGTCCGGCACGCACATGCGGCCCGGCACCGCTGACGTTGATAAACGCGGATGGCACTTCGCCCGCCAGCAGCGCGGTGACCATCGGCCCGGTGCCCTTGTACGGCACGTGCGTGGCCTTGACGCCGACGAGATGGTGAAACAGTTCCTGCGACAGATGACCAATACCGCCAGCGCCGGCAGAAGCAAAATTCAGCGGCTTCACTTTCGACAGCGCGATATATTCCTTTACCGATTGTGCCTGCACCGACGGGTGCACCAATAGCAAAAACGGCTGTGAACCAATAAAGCCGATGGAATCGAAATCCTTGATCGCGTCGTACGGCAGTGGCCTTGCAAACGCGGACGTTACCGCGAACGACGCCGTGGCGAACAACGTTGTGTAGCCATCGGGCGCGGCTTTGGCGACGATGTTTGCGCCGATTACCCCGGCAGCACCGGGCCGGTTGTCGATCACGAACGGTTGGCCGAGGCTTTCACCCATTTTCTGACACAGAATGCGTGCCACCACGTCGGAGCCGCCGGGTGCGAACTGAATCACCACGCGTATCGGACGACTGGGATAGGTGTTTTGCGCAGCAGCGGGTGCCACTGAACAGGCCAGCAGGACGAGCAACGCGCAGGGCAAGCCGGCGATGTTTTTGCTGCCAGGATGTAGGTGCACAATATAATCCTTTAGAATCAACACAGCGAAATCATATGTTGGAAACCGGTCTTCAACATTGCCGGGCGGTGTTGAGCCGTGAACAGGAGCGTGGCGCCATGATGTCGGATTCACCCGTGAAATTCAACCCGCGTGCTGGCGCCACACTGTGTGCCGCGGCAGCGGTGGCGTTGCCGCTGCTCGCCACACCCCTGTTGGCGCAACAATTCCCTGTCAAACCCGTGCGCTTTATCCTCGGCCCCAGCTCCGAAGTGCTGCCGCGCATCGTCGCGCAGCGGCTGTCAACGATGTGGGGCCATCAGGTGCTGGTCGATCCGCGACCCGGCGGCGGCGGCACGGTGGCGGCCGATACGGTGGCCAAGTCATCGCCCGACGGTTATACGTGGTTGCTGTCCACCGCCACGTTCACCGTCAGCGCCAGCCTGCTCGCCAATCCACCCTTCGATCTGGTGCGAGATTTTCAGGCTGTGACGCTGCTTGCCAGCGCGCCGTTTTATCTGATGGTGCATCCTTCATTGCCGGTTAAAACGGTGAAGGAACTCAGCGCACTGGCGAAGGCGCGGCCAGGGCAACTCAACTATGGTTCATCCGGCATGGGCACGCCGCCGCACATGGCCGCTGAAATGTATAAAAGCCTGGCGGGTCTTAACGTGGTGCACGTGGCTTACAAGACCGTCGCCGCCGCCGTCACCGACCAGATCGCCGGGCAGATTCAGGTGTCGTTTCAGTACGGCCCGTCGAGCCTGCCGGTGCTGCGCTCGGGCCGGCTGCGCGGGCTGGCGGTCACCAGCATCAAGCGCTCGCGCTTCGCGCCTGAACTGCCGACCATGGATGAATCCGGCGTGCCGGGTTACGAAATCAACGGCTGGAACGGCATCCATGTGCCACTGAAAACACCGGCTGACATCATCAACAAACTCAATGCCGACCTGCGCGCCGCGCTACAGACCCCCGACGTGCACGAACGCCTTACCGCCGCGAGTCTGGATGTGCACGGGTATTCACGCGCAGATTTCGAGGCGTTCGTGCTGAAAGATCGCGCGCGATTTGCGAAGGTGGTGAAGGATGCGGGGATTACGCCGGAGTGAACCGATGCTGAGCATATGGAAACATTGGGTGCCTTCGCGGTTGCTGGGGCACAGCACCGCAAAACTTTCCCTGTCGTTCCCGCGCAGGCGGGAACCCATGTCACAGCCTCATCGCAATCACCGCATGGGTTCCCGCCTTCGCGGGACCGACGGTGTTGGTTTGGCGAATTCCCGCTGCCTTGCCGTCAGCCTCGTGTTAGCAGCGCTGGGAGGGTCATTGTCAAGCATCGCTGCGGCACAGGCCCAATCGGTAACCACCAGCTCAGCAACCACCTACCCCACCAAACCCATCCGCCTCCTGACCGCCGAAGTCGGCGGCGGCAGCGATTTCACCGCACGCCTGCTGTCGCAGCGACTGACCGAAACCCTCGGCCAGCAGCTCGTCGTCGACAACCGTACCGGCGGTGTCATCATCGGCGACATCGCCTCCAAGGCGCAGCCCGACGGCTACACGCTGATGCTCTATAGCAGCGCGCTGTGGTTGATGCCGTACATGCGCTCGAACGTGCCGTATCGCATGGAACAGTTCGCCCCGGTGGTTTACATCTCGGCCTCCCCTCTGCTGCTGGTGGTGCACCCGTCGGTGCAGGCGAAATCCACCGAAGAACTGATCGCCCTCGCGAAAGCCAAACCGGGCGAACTCAATTACGCCTCCGGGCCGCTGGGCGCGGCGCCGCATTTGGCGGGTGAATTGTTCAAATACATGACCGGCACCAATATCGTGCATATTCCGTTTAAAGGGGTGGGGCTTGCATTGAACGATGTCATCGCCGGACGCGTGCAGATCATGTTCACCTCGGTGGGTGGCGCCATTCCGCAGGTCAAGGCCGGCCGTCTGCGCGCGCTGGCGGTCACCACGGCGAAACCGTCGCCGCTGTTGCCCGGCATTCCCACGGTGGCGACGGCGGGGCTGGCCGGCTTTGAAAGCGTGTCCACCAACGGCTTGTTTACGCGCACCGGCACGCCACAGGCCGTCATCGACAAACTCAATCGTGAAACCAACAACGTGATTGCACGCCCTGACCTGCGCGAGAAATTTCTCGGCGTCGGCATGGAACTCATCGGCGGCACCAGCGCGCACTTCGATCAAGTCATCAAAAGCGAAACCGAACGCATGAGCAAAGTGATCAAGGCCGCCGGGTTGCGCGCGGAATAATCTGGCAGCCGCATAAAAATATCAATTAAAACAGTTACTTACAAAGAACGCTCGGCAGTGCGCCCCTTGCATGCCCTCTGACCCCCAGCCCGCATCGCCGGGCAACCCATCCCGGCAAGACACCATCGCCACGCTCGGCGCGGGACTGTTCACCAACGGCGTGTGGGACATGCTGTCGGTGATCGTGCCGCTGTATGGTGTGGCGGTCGGTATGAATGCCGCCGAAATCGGTTTGATCGTCGCCGCGCGTTCGGTGCTGCCGGCGGCTCTCTCCATCCACGGCGGCATCCTGATGGACGAGCTGGGCACCCGGCGTGTGCTCATCTGGGTGGCCGCGGCGAGCACTGCACTGCCGCTGCTCTATCCGCTCACCGGCTGGTTTACCGTGCTGGCGCTGCTGCAATTGCTGCTGGGCCTTGCGTCCGGCCTGGGCATGGCGGCTTCGCAAACCTGGTGCGTGCAAACCAGCCTCGGCGACACCGCCATGCTCGCGCGTTACAGCGTCGCCACACGCATAGGCACCTTCATCGGCCCCATCGTGGCCGGCGCGCTGTGGGACTACTCCGGCGCGTGGGCCGCATTTGCCTGCGTGGCCGTTTGTGGCGCGGGGGCGGTGTGGTCCACCGCGTATGGTGTGCATGGCAAAACAAACGCCACACCACCACCGGTACTGCGGGTGCTGCTGCCGCGCTGGGCGCCGCACAAGGAAGCCCTGATGCTGGCGCTGATTCCGCCGGTGGCGTTTATTCTGGTGGCAAGCCTGTTGCGCAACTCGTCGGGCGCGATACAGAGTTCGCTGTTTGTGGTGTACCTGAACGGCATCGGCATGAGCGGCACGCTGATCGGCCTGCTGGTCGCCATCGCTGAAATCTCCGGCGTCGCCGGCTCCCTGGTTGCCGCGCGCATGGAACGGCGCATGGGCGCTTACACGCTGATTATCGTAAGCATCATGGTCACTCTGACCTGCATTGCCGCCACCCCCCTGATCGCGCACCTGCTCGCCGTGCTGATCGGCGCCTGCGTACTGCGCGGCCTGATGCAGGGCATGAGCCAGCCGCTGATGTACGCGATCCTCGGCAGCGAAATCTCCGGTAACCGCCACGGTGCCAGCGTAGGTCTGCGCAACGCCGTCGTGCGCCTAGGTTCCATTATCACCCCGGCGGTGATGGGTGTGGTGGCCGAGCGCTTCGGCATCGAAGCGAGTTTTTATGTCATCGGCGCGCTTTTTATGCTGATCACCATGGGGTTGGCCGTGGGTTTTCGCGGTATGCAGCGCAAGCCCGATTCAGCGTAACGCCGGCTCCACCCCCAGCGGTTTTTCCCCGCGCGCTGTGCGCTGTGCGTTGGCGAAACGGTTGCCCCACCGCCAGGGCCCGCTTTCCCACCTCGGCCCCAGCGGCATGCCCATCCGGCGCAACTGCTCCGCTGCGAAAATGATTTGATCCTGGGCTTCTCAATCTGAAGTTTGCCGGCGCATTGCAGGCGGTATGGGCAGCCCGGCAGCGATGGTATATTGCTGCCGCGACACTCAGCCAATCCGGACTCCAACACGCCATGAAACCGATCACCCGCGAACTCGCCCGTTTTGCCGTACAAACCCATTACGGCGACCTCCCCGCCAAGGTCAGCCACGAAGGCGTGCGCGCCTTTACCAATTTCGTCGGCTGCGCGGCCGGCGGCTCGGTGGAACCGGTGTGCGCGAAAATGATTGATGTCATCAGTGACTACAATGGCAAGTCCGATTGCGTGGTCATCGGCTCGAAGCTGAAGCTGGATGCACTGAACGCCGCGCTGTTGAACTCTCTCGCTTCGGCGGCGCTGAGTTTTAACGACACGCATTATCAAACGGTGATCCATCCCACCAGTCCCGTAGGCGCCGCATTGATTTCGATGGCGACCAAACGCAATATCAGCGGCAAGCAACTCATTGCCGCGGTGGCGCTGGGCGACGAGCTGTGTTGCCGCATCGGCAACATCCTGTGCACGCCGCCGGCGGAATGCAACGTCGGGCTCTCCACCACGGGTTTACTCGGCTCCATCGGCGCCGCCATCGCCGCGGGCAAGGTGATGGGCTTTGACGAAGACCAGATGACTACTGCCATCGGTATCGCCGCCAACCAAAGCATGGGCATCCGCGAGGCACACGCGTCGATGTCAAGCTGGTTTACGCCGGCCAACGCGGGCCGCAGCGGCCTGTGGGCGGCGCTGCTCGCGGAAAAGGGCTACACCTGCCCCGACACCATGATCGAGGGCGTAAAAGGCTTCGCGGTGTCCTTCGCCAGTAACCCGCAAATGCAGGCCGCGCTCGATGGCCTGGGCACAACGTGGGAAATTCTCGACCTTGCCTACAAACCCTATCCCTGCGGCGTGGTGGTGCACTCGGTGATCGATGCCTGCCTTGATGTCACGAACAAGCATGCGTTCGATGCGAAAGCCATCGCGCGCATCGACCTGCGCGTGAACCCGCTGTGCATCCAGCTTTGCAACCGACCCGCCCCGAAGACCCGCGCGCAGGCCATGGTCAGCTTTCCGCATTGGACAGCAACCACGCTCATGTTCAAGGAGGCCGGCTTGCCGCAAGTCACCGATGCCATGGTGCACGACACGGCGGTTGCCGCACTACGCGCGAAAATAAACGCCGTGGCGGACGACACCGTAGGCCGCGAAGCCGCGCACGTCAAAGTCACCCTGAACGATGGCCGCGTGCTCGAAGGCCACTGCACGGCGGCGATCAGCACGACGGAAAACCCGATGACCGATCAGCACATCGCCGACAAGACGCGGCTGCAAATGGAACTCGTCTACGATAAGGCCAAGGCGCAGCGTGTGGCCGATGCCTGCTGGCAGATGGCGGATTTGCCGGACGTGCGACCTTTTGTGGAATCACTGGCGGGGTAATTTGCGCAGCAGGCTGCTGCCTGGCTTGGATCAGCTCAGTTCCATGTCGGGCAGACATGACAACACGGGCCTTCAGTCAGCATCAACAGGCGCAGGGCCACCCGGCAGCGTATCACCCTGAAAAGGCGGATTAATCGTAAGTATCTGTTTTTATTTATTATTTTACTCGACAATGAATTGCTACGCCTTCGCACCCGGGTGCCGGATTCTGTTCAGCGCCACCCTCGCCTGCCTGCTGCTTACGGCAACCGCACAAGCCCGTGTCACCAAAATTGTCATCGACGAAAAAGTCTCGCCAGCGTTTTGCAAAGACAAATCCTGTGCGATGTACGGCGCAGTGGGCCAGTACGAACAAATCTCCGGCCGCGCATTTGGTGAGCTGGATCCCGCCGACCCGTCCAACGCGCTGATACAGGACATTCATCTGGCGAAAGACGCCGACGGTAAGGTGCGTTATGTCGCGACCTTCGTCCTGACCAAGCCCGTCGACATGAGCAAAGCCAGCGGCCTGCTGTGGCACGACGTACCCAACCGCGGCCGGCCGGTGTTACTCGACACAGCGGAGCGCCGCTTCGGCGACATCGGCCTTGCCAGTGCCTGGCAGGGCGACAACGCCGGTATGAGTACGGCGCTTGGCACCCGGTTGCGCGCCGACATGAAATTCAACGCCAATCACTGGCTGCAAGTCCCCATCGCCAGGAATGCCGATGGCTCGGCAATCACCGGCCCGGTGTTCGCGCGCATCATCAACCGTTCGGGCCTTGATGCACAGCCTCTGATCGTACAAACCAATCCAGTGCCTTACTTGCCCGCCGATCCGGACACCAGCAAGGCCACGCTGGTGTCGCGCGATCATGAATCGATGACTGGTGGGGTCACCGGCGAAACGCCCATCGCGCCCGCCGACTGGAAATTCTGCGGCGGAGGCACGTTTGACGAGCCGCAACCGCTACAGGCGCTGCCAGTGCATATTTGCCTGAAGGGTGGCTTCAACCCGGCGAAGCTTTATCAGGTGGTCTACACCGCCAAAGACCCTTATGTGCTCGGCATCGGCTTTGCCGCGTGGCGCGACGTGGGCGCGTTTTTCAAATATGCCGCGAAGGATGACGCGGGCACCGCGAACCCCGTGGCGGGCCGCATCAAACACAGCATCGGCCGCGGCCGCTCGCAGTCGGGCAATTACCTGCGCGGCTGGCTGCACATGGGCTTTAACCAGGGCGAAGGCGCGCAATCCAGACGCCCGGTGCACGACGGTTTATGGCCGATCATCGCGGGCCGCCGCATTGCGTTGAACCATCGCTGGGCACAACCCGATGGCGTGCTCGAACTCTATCAGGCCGGCAGCGAAGGCCCGCAGTGGTGGGTGCCGTACCCCGATACCGCGCGCAACCTGCCCACGCGCAGCATTCTCGACCGTTGCAACGCCAGCAAGACCTGCCCGAAAGTCATCGAGCATTTCGGCGCGGCGGAAATCTGGGGCTTGAAACTCGGGCCGTCGTGGGTAGGCACCGGCGCGAAGGAAGACATTCCGCTACCCGACAACGTGCGCCGTTACTATCTCGCCAGCAGCTCGCACGGCGGCGGCGCAGGCGGCTTTAACACCAGCCTTCCCGGCGTGGCCTTGCCCACACGCGGCCCGAATTGCACGGGCAATAATTTCGGCACCGGCGTCTTGCCCGCCAACCCCCTGCCGCACAGCGAAACGGTCAACGCCCTGCGCGAGCATTTCCGCAATTGGGTGATGCACGGCACCGCGCCGCCGCAAAGCCGCTATCCCACGTTACGTGATCGGCTGCTGGTCGAACCCAACAAAGCTGCGATGGGTTTCCCCAGCATTCCCGGTGTACGCCCCACTGCGCCCGAAGCACGCTTCATCAACCCGTTGCTCGATTACGATTTCGGCCCGGAATTTGATGCGATCGACGGCTCAGGCGTCCCCGGCATCGCTCCGCCCAAAATCAGACAGGTACTGCGCATGCTGGTGCCACGCGTCAACGCTGATGGCAACGAAATCGGCGGCGTGCCGGTGGTGCTGCTCGATGCCCCGCTGGGCACCTACCTCGGCTGGAATATCACCGCAGACGGCTTTCACAAGGATCAAATCTGCGCCTACACGGGCGGCATGATTCCGTTCGCCAAAACCCGTGCGGAACGCCTGGCCAGCGGCGATCCGCGATTGTCACTGGAAGAACGCTATGGCGATCACGCAGGCTATGTCGCAGCCGTCCGCAAGGCCGCGGCAGGCGCAGTGGCTACCGGGTTCTTGTTGCAGGCGGATGCGGAGGCTTTGATCAGGGCGGCCGAAGCCAGCGCGGTCCTGAAGTAAGTGCGAGTAGACCGATGCATGAGTGCTTGCAACTTCGAAGCCCGAAAGATTTCCCTGCGAGCCAGATGTAAAATCGAAAAATGCGGTAAGGTGACAAACGCAGCCGTTTCAATGATCAAACAGGAGCGAACCATGCAAATGCGATGCGGGCGGTGGCTTGGGGTTGCGGCTATGGGTTGTCTGACGGTGTGCGGTGTACAGGCGCAACCCGCCGCCAAGGGAGCAACAGGTACGAAGGCAGATCAACCCTATCCCAACAAACCCATACGCCTTATCGTGCAGTTTGCGCCGGGTGGACAGGGGGATGTCATCGCGCGCACCATCGCCATCAAGGCGAGCGAAAACTTTCGTCAGACGGTGCTGGTGGACAATCGTACCGGTGGCGGAGGCACCATCGCCGCCGATGCCCTGGTGAAGTCCAACCCCGACGGCTATACCTTTATCGTTGCGTCTTCCAGTTACGCTTCCAATTCGGCGCTCTACAAGCGTGCATTCGATCCGGTGAACGACATCACGCCGGTGGCGATGATCGGCGACAGCGGCTTTATCGTCGCGGTGCATCCGTCGGTGCCGGTTAACTCGGTGAACGATCTTATCGCTCACGCCAAGGCCAACCCTGGCAAACTCAACTATGGTTCCAGCGGCGTAGGCGGCACGCCGCATCTGGCAACCGAGCTGTTCGATCAAATGGCCGGCACGCGCATGTCGCATGTACCGTACAAGGGCGTGGTGCTGGCGCTGAACGATCTCATCGGCGGTCAATTACAGGTGTTGTTCGGCAGCATGGCCAACGCCCTGCCGCAAATTCGCGCGGGGCGCGTGCGCGGCGTGGCGGTCAGTTCTGCCAAACGCTCGGCGGCCGCACCCGAGTTTCCAGCGATCGGCGAGACCGTGCCGGGCTACGAAGCCGTGGTGTGGTACGGCGTAGCGGGGCCGAGGGGCGTGCCGCCGGTCATCGCCGCGCGCTGGAACAGCGAGGTCAACCGCATCTTGCAATTGCCCGACGTAAAAGAACGCATGGCGGGCGACGGCATGGAGCTTATCGGCGGAACATCGCAGCGCTTTCGCGAATTGCTTGTCGCGGACATCGCGCGCTGGCAGCGCGTGGTGAAAATGGCCAATATCAAAGTAAGCGGATGAGTTGAATTGGGTTGGATCAGGGTGAAGCCCGTTTGCGTGTTGATCTCGCTATGCCTGTTCATCGCGACACCTGTCGGCGCCCAACAATTCGCCCCTGTGCCGCCGCCCGCTCCGGGTCGATCATCATCGCCAGCAAAACCGCTATCGCACGCCGCGCTGCTGACAGAACTCAAACGCGGCGGCTACACCATTTACATCCGTCACACGTCCACGGATTTCACCCGCGACGACGTCAAATCCCGCAGCGACGACGATTGCGGCAACCAGCGCCCGCTCACCGACAAGGGCCGCGACGAAGCCCGACGCTTGGGCGCGGACATGAAGCGCGCAGGTTTCCCCATCAGCGAAGTGCTGGCCAGCCCACGCTGTCGCACTGTGGAAGCTGCCAAACTCGCCTTCGGCACCTACAAACTGGCTGAAGAAGTGCTCGGCGGCGCCATCACAAAACATCCGGTTGAACGCTACGCCCCACTGGTAACGTGGTTTAAGCAGGGCCCCGGCGTTGGCAGAAACCGCGTGATCGTCAGCCACGGCAATCCGTTCTACGCCACGGCGGGCACACCTTATCTGGCCGAGGGAGAAGCGGCAGTAGTCAAGCCGCTGGGGAAGGATTTTGAGGTGATTGCGCGGGTGGCGTGGAATGGGTGGGGGGCGTTGTCAACATTATTCCCTGCTACTGCCGTATCTCCGCCTCCCTGATCACCTTGGCCCACCGTGCAACCTCCGACGCCGCCATCGTATTAAACGGGTCCGCGCTCATCGGCGGGGGTTCATACCCAGTCTCGACAGCCGCGCGTTTACTTCAGGCGATGCCACGATGCGGTTGATTTGCTGATTGAGTGTGTCGACGTGGGCGCGCGGGGCCTTGGCTGCGGTGTGCATGCCAGACAACGTTTATGCCGTCAGTGTGCCGCCCGCAATAAACAATCCGCTGCCTTCTCCGCAATCATGATGGTCGCGGCATTGGTGTTGCCTGACGTCACCACCGGCATCACTGATGCGTCGATCACACGCAGCCCTGCGATGCCGTGTACGCGCAGTTCGTTATCGACCACGGCTTCGGCATCGCTGCCCATTTTGCAGGTGCCCACCGGGTGATA